>Ga0157372_10000195_pt1 | contig 66634 bp, 55 predicted proteins | sample C55metaG_FD_115307 | JGI IMG/M metagenome (GOLD analysis project Ga0157372, IMG submission 115307) | Corn rhizosphere microbial communities from Kellogg Biological Station, Michigan, USA - C5-5 metaG | ecosystem: Host-associated > Plants > Roots > Rhizosphere > Soil | place: USA: Michigan... | reverse complement strand
GCCGACTGGATGGATCGGGCCACCATCTTGTTCTCGATCGGGGTGTCCTCGGGCAGCCGCAGCATGTTCATCATCTGCGCGACCCGCTCGCCGTTGAACCGCATCATCAGGTCGTCACCCAGCGACAGGTAGAACCGCGACTCCCCCGGGTCGCCCTGTCGGCCGGACCGGCCACGGAGCTGGTTGTCGATCCGTCGGGACTCGTGCCGCTCGGTGCCGAGCACGTACAACCCGCCCAGCTCGACCACCTCGTCGTGTTCGCGGGCGACGTTCTCCTTAGCCTTGCCGATCGCATCCGGCCAGGCGAGCTCGTACTGCTCCGGCGTCTCGGCCGGGCTCAGGCCGAGCTCGCGGAGCTCGACATCGGCGATGAACTCCGGGTTACCGCCGAGCATGATGTCGGTACCACGACCGGCCATGTTGGTCGAGACGGTGACCGCGCCCTTGCGGCCGGCCATCGCCACCACCGCCGCCTCCCGCTCGTGCTGCTTGGCGTTCAACACCTCATGTGGGATGCCTCGGCGCAGCAGCAGGTTCGACAGCACTTCGGACTTGGCCACGCTGGCGGTACCGACCAGCACCGGCTGGCCGGCCTCGTGCCGTTCGGAGATGTCGTCGACCACCGCGGCGAACTTGGCATCCTCGGTCTTGTAGATCAGGTCGGTCTGGTCGGAACGGACCATCGGCCGGTTGGTCGGAATCGGTACCACGCCCAGCTTGTAGATCTGGTGCAGCTCGGCAGCCTCGGTCTGGGCGGTGCCGGTCATGCCGGAGAGCTTGTTGTAGAGCCGGAAGTAGTTCTGCAGGGTGATGGTGGCCAGCGTCTGGTTCTCCTGCTGGATCTGCACCCCTTCCTTGGCCTCGATGGCTTGGTGCATGCCCTCGTTGTAACGCCGGCCGGCAAGCACCCGGCCGGTGAACTCGTCGACGATCAACACTTCACCGTTGCGCACGATGTAGTCCCGATCGCGCTTGTACAGCTCCTTGGCCTTCAAGGCGTTGTTCAGGTAACCGACCAGCGGCGAGTTCGCCGCCTCGTAGAGGTTGTCGATACCGAGCTGATCCTCGACGAACTCCACCCCAGCCTCGGTGACGGCAACGGTCCGCTTGCCCTCCTCGACCTCGTAATGCTCATCCCGGCGCATCCGGGGGGCCAGCCGGGCGAACTCCGGATACCAGCGCTGGTTCTCATCGGCCGGCCCCGAGATGATCAGCGGCGTCCGGGCCTCGTCGATCAGGATGGAGTCGACCTCGTCGACGATGGCGAAGTTGTGCCCGCGCTGCACCAGGTCGTCCAACGACCAGGCCATGTTGTCGCGCAGGTAGTCGAAGCCGAACTCGTTGTTGGTGCCGTAGGTGATGTCGCTGCCGTAGGACAGCCGGCGCTGGTCCGGAGTCATGTTGGACAGGATCTTGCCCACCGACAGGCCGAGGAACCGGTGCACCCGGCCCATCCAGTCGGCGTCGCGGGAGGCCAGGTAGTCGTTGGTGGTCACCACGTGCACGCCGTCGCCGGCCAGTGCGTTGAGGTAGGCCGGCAGCGTCGAGACCAGCGTCTTGCCCTCACCGGTCTTCATCTCGGCGATGTTGCCGAGGTGCAGTGCCGCGCCCCCCATCAGCTGGACGTGGTAGTGGAACTGGCCGAGGGTGCGCCGGGCGGCCTCCCGAACCACCGCGAATGCCTCCGGCAGCAACTCGTCGAGCGTCTCGCCGTCGATGTAGCGCTGCTTGAACTCGTCGGTGAGGGCGCGCAGCTCGGCGTCGGTCAGATCGACGTAATCCTCTTCGAGGGTTTCGATGTGATCGGCGATGGAGGTAAGCCGTCGAACCATCTTGCCTTCGCCGGCGCGCAGCAGTTTGTTGAGGACCACCCCGCCATGGTACGTGGCGGCTGTGACCGAGAAATATGAATACCACCGATCTGGCAACCTGGGCCTATGACCGACTGGAACGGCGTCGCATGACCGACTGGAACGGCGTCGCATGACCGACTGGAACGGCGTCGCATGACCGACTGGAACGGCGTCGCATGACCGACTGGAACAGCGTCGCATCGGCTGGCCTGGAGCTGCGCTCCGCCCGGCTGGTGCTACGTCCCTGGCGGCTCAGCGACGCCTCGGCCGTCGCCGAGATCATGCGGGATGCCCGGATGACCGAGTTCCTGCCGCTGCCCCGCCCCTACACGGCCGCCGATGCCCGGGAGTTCGTGACGGCAGCCGCTGCCACCGGCACTGGGCGGCTGGAACTGGCAGTGGCCAGGGACGACCGGGTGGTCGGCGCCATCGGCATGACCCTGCCGTCCGCCGACGGCAGCAGCGCCGAGATCGGTTACTGGGTCGCCTCCGCACACTGGGGTACCGGATATGCGACCGAGGCGGTCCGCACGCTGGCCCGGTTCGGCTACGAACGCGGACTGCAGCGGCTGCAGATCCGGGCCGACATCGGCAACATCGGGTCGGCCCGGGTGGCCCTGCGGGCCGGCTTCGGCTTCGAGGGAATCGCTCGGCTGGGCAGTCGCAGCCAGCAGGGCCTGACCGACCATGCCGTCTTCGCCCGGCTGGCCGCCGACTCCGGCACCCAGGTGCCACCGAGCTGGCCAGAACTGACCGAGCTGACCGACGGCGTGTTGCTGCTACGCAAGCCACGACCGGACGACTGGCCGACGCTGTACGCCGAGGGCTCCAACCCGGAGTCCCGGCAGTGGGGTTTCGGTGATGACTACACCGAGCAAGCCGCCATCCAGCGGGCCCAGGTGGCCGGCCTGAACTGGCTGGTCAGCCGCTCGGCGGACCTGATCATCTGCGATTTGGCCACCGGTGCGGGTGCCGGCACCATGAACCTGCGCTGGGTCGGGCCACCCGAGGTGGTCGGCATCGGCTACGGCATCGTGCCGGAGTTCCGCGGCCGGCGCTTCACCACCCGCGCGCTCCGGTTGCTTGCCGACTGGGCCTTCGGCCAGACCTCGATCGTCCGACTGGAACTCGGCTGCAAGGTCGACAACGTCGCCTCGGCCCGGTCCGCCGAGCTGGCCGGCTTCGTGCGGGACGGCCGGTTCGCCTCCCGGTTGCGCAACCCGGATGGAACCTTCAGTGACGAGATCGGTTTCGCGCTGGTCCGCCGAGATCGGCTACCAGACTGAACGATGCTGGACGACGACCGCCGACGACCCGCTCACCGGTCACCGGTTCAGAAGGTCACCGGTCACCGGTTCAGAAGGTCACCGGTCACCGGTTCAGAAGGTCACCGTTCAGAAGCTCACCGTTCAGAAGCTCACCGTTCACCGCTCAGAAGTTCAGCGCTGAGAAGTTCCACGGTACGAAACTCGGCGCTACGTACTCAGCACACTGAAGATCGGCAGTCCGACTCAGCGGTACAGATCATGCTTGGCGATGTATTGCACGACCCCGTCCGGCACCAGGTACCAGATCGGCCGGCCGCCGATCACTCGCTCTCGCACCGCCGAGGACGAGATGGCCATGGCCGGCACGTCCAGCAGCGTGACGATCTCCGGCGGCAGGTGATCACCGGACAGGTGGTAGCCGGGCCTGGTCACCCCGATCAGGTGGCACATGCCGAACACCACCTCGGCGTCCTTCCAGGACAGGATCGCCTGCAGCGCGTCGGCGCCGGTGATGAAGAACAGTTCCGCGCCGGGCCGGATCGCCGCGATGTCCCGCACGGTGTCGACCGTGTAGGTCGGTCCCGGCCGGTCGATGTCCACCCGGCTCACCCAGAACCGCGGGTTGGACGCCGTGGCCACCACCGTCATCAGGTATCGGTGCTCGGCCGGGCTGACCGTCCGATGCACCTTCTGCCAGGGCTGGCCGGTCGGGACGAACACCACCTCGTCGAGGTCGAAAAGGTCAGCGACCTCGCTGGCCGCGACCAGGTGACCATGATGGATCGGGTCGAAGGTGCCACCCATGATGCCGACCCGGCGGCTCCGACCGTCCGGTACCGGCACGACGAGGGAGGTGTCCGGCTCGGCGGCAGTCATGGCCGCATCGTACGAAACCGGGACGCGGCTACCGCGGCGGATCGCGCGAAGTCGCCCGATAGCCCTCGATCGAGCGTCGAACGGTCCAGCGCCGAATGGCTCAACCCCGAACGGTTCAGCGTCGAACGGTTCAGCGTTGGGCGGCCGTGGTCGGTGAGATCGGTGCGGGTAACGCCGACTCGCCCATCAGATACCGGTCCACTGCCGCAGCCGCGGACCGTCCCTCGGCGATCGCCCACACGATCAGGCTCTGGCCACGTCCCATGTCCCCGGCCACGAACACGCCGGGCACGCTGGTGGCGAACGTATCGTCGCGGGCCACATTGCCGCGGTCGCTGAAGCCGACCCCCAACTCGGTGAGCAGCCCGGCCCGCTCCGGGCCGACGAAGCCCATCGCGAGCAGCACCAGCTCACACGGCAGGTCGAATTCGGTGCCGGGCACGGGCGTGAACCGGCCGTCGATCAACTCCACCTGGTGCGCCCGCAGTGCCGCCACATTGCCGTGCCCGTCATCGACGAACCGCTCGGTGTTGACGGCGAAAACCCGTTCGCCGCCCTCCTCGTGCGCCGACGACGAGCGCAGGATCAGCGGCCAGGTCGGCCACGGGTTGTCCACCGCGCGGGCCGCCGGCGGCCGAGGCAGGATCTCGAACTGGTGCACCGAGGCCGCCCCTTGCCGATGCGAGGTGCCCAAGCAGTCGGCGCCGGTGTCACCGCCACCGATGATCACCACCCGCTTGCCCTCGGCGGAGATCGGCGATTCCGCCAGGTCACCCTGCTGTACCCGGTTCGCCGGTGGCAGGAACTCCATCGCCTGGTAGATGCCACCCAGTTCACGTCCGGGAATCGGCAGGTCGCGCCAGGCCGTCGCGCCACCGGCGAGCACCACCGCGTCGTGATCGGCACGCAGTTGCTCGGCGCTGAGGTCCACTCCGACCTCGACTCCGGTCCGAAACTCGGTCCCCTCCGCCACCAGCTGCTGGAGCCGGCGATCCAGCACCCGCTTCTCCATCTTGAACTCGGGAATGCCGTACCGCAGCAGTCCACCCGCCCGGTCGGCGCGCTCGAACACGGTGACCTGATGGCCGGCTCTGGTCAGCTGCTGAGCCGCAGCCAGCCCGGCCGGGCCGGAACCGACGACCGCGACCCGCTTGCCGGTACGCTGCGCCGGTGGTAGCGGCGGCACCCAACCTTGGGCCCAGGCCCGCTCGCCGATCTCCTTCTCCACCTGCTCGATGGTCACCGGCTCCTGACTGATACCCAGCACGCAGGACGCCTCGCACGGTGCCGGGCACAGCCGTCCGGTGAACTCCGGGAAGTTGTTCGTGGCGTGCAGCCGGGCGCTGGCGTCCTGCCACCGGTCCCGATACACCAGGTCGTTCCACTCCGGGATCAGGTTGCCCAACGGGCAGCCGTTGTGGCAGAACGGGATACCGCAGTCCATGCACCGGCCGGCCTGTACCCGGGTCACCGCGTCGTCGGACGGTTGGTACACCTCGTGCCAGTCCTGGATCCGGACCGCCACCGGCCGTCGCGGCGGCAACTGCCGCCCATGGGAGAGAAAGCCGGTGATGTCACCCACTGACCGCGCCCCTTACCGTGTGGACTTCAATCCTCACTCGGGACGGCGCCGGCCCGGCCTCGAACAATACCCAACCGGACGTGACAGCACGAACGGACCGCTACTGGCTGCCGGCCAGCTCCAGCGTGCCGGCGCGCTCCAGTGAACCTGCCCGCTGCTCCTCCGCCGGCGTGCGTAGCAGGCTCGGGTCGTTCGGCCGGCCGATCGGCGCGGATGCCACCGAGGTGAGCAGCGAGACCAACAGGGCCACCGCGGCGGTCGAGAACGCGGTGAGCCAGGGTGCGTCGATCAGGCCGATGCCGCCGGCGCCGAGCACGGCGGCCAGCGTCTGGGCGAACGTCTTCACCGCCCGCTCGACCGCCAGCCGCCAGAACATCTGAGTGAACACGGCTGAACCTCATTCCTTGCCAAGTACCTGCCGAGCTGATTGTCGGTAAGGCTGATTGCTGGTGGGGATGAGCAGACCGGAACGACACCTGATACCCCGGCTGGACGGGCTGATACCCAGGCTGGACGCTTCAGCGCACCTGGCCGCTGCCGTACACCACCCACTTGGTGGACGTCAGCTCCGGCAGCCCCATCGGGCCGCGAGCATGCAGCTTCTGGGTGGAGATACCGATCTCGGCGCCGAAACCGAACTCGGAGCCGTCGGTGAACCGGGTGGACGCGTTCACCAGCACCGCCGCCGCATCCACCTGGGCCACGAACTGCCGCGCGGTGTCCAGGTTGCCGGTCACGATCGCCTCGGTGTGCCCCGACGACCAGCGCCGGATGTGCTCGATCGCCTCCGCCGTGCTGTCCACCACCCGGGCGGCGAGCTGCAGGTCCAGGTACTCGGCCGACCAGTCTTCGTCGGTGGCCGGCTGCACACCCGGTTGCCCGGCGAACGTCGGATCGCCGTGCACCAGGACCTCCCGTTCGGCCAGCAATGCGGTGATCCGCGGTATGAACCGCTCCGCCACCGCCCGGTGCACCAGCAGCGTCTCGGCGGAGTTGCAGACGCTCGGCCGCGACACCTTGGAGTTCAGCACGATGCGCTCGGCCATCGCCAGATCCGCCTCGGCGTCGACGTAGACGTGCACGTTGCCGATGCCGGTTTCGATCACCGGCACCGAGGAGTTCTCCACCACATAGGAGATCAGCCCGGCACCACCGCGCGGAATCACCACGTCCACCAGGCCGCGCGCGTGCAGCAGGTAGCCGACGCTGGACCGGTCGGTGCCCGGCACCAGTTGGATGCAGTCGGCCGGCAGGTCGGCCTTGGCGGCGCTCTCCGACAGCACCGAAACCAGCACCCGGTTCGACCGCACGGCGGTTGCCGAACCGCGCAACAAAGCGCAGTTTCCCGACTTGATCGCCAGCCCGGCGGCGTCCACGGTCACATTCGGCCTGGCCTCGTACACCATCGCGAGCACCCCGAACGGCACTCGGATCTCGCTGATCTGCAGGCCGTTCGGCGCGACGAAGCCGCGTACCACCTCGCCCACCGGGTCCGGCAGGCCGGCGACCTGACGCAATCCGTCGGCCATCGCCTCGATCCGGTCGTCGTCCAGTGCCAGCCGGTCGATCAGCTGCTCGGTCAGCCCAGCGGCCCGCGCCGCCTCGACATCGGCCCGGTTCGCGGCCAGGATGTCCGTCCGGGCAGCGCGCAACGCGTCGGCCATCTCCAGCAACGCCCGGTCCTTGGCTGCTCGCGTCAGCGGCGCGAGTTGCACCGACGCGGCCTTCGCCCGGCGAGCGACCGCCAGCACCTGTTGCTCGGTTGCCGTCTCCTCCATCTCACCAGGATAGGCCGGAATGGGATGATCCGACCGGCCCGCGCAACCGCTACCTCACAGAATGACCAGGTCGTCGCGGTGCACCGCCTCCCGGCGGAACTCAGCCGGCAGTTGGTGGCTGGATCTGCCGAGCAGGCCTGGCAGATCCTTCCTGTCGAAGCCCACCAGACCGCGTGCCACCACCCGGCCGCTCTGGTCGGCCAGCTCGACCGGATCGCCGGCCGAGAAGTCGCCCGACACCGCGACGATGCCCGCCGTCAGCAGCGACACCCGCCTGGTCAGCACGGCGGTCACCGCGCCGGCGTCGAGCACCAGCCGACCGCGCGGGGTGGCCGCGTGTCGCAGCCAGAACAGCCGGGACGCGGTCCGCTTGCCGGTGGCCGCGAAGTAACTGCCACCCACCCCGGCCAGCGCCGCGCCGACCCGGTCGGCGGCGGCCAGCAGTACCGGTATCCCGGCACCTGTAGCGATCTGGGCGGCTTCGATCTTGGTGGCCATGCCGCCGGTGCCCACCGCCGACCCCGCGCCGGCCACTCGCACCGAGGCCAGATCGGCCTCCGAGCTGATCTCGGCCACCAGGGCGGCGCTCCGTCCCGGCGGCCCGTCCCGCCGTCGGGGGTCGGCGGTGTACAGGCCGTCGATATCGGAGAGCAGCACCAGCGCGTCGGCGTTCACCAGGTGCGCCACCAGCGCCGCCAGCCGGTCGTTGTCGCCGAACCGGATCTCCTGGGTGGCGACCGTGTCGTTCTCGTTCACGATCGGAATCACCCCGAGCGCGAGCAGCCGTTCCAGGGTGCGCACTGCATTGCGGTAATGCCCGCGCCGGTGCAGGTCATCGGCGGTCAGCAGCACCTGCCCCACGGTGCGGCCGTACCTGGCGAACGAGGCCGCGTACCGCTCGGCCAGCAGCAACTGGCCGACGCTGGCGGCGGCCTGCTGGGTGGCCAGGTCCCGCGGCCGCGCAGTGAGGCCGAGTGGCGCGATGCCGGCCGCGATCGCGCCGGAGGAGACCAGCACCACCTGCTGGCCGGCTTGCCAGCGGGCCGCCAACGCATCGACCAGCGCGTCCAGTCGGGCCGGTTCCAGCTGGCCGCGCCGAGTGAGTGAGGACGAGCCGATCTTGACCACGGTCCGGGCCGCGCCGGCGATCAGCGCCCGGCCACCCGCAGAGCTGTCCACCGGACTACGGCTCGCCGGGAGTAGCAAGTTCCTCGGCGGCCAACTCTTCGGCAGCCGATTGCTCGGCGGCCAGTTCGGCATCGCTTCGGTGCATTCGGCGCGCCCGCTTGTCGGCAAGCCGTTCGTCGGCACCGCGCCGACCGCCGAGGTCGAGCCGTTCGTCCGAGCCACGCCGGGTCGGCTGGTACTCCCGGTCGGCCAGGTCGCCGGCCGGGGCGAAGTCGAAGACATAGTCGCCGATGGTGACGCTGGCGCCGGGCTGCGCGCCAAGCCTGGCCAGCTCGTCCTCGACGCCGAGCCTGGCCAGCCGGTCGGCCAGGAAGCCGACCGCCTCGTCGTTGTCGAACTGGGTCTGCCGGACCCACCGTTCGGGTTTGCGACCGCGTACGACGAACCCGCCCGGCGTTTCCGGATCCTCGGCCACCGTGAAGCCGGAGTCGTCGATCGCCGCCGGGCTGAGCACGATCGGCGCGGCTGCGATCGCTTGCTGACCGGCTCGATGCCGCTCGACCCATTCGGCCAGCGCGAAGCTCAACTCCCGCAGGCCGGTGCGGGAGACCGCGGAGATGCCGAACACCCGGTAGCCGCGCTCGACCAGCTCCGAGGTGACCAGCTCCGCCAGCTCCTCGGCCTCCGGTACGTCCAGCTTGTTCAGCGCGACCAGCCGGGGACGGCTCGCCAGGTCCCCCAGGTCGGCCGAGTACTGCGCGAGCTCGGCCTCGATCGCAACCAGGTCGCTGACCGGGTCCCGGCCCGGCTCCAGGGTCGCGCAGTCGAGCACGTGCACCAGCACCGCGCAGCGCTCGATGTGCCGCAGAAAGTCCAGGCCCAGCCCTTTGCCCTGCGCGGCGCCGGGGATCAGCCCCGGCACGTCGGCCACCGTGTAGGTGGTCTCGCCCGCGCTGACCACCCCCAGGTTGGGCACCAGGGTGGTGAAGGGGTAGTCGGCGATCTTGGGCCGGGCCGCCGACATCGCGGCGATCAGCGAGGACTTGCCGGCCGACGGAAAGCCGATCAGGCCGACGTCGGCCACCGACTTGAGTTCCAGCACCACGTCCAGCGTCTCGCCCGGCTCACCCAGCAGCGCGAAACCCGGCGCCTTGCGTCGGGGTGACACCAGTGCGGCGTTGCCGAGGCCACCCCGGCCACCGTGCGCGACCACGTACCGGGCACCGGCGCCGGTCAGGTCGGCCAGCACGGAACCGTCCGGCGCGTGCACCACCGTGCCGTTGGGCACCGCCAGGGTCAGGTTCTCACCGTCCGCACCGCTGCGGTTCTTACCCGCGCCCGGACGGCCGTTGCCGGCCTTCTGGTGCGGATGGTGGTGGAAGTCGAGCAGGGTGTGCACCTGCGGATCCACCACCAGCACGACGTCGCCGCCGCGGCCGCCGTTACCACCGTCCGGACCGCCGAGCGGCTTGAACTTCTCCCGGTGGATCGAGGTGCAACCGTGGCCACCGTTACCCGAGGTGACGTGCAGGACCACCCGGTCGACGAAGCTCACCATCTGCGGGCAATCCTTTCTTCGACGTCGGACGGATCAACCCGCCCGGCCGCTGGACAAGCCGAGCGGGCAGGCTCAAGGGCTGGAAAGGCAGAAAGCGGGCCCCGGATTCCCGGGTGCCCGCTCTGCGTGATGAATCGGGGGGAGTTCGTCCCGCTCAGCTCTCGAGCGGGACGATGCTGACCGTCTTGCGGCCTCGCCGGCTGCCGAACTGGACGTTGCCGTCGGCAAGCGCGAACAGCGTGTCGTCGCCGCCCCGGCCGACCAACTCGCCCGGGTGGAACTTGGTGCCGCGCTGCCGCACCAGGATCTCACCGGCGCTCACCAGCTGACCGCCGAAGCGCTTCACGCCGAGCCGCTGGGCGTGCGAGTCCCGGCCGTTACGGGAGGACGACGCACCCTTCTTGTGTGCCATTGCGCTACTTCTTTCCGCTCTCGATGCCGGTGACCCGGATCTGCGACAGCTGCTGCCGGTGGCCGATCCGCTTGTGGTAGCCGGTCTTGTTCTTGAACTTGTGGATCCGGATCTTGGGGCCCTTCACCGGTCCGACCACCTCGCCGGTGACCGAGACGCCGGCCAGCTCGGCCGCGTCGGTGGTGACCTGCTCGCCGTCAACCAGCAGGATGGCCGGCAATGCGACGCTGGCACCGGGCTCGGCGTCGAGCTTCTCGACGGTCACGACGTCGCCCACCGCGACCTTGTACTGCTTGCCGCCGGTCTTGACGATGGCGTACATCGGAAATCCACTCCTGTCGAACAGCTGTCGTATCGTCTGGCTGCCGCGGTCGGGCGGCCGATCGGCCCGTCCTGACGCTCACGCAAGAACGGCCCACCGACTCGCTGTGGGCCGTTGTACAGATTACGGCACCAGCGGCGGTACAGGCAAAGCGGGTGCGGACCAGCCGGCCCGCCGGAGCTCAGCCGTCGGTTCCGGTGGTGCCGGTCGGTGGCCCTGCCGGCCGGCTGGCCGCCCGCCGACGCCGTGGCCGTGGCGTCGTCAGCGTGCTCGTGGCCGCTCCGGCTTCGGCGGGTTCGGCACCGTCTCGTGCGGCACCGTCCGGTTCGGCCTGCCGCTCGACGGCCGGCGCGGTGCCGTTCGGGTGTTCGGCCGGTGACGCCTGGTCCGGCCGTTCGGCTGACAGCGTCTCGTCCGGCCGCTCGGCCGCATCCGCCTCCCGGCCGCTGGTGGCGGCCGCGATGGCGGCGATGGCGCTAGCAGCCGCCCGCCGTTTCTCGGTCTCGGCGGCCAGATCGGCCGGATCGGACTTGGCAGCTGCCGCCTTGCCAGCCGCTGACTTGGCAGCCCGGGTACGCCGGCCGCGAGCCGGCCGCTCCTCGTCCACGGCGGCCTGCTGGCCACCGCCACCGTTGCCGGACTTCTTGTCCACCGGCTCCATGTGCACGATCACGCCACGGCCGTGGCAGTGCTCACACGGCTCGCTGAACGCCTCCAGCAGACCCTCGCCCACCCGCTTGCGGGTCATCTGGACCAGTCCGAGCGAGGTCACCTCGGCCACCTGGTGCTTCGTCCGGTCCCGGCCGAGGCATTCGGTGAGCCGGCGCAGCACCAGCTCCCGGTTGCTCTCCAGCACCATGTCGATGAAGTCGATCACCACGATGCCGCCGAGATCCCGCAGCCGCAACTGCCGGACGATCTCCTCGGCCGCCTCCAGGTTGTTCCGGGTGACCGTCTGCTCCAGGTTCCCGCCGGAGCCGGTGTACTTACCGGTGTTCACGTCGATCACGGTCATCGCCTCGGTGCGGTCGATCACCAGCGAGCCACCGGACGGCAGCCAGACCTTGCGGTCCAGCGCCTTGGCCAGTTGCTCGTCCACCCGCAGGTCCCGGAACAGATCCGTCTCGGCAGTGTGCCGGCTGATCCGGTCGGCCAGGTCCGGCGCGATGTTGCCGACGTAGTCGGTCAACGTGCGGTGCATGTCACCGCCGGAGACGACCAACTTGGTGAAGTCGTCGTTGAAGATGTCCCGGACCACCCGGATCGCCAGGTCCGGCTCGCCGTGCACCAGCATCGGCGCGTCCGACTTCTTGGCGGCCTTGGCGGTGATCGACTCCCATTCGGCCTTGAGCCGTTCGACGTCGGAGATCAGATCCTGCTCGGAGGCGCCCTCGGCGGCGGTCCGGACGATCACGCCGGCCTCGTCCGGCACCACCTTCTTCAGGATCGCCTTCAACCGGCTGCGCTCGACGTCCGGCAGCTTGCGGCTGATGCCGGTCATGCCACCACCGGGGACGTAGACCACGAACCGTCCGGGCAGCGAGACCTGGCTGGTCAGCCGGGCACCCTTGTGGCCGATCGGATCCTTGGTGACCTGCACCAGCACCGCATCACCGGAGCTCAGCGCGTTCTCGATGGAGCGGGCCTTGCCCTCCAGCCCCGCGGAGTCCCAGTTCACCTCGCCGGCGTAGAGCACCCCGTTGCGACCGCGGCCGATATCGACGAAGGCCGCCTCCATGCTGGGCAGCACGTTCTGCACCCGGCCGAGGTAGACGTTGCCGACCGCGCTGGCCGAACTGGCCCGGGTCACGTAGTGCTCGACCAGGATGTCGTCCTCGAGCACCGCGATCTGGGTCCGGTCGCCGGTCTGCCGGACCGCCATCACCCGCTCGACCGACTCTCGGCGGGCCAGGAATTCCGCCTCGGTCAGGATCGGTGCCCGCCGGCGACCGGAATCCCGGTTATCCCGGCGACGCTGGCGCTTGGCCTCCAGCCGGGTGGACCCCTTGACCCCGCGTACGCCGTCGTCGTCGGCCGCACCGGCCTTGGACCGGCCATCCCGGATGTGTACGACGGTGTTCGGCGGATCGTCCTCGGCGGCTTCCACCGCGTCGGCCCCGGAGGATCGCCGGCGACGTCGGCGACGCCGGGCGCTGGCCGACAGCGCGGCCTCGGCCACCTCGTCGGCGTGCTCCGCGTCGAGTTCCTCGGCGGCGTCCTCGTCCGGTTCGGTGTCGGCCTCCGTACCCGGCTCGGTGCCCTCGGCAGCCTTGTTGCCGCGACCCCGGCGACCGCGGCGCCGACGCCTGCGGGGACCCTCGCCCTGCTCGGTCTCGGCTTCGGACTCGGCGACTGGCTCGGTTTCGGGAACCTCATCGATCGGCTGGTCCGGCGTCGGTTCGGCGGCCGGCTGGTCGGCCCGCGCCGCCCGGCTGGACCGGCGGCGGCGAGTAGTCGGTGCCTCGACCGGCGGCTGGAAGAGCACCGCGGGAGTGGCCAGCGCCGGTGCGGTCGCGCGGCCGGCAGTTGAGTCGGCCGGCTGGTCGGTGGCCTCCGCCGGCTGATCGGCGACCTCGGCCGGCTGGCCGGGTGCCTCGGCGGCGGCCTTCTTGGCGGCGCGCTTACGGGGGGCCTTCTTGGCCGGCGCCTTGGTCGGCAGCTCGGCCGGCACGGCGTCGGTCGAGCTGCTGGCAGCTGCGTCGGCGGCCGGTTCGGCAGCGGTCGGTTCGGCAGCCGAGCCGGGGGCGGCCTTCTTCGCCGCCCGCTTGCGCGGGGTCTTCTTGGCCGGCGCGGCCGCGCTCACCGTCTCCGGCGTAACCGGGGCGGCAGCGGCCGGATCGACCGCGGGCGCGGTGTCCGCATCGGCCGAGGCAGCGGCTGTCGGTGATTCAGTGGTCGTCGATCCGGCGGCGGCCTTCTTGGCCGGTGCCTTGCGAGCCTTGCGCGGCGCCTTGACAGGCGGCTCGGGCTGACCGGCAGCCGACACGGGTTGTCCGGCAGCCGACTCGGGCGGAGCGGCCGGCGGCGCGGGCTGACCGGCGGCTGGTGCCGCGGCCTTCGCCGCCTTCTTCGCCGGTGCCTTGCGAGCGGCCTTCTTGGCCGGCCGGGCAGCCCTCGACCCGGCGGTCGACCCGCCGGCGTCCTGCTGCGTTGGGGTTTCTTCGGTATTGGTCGGTTCGGTGTCGAGCATGTGCTCGTTGTGCTCCTGTCTCACCACCGGGGCCGGGTACGGCGACAACCCAACGTGCCCGGGTCACCGGCATTCGGCCGCGCAGCGGCGGTTTGGCGGCCCACCCGCAAGCGGACCGCGAAGTCTGTTCTTCCCACGACCGGAGCCGCTGGGAATGTCCTGCCGACGGGAGCCGGCCGGACGATCGTGCTGGAAGCTATCTGATGGAAAGCTCTGTCCTGCGCAACGGATCCGCCACACCACCGGCCTCATCGACCGGTCCCTGCGCCAGCCGAGTGGCCCGAACGGGCTCCGACGGGGCGAAACCGGCGACCGACCGCAGTGCGGCGAGAACATCGTCGGGTCGAACGGTGGGCGTTACCTGCCGCACGACCATCCTCATTATCGCACGCCGTCTGGCCGAGTCGGCAGCCGACACCGAAGGATCGTCCAAATCCGGCGAGACGGTCGCCGAGAGGACGGCACCCCGGGCGTCGATCTCGCGCCGGCCGTCCTTGGTCAACCGCTCCACCAGGACTTGATCGGCCCGCAGGAAGGCTTCCACCGCGGCGGCGAGCTCGGCCGGGTCGGCGGCCACCTCCAGTTGCCAGTGCGAGGCCTGGATGGCGTCGGCGAGCGAGCCGGGCGGACAGTCGGCGGCGTCCACCGCCTGCAGGATGTCCAGGCCGGGTGGCAGCACCGCGTCCAGCGCCGCGGCGACCTCGACCGGGTTCCGCACCTCGGCCAGCGCGATCTCCAGGTACTCGGCCTCCGAGCCGACCCCGGTCGGCGCGGCGCCGACGTAGGAGATCCGGGGATGCGGATGGAAGCCGGCCGAGTACGCCATCGGAATCTCGGCCCGGCGCAGCGACCGTTCGAACGCCCGGGCGAAGTCCCGGTGTGAGCAGAACCGCATCCGGTCGCGTTTGGCGTAGCGCAGCCGGATTCGCTGCACCGGTGGGACGTGCACCGCGTCCGGCACTCGACGGCTCATGTCAATTCCTCTTCGCGCGAGCTCACCGCTTGGCCGCCAACGGCAGCAGCGAGCGACCGGTCGGGCCGATCTGGATGTCGGTGCCCATGCTCGGGCAGACCCCGCAGTCGAAGCACGGCGTCCACCGGCAGTCGTCCTGCTCATAGCCGGTGAGCGCGTCCTGCCAGTCGTCCCAGAGCCACTGCTTGTCCAAGCCGGAATCCAGGTGGTCCCAGGGCAGCACCTCGTCGGCATCCCGCTCCCGGGTGGTGAACCAGTCCAGGCCGACCGGCGAGTCGGCGAACACCGCCTCGGCCGCGGTCACCCACCGCTGGTAGGAGAAGTGCTCGCTCCAGCCGTCGAACCGGGCACCGGCCCGCCAGACCCGCTCGATCACCGCGCCGACCCGGCGGTCGCCCCGTGACAGCAGGCCTTCGATCAGCGACGGCTCGCCATCGTGGTAGCGCATGCCGATGTTGCGACCCAGTGACCGGTCGGCGTTGATCGCCGTCCGCAGCTTGCGCAGCCGACCGTCGACCACCTCCGGCGACGCCTGCGCCGCCCACTGGAACGGCGTGTGCGGCTTCGGCACGAAGCCGCCGATGGACACCGTGGCCCGGATGTCCTTCGAACGGGTCGCCGACCGGCCGGCCCGGATCACGTCGTGCGCCATCCGGGCGATCTCCAGCACGTCCTCGTCGGTCTCGGTCGGCAGGCCGCACATGAAGTAGAGCTTCACCTGCCGCCAACCGGAGGAGTAGGCGGCGGTCACCGTGCTGATCAGGTCCTCGTGGCTGACCATCTTGTTGATCACCCGGCGCAGCCGCTCCGAGCCACCCTCCGGCGCGAAGGTCAGGCCCGAGCGCCGGCCGTTGCGGGAGAACTCGTTGGCCAGCTCGATGTTGAAGGCATCGACCCGGGTGGACGGCAGCGACAGCGACACCTTGGACTGCTCGTACCGGTCGGCCAGTTGCTTGGCCAGCGGGCCGATCTCGGAGTGGTCGGCCGAGGACAGCGACAGCAGGCCCACCTCGTCGAAGCCGGTCGCGGCGAGTCCCTGCTCGACCATCTGGCCGATGCCCTGCAGCGAGCGCTCGCGTACCGGTCGGGTGATCATGCCGGCCTGACAGAACCGGCAGCCCCGGGTGCAGCCGCGAAAGATCTCGACCGACATCCGCTCGTGCACCGACTCGGCCAGCGGCACCAGCGGCGTCTTCGGATACGGCCAGGCATCCAGGTCCAGCACGGTCTGCTTGCGCACCCGGTCGGGCACCCGGTCCCGGTTCGGCCGCACCTCGGCCAGTTGGCCGTCCGGGTGGTAGCTCACGTCGTAGAAGCGAGGTACGTAGACCCCGCCAGTCTCGGCCAGCCGGGTCAGCAGCTCGTCCCGGCCGCCGGGCGAGCCGGCTCGCTTGAACTCGGCGATCAGGTCGGTGATCATGCCGACCATCTGCTCGCCGTCACCCAGCACCGCGGCGTCGAGGAAGTCCGCGATCGGCTCCGGGTTGAACGCCGCGTGGCCGCCGGCCAGCACGATCGGGTCGGCCTCGGTCCGATCGGCGGCATGCAGCGGAATGCCGGCCAGATCGAGCGTGGTCAGCAGGTTGGTGTAGCCGAGTTCGGTGGCGAACGAGACGCCGAGCACGTCGAAGTCACGTACCGGCCGGTGTGCGTCGACCGTGAACTGCGGCACGCCGTGCGCCCGCAGCAACGCCTCCAGGTCCGGCCACACCGCGTAGCAGCGCTCGGCCAGGCAGTCCGGTCGCTCGTTCAGCACCTCGTAGAGGATCTGCACGCCCTGATTGGGCAGGCCGACCTCGTAGGCGTCCGGATACAGCAGCGCCCACCGGACGTCAGCCGCATCCCAATCCTTGATCCGGGCGTTGAGCTCGCCACCGACGTACTGGATCGGCTTGTTCACCTGGGCCAGCAGCGGTTCGAGTCGGGGAAACAGGCTGGTGCTCACGGGTTTTCATGCTACGGCGCGGACGGACCCGGCCGAACCGGCCGGTGCCGGCGACCGGTGCCTGGATACTGGTCGGCATGCGAGTAGCTACCCGGGTAACCGTCGCCCTGTTGACGGCGGGCACGGTTGCGCTGGCCGGCTGTATCGGCACGCCCGGCAGTGCCAGCGGAACGACGGACGGTGCCAGCGGAACGGCCGGCGGTGCCAAGCCGACGTCCGGCAGCCCGCACCCGGCGGACCCGCCGGTGCCGGTGCGACCCGGCCGGCGGGCACCGGTCCCGAGTCACCCGATCGGGTCGGCCAGCATCGCCGGCTGTCCGCTGTTCCCGCCGGACAACCCGTGGCGGCGCGACATCTCACACCTTCCGGCTAGCCCGCGCTCCGCGGCCTGGGTGGCCAGCATCGGCAGTGGCCGGTTCCTGCACCCGGACTTCGGCTCGAACCCCTCCTACGGCATCCCGTACAGCGTGGTGCCGGCCGGCCAACCCAAGGTGGCCGTCCGATTCACCGCCTACGGCGACGAGAGCGACCCCGGCCCATACCCGATCCCGCCGACCGCCCGGATCGAGAGCGGCGGCGATGCCCACGTGCTGGTGGCCTCCGGCGACTGCCACCTGTACGAGCTATACGGGGCGGTCCACAGTGCCAGTGGTTGGACCGCGCAGTCCGGAGCGGTGTTCAACCTGACCTCGGACGCACTCCGGCCGGCTGGCTGGACCTCGGCCGACGCCGCCGGGCTACCGATCCTGCCCGGCTTGGTCCGCCGCGACGAGGTGTTGGCCGGCCACATCGACCACGCGCTGCGGTTCACGGTGGCCACCAGCCAGCGCGGCTACCTCAGCCCGGCCACTCACCAGGCCGGTTCCACCACCGATCCGAACGTCCCACCGATGGGTGCCCGGTTCCGTCTGAAGGCGTCCTTCGACCTGAGTCGCTACCACGGCGCAGCCCGGATCGTGCTGCAATGCCTCAAGACCTACGGCATGTTCGTTGCCGATAATGGCTCGAACTGGTTCCTGTCCGGGGCCACCGACAGCCAGTGGGACGACACCGACCTGGATCAGCTGAAGTCGGTGCCGGGCTCGGCCTTCGAGGCGGTGGATACCGGACCGGTGCACTCGTAGCCCGGTGGTTCAGCGTCGGCGGGCCCGGTAGGCGGCCACGTTGGCCCGATTGCCGCACGAGGTGCTGCAGAACCGGCGCGAGCGGTTCTTCGACAGATCGATGTAGACGTCCCGGCAGTCCTCGGCGCCGCAGACCTGCAACCGGCCGAACTCGTCGGCCCGGATCACGTCGGCAATCGCCATCGCGGCCTCCACCGCCATCCGAGTGGCCAGCGGGGCGTGGGCCGGGACGGCATGGAAGTGGTAGTCGAGCTGATCGTGTTTCACCAGCTGCGGCAACGCATCGGACTCGCGCAGCACCCGGTTGGCGATGTCCACCGCGGTGTCCTTGTCCACCGTCCAGAACCGCTCCAGGGTAGGTCGCAGGTCGCGCACCGCGGCGAGCTCCGCGGAGTAGTCGCGGCGAACCCCGGTCCACTGCCAGGTACGGGCGAACTCGGCCAACTGGGCGCCGGTGGACAGCTCGTCCGGGTCGGTGCGGGCGGTGTTCACCAGCGCCGCGGCAGCCGCCAGAGCCGACTCGGTGTCATGGGCAAAAACCATGTTGACTCCTTACCGACGCTCGACTACCGTCCAGCTATGTAATGAGCATAACGCAGATGACTCATTACCGTTCTGTAGCTCGCTAACCGATTGTGGATCGCTGTGGACCTCGCACAACGTCGTTCTGGGCTGGGCCGTTCCGGTCGCGGCCGTTCTGACGTCGGCCGTTCCGGCCTTGGCATCGCCCTGATGTCCTCGGCCGCGTTCGGCACGTCCGGCTCCTTCGCCACCGCACTGATCGGCTCCGGCTGGTCGCCGGCGGCCGCGGTGACGGTACGGCTGCTGATCGCTTCGACCGCGTTGACCGTCCCGGCTCTGCTGCTGTTGCGCGGTCGGCTGGATTCACTGGTCCGGCAGGCCGGCAGCATCGGCAGCTTCGGCGTGATCGCCGTCGCGGGCGGCCAGGTGTGTTACTTCAACGCGGTCGCCCGGCTGTCCGTCGGGGTGGCATTGTTGCTGGAATACCTGGGCATTCTGCTGGTGGTCGGCTGGCTGTGGCTGCGGCATGGCCACCGTCCGCGCCGGCTTACCGGGTTCGGCGCGGTGGCCGCGCTGGTCGGCCTGGTGCTGGTGCTCGACATCACCGGCCACCAGCACCTCGACCCGATCGGAGTGCTCTGGGGACTCGGAGCCGCGATCGGGCTAGCAACCTACTTCGTGATGTCGGCCCAGGCCGAACAGGCACTGCCGCCGATTGCGATGGCCTGGGCAGGTACGGCGGTCGGCGCCGTCACGCTGCTGTTGGTCGGCCTGTCCGGTGCACTGCCGATGCACGCCAGCACCACGGACGTCCGGTTCCTGCACCACCGGATGAGCTGGCTGGTGCCGGTGCTCGGGCTCTCGCTGTTGGCCGCGGTGTACGCCTATTCGGCCGGCATCCGGGCCGCCCGTCTGCTGGGCGCCAAGCTCGCCTCGTTCGTCGGGCTGAGCGAGGTGCTGTTCGCGGTGCTGTTCGCCTGGCTGCTGCTTGGACAGCTCCTGCGGTTGCCGCAACTGCTGGGTGGTGCCTTCATCGTGGCCGGCGTCGCGCTGGTGCACCTGGACGAACTGCGTAGCGCAGATCCGATCGACGTGTCCGAAGCCGGTGCGCCGACGGTGCTAGTGGCCGGCCAACCGGATGCCTGAGGGAGCCGATCCGATCCCGTCCCGGCATGAACTCAGCGCGGCCGTGGGCCTCGGCGGATCGCCACCGGCGGTGGCGGTTGGTTCGGCATCGGAATGGTGTTGGCGTTGGCCACGCCCAGCGGGCTGAAGCTGTGGTTGGGGAACAGCGCCGAGAGCGAACCGACCCCGAGTCGCTTCTGGGCCAGCTCCCCGAGCACGTCGAACACCTCGTTGACGCCGGGCACGTCGCCGGCGTCGAGGGTGTTGGCGGCCAGCGGGGTCCACCTGCCGTGCACCTTGCCGCCCTGCAGGCCGCCGCCGAGCAGCCACACCACGCTGCCGTGCCCGTGGTCGGTGCCGCCGCTGGCGTTCATTGCGATCCGGCGGCCGAACTCGGTCACCACCGCCACCGTGACCCGCTTGCGCCGGTCCGGGCCGAGGTCGGTGAGGAAGGCGGCCAGCGACGATGCCGCCGAGGCCAGATTGCGGTCCAGCTGATTGACCTCGTCGGTATGGGTGTCCCAGCCACCGACGTCGACGGTAGCCACTTGCATGCCGACCTCGGCCCGCAGCAGCGTCGCCAGATCCTTCAGTGCGGTCGAGAAGTTGCCGGACGGGTACACCGCGCCGTTCTGCACACCGGCCTTGGCCTGGGCCGACGCCGCGGTGGCGAGCGCGGCCAGCGTAGTCGGCACGTCCTCGCCGAGCGGACCGGTCAGCCCGCGGTACATCGTGGCGATCGCGGTCTCCGATTGCGGTGCCACCCCGGACCAGCCGGGAAAGACGAAGTTCTTCAGCGAGTTGACGACCAGCTTGGTCTGCTCACCGGCCATCGCGGCCGGCAGCGTGGCGCCCTCGGCCACCGCGCGGAACGTGGTGCCCGGGCCCAGTTGGGCCAGCGCGCGATCCAGCCAGCCGGTGGTCGAGGTGTCCGAGCCGCGTTCGAGGTAGGACTGCGCCTGGAAGTGGCTGCGGGTGATGCCGCCGGTCGACACGCCCGGCACGAAGGCCAGCTCGCCGCTGTCCCAGAACGGCAGCAGCGGCTTGAGCGCCGAGTTCAGCGCCCACCCGCCGGTGCCGGCCAGCGGACTGAGCGCGGTGGGGACGAGCTTCGGACGCACGCTGGTCAGGTAGTCCAGGCCGAGGTCGGAGCTGGCCGGCACCAGGATCCGCAGGCCGTCCGCGGCGCCGCGCAGGAACACGGTGATCAGCGTGTTGCCGTTGCTGGCACCGGGCGCGGCGTAGGCCGCCCGGGTGGTGACCAGTTGGCTGCCGAGTGCGGCGACGCCGACCATGCCGAGCCCGGCCAGGAACGTGCGCCGGGTGTGGCCGCCGCGCCAGGCCGCGTCCTGCTCGCACAACTGGGTCCGTACGTCGGCGGCCTGCCCGACCAGCAGCGCGTCGCCGGCCGGCAGTCCGGCGGTCGAGGAGTCAGTCATGGCGTTCTCCAGGTCGGCGGTCATCGCAGTGCGGCTGATGTCATTCATCGCAGTGCGAAGGTGGGCGAGTCGAGGATCAGCGGCACCAGGTGGGCCAGATACCAGCGCAGCATCGACTTGTCCAACGGGGTGCTGGCCGGCTCGCCCAAGAAGGTTTGCAGTGCCTGCAGGTGCGCGGCCGGCAGCTTGCCGCCGGTCAGCCGGACGCACAGCGCGGCGATCGCCGCACCGCTGGTGGTCGGCGCCGGCGTGCCGTACAGCTTGGTCAGGTCGATCTTGTCGAAACCGTCCCACCAGCTCTGCGCGAAGCCCCGGTGGTACTCCCAGAGGTTGAGCATGCTGCCCGAGGATCGCCAGGCCGTCGCCACGTCCGGGTAGCCGTTGGGCGGCGACCAGTCCAGCGGAACCTGGCCGACCGAGGAGCTCATCCAGTGCAGGGTCGGCAGCGTGGTGGTCAGCACGCCGGGGCCGTAGCCGAAGATCCGTACGGTGGCCACCAGGTTCTCCGCCGGCCGGCGCACCTTGGCACCCCGGCTGGTCCAGAACTCGGTCGACCGGACGATGGTCGAGAGCATCGGCAGGATCCGGGTGCCGTTGGCCAGGTAGGCCTGGGCCACCGCGGCCACCAGGCTCGGGGTCGGGGTGTCCGAGACGAACCGGACGCAGAGCTTCTGAGCCAGCCGGCTGGCCGTCTTCGGATGGCTGGCCAGGTAGGTCAGGAACGCGTCACCGGCCGCCTCGCCGCCGGCCGCGGTGCTGTTCGGATGCGAGAAGCCCATCACGCTGAGCGGGCCGACATAGTGCTTGTTCGGGTTGTACAGGTAGTTGTAGTCGGCGTCGATGGTTCGGCCGGTGAGCAACTTGGCCGCGCTCTTCACGTCGTCCTCGGTGTAGTTGCCCAGTCCCACGGTGTGCAGCTCGAGCAGCTCGCGGCCGTAGTTCTCGTTCACCGCGCTCTTGGTGGACTGGGCCAGCGACAGGTACTGCAGCATCGCCGGATTCTTCGCCGAGGCCAGCAGCATGTCGGTGAACGAGCCGAAGGCGGACTTACGGATCACGTCGCGATCCATGGTGTGCCGGGTGGTCCACACCCCGTCGCTGTGGTTGGCGACGTTGAGGTGGTTGGCGAAGAAGTCGACAACCACCTCATACAGCTGCGCAGGGCTCCAGGTCTGCAGGCCGAGCGTCACCTCGGTCAGCTGGTCCATCAGCTCCCAGCCGTACTCGTTGCCGTTGGCCTTCAGCCAGGCCCGGACGTCCTTGGGCGACAGGCCGAGCAGGCTGCCGTGCGCGGCGATGGTCGGCTGGGCGGCGTACCCGGTCGGCATCGCCAGCTGTCGGGCCCACCAGCCGTCGTAGCCGTAGGTCGCCAACTCCGCCCGGGTCGCCGGTTGGTCGCCGAAGGCGAATCGGGCGAGCAGCAGCGAGGCCGGATCCCAGGCCAGCGGCGAACGCGCGATGTGCGGCGAGTTCGCCACCGCCGCCGCGATGGATGGCCAGATCGTGGTCGCCACGATGACATCACTCTCCGTGCTGCAGGTAATTACGGAGAGTTAAACAGGTAAAGCCCAGGTGAGGCGTGGATTAGCTAACTGTTTGATAACGCTCCTGGCCAGATCGTGCGGCCTGGCTATGCGGTGAGAACCACCGGTCCGTCGTGGGTGATGGCGACGGTGTGTTCGCTGTGGGCGGTGCGTGCGCCGGTTGCGCTGCGGAGCGTCCACCCGTCGGGATCGGTGATCAGCGTGGCGGTGTCGGCCATGATCCAGGGTTCGATGGCAAGGAGAAGTCCTGGGCGGAGCAGGTAGCCACGGCCGGGTCGGCCGGCGTTGGGGATGTGCGGGTCCTGGTGCATGGTGCTGCCGACGCCGTGCCCACCGAACTCGGTGTTGACCAGGTAACCGGCGGCGGTGAGCACGGTTCCCACCCGGTGCGAGATGTCGCCGACCCGGGCGCCCGGGACGGCGGCAGCGATGCCGGCCGCCAGCGCTCGTCGGGTGGTGTCGATCATGCGGGCGTCCTCCCGGTCGATCGCGTCTCCGACGATGAAACTGATCGCCGCGTCGGTGACGATGCCGTCCAGGGCGGCGGCGAAGTCCAGGGTGAGCAGGTCGCCGTCCTGAAGGGCGTAGTCATGCGGGAGCCCATGTAGCACGGCGTCGTTCACGGAGGTGCAGATAACGTGCCCGAAGGGTCCGCTGCCGAACGACGGCGCGTAGTCGACGTAGCAGGAGACGGCGCCGGCATCGGCGATCAGCTGCGCGGCCCAGTCGTCGATCTGCAACAGGTTCGTACCGACCGTGGTTCGATCCCGCAGTCGACGCAGGACGTCGCCGACGAATGCTCCGCTGGCGTAGGCCCGGTGCAGTTCGGCGGGGCCAAGGAGCTCGATCACGTGCCGGCCTCCATGGAGCGGGATAACAATACCGGTAATAGCATACCGGTATTATTATTAGCGGCATGGTGCGATTGCCGCTGTCGCCGGCCGAGGTCCAGCGCGGGGAACGCCTCGGCGCGCTGCTGCGCCAAGCGCGACGCGAACGCTCCATGGTGGAGGTCGCGTTGACGGCGGGCATCTCCCCGGAAACGCTGCGCAAGATCGAGACCGGACGGGTGGCCACGCCGTCGTTCGCGACGATCGCCGCGATCACCACCGCTCTCGGGCTCTCACTCGACGAGGTATGGGCGTCGATCGGTGCGGACACCGAGGCCGCTTCCGCTAGCTCGCCGCGACCGGGCGGACGACTCGCGTCCTAGCCGCTTCTCCTAGCCGCTTCTCCTAGCTCACGCTTCGTCGGTGGATGGCCTGCAGCAGGCCGAGCGCGATCCCCATCGCGAACATCGATGAGCCGCCGTAGGAGACGAACGGCAGCGGCAGCCCGGTGACCGGGGTCAGGCCGAGGTTCATGCCGATGTTCTGGAAGGTCTGAAAGCCGATCCAACACACGATGCCGGCGGCCATCAGCCTGGCCGCGCCGGTGGCCGCCGCCGCGATCCGCAGCGCTCGCCAGAGCACTATCCCGATGCCGAGGACGATCGCCGCCGAGCCGAGGAAGCCGAGTTCCTCGCCGGCCACCGAGAACACGAAGTCGGTCTGTTGCTCCGGCACGAACGCGCCGCGGGTCTGCGCGCCGTGGAACAACCCCTGGCCGAACAGGCCGCCGTGCGCGATGGCGATGTGGGCCTGGTTGATGTTGTAGGCGACGCCCTGCGGATCCCGTCCGGGATGGGTGAACGCAGCGAACCGGGCGAGCTGGTACTCGGCCAGCACGCCGACCTTGATCGCCAGCACCGCGCCGAGGCCGGCGAGCAGCAGCAGGCCGACGATCCAGACCGGCCGCACGCCGGCGGCGATCAGCACACCGAGGGCCGCGGCCGCCAGCACCAGCGCCGAACCGAGATCCGGCTGCAGCATGATCAGCGCCAGCGGCGGCAGCAGCACGCCGCTGGCCAGCGCCAAATCCCGCAACCCTGGTGGCCGGCCCGGTCGAATGGCGGCCCGCTGGGCGAACAGCACCGCCAACGCCGCCACCACGCCCAGTTTGGCGAACTCGGCCGGTTGGATCTCGAAACCGCCGCCGATCACGATCCAGGCGTGCGCACCGTTGATCGTCGAGCCGATCGCGAACACCGCGAGCAGGCCGAGGATACTGGCCAGGTAGAGCAGCGGCCCGATCAGCCGGAACAGCCGGGCATCCACCCGCGCGGTCAGGAACAGCAGTACCGCACCCAGGGCGGTGTTCAGCAGGTGCTTGGCCAGGTACGTCTGCGGATTGCCACCGGCCGACTCCAGCCGGGTACGGGTGGCCGACCAGACCAGCAGCGCGCCGATCAGGCAGAGCAGCAGCGCGGTGATCAGCATCGGCCAGTCGTAGCGGCGTAGCCGTCGAGAGTCGGCCGCCGCGCGCAGCGGCACGGCCAGCGCGCTCATCGGCTGCTCGTCCGGGTCATCGGCTGCTCGTCGCGGTCGGTCGGGTGCTGGTCGAACCGCTCGGTCTCGGCAGCAGATCCGGGGTGGGCGTTGCGCTGCCGGTCGGCCTGGGTGAGGGTGCCGGCCCGCTGGCGGACGATTTCGAAACCGTCGGCGATGTCGACGTGGAGCTCGAGGCCGGCTTCGATGCCGAGCTGGATGCCGGCTTCGAGGTCGGGCTCGATGCCGGCTTGGCTCGGGTCAGCTGGCTCGGTCGTACCGTCGGAAGCTTGCTGGCCGGCCGGGCTCCGGGGGTGGCCGGGGCGCCGTCGGCACCGAGCAGGCCCTCCCAGATCTGGCGGGCCATCGGTGCGGCCGCGGAGGCTCCGGTGCCGGACTGCTCCACCATGCCGACCACCACGTACCGGGCGGTGTTCACCGAGGCACCCGGCTGCATCGGACCCCAGGACGCCAGCCAGGAGGTGTCCCGTTTGCCGTACACCTCGGCGGTGCCGGTCTTGCCCCCGATCAGCGTCTTGATCGGCGAGCCGTCGAAGGCCAGCGCCCCGGACACCGCGTGATTGTCCTGGAAATGCAGCGCATCACCGAAGAAGTCGAGGTACTTCTTGGCCACCGGCACCTTGCGCACCACCTTCGGCGTGATCGTGCGGACCACCTTGCCCTGCGAATCCAGCACGCCCCAACCGAGCGTCGGGGCGTACAGCGTGCCGCCGTTCACCATCGCGCCGTAGGCGAGGGCCAGTTGCAGCGGTGACACCGTGGTGTCGCCCTGGCCGATCGCGGTGTCGGCGTTGTTGCCGGCGAAGAATCGCCAGCCGTCGGTGCAGTTCTCCGAGGCCAACTCGGTCAGGTACGCCCGGTCGCCCGGGTTGGTCACGTCCGGGTAGCCGCGCTGGGCCGCGGCGCAGTAGTCGGCCTTGTTCGCCTTCCACAATGCCATCCGGTTCTCCCGGGATCCGATCGAGCCACTGGCCTGCTCGTCGGCCGGCAGGTCGATGTGCGGTGAGCTGGCGATGCCGTACGCCGCCGCCATCTTCTGCAGTTGCTCCAGCGGCTTCTTGCCCGCGTCCACCCGGGCCTGATCGGCCTGCCACTCGGCAACGGCCGGCGCGTAGAAGAACGTGTCACAGGAGACCTGCAGCGCGAACTGCAGGCTGATCGCGCCGCCGAAGGACTCCGAATCGAAGTTCGTCTTGGCCCGGCCGTCGACGTTCAGCGAGCCGGGACAAGGGTATTGCCCGTCGGTACTGATCGCACCGGTGCTCAGGTCGTCGCTGGTACTGATCAGTTTGAACGTCGAGCCCGGCGCGTAAGCCCCGGCGATGGCCCGGCCGACCAGCGGGTCGTCGGCGTTCGGATCGGTCAGCTTGGCATAGTCGGCGACCGAGATTCCACCGACGAACTCGGCCGGATCGTAGGTCGGATAGCTGGCCGCGGCGATCACCCGGCCGGTGTGCGGATCGAGCACCACCACCGCACCGCTCGGCGCCGGCCGGCCCTTCTCGTGCTGTGCTTCGAGTTGATCGACCAGTGCCCGCTCGGCAAGGGCCTGCACGTTCGCATCGATGCTGGTGACCAGGGTGTCGCCGGGTTGCGCGGCCACCGACGGGGCGTCGCCGACCGGCTCGCCGCGCGCGTCCAACTCGACCCGCTGCTGGCCGTCCACGCCGCGCAGCACCTGGTCGTAGGACTCCTCCAACCCGCTGCGACCGATGGTGTCGGCGTCGGCCAGGTTGGCGTTCGCCTTCTGGTCCGCGGCACTTACCGCCCCGGTGTAGCCGAGCAGGTGGGCCGCCAGCGTGCCGCCCGGATAGTCCAGCACGCTCTGGTCATCGATCGCCACGCCGGGAAAGTCCTCGGCATGCTCGGAGACGGCCAGCACCACCGAAGCGTCGACATCGGTGGCCACCGGCACCGGCTGGTACGGCTCACCCGTCCAGCACGGCGCCGGCACGTGCACCCCGCACGGGGTGATCTGCCGCTGCAGGTCGGCTGCCTTGGTGTGCAGGATCGGTGCCAGCTCGGCCAGCACGCTCGCACCGTGATCGTCCTGCTTGGCCAGTTCCGAACGGTCGACGGTCAGCACGTGGGTGTTCCGGTTGCCCACCAGCACCCGGCCGGCCGAGTCCAGGATCTGCCCGCGCGGGGCCGGCAGCACGATGGTGCCCAGGTGGGTCAGGCCGGCCGACTGCTGCGGCTTGTGCGGATCCAGCAACTGGACGAAGGCAAGCCGGGCCAGCAGGGTGATCAGCAACGAGCCGACCAGCAGCCGGAGCACCGCCAGCCGGCGATGCTGGGCGACCGAGGCCGATGGCCGGGCCGCCGGGACCGATGGCCGGCCCAGTTCAGGCAGCAGCACCGGCACTCCCGCTGCGGGTCGCCACTCGTTCGCCGTCGAGCTGACCGCTCAAGTCTTGCCCGCCCAAGTCTTGCCCGCTCAAGTCTTGCCCGCCCGAGGCTTGCCCGCCCAGTCGCGGCTCGGCGAGCACCGGCACCCGGACCAGCATGCCGGCGGTCGGCCGCGGCGCCCGGACGCCTTGGGCGCGCAACACCCGGCGCACCACCGGCACCAGCAGCAGTCCGAGCAGCGCGTCGGTCAGCCCGACCGGAGGCAGGCTCAGCACGGTGGCCTGCAGGCTCGCCGCGTGCGAGCCGAGGATGGCCAGCAGCAAGCCGGCGGCGGCACAGCCACCGGTCGCGATCACGGCGGCCAGCGCGGCCATACCCCGGCTGCGGTAGCCACGCTGGATCGCCAGGCCGCCAAGCTTGCCGGCCACCAGGCCGGTGCCGAGCAGGCAGAGCGCCTGCACGCCGGCCGGGTGGTCGGAGCCGAGGTCGGCCAGCAGCCCGGTGCTGAAACCGAGCCCGATCCCGGCGCCCGGGCCGACGTAGAGGCCGACCACCACCACCAGCAGTGCCGGCAGCGACACCGGCACCGGGAAGCTCAGCGGTCCGATCAGGGTGGCCTGCAGCAGCAGCGCGGTCAGCAGGCCGGCGACCGCCGCCGCCAGCCGGGACGCCGCCATCATCCGGCGGTCCCCGGGGTGAGCGGTGCCCGCGCCTCGAGGCGCGGGGGCAGCAGCACGATGCCGACCAGGTTCAGCGCGGCCAGCTGCGCGGCCGGACGGAGCTGGACGATGACCGTGCCGTCCGCTCGAGCGTGCACCGAGGTGACCGTGCCGACTCGCAAGCCGGCGGCGTACGTGGTCTTGCCGGCCGGTCCGGTGACCAGCACGTCACCGGTACGTACGTCCGGCTGATCGTCCAGCGGGCTGGCGGACAGCCCGGCGCTGCCCCGGCCGGTGGCGAGCAGCAGCTGACCGGACCGGCTGTCCCGCACGCCGACCCCGCTGGCGGGGTCGGCGGCCAGCAGGACCACCGAGCTGCTCTGGTAGACGTGCAGCACCCGGCCGACCAGGCCGGCGCCGTCGGTGACGGTCTGGCCGGCCTGCACCCGGTCCCGGCTGCCGACGTCGACGGTCACCGTCCACTGGAAGCCGGCACCCGGACTGGTGGCGAGCACCCGCGCCGGCAGGATCCGCCAGTTCTCCGAGTCTGCCTGCAGCTGCAGTGCGGCGAGTTTGCCGGCCGTGCCGCGGTCCACCTGGGCGGCGGCCAGCTTGCGCTGCAGCTCCAGGTTCTGCTGGTGGAGCTGGGCCAGCTGACGTCGGTTGCCGGCCACGTCCGGCACGCCCTGGACGAACCGGCGGGCCGGGCCGATCACCGCATCGGTGCCTCGGTAGAGCGAGCCGAGCGCTCCGGTCACCCCGCCACGGGCGCCGCCGAGCGAGCCGCCGGCGAAGTCGAGGCTGAGGAACAGCAGCGCCAGCACGGCCAGCACGGTGGCCGACAGCTGCTGGCGCCGGGTGAGCCTGCGCATGCCGCTACCGGCGGTGCCCGTCGACGACGACCCGGTGCAGCGACTCGAACTGCTCGACCACGGTGGCGGTGCCGAGCACCACCGAATCGAGCGGCCGCTCGGCGACCAGCACCGGGATGCCGATGTCGTGCTGCAGCCGGGCGTCCAGGCCGCGCAGCAGCGCGCCGCCGCCGGTCAGCACGATGCCGCGGCTGACCAGGTCGCCGGCCAGTTCCGGTGGGCAGCGGTCCAGGGTGGCCCGCACCGCGGCCGAGATCCGGCTGATCGGCGCGCTCATCGCGTGCCGCAACTCCTCGGCGGACACGGTGACGTTGCGCGGCAGGCCGGTGGCGATGTCCCGGCCGCGGATCTCGGCGCGCATCGGGCCGGCGATCGGGTAGGCCGAGCCGACCGAGATCTTCAGCTCCTCCGCCGTCCGCTCGCCGATCAGCAGCGAGAACTCGGCCCGGACGTGGTCGACGATGGCCCGATCCATCGCGTCTCCGGCCACCCGCAGGCTGGTGCTGGCGACGATGCCGGCCAGCGCGATGACCGCCACCTCGGTGGTGCCGCCCCCGACGTCGACCACCATGGAGCCGGATGCCTGGCTGACCGGCAGGCCGGCGCCGATCGCGGCGGCCATCGGTTCGGAGATGATGTGCACCCGTCGGGCGCCGGCCGCGTAGGCCGATTCGGAGACCGCGCGCTGCTCGACCGAGGTGATCCCGCTCGGCACGCAGACGACCACCCGCGGGCCGGCGAACGCCCGCCGTCCGATCACCTTGCGGACGAAGTAGCGCAGCATCTCGGCGGTGGTGTCGTAGTCGGCGATCACCCCGTCCTGCAGCGGACGCACCGCTCGGATGTGCCCAGGCGTGCGGCCGATCATCCGCTTGGCCTCGGCGCCGACCGCGACCACGCTGCGGGTGGTGGTGTCGATCGCGACCACCGAGGGCTCGTTCAGCATGATGCCCCGGCCGCGGGCGTAGACCAGTGTGTTGGCGGTGCCGAGGTCGACCGCCAGGTCACCGCCGAGCAGGTCGCCGCCCAGCAGCGACATCGGGGTGAAGGCCATGGACCGGCTACCTCTGCTCGCGTGCGGATCGTTCGGTACCGGCTGTGACCAGTGTGACTGATGTGACCGGGCAGCATGATCGTAGGCGCGCGCGCAGTCAAAACCGGGTTGCGACTCGCGATCACACCGCTTGCTTCATCGCGCTATGCCTCGGGTGCGTGCCCGGAAACTGCTGCCGCGAGTGGTCACTTCTTGCGCGAGTCATTCCCGCGAGTGGTCACTTCTCGCGCGAGTGGTCAGGTTCGGCTGACCACTCGGCGCTCAACCGACCACTCGGCAAACGGCCTATAGGTTCGGGAACCAGAGGCCGATCTCGCGCTCGGCCGACTCCGGGGAGTCCGACCCGTGCACCAGGTTCTGCTGCACCGGCAGGCCCCAGTCCCGGCCGAAGTCGCCGCGGATGGTGCCGGGCAGCGCAACGGTCGGGTCGGTGGCGCCGGCCAGCGCACGAAAGCCCTCGATCACCCGCTGGCCCTCGGCGACGGCGGCCACCACCGGTCCGGACGACATGAAGTCCACCAGCGGCTGGTAGAACGGCTTGCTGACGTGCTCGGCATAGTGCTGCCCGAGCAACTCGGCATCCACTTGGCGCTGCTCCAGCGCCACGATCCGATAACCCTTGGTCTCCACCCGGGCCAGGATCTGGCCGGTCAGGTTGCGGGCAACCCCGTCCGGCTTGACCACGATCAGGGTGCGTTGCAAGGCAGCGTCGCTCACCCGGCCACCCTATCGAGTCAGTCGATCTTCATAGTTCCCGGCTCGGCCTGCCGGCCTTCATAATTCCCGGCTCGGCCCGCCGATCTTCATAACTTCCGGTCGTCATGGCGACCGGAAGTTATGAAGATCGCGTGGCTCAGAACGCACGGTCGGAGCGCACGGTCAGGAGCGCACGGTCAGGAGATCAACATCCGCCAGCCGGACGGAGTGCCGAGCAACTGGTGCCGGGTACGCAGCACGTACCACCAGAGCAGCAGGAAGAACACCACGACGACGGCCAGCACCGGGATCAGCACCACCGTCGCCAGCACCAGCAGTTGCAACGCGGAACCGGCACCGATCCCCCACCGCCGGCGCAGCAGGAAGCCGCACCCCACCAGCACCACCGCGAGCCCGACCAGCAGCGTCGTCTTGGTGGCGTCCAGCCCGGTCGAGGTCTGGGCGATGGCACGCGGGATCAGCAACACCACGAACGCCTCCAGGCAGAGCAGGGCGGCCGCCGCGCCACGAGTGGCCCGATCCGCCCGCCGCAACCGCTCCGGATCCTCCGGCAGGGCTTGAGGATCCTCCGACCGACCCGACGAATCCTCCGACCGACCCGACGGATCCTCCGGCAGACCGTCCTCCGAAGGTTCGGTCATCAGCGGTTACCGGTGAGCAGCGTCCGAGCCTCCCCGGCGGTGACCACCGAGCCGGTGACCAGCACGCCGGCCCCGGCCAGCACCCCGTCGGCGTTCTCCTCGGCCAGCCGGACCGCCGCCTCCAGCGCGTCGTCCAGCCGCGGCTCGACGGTGACCCGGTCCTCACCGAACACCTCGACGGCGATCGCCGCCAGCGCGTCCACGTCCATCGCCCGCGGCGAGGAGTTCTGGCTGACCACGATCTCGTCCAGCGCCGGCTCCAGGATCTCCAACGAGCCCAGCACGTCCTTGCCGTCCAGCATCGCGAGCACGCCGACCAGCCGCCGGAAGTCGAAGCCCTCGGCCAGCGCCTGCACGGTGACGGCCATTCCGGCCGGGTTGTGGCTGGCATCCACCAGCACCGTCGGCGCCGACCGGACCGCTTCCAGCCGCCCCGGCGACGTCGCACCGGCGAAGGCCGCCCGGACGGTCTGCACGTCGATCGGGCCGGTCGCGGCCCCGGCGCCGAAGAACGCCTCGACCGCGGCCAGCGCGCAGGCGGCGTTCTGCGCCTGATATGCCCCGTGCAGCGGCAGGAACACCTCGTCATACACCCCGCCCAGTCCCTGCAGGGTGAGCAGTTGTCCGCCGACCGCGAGCGAGCGGTCCAGCACGCCGAACTCCAAGCCCTCCCGAGCCACCGTCGCGCCGACCTCGCCGGCCCGGCGGAGCAACTCGGCGGCCGCCTCGGCCGGCTGCGCGGCCAGCACTGCCGAGGCGTCGGCATGGATGATGCCGGCCTTCTCGGCAGCGATCTCGGCCACCGTGTCGCCCAGGTACTCGGTGTGGTCCAGCCCGATCGGGGTTACCACCGCGACCTGGGCGTCCAGCACGTTGGTGGCATCCCAGGTTCCGCCCATGCCGACCTCGACCACCGCCACGTCCACCGGAGCGTCGGCGAACAGCGCGAACGCCAGGCCGGTGACCGCCTCGAAGAAGGTGAGCCGGATGTCGGAATCGGCATCCACCAGCTCCAGGTACGGCTCGATCTCGGCATAGGCGTCGGCGAACAGGCCGTCCGGCACCGGCTGGCCGTCCAGCACGATGCGCTCGGTGATGCTGCTCAGGTGCGGGCTGGTGAAGCGGCCGGTACGCAGGCCGAAGCCGCGCAGCAACTCCTCGATCATCCGAGCGGTGGAGGTCTTGCCGTTGGTGCCGGTCAGATGGATCGCCCGGTAACTGCGCTGCGGCTGGCCGAGCAGGTCGAGCAGCCGAACGATCCGCTCCCGGGACGGGCTGATCTTGGCCTCGCCCCAGCGGGCCAGCAGTGCGGCCTCGGCCTGCTGGCGACGCTGTCCGTCGAGCTGGCGTCGGCTGTCCGGTTGACGCCGACTCGCCGGTTCACGCGGTGCGCCGCGATCGGTGGTGCCGGACTGGCTCATCGGGTCGGCAACGCGGCCAGGGCGGCGGCGATCCGTTCGAGCTCGGCGGCAGCCTTGGCGTTGCGCTCCCGGATCGAGCTGACCACCTCCGGCTTGGCGTTGGCCAGGAAGTTCTCGTTGGCCAGCTTGCGACCGGTCTGCTCGAGCTCCTTCTGCGCCGACGCCTGGTCCCGGCCGAGCCTGGCCCGCTCGGCCGGCACGTCGATCGCGGTGGACAGATCCAGTTCGATCCGAGCCCCCGTGGCGGTGCTTAGCGTTGCGGTCGGCTCGAACTGCTCGTCGGGCTCGGCGAGGCGCAGCAACGACCGGATCTCGGTTTCGTAGGCGGGCAGGCCGGTGAACCGGGTCGGGATCCGCTGACCCGGCTTGACCCCCTGCTCGCTGCGGAACCGGCGCACCTCGAGCACCACCGACTGCAACTCGCCGATCGCGGTCTCGGCGGCCGGATCGAACCGGGCCGGATCGGCCGCCGGCCACGGCGCGATCACGATCGACTCGCCGCCGGTCAGTTCGGTCCACAGCGCCTCGGTGACGTACGGCGTGATCGGGTGCAGCAGCCGCAGCAGGCCGTCCAGCACCTCGCCGAGCACCCGACGGGTGGTCGGCGCGGTCGTCGGATCGGCCAGCGACACCTTGGCCAGCTCCAGGTACCAGTCGCACACCTCGTCCCAGGCGAAGTGGTAGAGCAGGTCGGCGATCCTGCCGAACTGGTAGTCGGTCGCGTACAGCGACTCGACCTCCTCGATCACCCGGTGCAGCCGGGAGATGATCCAGGCATCCGGGCCGGTCAGCTCGGCCGGCAGCTCGCCGGCCACGGTGGCGCCGTTGAGCAGCGCGAACCGGGTGGCGTTCCACAGCTTGTTGCAGAAGTTGCGCGAGCTCGCGACGTTGTCCTCCGAGATCGGCACGTCCGCGCCCGGATTGGCACCCCAGGCGAAGGTGAACCGCAGCGCGTCGGTGCCGTAGGCGTCCATCCATTCCAGCGGATCCACCGAATTGCCTTTGGACTTCGACATCTTCTTGCCGAACCGGTCGCGCACCATGCCGTGCAGCAGGAACGTCCGGAACGGCACCGAGTCGGCCGGGCCGCGGTCGGCCATCGCATACAGGCCGAACATCATCATCCGGATCACCCAGAAGAACAGGATGTCGTAGCCGGTGATCAGGATCGTGGTCGGGTAGTAGCGCGCGAGGTCGTCCGTCCGCTCCGGCCAGCCCAGGGTGCCGAACGGCCACAGCGCCGAGGAGAACCAGGTGTCCAACACGTCCGCGTCCTGCACCCAGTCCGCCGGCGGCTCCTCGTCCGGGCCGAAGCAGGCCATCTCGCCGGATGGTGAATACCAGACCGGAATCCGATGGCCCCACCACAGCTGCCGGCTGATGCACCAGTCGTGCAGGTTGTCCACCCAGCCGAAGTACCGGCCGGCCATCTCCGGCGGGCTGACCCGCACCCGGCCGTCACGCACCGCCGCGCCGGCCGCCTCGGCCAACGGCCCGATCCGGACGTACCACTGCAGCGACAGCCGTGGCTCGATCGGCTCACCGGATCGCTCCGAGTGCCCGACCGAATGCAGGTACGGCCGCCGCACGGCGACGATCCGGCCCTGCTCGGCGAGCCGTTCGCGGACGGCCTGCCGAGCCTCGAACCGATCCAGGCCGTCGAACTCGGTGCCGGTGCCGGCGATCCGGCCCTCCTCGTCCATGATCGAGGGCATCGGTAGGTTGTGCCGGCGGCCGATCTCGAAGTCGTTCGGGTCGTGCGCCGGGGTGACCTTCACCGCGCCGGTGCCGAACTCGGGATCCACGTGCTCGTCGGCGATGATCGGGATGGACCGTCCGGTCAGCGGCAGCTCGACCAGTTGGCCGATCAGCTCTCGGTACCGCTCGTCGTCCGGGTGCACCGCCACCGCGGTGTCGCCGAGCATGGTTTCCACCCGGGTGGTGGCCACCACGATGGACGGCCCGGTCGATTCGTCGGCCGGGCCGTACCGCATCGACACCAGTTCGCCCTCGACCTCACGGTGGTCCACCTCGGCGTCGGAGAGCACCGAACGCAGCGCCGGCGACCAGTTGACCAGCCGCTCGGCACGGTAGATCAGCCCGTCGTCGTAGAGCTTCTTGAAGATCGTGCGGACCGCCCGGGCCATCCGGTCGTCCATGGTGAACCGCTCCCGGGACCAGTCCACGCTGTCACCGAGCCGGCGCATCTGGTCGAGGATGGCGCCGCCGTGCTGGGCCTTCCACTGCCACACCCGGTCCAGGAAGGCCTCTCGGCCGAGTTCGCGACGGCTGGTGCCCTCGGCGGTCAACTGCCGCTCGACCAGCGCGTGCACCGCGATGCTGGCATGGTCCATGCCGGGCAGCCACAGCGTGTCGTGGCCCTGCATCCGGGCCCGGCGGACCACGGCGTCGATCAGGGTGTGCTCGAAGGCGTGCCCGATGTGCAGGCTGCCGGTCACGTTCGGCGGCGGGATCACCACGCTGAACGGCGGCTTGTCCGGTTCCCGGCCCGCCGTGAAGTAACCGCGCTGCACCCACCGCTCGTAGAGCGGGCCCTCTACCGAAGCCGGCTGGTACTGGGTCGGCAACTCGGTAGCGGCCGGGTTGTCCCGGTCCTGGGCAGATATCGGCGCGGTGCTGGTCACCCTTCGGATTCTACGAAGGCTGCCCAAACCGGTTTGGGTCGGCAGCCGGCAGTCCGTCCCCCTCGCTGGGGACGTCGCTGTCGGAGACGTCGCTGCTTTTCACATCGCTGCTCGGGACGTCGCCGCTCGGGACGTCGCTGCTCGGGACGACGGTAAAGGCGACCCGGACCCGGCGGGCACCGGTCGGGGCGCCCTTCGCCGTGCGCCGCTGGTAGCCGGCGACCACGCCGGCGATCGCCTCGGACAGCTCCCGGGCCTCCTCGGCGGTCAACCAGTACGAGCCGCTGCTGATCGAGACCGAGTCGTACCAGGCCGAATCCTGGTTGGCGACCCAGGCCAGCGTCTCGGCCCGTACCCGGTCCAGCATGGTGGCAACCAGCATGGCCTCGCCGGCCGCGGTCGCGCGTGGCTCGGATGAGTCGACCGAGAGCCGGTCGCCGGCCGCCTCCCACGGCCGCTCCCGGCCGTCGCCGGAGGCGTTGGAGCGGCGGATGATCCCCCACCGTTCCAACGCGCGTAGGTGGTAGCTCATCGCGCTGGCGCTCAGCCCGGCGATGTCGCCGCATTCGGTCGCGGTCAGCCGGCGGCCGGCGAAGAAGGCCTCGATCACCGCCAGCCGGGCCGGATGGGCTAGCGCCTTGATGGCACGCGGATCGCGCAGCACCACCGGATTGCCTGCTCGGCGGGCGACCGGTTCGTCGGATACCGGAGGTTCGGCGGCAGCGGTCATCCGTTCAGCGTAAGCGTTCGGTTACTCGCCGGTCACGGGCCGGACGTCCCGTCCTTCGCGCTCACTCGACGGTGACCGACTTGGCCAAGTTGCGCGGCCGGTCCACGTCCAGGCCGAGCGCCACCGCGGCATGGTAGGCCAGCAGCTGGGTCGGAATGGTCAGCAGGATCGGATCCAGCTCCCGCTCGTTCTTCGGCATGGTGAGCACGGTGCCCGATACCGACCCGAGGTCGACGCCGGGATGAGTGATCACGGTCAGCCGGCCGTCCCGGGCCAGCACCTCGTGCGCCGCGCCGAGGTTGCGCTCAATCAGGTCGTCGTCCGGGATCACCGCCACCGTCGGCAGTTCCGGTGAGATCAGGGCCAGCGGGCCGTGCTTGAGCTCGCTGCTCTGGTAGGCCTCGGCGTGCCGGTAGGTGATCTCCTTGAACTTCTGCGCACCTTCGCGAGCCACCGGGAAGCCGCGCACCCGGCCGATGAAGAACAGGCTCGGCGATTGCGCCAGCTCCTTGCCGGCCTGGGCGATGGTCTCCTCGTCGGCCAGGATTTGCCCGATCTGCTCGCCCAGTGCCTTCAAGCCCGCCACGATCCGGGCGCCCTCGGACTGCGCCAGGTCGCGTACCCGGCCGAGCGCCAGCGCCAGCAGCGCGAAGCCGATACCCATGTGGGTCAGCGCCTTGGTGGAGGCGACCGCGACCTCCGGGCCGGCGTGCAGGTAGATGCCGCCGTCGGTCTCTCGCGCGATGGAGGAGCCGACCACGTTGACCAGGCCGACCACCCGGCCGCCCTTGCGCTTGATCTCGTGCACCGCGAACAGCGTGTCCGCGGTCTCACCGGACTGGCTCACCGCGACATAGAGGGTGTCCGGCTCGATGATCGGGTTGCGGTAACGGAACTCCGAGGCGGCCTCGGCGTCGGCCGGTACCCGGGCCAGGTCCTCGATCATGCAGGCGCCCAGTTGGCCCACGTAATAGGCGGAGCCGCAGCCGAGAATCTTGACCCGCTTGAAGCCGCGCAGCTCGCGCGGATCCAGCCGCAGGCCGTCCAGCCGGGCGGTGGAGAACCGCTCGTCCAGCCGGCCCCGGATCATCCGCTCGACCGAGAACGGCTGCTCGTGGATCTCCTTGTGCATGAAGTGCGGATGGCCGCCGAGCTCCAGTTCCTCCACGGTCAGGTCCACGGTGACGGGGGTCTTCTGGGTCTGCTCGCGGTCGTGGGTGACGGTCCGGAAGCCGCTGGCGGTGACGGTGGCGATCTCGCCGTCCTCCAGATGCACCACCGAGCTGGTGTGCCGGACCAGCGCGGCGACGTCGCTGGCGACGAACATCTCCCGCTCGGCGATGCCGATCACCAGCGGCGAGCCGTTGCGGGCCACCACGATCTGGTCGGGGAACCGGACGTCGAGCACCGCGATGGCGTAGGTGCCGGTGACCAGGCTGAGCGCCTCGATCACCGCGCCCTCCAGGGTCGGCGCCTTGGCCCGGGCGATCAGGTGCGCCAGGACCTCGGTGTCGGTCTCCGAGGTGAGCGTCACGCCGTCGCCGGTGAGCCGGTCGCGCAGCTGGGTGGCGTTGTCCAGGATGCCGTTGTGCACCACGTGCATCCGGCCGTCGGGTGAGGACTGCGGGTGCGCATTGCGCTCGGACGGGACGCCGTGGGTGGCCCAGCGGGTGTGGCCGATGCCGATCTTGCCGGCGAATCGCTTGGGCAGCGCGGCCTGCAGGTCACGTACCCGGCCCACCGCGCGTACCACCTGGGCACCGGCCGAACCCAGCACCGCGATGCCGGCCGAGTCGTAGCCCCGGTACTCCAGTTGGCCGAGTCCCTCGATCAGGATCGGCGCTGCCTGCCGCCGACCGACGTAGCCCACGATTCCGCACATGCTGTCCCGGTGTCCCTTCGCTGTCGGTGTCTGGCCGCTGTCCCCGCCGGCCGTAGTTCGCTATCCGTAGATGTAACGGCGGAGCTGGCGTTCGGTGAGCTCCGGCGCCGCGAACAGCCGGCGTCGTACCTCGGCCGCCAGCAGCCGGTAGATCTCGGCGTTGCGGACGCCTCGTTGCTGAAGCTCCGCGTGCCGGCGCCGGACGTAGTCGATCAGCGGCTCGGCGTACCAGGCGAGTACATCCTCGACCACCCGATTGGCCTCAGCCGGCGACAGGTCGGTGCTCGCCACGATGCGCTCGACGAGCTCCGTGTCCGCCACTCGTTAGATTCTTGCTTAGGCTGTTTGAACAGGCAAGTTCTTGCCCGAAATCGGGTCTGATTCTGCAGAATAGGCCTCAGAACCGCGCGAAGGCCTGTCCGACCAGCTCGCCGAACAGCTCCTCCGGATCGCACGGGTAGCCCCGGCCAGTGAACCAGGTGCAGACGTTGCTGCAGTCCCGGCGCAGGAACTCCATGCCGTTCGGGTTGGACACCACGTCGACCACCTGCGGCAGGTCGATCAGCACCACTCGCCCGTCGTCCACCAGCAGGTTGTACGCGGACAGGTCGCCGTGCGCCTGGCCGTTGGCGGCGAGTGCCCGCATCGCGTTGGCGATCTGGGCGTAGTAGTCGGCGAGCTGGTCGGCATCGGCAGGCACCTGGGCAAGCCGCGGTGCGGCGGTCCGGCCGTGCCCGATGAACTCCATCAGCACCTCCGAGCCGTCCACCTGTACCGGGTACGGCACCGGAACGCCGAGCGACCACAGCTCGCTGAGCGCGTTGAACTCCGCCACCGCCCACTGGCCGGCCAGTACCTGCCGGCCGTACCGGCTGCGCGAGGCCATCGCTCGCTGGTCGCGGCTGCGCCGTACCGTGCGGCCCTCCAGGTAGCCGGCATCGCGATGGAAGTTGCGATGGTCGGTGTCCCGATACCGCTTGGCGGCCAGCACCACCGACTGGTCGGGGTCACCGGGCACCGCCCGTTCGAGTAGGAAGACATCGGCCTCCTTGCCGGTCTTCAGCACGCCGAGTTCGGTGTCCCAGGCGGCATCGGAGGTGACCACCCAGGACGGCATCGGCTCCGGGCCGTGCGCGCCCTTGATCACCGAGTTCCAGGTGGACCAGCGCTGGCCCTCGCCGGGCTCGTCGTAGTGGAAGTCGAAGGCGAACGTCGAAGTTGGTTCGGTCGGATCGAAAGAAGGGTCGAGCGACAAGGTTGGTTGGCTCCTCGAGAGGCGAGGCAGCCGATCTAGCTCAGCAACCTCGGGGTGGGATGGCGGGCACGAACGCTCCGCCGACAGGCGTAGACACTTCGAATCCCTCCCTCACCTCTCGCGGACGCGCGAACAGCGCGTCGATCGATCCGGACTATGCCGGGCCCTGCAGGCCGCCGCAACCGAATTTCAGCCGGCGGCTGGCCTTGATTCAGCTCCACTCGTGCTTACGCACCGCGGACCTCCCTCATCCATCAGCACCGAACGCTCAGTCCCACTCGGGCACTCTCCATTCGTCACGAAGTATCCGGGCCATTCGTCACGAAGTATCCGGGTAACCGATGCGGACTATGACGGCAACAGGGGGCAAACGCAATGGACAGAACGCCTAGCCCCTTCATGCTTTACGCGCTGAATTTGTCAGCTCTCTCAAGATGAATACGTATGACGTTGGCGAACAAGCACATATCAAAAGTGGCCGGTGACAGGACGCACTCAATTATGTACAGTCCGGCATTAAGCAGAATCAGGCTTTAGTTCCACTCGTGGCTGCGCACAGGGGGAACCTCCCTCCAACATTGCTGTGGCTTGTGCGCATTGAGCATAGAGGAGTACGGCATTGGCTGTCGCGTCGTGGGACATTTGGCGGATACCGCGGCGCGCAGTCATTTTTATCCTCACCATGGACTGCGCTGCCCTAGCGCTCCCGCTATTCCGGTTCGGTCATTTACCACGTGCGGCCATCATTTCTGGGGCGCTGCTCGCCGCACTCAGTATCGCGTATTCATTGCTCACCGGGACCTGGGAGTTGGTACGGAGAGCCATGTGGCAAACGCGTCCAGGTGGCCATTACCGGAACTTCCTGTCTGCTTGGCGGTTCACCGCCGCTGTGGCGTTGCCACTTCCTCTCGCCGCAGCCGTAATTATGATTTCGGCCACGGCGGAGTGGCCGACGAGACGCAGATCGGATCAGGCGATTCCGTATCGGTATATCTACAGCATCGCCAGTTCGATACTGACCGCTGGCGCCGCGGGAGCCTGCGCCGCGTTGCCGTTGGCTGATCCGTGGCCCTTCCTCGTCGCCGCTGTTGCCTATTTGGTTGTTGGGATTCTGCCAGTAATTCTGGCTCAGTTGGCAGTGGGTCAACGCCAAGGGTTCGGCCATTTCCTCAGCTGGCAAGCACATCGCGTAGAGGTCTACACGGTTTCCATCGGCATTGGTGAGGCGCTGCTCATTCAGGCGCATCAGCAGGCGTGGATCTGGCTTTCGCTGCCGGCGGCAATTGTCCTACAGCGATGGATCATCCAGTCGGATCTGCGCGCTATCGATGCTCCGGAGGCGCGGCCGATGGGCGAGCAGGCCTGGGCGGCGATCGCCCGCGAGGTGATCAAGGCCTGCCCGGTCGGCGCGATCATGCGGATCCGCACCACCGACCCGATGGCGGCCAGCCAACTCGCGAAGATCAAGGCCGGCTGCGATGCGATCGGCATGACCGGCCGATCCGGCCTGGCGATCCTGCTCACCCAGTGCCCCGGCGGCAATGCGGACGCCTTGGCGGAGCGGATGCGGGCCATCCTGCAGGCCGAGGACATCGTCGCCCAGGTCGCGGTGGCGGCCAAGCCCAGGGACGGCCAGACGCTGGACGAACTGCTGGCGGTATCCGAGGCCGAGCTGATCACTCGGGTGGCCGCTACCCGGTCGGCGAAACCGGACGTACCCGAAGGCTGAACCAGGTCCCCGAAGGCTGAACCAGGTCCCCGAAGGCTGAACCCGTTCGCGGGAGGTTCGCCGAAGCCGAACTACGCGCTACCTACGCGGACTTCTCCTGCGGCGGGTCGACCTGGGCTCGCGGCACCAGGGTCGGGTAGACGTGCTCCAGCACGGTCTCGGCGGTGATGACGACCTTGGCCACGTCCTCCCGGGACGGCACCTCGTACATCACCGAGAGCAGTACCTCTTCCATGATCGCCCGGAGCCCACGAGCGCCGGTGCCCCGTTTGACCGCCTGGTCGGCGATGGCCTCCAGCGCGTCGTCGGTGAACTCGAGCTCCACCCCGTCCAGCTCGAAGAGCCGCTGGTACTGCTTGACCAGGGCGTTCTTCGGCTCGGTGAGGATCTCGATCAGCGCGGTGCGATCCAGCGGCCGCACCGTGGTGATCACCGGCAGCCGGCCGATGAACTCCGGGATCAGGCCGAACTTGATCAGGTCCTCCGGCATCACGTCGGCGAAACCGTCGGACGCCTCGAGTTCGAACTTGCTCTTCAGCTCGGCGCCGAAGCCCAGGCCCTTCTTGCCGATCCGGTTCTCGATGATCTTGTCCAGGCCGGCGAAGGCGCCACCCACGATGAACAGCACGTTGGTGGTGTCGATCTGGATGAACTCCTGGTGCGGGTGCTTGCGACCACCCTGCGGGGGCACCGCGGCCGAGGTGCCTTCCAGGATCTTCAGCAGCGCCTGCTGGACACCCTCGCCGGAGACGTCCCGGGTGATCGACGGGTTCTCCGACTTGCGGGCGATCTTGTCGACCTCGTCGATGTAGATGATGCCGGTTTCGGCCCGCTTCACGTCGTAGTCGGCGGCCTGGATCAGCTTGAGCAGGATGTTCTCGACGTCCTCACCGACGTAGCCGGCCTCGGTGAGCGCGGTAGCGTCGGCGATCGCGAACGGCACGTTCAGCATCCGGGCCAGGGTCTGGGCGAGCAGCGTCTTGCCGGAGCCGGTCGGCCCGAGCAGCAGGATGTTCGACTTGGCCAGCTCGACGTTCGATTCCGAGCGCTTGCCCGGCACGTCGCCACCGGCCTGCACCCGCTTGTAGTGGTTGTAGACGGCGACCGCGAGGGTTCGCTTGGCCTGGTCCTGACCGACCACGTAGGAGTTCAGGAACTGGCAGATCTCACTCGGCTTGGGCAGCTCGTCGAAGCTGAACTCGGTGCTGTCGGAGAGTTCCTCTTCGATGATCTCGTTGCAGAGATCGATGCACTCGTCGCAGATGTAGACGCCGGGGCCGGCGATCAGCTTCTTGACCTGCTTCTGGCTCTTTCCACAGAAAGAACACTTGAGCAGATCGCCTCCGTCACCTACACGTGCCACCGATACATCTCCTCACTAGCTGCCCGGCCTTCGCTACCGATTTCGCTCACAGCGAGCATCTCGCAAGCATGCCCTCCGGTGCGTTCCAGTAACGTCACGCATCACCGCCGGGCGGAAAAGCGCGGCAGTAACCCAAAACGCTACCCCGGATACGCTCAGAAGTCGCACGTTTAGCCTGCGTGTCCCCTGCCGGCCCCCACCCGCGTGGCCTGCGAGACCAGTGATGCTGGGGGGACCGATCCGGGGGACGGCCTCAGTCGTTGCTCACCTTGCGGGTCGAGATCACCGAGTCGACGATCCCGTAGTCCTTGGCCTGCTCGGCGGTCAGGATCCGGTCCCGTTCGATATCGGCCTTGACCTGCTCCACCGTCTGGCCGGTGTGCCGGGCCAGGATCTCCTCGAGCAGCCCGCGCATCCGAAGGATCTCATTTGCCTGGATCTCCAGGTCGGTGACCTGCCCCTGGCCCTCGCCGGACGGCTGGTGGATCAGCACCCGGGAGTGCTCCAGCGCGAACCGCTTGGCCGGCGTGCCGGCGGCCAGCAGCACCGCCGCGGCCGAGGCCGCCTGGCCCATGCAGTAGGTCTGGATCTCCGGCCGGACGAACCGCATCGTGTCGTAGATGGCGGTCAGTGCCGTGAACGAGCCGCCGGGCGAGTTGATGTAGATCAGGATGTCCCGATCCGGGTCGGTGGACTCCAGGCACAGCAACTGGGCGATGACGTCGTTGGCCACCACGTCGTCGATCGGCGCCCCGAGGAAGATGATCCGCTCCTCGAACAGCTTGTTGTACGGGTTGGACTCCTTCATCCCGTAGTTGGTGCGCTCGATGAAGGACGGCAGCACGTAGCGCGCGGCCGGGGAGTGCCCGGCCCCGAACGGCTGGGTGCTGTGCGGTCCGGTCAGCGCGCCGGCGGCGAAGCGGTTGGTCATCTCGGTCTCCTTGGTCTGGCCGGCTTACTCGGGGGCGGGGGCCGAGCCGTTGCTCATCTGGGCAACCCGGCTGACCACGTGGTCGACGAAGCCGTACTCCAGCGCCTGTTCCGCGGTGAACCAGCGGTCCCGCTCGGAGTCGGCCTGGATCTGCTCCACGGTCTGGCCGGTGTGCTCGGCGATCAGCCGTGCCATCTCGGCCTTGGTGAGCTTGAACTGCTCGGCCTGGATCGCGATGTCCGAGGCGGTACCACCGATGCCGGCGGACGGCTGGTGCATCATGATCCGCGCGTGCGGCAGCGCGTACCGCTTGCCACGCTGGCCCGCGGAGAGCAGGAACTGGCCCATCGAGGCGGCCATTCCGAGCGCGTAGGTGGCCACGTCGCACTCGACGAACTGCATGGTGTCGAAGATCGCCATGCCGGCGGTGACCGAACCACCCGGCGAGTTGATGTAGAGGTTGATGTCGCGGGTGGAGTCCTCGGCCGAGAGCAGCAGCAACTGCGCGCACAGCCGGTTGGCGATGTCGTCGTCGACGACCTGGCCGAGGAAGATGATCCGGTCCCGCAGCAGCCGGTCGTAGATCGAGTCGTTGAGGTTCATGCCGGCGCCGGCGCTGCGCGCCTCGATGAGCCGGATGGGTTCCGGCCGGCTGGCCACGGCGGGGCTGAAGCCCGCCCCGATCGGCCGTGGGGCTTCGTACTGGCTCACTGCCGTTCCTTTCTCGAATGCTCGCGCTGCGCCGATGGGTCGACCGTTCCGGTGCGGTATGCCTTTGCTCGACCGTTCCGGTGCGGTGCGTCTTCGACCCTAGCCGTCCCCGCTCGGGGGTTCGCCGGCAAATCGGCCTCGTTCGCTCAGGGCGTTAAACGCCTCCCCGAGCCGGTCGGCAGGCCCGAATCGGTCGGCCCCGCTCGGTCAAGCCAGCTCGTCAGTCCTGCTCGGTCGGTCCTGCTCGTCGGCCGCGTCATCATCGGCCTCGTCATCATCGGCCTCGTCCACCGCGTCCTCCAGGTCGGCGAGGGCGGCCTGGCCCTCCGGCGTGGCAAGCGCCGACAGATCCACCTTGTTGCCGGATGTGTCGGTCACGCTGGCCGACTCCAGCACGGTGGCAAGCGCCTTGTTCCGGCGCACGTCGGCCACCAGCGCGGCGATGTTGCCGGCCTGCACGATCTGGTCGGCGAACTCCTGCGGCTGCATGCCGTAGCGCTGCGCCTGCCGCACGATGTACTCGGTCAGCTCGGCGTCGGACACCGACACCGCCTCCGCGTCGGCGATCGAGTCCAGGATGAACTGGGTCTTGACCGACTTCTCGGCGATCTCACGGAGCTCGGCGGTGAATTCCTCGCGGGTCTTGCCCTCGGACTCCAGGTAGCGGTCGAAGGCGGCGTCGTCATGGCCGAGCTGATGCACCACGTCGTGCTCGCGCCATTCGATCTCGGCCTTCACCGAGGATTCCGGCAGCGGCACGTCGGTCTGGGCGACCAGCAGCTCGAGCACCTTGTCCCGGGCCTCGGAACCCTGGCCGAGCACCTTCACCCGGTCCAGTCGGGTACGCAGGTCGGCCCGCAGCTCGTCGACGGTGTCGAACTCCGAGGCCAGCTGGGCGAACTCGTCGTCCGGCTCGGGCAGCTCCCGCTCCTTCACCGAGTTGATGGTGACCTTGATCTCGGCCTGCTCGCCGGCCCGTTCGCCGAAGGCGAGCGTGGAGTTGAAGGTGGCGGTGTCGCCGGCCGACTTGCCGAGAATGGCCTCGTCCAGCCCCTCGATCAGGTTGCCCGAGCCCACCTCGTAGGACAGGCCCTGCGCCGAACCACCCTCGACCTCCTCGCCGGCCACCGAGGCCAGCAGGTCCAGGCTGACGAAGTCGCCCTCGGCCACCGGACGCTCGACGCCCTTCAGGGTGCCGAACCGGGCGCGCAGCGCGTCGAACTGCTCGGCCACCTCCTCGTCGGTGACCACCGCGTCGGTCACCGTGACGGCGAGCCCGGAGTAGGCCGGCACGGTGATCTCCGGTCGGACGTCGACCTCGGCGGTGAAGGCGACGTGGTCGTTGTCCTCCAGCTGGGTGACCTCGATCTCGGGCTGGCCGAGCGCCTTGACGCCGGTCTCGCGCACCGCGTCGGAGTAGGCCTTGGGCAGCGCCTTGTTGATGGCCTCCTCCAACACAGCGGCTCGGCCGATCCGCTGGTCGATGATCCGGGCCGGCACCTTGCCCGGCCGGAAGCCGGGCACCCGGACCTGGGTGGCGATGGACCGGTAGGCCTCGTCCAGGCTGGACTTCAGCTCTTCGAACGGCACCTCGACGGCGAGCTTCACCCGGGTCGGACTGAGGTTTTCGACGCTGCTCTTCACGGTGTGCTCGGTGCTCCTGCTCTGCTCTCGGCTGCTGTGCGGTTTCGCTGCTGCGGATTACGGTGCTGCTGTTTACGGTGCTGTCCAGGTGTTCGGCTGGCACGGCGGATCTCGCCGCAGCCCGCTGACGTACTCGTCGGGGTGACAGGATTTGAACCTGCGACCCTCCGCTCCCAAAGCGGATGCGCTACCAAGCTGCGCTACACCCCGAGTTGCCGGCGGTTACCGGACCAGGTGAGTCGACACCCACCAACGCGCCAGTGTACGGGGATGCGACGTGGCCAACCGCACGCGCTAGCCTAGGGGCGAAGGTCGAGAGCCGTCCTGCTGGAATTGGGGTGGTTCTTACCGGTTTGCGAGCGTAGCTCAATGGTAGAGTCTCAGTCTTCCAAACTGATTACGCGGGTTCGATTCCCGTCGCTCGCTCCATCGCTGTACTGCCGCGCGCTCCGCTGCCGAGCGGTGGCGGCAGTCGAGGTCGGAGTCCTGCCGGACCCGGTCGAGGTTCTCCGACCGGGCGGCAAACTGGTGGCCGACTGAGCGCTACGCGAAAGTGTCGGCCGCTGCGTATATCTTCAAGCGACTATGGCCCACCTCTCCGCACCGGCGGCCAGCAGCGCCGCGGTGCCGCCCGACGCCGGGTCGGGGGGCAGGCCGGCGCGTGACCGGGTGCCGGCGGCGGTGTTGCGACCGGCCATCCTGGGCGAGGTCGCGGTCGTCCTGCTGCTGCTGCGCGCCTACGACATGATCCGGGCCCATGCGGAGGTCCGTGCCCAGGCCGCGCTGCGCAACGGCTGGGATCTGCTGCACGCCGAGCGGCTGCTGCACATCGACCTGGAGCCGGCGGTCAACCGGTGGACCAGCGTGCATCACGCGGTCTCGCTGGCGGCCAGCTATTGGTATCAGTTCTTCCACATCACGATCACGCTGCTGGTGCTGCTGTGGTGCTACTGGCGTCGTCCCGGCAGCTACCGGCGAGCCCGCAACGCGCTGGTGCTGACCAATGTCTTCGGCCTGGCCTTCTTCCTCGTCTACCCGGCCGCACCACCCCGTTTCCTGCCGGGAGCCGGCTTCATCGACGCGGTTGCCAACGCCGGCTTCGGCACCAGCCACGGCGGACCGGTGACGGCCGACCAGTACGGGGCGTTCCCGTCGCTGCATCTCGCCTGGGCGGTGTGGACCGCCGTGGTGGCGGCCCGCCTGGTCAAGCCCACCTGGCTGAGCCGGCTGTGGCTGGGCTACCCGGTGATCACCGCCGGCGTGGTGGTGGCAACCGGCAACCATTACCTGCTCGACGTGCTGGCCGGCATCGGCATCGCACTGGTCAGCCTGGCACTCGCCTACCGGTACCCGCGCAGCCGGCAGTACGGCCGGACGGGCTCGGCCCGGTCGCTGCTCCGTCGGACGTGGATGGCGCTGCGGAGGCTGGCGGGATGGCGCCGGCCGGCGTTCGCCGAGCGTCAACCGAGCCCGGGTGGGACGATGCCGGATGAGATGATGCCGACCGAGACGATGCCGACAGAGACGATGCCGACCGGGACGATGCCGGCCGAGCGACAACCTGGTCTCGTCAGTGGGCCGTTCGCCGCGCGGCACCCCGCCAGGGTGCGCCCAGCAATGGTGAGTCCAGCGACGGTGAGCCCGGCGACGGTGAGCGAGCGGAATTCGCGGTGACCGGCACGGCGACAGCTGTCGACGTTCGCGGCCTGGCCACGCCGCCCGGCCCGCGGTTGCCCGTCGGGCTGCAGAGCCTGCTGTTCGCCAGGTACCGGCATCGCTGGTTGCCGCAGCTGCGCCGGCGCTACGGCGACACGTTCAGCATCCGGATCGCTCCGTACAACCGGCACATGGTCGTGATCAGCCAACCGGAGGACATCCGCGGCGTCTTCAGCGGCCAGGCCTCGGTGTTCCATGCCGGCGAAGGCAACGCGATCCTCGGCCCGGTGATGGGTGAGCACTCGGTGCTGCTGCTGGACGAGGCGGCACACCTGCGGGTCCGCCGGCTGCTCATGCCCGCCTTCCACGGTGCTTCGCTGCCTGGGTATCAGCACCTGATCCGGCAGTTGACCCGCGACGAACTCGCGCGTTGGCCGGCCGGAGCCGAGTTCCGGGTGCATGACCGCACGACCGCGCTGACCCTGGAGATCATCCTGCAGGTGGTGTTCGGGGTGACCGACTCGGCACGGCTCGCCGAGCTGCGACCGGTGGTCGAACAGGTGGTCAACATCAGCCCACTGACCATGCTCGGTTGGTTCTACCCCCGATTGCGGACCAAGTGGCCGTGGCGCCGGTTCTTCCAGATCCAGCGGGACCTGGACCGGCTGCTGTATGCCGAGATCGCCGAGCGGCGCGTCGCATCGGACCTCGACACCCGAACGGACGTGCTCAGCCAACTGCTCCGGAACTCCGGCGTCTCCGCCGCGGATGGTCGGCCGGGCCTGAGCGATGCCGAACTCCGGGACAACCTGATCACGCTGTTGCTCGCCGGCCACGAGACCACCGCGACCGCACTCGCCTGGGCCTGTCACGAGCTGGCCCGGAACCCGGACGTACAGCGAGCGGCTCACCGGGCCGCCGATGCGAACGACGAGGAGTACCTGGAAGCGGTGGCCAAGGAGGCCATGCGGCTGCACCCGGTCATCTACGAGGTGGCCAGGCGGGTGACCGAACCGGTGGCGGTCGGCGGTTACCGGGTGCCGGCGGGCGCCACGGTGCTGCCGGCCATCGGCTTGGTGCAGTCCGATCCGCGAGCACACCGCACGCCGGGCCGGTTCGACCCGAACCGGTTCCTCGGCGAACAGCCGGCGGCGAACACCTGGATCCCGTTCGGTGGCGGCGTGCGCCGCTGCCTGGGGGCCGGGTTCTCGTTGCTGGAGGCCACCGTGGTGCTCGGCGAACTGCTGCGCCGCTTCGAGTTGGTCCCGCTGCGTAGCGTCGCCGAGCCGGCACGGCCGCGAAACATCACGCTGGCACCGGGCCGGGGCGCCACGGTCCGGCTGCTGCCACGCACCGGCAGGACCGCGGGCCGGTCCGGTGAGGACCGCGGGCCGGTGAGGACCGCGGGCCGGTGAGGACCACGGGCCGGTGAGGACCGCGGGCCGGTGAGGACCACGGGCCGGTGAGGACCGCCCGTCGTAAGGGCTGAAAGGTTAGGGCTGCGGTCAGCGTGGGATGGCGGCCGAACTGACGCCAGCGGCATGGTGATCGTCAACGACAGTGGAGTCAGCACCGATGGCGGGCTCAGCAACGACAGCCGGCTGGGCAACGACAGTGAAGTCGGCACCGACAGCGGGCTCGTTTGCGATGGCGGGCTCGGCATCGACAGCTCGCACGACCGACACCGGATGCCGCCGGACGACCACGATCGTCCGGTCATCGGTCAACTCGGTCGGCACCCGCTCGATCAGGTACCGGGCGGCCCCGGTCCAGGCCTCCCCGGCGGCCAGCAGTTCGACGTTCTCCCTGAACCGCAGGGTGCCGGCGTCCAGGCCGCTAGTGCGATCCTCAATCATTCCGTCGGTGTAGAGGAACAATGCCTCGCCCGGCAGCAGCACACCGTCCTCGGAAATTTCACTGAGTTCCGGCAGCACGCCGAGCACGGTGCCGGTCGCGCTGGAGCTTCGCCAGACCGGGAGCTGGCCCGGCCGGAAGTGCATGGCCGGTGGGTGGCCGGCAACCCGCAGGCCATACTCGCCGGTGTCCAGATCGAGCCGCAGATAGATCGCCGAGGCGAAGCCGAGCGACCACTGCTGGCGAGCCAGGTAGTCGTTGGCTGCTGGCAGGAACTCCTCCGGTGGCACCGAACCCAGCAGGCCGCCGACCGCGCCGGACAGCAGCAGCGCACGCGGCCCGGCGGTGATCCCGCTGCCCGAGACGTCGACCACCGCCAGGTGCAACACCCGGGCAGCTTCGTCACAGACCAGCCGGTTGGCAACGAAATCGCCGCAGATGGCCGCGCCGTCGGCCGGCAGCTGTTCGATCTCCACCGCCCAGCCATCCGGCATCGAGGGCAGTCGGGTCTGCACCAGAAGCCGCTCGCTGATCAGCCCGATCACCGTCTCGGCACTCACCTCGCGCAAGCCGAGCGCGTCCCGCCGGCGAGCCTGCAGCAAGCCGACCACACCGGTCACCGTGATGATCGCGTAGCCCGAGAGGGACAGCTGGTCCTGGCCGGTGCCATCAACCGCGAGCACCGCCGCCACGCAACCGACCACGACCGCCAGCTCGATCAGCATGCCGGCTGTGCTCAGGATCAGCGAGGAAAGCACCACCACGATCACCACGACGCCCGCGATCTTGACCTGGGTGTTGTTGTTGAGAATGGACAGCACCGTCCCGAGCAACAGCGTCCCGATCGCCAGCGCGAGCGCGAAGCGCTGCGTGGGTCGCTGCCGGCGCGGCAGAAAGCCACGCAGGTTGCGGACGATGCCTGGTGTCATGGTCAAGCCAAACTACCGTGCCCGGCGGCCGGATCTGTAGACAACCGCTGACAAAGACAGGCCGATCGTAAGGTTGCCGGACGTCCGAGCGCGCTCCGTTGTCCGACGAACACTATCGGTGTTCGATCCGCCGGGGTGCGGCATGCGGCAGGATAGGGCGATGACCGACAGTAGCCCCTCGCCTCGGCGACGACGCAGGCGAGCCAGGCGGTCGGCGACCGAGGCCGCCCCCATCGGAGGCCGGCCGGCTCAAACCACGTCGCGGCAAGCCGTGGGTGGCTCGGCAACCGCGAACCAGCCGGCGCAAACCACTGCCCAACCAGCTCAAACCACTGCCCAGCCGGCACAAACTGCGGGTAAGGCGGCTGCGGGTAAGCCGGTCGCTCCGGCCAAGCCGCGCCGTCGGGCCGCCACCAAAGCCATGGAGAATCCCGCCGCCAAGGACGGTGACCGCGGCTGGCGGGAACTGCTCGGCAACACGCCGTCCCAGGTCGGGGTGAGTGGGGCGTTACGGGCCCGGGATGCCGCTCGGCCCAGCCCGGCGGATATCGCCGACGCCGAGCAGAACCTGGTGATCGTTCGGCGGCAGTGGAAGCCGCCGGAGGAGTTCGGTCGCTGATCCACCCGCCCTTCGCGCCAGCGCTCAGCTCACTCGCTAACGGTGCCGGCCGGCGAGCGCCGCCGCACCGGGTGGCCCGCTCAGCCCTCGGTCGAACCGGTTCGCTCGTAGTTGCTGACCATGCCGATCCGCCGTACGTGCCTCGGATCCTCGGAGAACGGCGTACCGACGAAGGTGTCGACGATCGAGATCGCCTCGTCCCGCGAATGCATCCGCGCGCCGAGGCCGAGCACGTTGGCGTCGTTGTGCTGGCGGGCGAGCGTGGCGGTCTCGGTGTTGTAGGCCAACGCCGCCCGCACCCCGGCCACCTTGTTGGCCGCGATCTGTTCGCCGTTGCCGGACCCGCCGATCACCACCCCGAGGCTGCCGGGATCGGCGATCACCCGCTCGGCGGTGTCGATGCAGTACGGCGGGTAGTCATCACTCGGCTCGTACGTCGTCGGACCGCAGTCGATCACCTCGTGGCCGGCCGCCGTCAGGTGCGCCAGCAGCGCTGATTTGAGCTCGAAGCCGGCATGGTCGCTGCCCAGGAACACCCGCATGCGGCCATGCTGCCACCCGGGTCGCCACCACCGAGGCGGGGGGCCGCCACCACCGAGGCCGGGGGTCGCCACCCGGCCCGCCACCACCGAGGCCGGGGGCCGCCACCCGGCCCGGCCGACGGCCACCGAGCGCGGGGTCGAACGCCGAACGCTCAGTCCGGAAAGCGGTAGTTACCTTCGGCGTCGCGTCGCAGCGGATGCTCGGCGATCGCCGCGTCGGTCGGAATGGCCGCATAGACATGGGGGAATCGCTCCCCCGCGTCGTACAGATCCTCCTCGACCACCGGCGCGGGCAACCGCTCCTCGGCGACCTCGACCACGATCAGCCCGTCCCGATTGTGGTAGAGCAGGTTGGCCGTCTGGGCGACCTGATGCGCGTGCGAGAAGTGCACGAAACCCTGCTCAGCCAGCGACGGTGGCTGGTAGCTGCCGATCGCCTGGGCGGCACGCCAGTCGGCGTCGGCGACGATGTGATAGATCGAGGCCATGGTGTCGATCGCGGTTCAGTCGAATCGCGGCCGCTCCGTGCGGGTGCGCTTGAGTTCGAAGAAGTATGGGTAGCCGGCCAGCAGGCGGGAACCGTCCCAGACCCGCAAGGCGTCCTCGCCGCGCGGGATTCGGGTGAGCACCGGCCCGAAGAAGGCCACCCCGTCAACGTGGATGGTCGGCGTGCCGACCTCGAAACCGACCGGGTCCATGCCGGCGTGGTGGGACTTGATCAGCGCTTCGTCGTACTCGGTCGAGTCGGCGGCGTCAGCGAGCGACTCCGGCAATCCGACTTCGCGCAACGACTCGACGATGGCGGCCCGGTCCAGTTCGCGGTCCTCGTTGTGCCGCTTGGTGCCGAGCGCGGTGTAGAGGTCCCGGAGCACCTGGTTGCCGGCCTGCTGCTCGGCGGCGATGGCGACCCGGACCGGGCCCCATCCCTTGTCCAGCATGGCCCGGTACTTCTCGTCCAGGTCGTCGCGGTCCTTGTTCAGCACAGACAGCGACATCACATGGAAGTCGAGATCCAGGTTGCGGTGCTGTTCGACTTCGAGGATCCAACGCGAGGTCACCCAGGCAAACGGACAAGCCGGGTCAAACCAGAAATCAACCTTGGTACGCGCGGTCTCCGCTGTCGTCATTACTGCCCACCTTCTGCCGGAAAATATGAAAGAATAACTTCATTCAGTGGTGCATGTCCCATCGTCGGCCCTGCATGATCTTTTCCACCATGCACGTCCGGCCGCATATCAGCCCGAAACGCATTGTGAAGGAGCGGCATTCCGTGGCCAGCTCAAGCCAGCACATCCCCGGCGCGCACGTTCCTGCAGACGGTGACCAGCTTGACGCGAACACCGTGCAGACGCCAAACCTCACCAAGCAGGACGCCGCGCTGCGTGCCCGGCTGCTCCGGATCGACTCCTACGACGTGGAGTTGGACCTGACCGAGGCCGATGGGGCCCCCTCGCCCCGGACGTTCCGGTCGCGGACCACGATCACCTTCGATGCGACCGAGCCCGGCGCGGCCACCTTCGTCGACGTGATCGCCGACCGGCTGCACGAGGTCAGCCTGAACGGCACCGCGGTGGACGTCTCCGGCTACGAGCCGGCCGAGGGCATCGTGCTGCCCGAACTGGCCGCGCACAACGTGCTGGTGGTCGATGCCGACCTGCTCTACACCACGATCGGCCAGGGGCTGCACCGGTTCGTGGACCCGATCGACGACGAGGTCTACCTCTACAGCCAGTTCGAGACGACCGACGCCAAGCGGATGTTCGCCTGCTTCGACCAGCCGGATCTGAAGGCGACGTTCGACCTGCGGGTGACCGCCCCGGCGCATTGGAAGGTGATCTCCAACGGCGCCCCGAGCCAGGTCGAGGACGGTACGAAGCCGAACACCAAGATCGTCCGGTTCGCTCGCACGCCGCGGCTGAGCACCTACCTCACCGCGCTGGTGGCCGGCGCGTACCACGAGGTTCGGGATTCGCACGACGGCATCGACCTCGGCCTGTTCTGCCGCAAGTCGGTGGCCCAGCACCTGGACGCCGAGGGACTTTTCACCGTCACCAAGCAGGGCTTCGACTGGTACCACCAGCACTTCGGCGTCCGCTACGCCTTCGGCAAGTACGACCAGCTGTTCGTCCCGGAGTTCAACGCCGGGGCGATGGAGAACGCCGGCTGCGTCACCTTCCTGGAGGACTACATCTTCCGCAGCCGGGTGACCGATGCCCGCTACGAACGGCGCGCGGCCACCGTACTGCACGAGATGGCACACATGTGGTTCGGCGACCTGGTCACCATGCGCTGGTTCGACGACCTGTGGCTCAACGAGTCCTTCGCCGAATGGGCCGGCACCATCTCGCAGGCCGAGGCCACCCGCTGGACCAATGCCTGGACCACCTTCGCCAACATCGAGAAGACCTGGGCCTACCGGCAGGACCAGCTGCCGTCCACCCACTCGATCGCCTGCGACATCCCGGACGCCGAGGCGGTCGAGGTGAACTTCGACGGCATCACCTACGCCAAGGGTGCCAGCGTGCTCAAGCAGCTGGTCGCCTACGTCGGCCGGGACGACTTCCTGGCCGGCGTGCGGCAGTACTTCGCCGATTATGCCTACGGCAACACCACATTGGAGGATCTGCTCACCTCACTGCGCGCCGCGTCCGGCCGGGAACTGTCCGACTGGGCCAAGCTGTGGCTGGAGACCAGTGGGCTGAACACCATCTCGCCCAGCTATCAGGTGGACGAGGCGGGCAACCTCAGTTCCTTCGAGGTACTGCAGAGCGCGCCGACCGATACTGCCAAGGACAACGTGCTGCGCCCGCACCGGCTGGCGATCGGCTGCTACAACTTCGACGGCAACGTCAGCGCCGAGCACCCGCGGGGCAGATTGGTACGTACCCAGCAGGTACATCTGGATCTGGACGGCGAACGCACCCCGGTGCCGCAGCTGGTCGGACTCCCCCAGCCGGACCTGGTGTTGGTCAATGACGACGACCTGACCTATTGCAAGCTCCGGCTGGATCCGCACAGCCTGGTCACCATGCGCACCGGCGGCCTGGCCGCCATTCTGGAGCCGCTGGCTCGCACGCTCTGCTGGGCCGCGGCCTGGGACATGGTGCGTGACGGTGAGCTGGCCGCTCGCGACTACCTGGAGCTGGCCACCAGCAGCGGTCCGGGCGAGTCGGAGATCGGCGTGCTGCAGTCGGTGAGCCGGCAGGCGCTACGCGCGCTGGAGGTCTACGCCGACCCGGACTGGGCAGCGACCGGCCGGGCTCAGTACGCCGATGCCGCGATCGCCGCGGCGCAGGCGGCAGCACCCGGCTCGGACCACCAGCTGGCCTGGGTGCAGGCCGCGATCGGAGCAGCCTGCGCCGAGGAGCACGCCGACTTCCTGGCCGGCCTGCTCAGCGGCGACCGGGAGCTGCCGGGCCTGGCGGTGGATACCGACCTGCGCTGGTCGCTGCTCCAGGCGCTCGTCGCCCGGGGTCGGGCCGGTGAGCCGGAGATCGCCGCCGCCGCAGCTGCCGACCGAGCCGCCGCCGGCGTCCGTGCGGCAATGACCGCCCGGGCGCTGACGCCGACCGCCGAGGCCAAGCAGCAAGCTTGGGACGCCGCCATCTCCGACGTCAGACTGAGCAACAGTCTGATGCGGGCCACCATGGCCGGCTTCGAACATCCGCTGCAGGGTGAGCTGCTGACCCCGTTCGTGGCCAGGTATTTCGAGCAAGCCGCCGAGATCTGGCAGCGCCGCTCACCGGAAACCGCGGCCGACCTGATCACCGGGCTGTTCCCGAGCTGGGGGTCGGCAATCGAGGAGGAGACGCTCCAACTGGCGGACCGGTTCCTCACCGACACCTCCCAGCCGGCCGCCCTGCGCCGATTGATCAGCGAGGGTCGGGCAGACGTGGCCCGGGCACTGGCCGCTCGAGCAGTCGATCGGGCGCGCGGCGCGCAAGGCTGACCGCTCGACCGTCCCGGCTGACCGTCCGCGCGGCTTGGGCCAGCCGGAAACGGCCGGACGGAGCTAGGAGCCCCAGGTCGGCCGGAGCGGGAACCGGACCTCACCGGACGCCGGCACCTTCACGGCCAGCACCTGGTGTAGCTGGATCCCGTTCTGCTCGAAGCCCAATCGCGATCCGGCCATGTACAGGCCCCAGACCCGAGCGGTCGGCTCCCCCACGTCGGCGACGCAGGCGTCCCAGTTCTGCTGCAGGTTGGCACACCACTTGGCCAGGGTGAGCGCGTAGTGCTCGCGCAGGTTCTCCTCGTGCCGCACCTCGAGGCCGGCGTCCTGCGCCTCGGTGATGATCCGGCCGGCGCCGGTCAGCTCGCCGTCCGGAAAGACGTAGCGGTCGATGAAGTGCCCGGGCAGCGCGTTCTGCTTGTTGTCCGGCCGGGTGATGCAGTGGTTGAGCAACCGGCCGCCGTCCCGCAGCTTGTCCCTGATGAACGCGAAGTAGGCCGGGTAGTTGTGCACCCCGACGTGCTCGAGCATGCCGATCGAGCTGACCGCGTCGTAGTCGCTGCCCGGTGCGTCCCGGTAGTCCCGGTGCAGGATCTGCACCATGCCGGACAGGCCGGCCCGCTCGACGGCGGCCGTGGCCCAGCGCACCTGTTGCTCGGACAGGGTCACTCCGACCACCGAGACCCCGTAGTGCTTGGCCGCGTGCATGGCCATGCCGCCCCAACCGCAGCCGACGTCGAGCAGTCGCATGCCCGGCTCGAGCCCCAGCTTGCGGGCGACCAGGTCGAACTTCTCCTCCTGCGCCTCCTCCAGGCTGGCGTCGGCCTTGGGGAACACCGCGCAGGTGTAGGCCATCGACGGTCCGAGCACCTTCTCGTAGAAGGCGTTGGAGACGTCGTAGTGCTTGCCGATGGCGTGCGCGTCCCGGACCCGGGAGTGCCGCAGGCCCTCCACCGTCCGTCGCCAGCGCGGCAGCGATTCCTGCGCCGGCGGCTCCGGCGGCACCAGGTTGCGCCAGCCGAGCGCCGGCAGCAGGGTGGTCAGTTCCTTCGGCGTCGGACGGCGGAACCGCCAGCTGCCGAGCAGCTTCAACGCCGGGTACGGATCACCGGGATGCGCGCCGTGCAGCCGTAGATCCCCGGCGACGTAGGCGCGGGCCAGGCCCAGGTCACCGGGCGCGGTGACCAGATAGCGCAGGCCGCGTTCGGTCGCCAGTTCAAGGGTGATCGGTGCGTCGGGCGGCCCGAAGCTGCTGCCGTCGTAGGCGGTGAACCGCACCGGCGGCGTGTCCACTGTCAGCATCGAAACCAGGTCGGCCAGTTTCATCGGCGCCCCACCGCCTTCTCATACAGCCCGGTCAACCGGTGGCCGGGATCGTAGGTTTCCTTCAGCGTCTGATACGTCGCGCCGCCGTAGATGCCGGCGAAGGTCTCCGGATCGTAGTAGGCGTCGGAGTACAGCGACTTGTGTCCGTCGTGGTCGGCGACGGCCGCTTCGATGAGCCGGTTCATGTCGCCGTCGACCCGGCCCTCGGCGATCGGCACGGTGCCCCAGAATCCCACGTTGACATAGAGCTGATCGCGGGTCAGCGGGTACAGCGGCCATGGCTTGCCACCGCTGTCCGGGCCAGCATCGTCCGGGCCAGCATCGTTCGGTCCGACATCGTCCGGGCCGGACGTCGGCTGCTCCGGCGGGCCGGTCAACTGCAGCGGGCACAGCCAGACCGGCGACATCGCGACGGTGTCGGCGAACCAGCGCAGGAACTCCGCGGTCCGTCCCACTGGGATCTCGACGTCCTGCACCACCCGCTCGCGCGGACCCAGCCGGCGCAGCCGATCCACCTTCTCGGCTACCTTGAACCGGTGGTCCAGCTGGATCAACCGGTGGTAGACGTCGCTGCGCCGGTACCGCGCCGGCCACACCCGCCGGACCAGCGGATGCTGCACACCGAAGGCGCCGGAACACCAGAACCAGTCGGTGTCCCATCGCCAGAGATAGTCCGATACGTGCAGGCAGTCGCGGGCCAGTTCCCGGATGGACCGGTAGAAGATCCGCTGGCCGGTGTAGTCGCTGGTGTCGGACACCCGCGCCTCGGCCGGCGAGTTCACCCAGCGGCCGAAGGTCAGGTACGACTCGGTGGGCGAGAACATCACGCCGTCCACGAAGTCCACCGGCTCGTCCTGCCAGCTGCGCGAGCGGCAGCTGGACTCGATCGCGGCGGCAAGCTCGGTCAACTCGGTGAACCGGACGTGTCGCAGGCCGACGAACGGACGGATCTGTTCCAGCTCGATCCGCAGCCGGACGGCGTAGCCGAGACTGCCGTAGGAATTGGGGAATCCGGCGTAAAGGTCGCGATGCTGGGTCGGGCTGACGGTGAGCAGCTCACCGGCGCCGGTGAGCACGTCCAGTTCCAGCACCGACTCGTGCGGCAGGCCGTTGCGGAAGGAACTGGACTCGATGCCGAGGCCGGTCACCGCGCCGCCCAGCGTGATGGTCTTCAGCTGCGGCACCACCTTCGGCATCAGGCCGTGCCGAAGGGTGGCGGCGACCAACCGCTCGTAGGTGCACATGCCCTGCACGTCGGCCGTCCGGTTGCCGGCGTCGATCGAGATCACCCCGTCCAGCCCGGACACATCCAGGCCGGCGGTCTGCTCAGCGGTCCGCGGCCGGAACAGGTTCGAGGTGCGCTTGGCCAGCCGGATCGGCTGGCCGGGCGGAATGGCCAGGTAGGAGGCACGCAGCCGATCCACGGCAGCGGCGTGGGTGGCGCTCTCCGGTAGCAGTGTCGTCATCACCGCTCACCTTATCCAGCCGACGGCCGGCGGCACGTCAAGGCTCGGTCGAGCTCGGCAGAGTGAGCGGCTCAGGGGTAGCTGGCCACGGAGCCGGCGGCGTCGGCCAGCTGGCGCAGCCCGCTGACGATGCCGCCGGTCAGGTCACCGGAGGTGAACGAGGCCCGCATGGCCAGCGCCGCGAGGCCGGCCAGCCGGTTGGGGATGCGGCGGGCCGAATCGCCACCGGTGACGATCTCCAGCTGCCGCTCGGCGGGCGAGACCGCGACCAGTACCGGGGCGGGGTGGCGGGCGGCCAGCTTGCCGAACAACTGCTCGGCGGCTCGCCGGGGTTCGCCGCCCAGCGGTCCGACGTAGACGCTGAACAGCAGTCCGGTCTCACGCGAGGCGAGTGTCAGCGCCTCGTCGATACGCGACAGCTGGCTTTGCCGGAAGGGTCGATCTGGGCCGAGGTGATCGGCTCGCGGCGTGGTGAACTCGCGCACCTGCCGGTCGCTCAGCTCCAGCTCCTGGCCCGGCCGCTCGATCGCGGTATGGCCGGTCATGTCGACAGTGTCTCCGGACGTATCGACGTTGTCTCCGGACGTATCGACGGTGTCGCCGGTCGTTTCGACGTTGTGGCCGGTCATGTCCACCTCACCACTCACCGCTGGCACCCCCGGTCGGTCGGACCGGCTCGGCTACCGAGCCCTCCAGCGCGAGCCGGCCGGACGCCGCGGAGACGGGTCCGGCGTGTTCGGGGTGCGGCAGGTACCAGACCGGGTCGTAGTCCCAGCCGTTGCCCGGACGGTAACGAGGGGTACGAGCGGCACCCGGGCCGAGCACCGCGAGCGCCAGCAGCAGGAAGGCGGCGAGCGGGATGCCCACGAACACCAGCACCGTTTCGACGACGGTCATGTGTGACTCTTCCTCCGCCCTGCCGGCTCCCGCCACTGTTGCCGCCTACGGTAGCGAAGCGGCTTGAGTAGCCGCAGCGGCGGGTGCCGGTCGGGCTGGCGGGCGCTCACTGCCGCCAGATCGGAGGGTGTCGATCCGCCCACGGAGCGGCCTGCTCCAGCTGTGCGCACAGCGCCAGCAGCGCAGCCTCGCCAGCGGGCCGACCGATCAGCATCACCCCGACCGGCAGCCCGTCCGGCGTCCAGTGCAGCGGCAGGCTGGCCGCCGGCTGGCCACTGGCGTTGTACACCGCCGTATAGGGCGTGAACCGCTTCTGCCGCTCGAAGTCCTCGGCGGGATCGACCGGGTCCTCGGCCGTCCCGCAGAACCAGCCGACCGGCCTGGGCGGCAGGGCCAGCGTGGGCGTGAGCAGCGCGTCGAAGCCGGCGGTGGCGGCGATCGCCTGCCGGCTTATCAGCCTCAGCTGCCCGACGGCGGCAGCATAGGCCGGCCCGCTCACCTGCCGGCCGCGTTCCCGCAGGTGCCTGGTCAGCGGCCGCAGCAGCTCCTCACCCTCCGGCGGCACCGGGATGGTAGCTGCCGAGACGGTCCAGACCGCCTCGAACGCGTCCAGGATCTCCGGGGGCACCGGCAGCTCGATGTCGACCACCTCGTGACCGAGGTCGGCCAGCAGCGAACTGGCCCGCTCCCAGGCGGTCCGGCACTCCGGATCGACCTCGGCCCCGGCCACCGGTGGCTGCAGGTAGCGCGCGATGCGCAGCCGCTCGGGGTGGCGATCGCACCAACCGAGGTAGCTCTCGCCGGCCGGTAGCGGAGGTGCCCAGGTCAGGTCGCCGGGCTGTGGCACCGCGGTGGCGTCCAGGAAGGCGGCGGCGTCCCGGACGGTGCGTGCCAGCGGGCCGAGCACGGACAGCCCGGACGAGTCGAGGTCCAGCGGCCCCCGTGAGATCCGGTCCCGCGAGGTCTTCAGGCCGAAGAGCCCGTTCACGCTGGCCGGGATCCGGATCGAGCCGCCGCCGTCCGAACCCTGCGCCATCGGCAGCAGGCCAGCGGCCACCGCGGCGCCGGCGCCACCGGACGACCCGCCGGCCAGCCGGCCGGTGTCCCACGGGGTCCGGGCCGGCGGCCCGATGTCGGTCTCGGTGTAGCAGGGCAGCCCGTACTCCGGAGTGGCCGTCTTGCCGAGGGAGATGGTGCCGGCCCGGCGGAGCAGCTGCACCACGTGATCGTCGAACGTCGGCACGTTGTCGAGCATGGTCCGCGATCCCATCTTGGTCGGCACGCCCAACGTCTGGTTGAGGTCCTTGATCGCGGTCGGTACGCCGTGCAGCGGTGGCAACGGCTCGCCGGCGAACACCGCCCGGTCGGCCTCGGCGGCTTGCTCCCGGGCGGCCTGCTCGGTCAGCGTGACGAAGGCACCGAGTTGGTCGTCCAGTCGGTCGATCCGGTCCAGGTAGTGCTCGACCAACTCGGTCGCGCTCACCTGCCGGCTGCGGACCGCGGCGGCGGCTTCCAGCGCGGACAGGTCATGAAGATCAGCCATGCTTGCGAAGGCTAGTTCGTCCGGCTCAGGCGGTGGCGGTGAGATCAAGTTGCAGGGGCGCCAGGTCGTAGCCGAGGTAGCGATCCCAGGACGGATCCCGCTTGGCCCAGCCGAGCACCAGGGCGACGCTGGCCGACGGCTGGATCGGGGACCGGGACAGCGACCAGCCGATCTCGGACAGCAGCCGGTCACCCTTGCGGTGGTTGCACCGGGCACAGGCGGCGACCACGTTCGTCCACTCGTTGCGCCCGCCCCGCGAGCGCGGCACCACATGGTCGATGGTGTCGGCCTTGACCGCGCAGTAGACACAGCGGTGCGCGTCACGGGCCAGCACCGCGCGTCGGGTGAGCGGCACCTGACGCCGATATGGCACTCGGACATAGCGAGCGAGCCGCACAACCTGCGGAATGGGCACGCTATTCGTCGCCGAATGTAAAAAGCCTTCGGCGGCTTCCACCACGAAGGCTTTCTCGGCCAGCACCAGCACTACGGCACGGCGCATCGGCACGACGCACAAGGGCTCATACGAAGCGTTGAGCACAAGCGTCCCCGCCACGGCATCACCTTCCGAGTGTGTTACCAGTGAACCTGACGAAGCGCCTTCGCGCACCCATTAATCGTCGAATTGCTCCAGGGCGTGTCTGTGATTCCCGCTCGTCGCGAGCGGGTCAGGCCCTCGGTGTCGAATAGCGCATTCGACACCTCACCGGCGAGGCGCTTACCTGCGTGGCCGGCCGTCCCGGCCATGGCAGGCTTGGTTGCCGTGAGCACGCCGGTGGCACTGCACGGGTTCTGGCACGAGCACGCGAGCATCCTGATCACCAAACCGCTGCAGTGCCTGGCCATCGTGCTGGTCGCGCTGCTGATCCGGGCGCTGGCCCACCGGGCCATCAACCGGCTGATCCGATCCAGCGTCGAAGGCACCGTGCCGCGGGTGCTCAGCCCCCTTGCCGAGCGCGCCCGGGAGGCGGCGTTCCCGGACACCGGTCGGCTGTCGGAGCGGCGCCGGCAGCGCGCCGAGACGATCGGCTCGGTACTGCGCAGCGCGATCAGCTTCGTGCTGTTCGTCACCGGATTCCTGCTGATCCTGGCTGTCTTCGACATCGAGCTGGCACCGTTCGTCGCAGGCACGTCGCTGATCGGGGTGGCGGTCGGCTTCGGCGCGCAGAACCTGGTCAAGGACTTCCTATCCGGCATGTTCCTGATGCTGGAGGACCAGTACGGGGTGGGCGACGTGATCGATGTCGGCCAAGCGACCGGCACCGTGGAGTCGGTCGGCCTGCGCACCACCCGGCTGCGCGACATCGAAGGCGTGGTGTGGTACGTCCGCAACGGCGAGATCGTCCGGGTCGGCAACTCCTCCCAGCAGTACGCCCAGGTGGTGCTGGACGTGCCGTTGGCCCGTACCGACGACCTGGCCGCGGCCGAGGCGGCGATCGGTACGGCCGCCGCGGCCGTGTACGCCGACCAGAACTGGCAACGGCACTTCCTGGCCGAGCCCGAGGTGCTCGGCGTGGAAAGCCTGAACTCCGACGGGCTTACCGTGCGGCTGGTGGCCCGGGTCCGTCCGCTGGAGCAGTGGCGGATCGCCCGGGAGCTGCGTGGCCGGATCCAGGCCGAGCTGGCCGGCTCGGCGCAGCCGGGCTGATCCTCAGCCGGCTCGGTCTAACCTCAGCCGGCTCGGTCTAACCTCAGCCGACCGCCTGCAGCGCTTCCGACACCGCCCGGTGCAGCGTCGGATAGGCGTAATGCATGGAGCGCAGGGTGGCCAGCGGCACCCGCGCGTGCACGGCCAGGGTCAGCAGGCCGAGGATCTCCCCGCCGGTCGGGGCGACCACGGTGGCCCCGACCAGCACGTCGGCGGACCGGTCGACCACCAGCTTGATGAACCCGTCGTTGCCGGGCCCGTGGATCCAGCCTCGGGTGTTCGAGGCGATCTCGGCGGTACCCACCGCCACCTCGATGCCGCCGTCGCGAGCCTGCCGCTCGGACATGCCGACCCGACCGACCTCCGGGTCGGTGAAGGTCACCCAGGCCAGCCCGTGGTAGCCGCCGTACGGCTCCGGCCGGTCGAGCAGGTGCGCGATCAGCACCCGGGCCTGCCACACCGCGACGTGGGTGAACGGCCCGCGGCCGGTCACGTCGCCGACCGCGTAGACGCGGTCGGCGACCTGCATGTGCTCGTCCACCCGCAACGTCCCGACCTGCGGGTCCAGGCCGATGCTGTCCACCGCGATCTCCGGCAGGTGACCGCGCCGGCCGGCCGCGACCAGCAGCCGCTCGGCGGTGAAGCTGCGGCCGTCGGCCAGGTCGATCCGTACCCCGGAGCCGTCGCGGTGCACGCCGGCGATATGCACTCCGGTGTGTAGCTCGACACCCTCGCGGCCGAGCACCTGGGCCACCACCGCGCTGGCCTCCGGCTCCTCCGGCGCCAGGATCCGCTCGGCCAGCTCCAACTGGGTGACCCGGACCCCGAACCGCGCGAAACTCTGGGCCAGCTCGCAACCGACCGCGCCACCACCGAGCACCAGCAGCGACTGCGGCGCTTCGCGGATCTGCAGCACCTCTCGGTTGGTCCACACCCGGCCGTCCGGGCTGAGCCGTTCGCCGGCCAGCTCGGCCAGCCCGGGAATGTCGGGCAGCAGCGGTGCGGTGCCGGTGGCGATGACCAGCCGATCCGCCGTGAAGGTGCGCTCGCCGACGCTGACCCGGGGCCGGCCGGTGTCGTCCCGGCCGGCCAGCCGACCGAAGCCACGCACGAAGTGGCCGCCGAGCTTGCGCAGCCGATCCACCGCCGCCTGATCGTTCCAGTCGTCGGTCGCCTCGTCGCGGATCCGGCTGGCCGGCTTGCGATAGTCCGGGCTGATGCTGCTCGTGCCGGCCAGCCGGTCGACCCGACCGGCCTCGGCCAGGGTTTCCGCGGCCCGCACGACCATCTTCGACGGGATGCAGCCGTAGTAGGGGCACTCGCCGCCGGTCAGGTGTGTCTCGATACCGAGCACCCGACGGCCGGCCTCGGCCAGCCGCTCGGCCACCTCTTCGCCGCCCGGGCCGAGGCCGAGCACGATCACCTCGTACTCCTCGGCCAGTTCGTCCGGCGCCGCTGCTTCTTCCGCGACCGCGGAGTCGTCCGTTGCCACTTCGTCCGCGACCACGGGTTCGTCCGGCGCCACTGCTTCTTCCGCGATGGTTGCCTGGTCAGCCATACCGATACCGTAGGCGGAATTCGGCACGGGACAATGGGTGGCGTGCATCTGTTTCCGACATCGACCGGTCGCCGATGGTGAGCGCGAACTTCTACCAGCGGGTCGGCGGCGAGCAGACCTTCCGGACTCTCGTCGAGCGGTTCTACGCCGGCGTGGCCGCCGACCCGCTGCTGCGCCCGCTCTATCCGGAGGAGGATCTGGGCCCGGCGGCCGAGCGGCTGACCCTGTTCCTGATCCAATACTGGGGCGGCCCCAACACCTATTCCGCGACCCGTGGCCACCCCCGGCTGCGGATGCGGCACGTCCCGTTCACCATCGGCTCGGCCGAGCGGGACGCCTGGTTGCGGCATATGTCGGACGCGCTGGCCTCCCTGCAACTCGACGATGAGCTCGCCGACGAGCTGTGGCGCTACCTCACCACGGCGGCCGAGTCGCTGCGCAACAGCCCGACCTGAGCGAATCAGGCAAGGCTCCTGCAAGGGCTTACAGAACTGGCCCTCCCTGGACTAGCCTGAGATGCCGGACGCTCGGCCTGCCATCCTCGCCGGGCGTCCGCGCCCGCCCCCTCTCCCAGCCAACGCCGTATGGAGGATCGCGTGTCGGACCCGCACAGCAACCCGCCACTCGAGCCGGAGCACAACCCGTTCTCCGACTCCGAGATCCAGCACGACCTGGACTTCTACAGCGGAGTGGAAAGCGGCTCGGCCTTTCTCAGCGGCGCCGACTGGTGGCGCTCGGCGATCTTCTACCAGATCTATCCGAAGAGCTTCGCCGACGGCAACGGCGACGGCATCGGCGACCTGATCGGCATCCGGCAACGGCTCGACTACCTGCAGCTGCTCGGCATCGACGCGATCTGGCTGAGCCCGTTCTACCGCTCGCCGATGGCCGACGGCGGCTACGACGTGGCCGACCCGACCGATGTGGACCCGATGTTCGGCACGCTGGCCGACTTCGACGCGCTGATCACCGAGGCGCATGCCCGCGGCATCAAGATCACCGTCGACATCGTGCCCAATCACTTCTCCGACCAGCACGCCTGGTTCCAGGCGGCGCTGGCGGCAGCACCCGGTTCGCCCGAGCGGGAACGGTTCATCTTCCGCAACGGCCGCGGCCCGAGCGGTGAGCTGCCGCCGAACAACTGGCCGGCCATGTTCGGCGGCCCGGCCTGGCAGCGGGTGCCGGACGGCCAGTGGTACCTGCACCTGTTCGCGCCGGAGCAGCCGGATCTGAACTGGGACAACTCGGAGGTCACCGCCGAGTTCGAGCGGATCCTGAGGTTCTGGATGGATCGCGGGGCGGACGGCTTCCGGGTGGACGTCGCGCATTCGCTGGCCAAGCCGGCCGGCCTGCCGGATATGGATCTGACCAACTACGCCGGGCCGAACACCCAACTGGACCCGGACCTGCGTTTCGACCAGGACGGCGTGCACGAGCACCTGCGGATGTTCCGCTCGGTGATGGACCGCTATCCGCACCGGATGGCGGTCGGCGAGGCCTGGGTGGCCAACGACGAGCGGCTGGCCCGCTACGTCCGGCCGGACGAGCTGCACCTGACCTTCAACTTCCGGCTGGTCGAGGCGCAGTGGTCGGCAGCCGAGTTCGCCCGGGCCATCGACGGCTCGCTGACCGCGATGGCCGAGGTCGGCGCGCCGTGCACCTGGGTGCTGTCCAACCACGACGTGGTACGGCATGCCACCCGGTACGGCGGCGGCCGGATCGGCCAGGCCCGGGCCAGGGCGGCGGCGCTGATCACCCTGTCGCTACCGGGTGCGGCCTACATCTACAACGGCGAGGAACTCGGCCTGGAGAACGTCGACCTGCCGGACGAGGTACTGCAGGATCCGACCTGGGAGCGCAGCGGACACACCGAGCGCGGCCGCGACGGCGAGCGGGTGCCGATCCCCTGGGAGGGCACCGAGCCGCCGTTCGGGTTCGGCTCCGGAAACTCCTCCTGGCTGCCGATGCCGTACGAATGGCTCGACTTCACCGTCGAAGCGCAACTGGCCGACGAGGCTTCCACCCTCTCGCTGTACCGCAAGGCGCTGCGACTGCGTCGCTCGCTTTCCGAGTTGCACGGCTCGGCGTTCTCCTGGCAGCAGGCGCCGGAGGGTTGCCTGGCCTACCGCCGCGGACCGTCGCTGGCGGTGGCGCTGAACGCCTCGGACGTACCGGTGGAACTGCCGCCGGGCGAGGTGTTGCTCGCCTCCGGCCCGTTGGAGCCGGACAAGCTGCCGGCCAATACTGCTGTGTGGTTGCGGGTTTAAAGCAAACTACGCGCCAACGAGGACGTTGAGAGTAGCTTGAGCTGCGTTGCTGAGTCGCAGTTTCGCCTTTGGCTATAAGGCGATTGCTGGACGATCTTCGTTGTCTATCGGAGTTCGATGAGGTAGAATCGAACATGTGATCGAGCAGCTTGCTACCGCTACAGATAAGACGCTGCTCGCCGAAGTCGTGGAACTTGAGGCCGAGCTGGCTCGGGTGCAATACCGGCAGTTGGCGGTGTTGGCCGAGCTGAACTCTCGCAATGTGCCCGGCACTCTGGGCTTTCGTGGCCTCGCGGGGTTGATCTCGGCGCAGCTGCGGTGTACTCGGGTCGAGGCGCGTCGGCGGACGGTGGCTGTGGAACGATTCGGTGCCCGGCGCGGCTTGACCGGTGAGCCGCTGGAGCCGATCTACTCGCATACCGCCAAGGTGCTGTCGGCCGGTGAGATCGGTGCCGAGCACGCGGCGGCGGTCGCCGAGACGGTCGAGGCGATCCCGGAGCGGGAGCGGGCCGCGCACGCCGAACCGGTCGAGACCACGCTGCTCGAGCACGCTCGTACTAGCGATCCGCGCACGGTCCGGTTGCTGGGGCAGCGGATTCTCGCCCATCTTGATCCGGACGGGCCCAGCCCGGACGAGCAGCGGATGCAGCAGGCCCACCGGCGAGTGAGCTTGAATCGGCTCGAAGACGGCACCGGGCTGTTGGAAGGACGACTGTCCCCGTCCTGTCAGGCGATCTGGGAAGCCATC
>Ga0157372_10000194_pt1 | contig 66925 bp, 79 predicted proteins | sample C55metaG_FD_115307 | JGI IMG/M metagenome (GOLD analysis project Ga0157372, IMG submission 115307) | Corn rhizosphere microbial communities from Kellogg Biological Station, Michigan, USA - C5-5 metaG | ecosystem: Host-associated > Plants > Roots > Rhizosphere > Soil | place: USA: Michigan... | reverse complement strand
CCGGAACGCGACATGAGGCCATACGTTGGCTTGTAGCCTACACAGCCGACAAAACTGGCCGGCTGACGCGTGGAACCGCCGGTATCGGTCCCGAGTGCAAATGGCGCCATCTCCAAAACCACCGCGGCGGCCGAACCACCAGATGAGCCACCAGGCACACGAGTGGTGTCATGGGGGTTTTTAGTGGTAAAGAAATCGCTATTTTCGGTGCTGGCCCCGTGGGCAAAAGCGTCGAGGTTAGCTTTAGCGACACAAATAGCGCCTTCGGCTTCCAATCTATTAATCACCGTCGCTTGATAAGGGGCTTTAAAGCCTTTCAAAATATTGCTGGCTGCTGTGGTATCACTGCCAAATACCAGATAATTATCCTTGGCGATAAACGGTACACCGGCCAAGCGACCGATTTTTCCACCGGCAGTAACCTTAGCGTCAACTTCTTTAGCACGGACACGGGCATTATCGTCGAGCGTAGCAATAATTGCCTGATATTCACTCTTCTCAGCAATGATTTTCAGGGATTGTTCAACTAAATCAACTGCTTTCAGCTCGCCGGCTTGCACTTTGGCAGCAATCTCAGCAATCGGCAGCCAAGCACTCATCTGTCAACCCCCGCAGTCAAACTCGTGACTCGTGACTCGTGACTCGTGACTCGCATAAATCTACCCGATCATCCTTTTGACTTTAAGCTGGTTCCCCTCGGTTTGCGGTACATTTTTAAGAAGTTCGAGCGGCTCGTAGCCATAATCAATAACTTCGTCTTTCCTCATAACGTTGGTGAGACCTGTCACCTGGCTGGTTGGCTCCAGACCGCTAACATCGACATTTTGCAGCTGCTCGACGTATTTTAAGATCTCGGCCAGCTCTTTTTGATACGATGCAACCTCTTCCTCGCTCAGGCTAAGCCGGGCCAATCGAGCCAGTTTTAATACATCGTCACGTGTGAGGTCCGCCATATTCCTTTCAGTGTACCAAAAAACAGTGGTGTGTTTAAGAGGCTAAATGTGGAGTAATTGTTCGGCGTCTGCTGCGGTTGCTTGCCTGACGTACACGGTTGGTAGTGCTTCAAAGCTGCTTGCACCATCTGTTACCGTACCTAGCGTTATCATATTATTCCCTGGTCCCGTCTTCACTATTACTCCAAAGCTGGAACCACTATCCAAATCTACGGTACTACGCAAGAAGTCAATTTGACTGATAATAGAAGTGGCCGCCTCTCTAGTTCGCGGCATCGATGGTATTGGAGGTTCGACAGTACCAACCATACACATAGGGCCCATTCGGTATGCGGCAGCCATTTGCCAATTAGAAGGCAAAGTACGCGTCCTTTCCTGCAGATCACTATGGTTAACCGCAATAACATCTCGCCGCCAGGTTTTCATATCCGCCTTACTGACACCTTCTTCTCGGGGCAGAGTGGGCCAATTGCTTGTTGATAATCGTATTCGTGCATGCCATTGCAGCATCACAGCATTCGCATCAGTAAGTCCTTGTTTTGCTCGCCACCAATTTTCAAGCGGAGGAAATCTGTGTACGGCAGCCGAAGCTCCAGCAAAAGAATATGCTTTTAAACAATCTGTTAGGTTTGTCATATCAAGACTTTATCACATTTTTGACTTAATGTCTGCTATGAGGTCGCGGAGCTCGGCGGCTTGTTCGAACTGAAGATTGGCGCTGGCTAGCTCCATCTGGGAAGTCAGATCTTTGACCAGGCTGGCATATTCATCTTTGGGGATGCGCTTGAGGTCAAGTTTGGCGCGTTTGGCTTCTTCTGGCATATCCGGCCGCATGCCTTCCTCGATGGCCCTAGTAATACCGGTCGGCGTAATGCCATGCTCGGTGTTATAATCTTCCTGAATTTTCCGGCGGCGCGTAGTTTCATCGATCGTAGCCTGCATACTTCTGGTTATGCGATCGGCATACATGATGACGTGCCCCTCGACATGCCGCGCTGCTCGGCCAACTGTTTGAATTAAAGCCTGTTCGCTGCGCAGGAAGCCTTCTTTATCGGCGTCCAAAATCGCCACCAGCGAAACCTCCGGCAAGTCCAAACCTTCGCGCAGCAGGTTGATACCGATTAGTACGTCGTACACACCAAGCCGCAAATCTCGCAAAATGTCGGTGCGGTCCAGCGTATCGACATCGCTGTGCAAGTACGCCACTTTGATATTAATTTCTTGCAAATACTCGGCCAAGTCTTCGGACATCCGCTTGGTAAGCGTCGTTACCAATACCCGTTCATGCTTATCGATAGTCTTGCGAATTTCAGCCAGCAGATCATCAATCTGTCCTTCAATTGGCCGCACCTCGATGGGCGGATCCAGCAACCCGGTCGGGCGGATTACTTGCTGGGCCGGCTCCGGACTGCGTGACAGCTCATATTCGGCTGGCGTGGCGCTAACGTAAATAGCTTGATTAACATGGCGCTCAAATTCGGTGAAGGTCAGTGGCCGGTTGTCCAAAGCACTTGGCAAGCGGAAACCGTAATCTACCAACACTTCTTTGCGGGCGCGGTCGCCGTTATACATACCGCGAATTTGCGGCATGGTCATATGCGACTCGTCCACCAGCATCAGGAAATCATCGGGATAATAGTCTAGTAATGTTGCCGGTTGCTCGCCGGGTTCGCGGTTGGTCAAATACCGGCTGTAGTTTTCGATACCTTTCACGAAGCCGGTTTCTTCGAGCATTTCCAGATCAAAGCGCGTGCGCTGCTCGATGCGCTGGGCTTCCAGCAGTTTGTTCTCACGCTTGAATAGTGCCACTCGCTCTTCCAGCTCACGTTCAATCTTGCCCAGCGCTAACTTCAGTCTATCCTGCGGGGTGGCGTAGTGGCTGCTCGGGAAGACTTGCAGATATTCCAACTGCTTCAAGATTTCGCCGGTCAGTGGATCAATTTGGGTAATCCGATCAATCTCATCACCAAAAAACTCCAGCCGGTACGCCAACTCTTCACCAGCCGGGTAAACATCCACCACATCACCGCGCACGCGGAAGGTGCCACGGTGAAAATCAATGTCGTTGCGATCGTACTGGATGTCCATCAGCTGGCGCAGCAACTTGTCGCGCACCCGCCGTTCACCATGCTTAATTTTGACGGCCATGTCATTGTAATCACTTGGCGTACCGATGCCGTAGATGCAGCTGACGCTAGCCACAATAATGACGTCCTTGCGGGTTAATAGAGCATCGGTGGCGGCGTGGCGCAGGCGGTCAATCTCTTCGTTAAGCTGGCTATCTTTTTCGATATACACATCGCTGCGCGGAATGTAAGCCTCCGGCTGGTAATAATCGAAGTAACTCACAAAATAGTGAACCGCATTGTCCGGGAAGAAGTTCTTAAACTCGCTATATAATTGTGCCGCCAGTGTCTTGTTGTGGCTCACCACCAATGTCGGCCGCTGGACATTCTGAATAATGTTGGCCATGGTGAATGTCTTGCCAGAACCGGTCACGCCGAGCAACGTCTGCTCTTTAACGCCCTCCTGCAACCCCTTGGTCAACTGTGCAATCGCCGCCGGCTGATCACCCATCGGCCCGTAGTCACTCTTAAGATTAAACTTACTCACCTATCTATTGTAGCAAGACAGGAATTGTTGAATATCGCTGCCGTGCTAATTGAATTTTAGAGTACCTACAAGGGACTTAATTAAAGCGCTATAATCTGGATCGCCAGAAAAAATATTGTAAACTACGCCGATGCTCTTACTAGTGTGCTCAAAATAATAGACGGCGACCCTCGTCCCTTTGGGCACTGTGCCCGCACCCTCTCCCGGCTCGACCTTCTGGGTATAGCTATATTTTGTCCCTTGAACGTTGGCACCCTGAACTGGCCCTTCGGGTATATAAGCAGCATCCGGCTTCACCGAACTGGTATTAAAGAAAACAGAGAACGCCGTAGCTCCGTCACCACCGCCAATCCGCAGAATAAGGGGCGCCATATTTGCTTTATAAATAAGCCCATCAACATTACCAATAAGTGCGCTTCCCTTTGCCGAACCATCAACGACTGTATAAAGCTTCCAGCCATCTGGCACACAAATACTATACGTATTCGCAGGTGCTCTATAGACAATTCCGTTATAGGCTTTATCTGGGCTACTGCAAGCAGCTTTTACGTTGTTAGACGATGCGCGATCGCTTTGGCAGCCTCGTTCAGGGTTTTGTCAGCCGTCTGCTTACTATGCCAGACATAGCCGATAGTTCCTCCTGTAATTCCCAAGGCAGCAAGTATTAGAAGTGCTTGTAAAGCCCTGAACTTAGGCGGACTAATCTCATGCTTCACTGATGCTTTTCTTTCATTGTGTTTTAAGTACAGGCACCATTCCTTCCACTACAGCATTAGTTTGCTGTTGAAGTGTGGTAGTTTTGGGATCACTACCACAGACTGCCTGGTCGTGATGGAAAGCATAATAGTAGTTACCGACATGTACAAGCGGATATTGCGTATCATTTGCTTGGGCTTGAAACGCTTGCGCTACCGTAGCCGAAGCGGTTGGGCCCTCGCCATAAATATCAGTTGGGGCATATCTGCTGATCTGGCCACCATGATCGGTACAAGCGGCATCCGCAGCCGTTAATTGTGCCGAAGAAAATACAGCGCTGTTACCCTCAATTTTATAGTTAAGCGACAGAGAATGGGGGTATGGAGCTACGACGCTCCACTCTTTTATAGTTACATATTTCTGATTAGAGGTAGTTGAAGGATTAGCAGTCTTTTTAGTAACTGCTTGCTGCTGGAAAGATTGAGCGGCATTAAAGGTTTTGTCAGTATTTTGCTTACTATGCCAGACATACCAGCCGGTAAAACCGATGATGCCGAGGATTACAATTACTAATACAGTCTCGATGACACTAAATCCATCTTGGTTTGTCAGGCGTTTCATAGTATTCCTTTTAATTTACTACTAATACAGATTCTGATACTTGGCGTGAATGCCGTCAAGATAGTCGGTAAGTTCAGATATGAGTACTGTGGCGTCGTCATCAAAAACTACTTTTGCACCGGCTCGCAAAGGATGGGCTAGCTCCATGAGGTGAGTAATTTCTTCGCTGATGCCACCAGCACCTTGCAGAAAGCCAATGGGCGTTTCGGTCTCCATGGCGATAGTAAATTCATGTAAAGTACCCAAACGGCCACCGATGCTTACCACGGCGTCGCTAGAGGTGATCAGCAGTGTATCGCGGCCTACATAGTGCAAACCGCTAAAGAGAATAGTGTCATAGGCCTCAACCGGCAGGCGATATTTCATGATGTGCTCGATTTTCGACGCTGCCGGGCTGATACCAACACTCATTTTGCCACCAGCAGCTTTGTAGGCCTCAGCCGCGTAATTCGGCAGTCCGACAGTAGCCCCGGTTAGGAGCGAGTGCCCAGCCTTGGCGATAGCTTCACCTAATTTGGCCGCTAATTCACGACCTTCTTCAACGCTTTGTCCTCGAGCAGCACCGGAAACACAAATTTGATACATTCCACCCCTTCTTTTTATATTACTGCCGGTTCGGCGACTAACTGTGATTGTAACTGACCCAGCATCGATTGTTCAACAGCATCGTGCTGTAGATATCCGAGCAATAACTCGTGCCACAGCGAATGCCGGGCGTAATGCACAATCCGGCTGGCGTACGGCAAGCGATTACAGGCCGCTAATGCGACGTCGGCAATATTAAGCGATACCGGCTGATGCTCGTGCAGTAAACCAAGCGCTTGCGTGCCGCGCCAAAACTCCAGGCTCGGTTCCAGGTGTGCCAGGATACGCTCGATGTTATGCCAGCTAAGATCTTCGGCCTGGATATGCGGCTCGAATACCTCACCGCGAAACGCATCTTTGAATCGTGCGTAGTAACGCTGGACAATTTGCCAGGGCACCGAGCTATCCAGCAGTTCGGTGGATAGGCTTGGCTCGTCGGTTACCACTGTTTGCAGCACTTCACCGAAGTTCGGTTTTACCTGACACAGCTTGAGGAAGGTACTAGCAGCACGGATTTCATTCATGCTATGCAATGCCAGCACCAGTGTCGCTGTAGTGGCAACCGGTGGCTGCTCGGCCGGCAATGGCAATAAGATGATTGCGCCTAACTCTTTAAAGCCGATGACATTGTGCTTCTTGGCGGTTACCACTGATTGGGCTAATTGCTGCCAGCGCGTCGAGCTGGGATTGAGAATAGTGATCATCGTGGCTTCAAAGTCACTGGCCCGCAGTTTTTTATACTGTTCGTGCATGCTTTTGCGCCAGCCGTCAGATTCTACCAGCCAGGCAGCTGCATATAACGCCGCTACCGGCTCGTGCTTGAGCATGGAATCGAAAGAACGATAACCAAGTTGCTTCATGGCCCGTTTAGGTGGCAACCTGCGCAGCAGCGTTTTAGCCGCCGTACTTTTGAGCGCGAAACAGCCGCGTGGGATCGGCACGGTACGAAGTGCCTGCGCCACGGCCGTCACTAAATCATCGGACTGTGCTGCCGCTTGCAGGGCACGACTCAGCCGAGCATCATCTTCCTGAATTCGCTGCTGCAAAGCATGGTACAGCTCAGGCCCGGTAGTGTCATGTGGGTCCAAACCAAGCTCTCGCAACTTACTTTTAGTAGCCTGTACTAAATCCGCTGTCAAACGTACATCATTGCTGGGGTGGCCGCTAGCTCGCTCCAATTTCGCCAGACCTAAACCAAAGGCCGGCTGCCGAGCGCCAAGAAATTCTGACAGAGTGCGTGTCATCTTACTAACATCTTAACACAAGCGGAATACATTCCGCTAATGATTAACTGCCCTTAAAACCGCTCCGGCTTGTACCATTCCGGAGCCTTTTTAAGCCACGCTTCCAGCTCGTGCTCAGTGAGTAAACCGGCCTGCGCACCGACCTTCTGGACCACACTCATCGAGTTGATCGGCGCCCACTGTAAGGCGCTTTCCAAGTTATGTCCTTTAGCCAGCGCAGCTACAAATGTGCTGGCGAAAGCATCACCGGCACCCGTACGATCAGTCGGCGCAGCCGGATCGGGGTACAGCGGCATTTTCCAACGCTCCTGACCGTTGCTGGCGTAAGCTCCGTTCGGCCCATCAGTTACTACAACGATTTTTGGTCCCAAAGCGTGCAAATGATTTATTAGGTCGTGTACGTCTGCATGATTACCATGTCCCACGGTTACCGCTTCTTCGCGGTTCAAAATCAGCACTTCGCTGCGCTTATAAATTCGCTCCAGCCGCTCACTGCCGGCCTCCATCTGAAACGTGCCGGGCTGAAAGGCTAATTTGATATCTGGATGCGCATCTAACCAGTCAGCTACTTGATCATGATACTGAAGTGCGTGCTCCGAGATACTGCTAAAATATACCCATTTTGGCAATTCATCAGCCCGTAAATGTGGCCAATGATAATCATATTCTTCATGCTTAATTAAAATAGTGCGCTCTGCGCCGTACCACAGCACAAAGTGATAATTGCTCTTTTTTCCGGGGTTAACCCGAACAAAACGCGTATCGACTTTATTCTTCCCTAGCGCAGCGATCATGTCTCGCCCGTATTGATCTTCGCCGATATTGGTTACAAAACTACTCTTAAGTCCAAGGCGAGCGAAGGCTACGGCAGCGTTGCTGGCATTCCCCACTCCCGCTACCACTTCGCGGTGATCAAACGGAATCTTTGTCCCAAACGGTATAGCCAGCCAGGTTTCACCGTCCTTTTGGTGCTCAACTCTTTCTTCTTTATCGAGAAGTTTAATAAAGTCGTCGGTTACGATATCGCCGATACTGATAACGTCTGGTTGTATGCTCATCCCACCTGCTTTTTACTTTTAAATTTGCTTATGTTTATTGTGCCACAGTATCATAGCAGTCGCCAAGTACCCTACCTGCTGCATACAGTCTTACACCAAGGCCTTGCCAGCTGAGTTAAAGTCTGCAATCTTGCTTTCCACGACTTTCTGCACGGCCGGTACCACTCGTTTGCTGATAAGTTTGGCGACTGAATATTCATCTGGGTTTTCCCGCAAAATCTTTTCCAGCGCTTCACGGTAGGCAATGCGCATATCGGAGTTAATATTTATTTTGGACACACCGATTTTTACTGCGCTTACAAAGTAATGCCCCGGAGTGTCGCTGCCGCCATGCAAACTGATATTGCAGTCCAAAGTTTCGCGAATGCGCTGTAATAATTCCAAATCCAATTTCTTAGGCACCGGGTATTTGCCGTGCAAATTACCAACCGCGGCCGCAAAAGTATCGATGCCCGTAGCCTGCACGAAAGCCAAGGCGCCTTCAGGAGTACTAAAGGTCTTTTTGATCTCTTCATAGTCAAAAGCTTCCTTAAAGAGATTTGAGCCGCCACCGAAATAATGCGGCTCACTTTCCACACTGGCCCCGGTGAATTTGGCGTATTCCACCACTTCGCGCGTGGCAGCAATAATTTCTTCGTCGCTAGCGTCGTGATTTGCCTGGCTGGCATCGATATGGATAAACTCAAAACCGGCATCGATGCCCTTTTTGGCAGCTTCAACAGTGGGTGAATGGTCCAGGTTGACGTACATTTCGACGTGATACAACCGCTTGCAGTTGTCCACCAGATCACGCACATTATCGATGCCGATATCATCGACTTCGCCTTGGCTGACTTCCACCAGCAATGGCGCTTTCAGCTTGGCAGCTGCTTGAGCCACTGCCCTCAAGGTTGGCTCGTCATCGAGGTTAAACGCCCCGAACGCCCAGTGTTCTGCCCGGGCCTGAGCCATCCTTGCTCGGGCTTTGGTACAGTTGTCACGAATTTGATAGAGCGTTAGCGGCATGATCTCTCCTTACTTTTTCTTTTCCACCACATGATGGGCAGCTAATCTGATGTGCTTAGCATCCAGTCCAAAATATTCCAACAGTTCATTCGGTTCACCGGACTCTCCGAAGCGATCTTGCATACCAATCCGCTGCAATGGCACCGGATGATTCTCGCCCAGCAGTTCGGCAATTGCACCGCCCAAACCGCCATTTATCTGGCCCTCTTCGACGGTCACTACACAGCCGGTTTTACGCACACTCTTCAGAATCGTTTCACCGTCGAGCGGTTTGATGGTCGGCACATGCACCACCTCAGCTTCGATGCCGTCTTTATATAGCTTTTCGGCCGCTACTAATGCTTGGTATGTCATGGTGCCGGTGGCAATAATTGTCACGTCGCTGCCGGTTTCAAATACATAAGCTCTGCCGATCTCAAAGGGCGTTTTATCGGTAGTGATAATCGGTGAGGCTTCACGAGCCAAACGAATGTAGTTTGGCCGCGAATCTTTAGCCATAGCTAGTGTAGCTTTCTCGGCCTCCACGCTGTCACACGGCGCAATTACCACCATATTCGGCAGTACCCGCATCAGTGCGATATCTTCCAGCATCTGATGTGTAGCACCGTCTGGGCCAACAGATACGCCAGCATGTGAGCCAACAACCTTAACCGGCCGATCATTTAAGCAAATCGTGGTGCGTATTTGTTCCCAGTTGCGCCCTGGACTAAAGGCTGCATAGCTGCTCACGAATGGAATTTTACCCATAGCCGCCAGGCCCGAACCCACGGTCACCAAATTCTGCTCAGCCACGCCAATCTCCACAAATCGTTCCGGAAAAGCTTTGGCAAAATCGCCCATTTTGGTCGAATCGGTCAAATCAGCGCAGGCCGCCACCACGTTTTTATCCAGCTGCCCAGCCTTCAACAGCCCACGCCCAAACCCAGCCCGAATCGGCTCGACCTGAGGTCCTTTCTCAGGAATATCTACCAGATGTATCTCAGCCATTGCCTATCTTCTCCGCCGTTATACCGATATTTGACTCATGAGCTACTGCACTCAGACTTATATTTTTTGATTTATTGCTAGCATAAAGAGAGTTTGTACCTTTATTCACCACAAAGCCTTGATTCATAAGTGCCGATTGTAGACTGTTTAAGACGTCTGCGCTTGGTGGTTTAACTGCATAATTATATGTCCAGGTAGACATGAAATCATCAGTTCCTTTTTTGCTGCTTTGCAGAACCAGTGAATTAGGTAAATTGATAGTACTGTAGGTTTCTTTAATATAGTTACTCTCGCGGTTCATTGACACCTGAAAATAAAGTGAAACCCCGACAAATAACAGTGCGACGATAATCACCGCCCCTGCTACTATCCCCACCAGGATCCGTAGAGGTGTAACTTTTAGTTTACTCATGCTCGCTCCTGATGCGGCCACCCAGGGTACGGAGCTCGTGCAAAGCTTTTTTGGCCTGTTCGTGATCTGGTGGGACGCCATGCCAATGAAAGTCTTCTTCCATAAAATCCACGCCTTTGCCTGGAATGGTGTAAGCAATGATCACCACTGGCTTCTCGGTGATGGCTTTGGCCATGGCGCAGGCGTCGATGACGGCTTCGATGTCGTTGCCATCAATTTCGATGGTGTGCCAGCCAAACGCTTCCCACTTTTTCTGCAAATCTTCCAGCGGCATGACCAGATCAGTCGGGCCGTCAATCTGGATATTATTGCGGTCTACGATAGCGGTGATATTGGCCAGCTGGTACTTGGCGGCCAGCATCATGGCTTCCCACACGTTGCCCTCATCCAACTCACCGTCACCAGTCACCACATAAATTTGCCGATGCAGTAGATTATCCATACGCATCGCCAGCGCCATACCGGCCGCCTGGCTTAAACCTGAGCCGAGAGGACCGCTGGTGTTCTCCAGTCCTGGCAAACGAGTGCGTTCCGGGTGCCCCTGCAAACGGCTGCCGAGCTTTCGGAGTGTTAGCAGCTCTTTTTTATCAAAATAACCGGCCTCGGCCATCGTCGCATAACGCACCGGCACACAATGACCGTTACTAAGCAGCAAAATATCACGCTCGTCCCAGCCCGGATGCTGCGGGTCATGCCTCAGCACATCGAAATACAAAGCCGTAAAGATATCAGCCAACCCCAGCGGCCCGGCGCTATGGCCGCTACCGGCATGCTCCAGCATACGAATAATATCTTCGCGAATATCATTAGCTTTAAGCTCGAGTTGCTCTAGAGAATATGTTTTTTTCATTGTCCGGGAAGCTTACACTACTGCTTTTAGTGTAGCATAAGCGGCTTGGGGATCGGCAGCGTGCTGGATAAAGCCGCCGACATTGAGAACATCTACGCCGGCGGCGGCAATTTGCTTGGCATTTTCGGCGTTGACACCGCCGTCCCAGCCAATTTCGATGGTCGGTTTTAGCTCACGAACCTGGCGTACTTTTTTCAGCAATTCCATATCAGCTGTACTGCCGCCCTGGTGGCCTAAGTTTCCAGAGAAGATCATAACGTGATCAATGAATTCCAGCGCTGGTCTAATGGTTTCGACGCTGGTTTGCGGCAAAAGTGCCACACCAATCTCGATACCATGGTTACGCAGATGTTTAGCAAAATTCTGAAAATTGCCTTCGGCTTCGGCGTGCACGATTACCAGCCGCGGGCTCATGGCCAAAATAATTTCCGAATGCTCTAATGGACGCCGGTACATCAAGTGCAGATCAATGGTCCGGTTACCGCGCCACCACACTTGGTCAAAGTTAATGAGCTTGCGCGAGGCAAATTGGCCATCGGACATGTCCACGTGAATGCGAATCGCAAATGGTTCCAGCAATTCCATCTGCCGGCGGTATTCGTCCGGATTATCAGCGGTTACCGTGGGAGCAATTGTAACCATTACCTACTCCTGATCTAATTTTTTGACGCGCCGGGCGTGCCGCTCGACATCGCTATAAGGTGTACTCAGCCAGACTTCTATGGCTTGCTTCATTTCATCCAAGCTCAAAAAGCGAGCCGATAAGCTTAAGATATTGGCATGGTTATGTTGCCGAGAAAGCCGTAAGATTTCGTACGGGTCATCACTCATATGACCTTCGGCATCAATTGGTGCTCTGGCAATGGCCAGTCCGTAAAACACCGTACAGCGAGCACCTTTGATACGGTTTGCTGCCATAGCTTCGCCCTGACCGCTGCCACCCATGATAATAGCCGCTTCACAGTCACCGCTAGCCACCGCTCGAGCTGCCGGGAACATATATTCCGGATAATCATCGTCCATATCAAGTGATTGCGGCCCCATGTCGACCACCTCATGACCAAGCGTTTCTAAGAAGTTCTTTAGTTCAGTATAGGTGTCACCGTAAGCATAGCCGGTGTGGTCGGTTGTAACAGCAATCCTCATATGCTTTTATCGTAGCGGTTAGGCGCCTGAAGCACAAGCTATTTGACTGCTAATGGCTCTCGGTTTTGTGCAGCGTTTTGCCGGCATCAGCGGTGACTTCTATGAGTCGATTGCTGTAGCCCCATTCATTATCGTACCAGGCCATAACTTTGACCATGTTGCCGCCGACGACAGCAGTGGATTTCAGATCAATGATTGCCGAGTGGCTGTTGCCGATAAAGTCCGTGCTAACTAGTTCTTCCTCGGTCACGTCCAAAATTCCCTGATAAAACGGCTCTTTGGCGGCTTTTTTGAAGGCCTCGTTTACTTCTTCAGCGGATACCGAACGCTTCAAAAGCATTGTAAAGTCCGCCAGCGATACCACTGGGGTTGGCACCCGCACTTCCATGGCGCCAAATTTACCTTGCAGCGCCGGCAAAGCTTTGGCGGCCGCAATTGAGGCACCGGTGGTTGTGGGCACAATGTTTTGCGCACCGGCCCGGTCTTCCCGTAGATTTTTGCCTGGACCATCCTGCAAATGCTGACTGGCAGTGTAGCTATGAATGGTAGTCATCATAAGTTTTTCGATACCGAAGGTGTTCTCCATGACGGCTGTAACAGGGGTAATGCAATTGGTGGTGCAGGAAGCATTGCTGATGACATCGCCAGCTTTTTCGAGCACATCATCATTTACTCCCAGCACAATTGTTTGGGCTGTGTCAGCACTGTCACCCTTGGCGGGGGCGCTGATAATGACTTTTTTGGCACCAGCCGTAATGTGAGCTCGAGCCTTGTCTGGCTCCACGAAGAAACCGGTTGACTCAATCACTACATCGACAGTCATATCTTTCCACGGCAGAGCCGCCGGATCTTTTTCGGCCAGCACACGCACTTTTTTGCCGCCCACGATGATATTCTCATCATCAAAGGTAACTTCCTTGTCGTAAGTGCCATAATTACTGTCGTGTTTCAGAAGATATGCCAAGGTTTTGGTATCAGTCAGGTCATTGATCGCGACCACTTCTAAATCTGTTCTGTCAAACGCAATTTTAAAGGCATTGCGCCCAATTCGTCCAAAACCATTAATTGCCACGCGTGTTTTCATGTTCATCCTTTCGGTATTTTATAATCTGCTCTGCCTTAATTGTAAAAGCATAAACGAGACGATGCAACTTAGACTCCCGGCCCTCACCTACTCCACCGTCATTCCCGATCTAATCGGGAATCCAGTAGAGGAAGTAGTATCTTACAGTGGTTACACATATCATTGTGCTTCGATACTACAACGGTAGCCCCCTCTTCTTGTCAATAATAATCAATTAACTGGATCCCCAGTGACCCTGAACCAAGTTCAGGGCTCCGCTGCGCTCCGGTTGGGGATGAAGTGCGGGAGAAAGTTCTTCGTTAATTTTTGGTTTGCATCATTAATCGACTCAATAATCGATCTGGGATGACGCAGGGGTTAAGCTGGAACAAAATTGAGTTTCTTGAGCCGATTGATAATTGGACGCACCGTTTCAATCTCTGGAGCATCCAGCGCAAACCAGCGGGCTTCCGCCACTTCATCCAGCTGCGGTATTAGCTCCTCAGTCGATGAAATAAAAAGATAGCGAAAGTCATGATGCCAGTGTTCCGGCTCGTCTTTGGCCGGATTTGCCGCTATATAATGCGTTTCCAAATAAACCGGTACCAACGGCGTAGCAGCATCCAGCGGTACATATTGCAGGTTGTGGAGCCCTGTCTCTTCATAAATCTCGCGTTCAGCCGCTTGCAACGGATCGGATTCATCATTTTCCCAATGTCCGCCTGGCTGTAACCATTTTTGATGAATATTATGGTGAATAAGCAATATCTTGGATCTGTCGGCTGACAAAACTAACCCCGCACCGGTAATATGACCATTGAAATTCCGCCGATTATTCAGCACTTCACCGCTTTTAAGCTGTTGCAACAATTTATCTAAGTTGGTCTTATCTTCAGGAAAGTGTGCCAGATATTGTTGCACGACCTCATTAATCATGCTCTAGCGATCCACTTCTTGACCTTTAAACTCTGATAGCGCTAAAAGATCCTCCAAGCTTGTAACTTCCTCAAAAATTCCTTGCGCTTCGCCCAGATAGCCATCCTTTTTAGCGACTAACGCCTTTACCTCTTCGAGTGTCAGGGTTTGTACGGTGATTTTTTCACCGGCGTCGAGATGAGTGTTGATTTTTTCTATGACGTCCCAAGCCAGCCAAATATGCACGAACCATTCAATTTTCGTATGTGGCTGATAGACTAGTAGCAACCGCCAGTTACGAAAACTATAACCCGTCTCTTCTTCCATTTCTCGTTCTGCAGCGTGCTGAATACTCTCGTCTTCTGGATCCACCCTGCCACCCGGAAAACTTGCCCGATGTCCATTATGCGGCTGCTCTTCTCTGAGCACCAGAATGTGATCATCAACTACGCCAATGACAACAGTGGTGTCCGGACGTTTGAGCATTTCAAAAGTCGCTGCCGAGCCATCAAACTGTTCCTGTGGCCACTGAAATACATTGTAAATTACCCCTTCAAAAACCAACTGGGCCCGATCTGGGATCAGTACCGCATCTTGGGGAATAATCTTTTTCATGGTTACTTTTGCTTAAAGCGTTCAATAGATTCGGCAATGATAGCCTTGGCGGCTTCAATATCGCCCCAGCCTTCTACTTTGGTAGTACCGGGCTTTTTGAGGTCTTTGTAGTGGTTAAAGTGATGCTCCACCATTTGCTGCCAACGCTCGCCCAGATCAGCCAAGCTTTTAATGCTGTCGCCGGTGTGGCGGTCATCAACCGGTACGACCACGATCTTGTGATCGGCTTCGCCATCATCTTGGAAGTTCAAAACGCCCACAATACGGGCTTCCAGCCAAATCCCCGTCGGCAACGGCTCCTCTGTAACGATCAAAGTATCCAGTTCATCACCGTCTTCGTCCAAAGTTTGCGGGATAAAACCATAGTTACATGGTTTAGCAAAAATACCCGGCTCCACGCGGTCCAGCATAAAGGCTGCTCGCCCCCGATCCCACTCAATTTTGAGCATCGACCCCTTAGAAATCTCCACTACGGTATTAACCACGCCATTTTGGTAGTCGCCCGGCGTCAAGACAAGATTAAAATCTGGCACATCTTTCTCCTTTGGTAGGTTATAGGTGCTAGGTTACAGGTTATAGCGAGCTCTCTAGCACCTAAAACCTCTAACCTGGAACCTCTTAATTATTCTATAGTACACTGATTAGAAGCGGCTTGTCACCGTTATATCAAATATTTTGCAGGGGGAGTATTGTTTGCGCGTAATTTTAGACCATAGCGACGCCGAGACTGATAACATCCGGACATTTTATTTCCAGCCGGAAAAGCCGTTGCGCTATACGGCAGGTCAGTATATTGAGCTGACACTGGGCGGATTTGCGCCCGATGACCTTGGCCGAAGCCGCTGGTTTACGCTGTCGAGTTCGCCCACGCAGCCTTTGCTCAGTATTACCACTAAATTTACCCCTGAAGAACCCAGTACTTTCAAAAAGGCATTGCTTGCCATGCAACCTGGTGATGCCGGGCACATGACCGGTCCGCTGGGTGATTTTGTACTACCCAAAGATGCTTCAATTCCGCTACTATTCGTGGCTGGCGGCATCGGTATTACCCCTATCCACAGTATGCTGCAGTGGCTGGTCGACAGTGATGAGAAGCGTATGATTCAGTGCATGTACGGTGTCAGCCGGGAATCTGAGATTATTTTTCAGGTGACCCTAAATGCCGCCGAAGTGCACACCACCATTGTGGTCGCCAATCCGTTCGACGCCTGGGGCGGCGAGCGCGGGCGCCTGTCCGCCGAAATGATCGTAGGGGTGAAAAACGTCACGCCTGATACCCTAATTTATCTATCCGGCCCCGAACCAATGGTCGATCAACTCTACAACGATTTACAGCACCACGGTATCAACCGCCAGCAACTAGTCCGCGACGCCTTCCCAGGGTATAGCAAGAATTATTGACTTACTAAGCCTCTGGTAATTATTTGGACAGATCAAATCAGGTAGCTTATAAGATTGATCCGGTAATCGACTTTTGCAGAAGATTTATAAATTGATTATTTAGAGATTGAGGCCTTGTAGGCAGTAGATTGTCAGGTACCTTCTCCGAATGCTACAGTCTGTATATGGACACTCCAAAAATTGAATTTAAAAACATGCGCTGGATAACCGTTATAAATGCTGTCATGGTTGTCCTTCTGCTTTTTACTATATTGTATATTATCGGTACTTTCACCGACAAAACATCGCCGGATTATCACCAGACAGGAGCTATGGGCGGTCTGATAGTGGTTGGCACTGTAGCAGCGGTATATGGTTTCTTCACCGACCGTATGCGTCAAAGCGTCCGATTCGAAAATGCTGTTTTGACCTATACTAGAGGTCACTACTTGAAGAACCGTAGTGTTATTGATCTGAGAAAGCTCACATTCATCCATGGCTTCTCCTTACCAGGTCGCTATGGAACGGCAGTAAATTGGGGCCTCGAACTAAGCGATGACGCTGGCCATAGTGTTAGCTTAGTCCTCAATGCCTTTAACTTGAAGTATCGGCGTGAACTGGTCTCAGCCATGAAACCCTATTTAGAAAATCCAACTGTTCACCGTGAAGGAGAAGACTTGATTCAAAAGGCTCTTACCACTTGGACACAGCACCTATCCGATACAGTTGCTGGCCGGCAATTTCCTGACGACATGTCTTAAGTACATCCTCATGTACCGGCTCTTTGTGCTGGATTGGTTAATGTTTATAAAGTTAAATTGCTCTCTTAGTTCTGGCGGGGATGAGCGTGGCCTTCAAGGTACTCGCGGATCATGAGAGCAGCGGTAGCACCTTCACCGCTAGCGGTGGCAATTTGCATAGTGGCGCCAGAACGGATGTCACCGGCGGCAAATACACCTGACATAGCCGTCTCTAGGCGGTCATTTGTTTTCACAAAACCGATTTCGTCCAGTTCAATGTCAGAATCTTTTAAGAATTGAGAATTTGGGCTCAAACCCACGAACACGAACACACCGTCGGTTGGGAACTCTACCTTTTTGCCGTCTTTAGTACCGATAACTTTCACCACCATGTTGCCCTCGCCGACAATTTCATCGGTGGTAGTGCCCAAATGCACAGTAATTTTGCCTTGGTCGACGTATTTTTGCAGTTCTTTTTGTAAAACATCACTAGCTTTGATGGTACTACGCACTAACAGATCAATGTGAGTCGTAAAGCGAGTTAGAAAAATAGACTCCTGGACGGCCGAATTACCGCCGCCGACGACCACTATGCCTTTGTCACGATAAAAGGCGCCGTCACAGGTAGCACAGTAGTGCACGCCGCGGGCGTAATATTCCTGCTCACCTGGCACACCGATTTTTTTATAGTCACTGCCAGTAGCAATTAGCACGGCTTTGGCATACATGTCACCGCTGGTAGTTTCCAGTTTTTTGTGCTTTCCTTCATCGGTGATTTTCATTACTTCGCCTAGTTCAATCACCGCCCCGAAGCGCTCGGCTTGCTTGCGTAAATTGTCAGCTAACTCCAAGCCTTCAATACCGGTCGGAAAGCCTGGATAGTTATCGATCATATCTGTTACCGCAGCCAAGCCGCCGACCACCCCGCGCTCAAATAGTACGGTATCAATATCTTCCCGCGTCGTATAAATAGCCGCCGTCAAAGCCGCCGGCCCCGCCCCAATCATCACCACATCATGCACAGTCTTGTCACTCATAATCCCTCCATTCTACCAGCTATTTCTGTATTCAGAACATCTTTTTGCGAGTGCAATGCAAGGCGCCAGCGAAGCGCACAGGGAGTCGTACAAAAGGTACGGTGAGCGAGCACTGGAGTTGGCAACGCAGCAGTGTGCCGCAAAAATATGTTCTAGGCGACGGCAGGGGCTAGTTTAGCCAAGTTGTACCCCACAACCACCTCCCGACTATCATCCTGCTTGGTAACCACCGTCACCGGTACCGTCAAAGCCCCAGATAGGCTCAAAGCTTCGGCTTGACGTTCGGGGTGCTCGTCAAGATTCACTACCTCGTATGTATGATTCTTCATATCTAGAAATCTCTTAACCGCGCTGCAGTAGGCGCAGGTGTTAGTAGTGAATATTGTGATGTTCTTGACCATAAGTTCCCTCCTTTTAGAAGCGTTTTAGTTTTGATTTCGCTTGTGTATACAGTATACAATAGCGTGCTGCTGACGCGTCAATACTCTATATATTGTGTTTTACGCTACGCTTCCGAGGAATTTACTGCTAATAGCTCGATATCGAAGACCAGATCGGCATTGGCGGGAATCCCTGAACCATACGGTGGCGTCGAGCCGTAAGCCATGGCTGCCGGAATCAATAGCCGACGCTTGCCGCCGACTTTCATGCCGGGGACACCTTCAGTCCAACCTTTAATAACTTGATCCAAGCCAAAGCTAATCGGCTTACCAAAATCTTTGGAAGATTGAAAAATGTGACCGCTGGCAGCAATCGCACCGGTGTAGTGAACGGTCACCGTATCGGTGGCTTTGGCTTCGTCGCCATCGCCGACTGCTAGATCAGTAATAATCAGCTCGGGCACGGCATCGACAGGTATAAAATTTGGTAGCATATAGTCTCCTTATTGAATCCGTAGAAGTTTAACCACAAATACCAGATCTGAATTGGCAGGAATACTGCCGGTCGCTTGACTACCATAGGCTAAGCTGGCCGGGATGACCAAACGGCGAGTACCGCCGGCTTGCATGCCGATCAAACCTTGATCCCAACCTTGAATAACCTGGCCTTGGCCCAGTTTAAAAGCAAAGGCGGTGGCGGCTGTAAAGTTCTCGTCGAACTTAGTACCATCGCTCGCCAGCGTGCCGTAGTATTTCACAACCAAACAATTGCCACTCTTGGCACCCGGACCGGAGCCAGCCTCCAGGTCGGTAGATTGTAAGCTGGTAACTTTAGCAGGTTCCTTGTAGTCATCCGGTGCCGGCAGCGTCTGTTCCGTCATATTATCGACACATAGCTGACTGGCAGTGGTGTTTGTAGGGTTATCCGATTTGCTACTGACGGCGTTGAAAATGACCGCAATCGTCAGCGCCGAAGCGGTCACCAAGAACAAAATCGCTCCGAACAAAGCAAAAAACCGATCCCTCTTTCGCGTCATTACGAACTATTGTACCGGCTCAAGAAGCTTCTGTCGACTGTCAGGCGTTAATGCCGTAAGATTTGAGCTTCTTAGCGGTGGCTTCGGTGTGGCTTTGCTGCAGGGCCAACAGTTCGGCGTAAATACCACCACTTGTAGCCAATTCCGCTGGGCTACCGATTTCATCGGCCTTGCCATTTTTGATGGTGACAATCGTATCAACCGATTGAATAGTGCTGAGACGATGAGCAATGATAAGCGTTGTCCGGCCCTGCATTAAACGTTCCAGGGCCTCCTGCACCTGGCGCTCGCTTTTGGTGTCCAGGCTGCTGGTAGCTTCATCCAGTATCAGAATTGGCGCATCTTTCAGTAAGGCCCGGGCGATGGCAATCCGCTGTTTTTGGCCGCCACTTAGCTTCAACCCGCGCTCGCCGATTTCAGTATCATAGCCTTTCTCGAATTGACTGATGAACTCGTGGGCATTAGCGTCTTTCGCCACCCGCTCGATATCCGCCTGCGTCGCATCCGGCCGGGCATAGGCAATATTCTCACGAATAGTACCACTAAATAACGCCGGCTCCTGGAACACCACACCGATATTAGCCCGCAAGCTTTCCGCGGTCACGTCATTCACGTTCTGCCCATCAATGCTCACGCTGCCGCCACTAACTTTATAGAGCCGCAGCAACAGATTGGTGATAGTCGTTTTGCCCTGGCCGCTCTCACCCACCAGCGCCAGCTTGCTATCCTGCTTAATTTCAAAACTTAAGCCCTTGAGCACCGGTGTATCGGCAGTATAGGCAAAGTCAACTGTATCAAAAACGATGTGTGCATTTGTAACTACTAACGGTTTGGCGCCAGTCTCGTCCACAATCTCCGGACTTTCATCCATAACTTCGAAATACTCCCGGCTGTTGGCAATCGCTCGTTGGGTCTGGCTGACTAGATAGCTGACACTAAACAGTGGAATCCGCATTAGCTGGGCATATTGAATCAATAGCACCATGGTGCCAATGGTGTAGCGTCCATGCGCGGTTTCGATAAAAATCGTGGCGTACAGCGCCAGAGTTATGACTGCCAACACCGAGCGGCGAATAATATCGTTTTTGTGCCAATATTTACTCTGCGGCCGTGTAACTTTAATGATTTTGTCCATGAATGACATGAAGTGCTTCAGTTCGCGCCGTTCCTGCACGAAACTTTTCACCACCCGCACCTGAGACACACTCTCGGCAAACCGGCCGCTGGCAATATCGCTATAGCCGTTGATTTCCTGCTGCCATTTTTGCCATTTGGTGTTCGTGAGCGTCGTCAGCCAGATATAAATTGGATACATCAATAGCAAAATCAGCGCTACAATCCACGAATAATAGGCCACAATCACCAGCGTAAACACGGCGCTGAACAGAAATTGCAGGAAGTTATTGCTGAGCGTCTGCGTATAATCGGTAATCTGATTAATGCCCCGGTTCATGCGGTTGATAATTTTACCCGTCAGCTCAGTATCAAAATAAGTCTGTGGCAAACTCAGCACGTGTCGATAATAACGCCGCGACAGCAATCGTTGCTGCTTGGCCGCCACCATGTCTCCCAGATAGCCGCTGATATTACTAAAGATGGTCTGGCCAAAATCGGTCAAAAATATCAGGATAGCGAAGATTGTGACCTTTGACACACTAGCCGTGCCGCCATGAGCCAGTTTGGTCAGCTCATCAATGGCTGCCTTGGTCAGCAGCGGCACAAGCTGCGTCATAGCCGCGATCAAGATCGTAAAAATCGACACGCCAGTGTAGTACGGCCATAACTCACCGGTGAACCGGACAATCCGCCAAATACTCTTCATATAGCTACTACTATAACTAGCTGTCCGCTCCTAGCACAACCCATGACCTATAAGCGTCCTGAACTATGGTAGAAGGACGGACGATAATAATGAAGATGTGAAGTTGAAGATTTATTGTGGATGACCACATTTTTCACATCGAAGGTGTGGCAGATCGGGAGCCTGTGGCTCAGCTGGTGTAATAGCCGACGGTTACCCGTCACCGATCCGCCACCCTCCGTGCACGGAGTTCGGGCTGGCGCGAAACTCACGTGCACTTGGCAAGCAAGTGGTCTGCTCAGTGGATTGCAGCTCGTTATTGCTGAGCACCGCTGGCATACCATTCGGCATCATCGTGGCGGGTCGCCGGTGGGGTCACCACGATGTTTGAACATGCCTTCCATCACTACTCGTTGGTACCCCGCAGGAGGAACGAGAGCTTGGCTTGCTTACCTTTTCGGAAAGTCATTAAATGTCCGTCGTACTCTATTTGTATAAAAGCTTTTTATTGCTCTACAACTAAAGTAAAGCTACTATAACCTATAAATCTGTGTACTACAAGCTCTAGCGATACTTTTGGTCAAAGAACGCTGCTCTTTCATTCTCTTCTACTTACTCAGAGAAATTTCAGCCAGTTGCGCTCGATGAACCACACGAAATAGCCCTTATATCTTTGCTGCAGTTCCGGCAGCATCCAATCTTTCCCGGTAATCCGCTTACGACAGGATGGCGTCTGGCAATTGCAGGCCATATCAAGAATGTCATCGTCAGTATACATGGCATAATCCAGCGTTAATTCTTCACCTGGTAAAATGTCACGCCTAGCAACCGTAAAAATTTGGCCTTGTTTGCCAAGATTAGGTTCACAAGAATGGTTGATATATATCATAGATAATTCGCGCTCTTCGTCCGTCAAGGGAGCAATATATAAATCATCTGTGATTTGCAGCTGCGAGCCTTTTACCGTCGCCTGATTAGCAACTAACATATCGCGATCAATAATACGGCCCATTTTAATAGCGACAATCTCACCTTGTTTAATAGGCTCTTTGGCAAAAATACCTTTGCCGCCTAATTTACTAGGCAAACCACGCTGCGTTTTTGGCGATATCCAGGAGGCCGTCGGTTCCATATCTATATTCTTTCCGCGTTGAACTTTTCTTTGGCCGCAGCAGCGACAGTATCCAGCAAATGATTAACTTCAGTATCGGTCAGTGTGCGTTCGTAGCTGGTAATGTTTAGACGCAAGGTAATTTGTTTGTGTTCGCTATCGTCCTCACGCTGATAGATATCGACTGGCTCTAAGGTCAGCAGTGTCTCAGCCGGCTGGACTTTAGCAAGCTCAGCCTCCATAAACTGATGCAGCTCCTGATAAGACAAACTGCCAGAAGCCTTGAGTGTAATATCCTGCGTCACCTTCGGGAAACGTGAGAGCGGCACGTAGGCTTGACCTGTTTGCAGTTTCTGGAGTGGCACCAGGCCCAGCTCAAAACCAGCACAATACACTGGCAGCTTCAAAGCTTTGCGAACGGATGACTTATACTCACCAATACGACCTAAAATCTGATCACCTACCATGATGGTAGCTGCGCGTCCCGGCTCATAATAAGTAGCCGCACTATCGGCTTCACCCGCCCTTAAGGGCACAAAGCGAACTTTCTCGGCTAAACCAAACATTTGCAACAGATTCATTAGATATGCCCGCACCTCGTAGTAAGCCGCGCCAAGCTTTTTGTCCTGCGCATACACCAGCGCTAAGCGCTCCAGCTCAGCCGGCAGATCATCAGAATCAGCTATGGATTGTTGGTGAACTTTACCCAGCTCGAATAAAGCAAATTCGTTATAACTAGCTTTAATATTGGGATGAACTTTTTCGAGTAAGCTTGGTGTTAGACTGAGACGATAGTACTGCAAATCTGGACTTAAGGCGTTGCTAAGTTTGAATGCCTGCGCCCTGTCCTGGCCAACCTTATCCAGCAAGTTGCCGTGCACAAAACTGTAGGTCAGCACTTCGTTGGCGCCAGCCCGTACCAGATTGCTGCGTATCTGACTTTTGAGCTCCAATAGCTGGTTTTTGGCAGTTGGCTTGACGTTGCGCTGCGGTAACTGCAGTGGCAGCTTGTCAAAACCATATAAGCGGCCTACTTCTTCGACAACGTCTTCGCGAGTTTCAATATCAGTGCGCCAGAACGGTGCGGTTACCGTTAATAAGGGGCCTTCTTCGCCAGCAATACTTTCGCTAGATTCCGAATCACCCTGAATCGAGTTCAGGGCTCCGCTCCGGTTCGGTTCGGAATGACGAGATAGCTCAACTTTAAATTCTACATTTTCCAGCAAATGTTTCATTTCAGCGGCTGACAAATCAAAGCCTAGCCGGCTGTTCACGAATGCAGCTGTCAGCGGCACTGGCGGGTGTACCCATTCCCGGTCGCCAACGCTATTGCTATCAATCAGCTCACTGGCCACTTTGCCGGCAGCAAACTTCCGAATTTCATCGACAATTCTGGCCAAAACAGCTTTGTTTTGCAGCGGTGATTGTCCTTTATTGAACCGCGTCACAGCATCAGTAAACAGCCCATGCGCCATACTGGTGCGGCGTATTGAGTACATGTCAAAGCTGGCTACTTCGATAATAACATTTGTGGTAGTTTCATCCACTTCCGTCTCGGCACCGCCCATCACGCCGCCAATGCCGATCAATTGTTTATCAGTAGCAATCATAATTGCTTCTGAACGCGGCGTGATAGTTTTGCCATTCAATAGCGTAATTTGCTCGTTGGGACGCGGATTGCGCACCACAATGGCCGCCTCATCACCATCACTCAAAGCTTTGACCTTGTCATAATCGTAGGCATGCAGCGGCTGACCGGTCTGCAACATAAAGAAATTAGTGTAATCCACGATGTTATTGATGGAGCGCACACCGACCTTAGCCAGCTCTGCCTGTAGCCACGTCGGGCTTGGGCCTGCCTGCACATCTCGCATGGCAATAGCGCAAAAGCGCGGCACCAGCTCCGGCAATTCATTTTGTACTTGCAGGGGCAAAACTTCGGCCTCCACAGCTGGAATTTGCGGATTGAGCGTGTACCAGTCCGGGCTTTTGAACGCCATGCCCTGGATACCTGCCAGTTCCCGCGATACACCCAAGAAGCCGAAACAATCCGGCCGGTGGGTGAACATCTTGTTTTCCAGATCGAGCACTACATCGTCCTTCAGCCTGAAGGCTTCGGCAAAATCGTCACCCGGTTTGATTTTATCGAACGGGTCATTGATCTCTAAAATGCCTTCGTGATTATCGCCCAGTGCCAATTCACGGGTACTGGCCAGCATACCGTTGCTAACCACACCGCGCAGCTCGCGGGCTTCCAATACAAATGGATCTTTGCCGACGCTTTCTGGCACGGTGCTGCCCGGCGGCAACCAGGCAACCAATAAGCCTTCGCGCACATTAGGAGCGCCGCACACCACCTGTACCAAGCCATTTTCGTCCCTCTTGACATCGGGTGTAATACCGCCGTCGTCAATCAGGCATACGTTCAAATGGTCCGAATTCTCATGTTTGCGGCAGCTAACCACTTTAGCCACCACAATACCTTGGTACTTTTCACCCAGCCGCTCAACTTCTTCGACAGCTCCCAACTGTGCGCCAATCCGCTCCACCAAGGCGTCAACACCATTAGCCGCAATGTCACCGGTACAGCCATACCGGGCATTCATGGCCTTCAGAAAATTTAAGCTGATTTTCATGAATCCACCCCCGCCACTCGGTCGGCAATTTGCGTCACCTTTCTTATGAACTCTTTTTCCAGATCAATGTGGTAATAATCAGCGATGATCAAAATTGACCATAGGCAATCGGCCAGTTCATGGGCTAGCTTGGCATCTACATCAGCAATATTGCGCAGATCTTCTTTAGCCATGACCAGCTTGCTGAGATCACCAACATCACCGACAAAACCCAGGGCATAATCACGCACACCCCAGGTAGCTTTGCTTTGTTTGGCACTCAGTTCCTGGTATTTCAGACGGATGACCTCAGCCTGTTGCATCAAATCTTGTAGGTCACTCATTCTCTTTCCTTTCGCCGGACACTTCTGAGCATTGGGAAGGAAGAACGTAGAACGCCGAGTGTAGAAAAATTGAAGTCATAAGCGCTCCTTGGATGAACGGATTAGGCCGGTTAGTAGCTTATCTACTTTTTCAGTGAGTGATGTGAGATCCTCGTAGCTTCGTTCATCAAGAAACAGTAGGTCCTGCGATAGAATGATTTGATTTTGCAGCTCTGTTAAAGATCCATGAGCCATGACATAGAAGTGAATTTTGTCTTTCATGGTATCCCGCCTAAATCCTTCAGCAATATTAGACGAAATTGAGATAGATGAACGCTTCATTTGGCTTACTAGGCCGTAGAGTTCTTCTTGCGGGAAAAGGTAGCAAGCACGGTAGGTATTTTTAACCAGCATACGACTAGCTTGCCAAGCCTTCAAATCTGTAAACTTCTGGATTTTCTGTGTTTCCTCTATCTTCATTCTACATTCTCCGTTCTACGTTCGCCCTATGAAAACTGCCTCAAGAAGTCTAGACGGCCGCTGTGGAAGTAGCGGACGTCTTCTATACCGTATTTCATCATTACTAAGCGGTCGATGCCGCCGCCCCAGGCGAAGCCGCTGTAAACTTCGGGATCAATGCCGGCTTCGCGCAGCACATTGGGGTGAATCATGCCGCAACCGAGCAGCTCGATCCAGCCAGCGTAAGAACAGATACTGCAACCTTGTTTGTCACAAAATGGACAGCTTAAAGAAAATTCGAAGCTGGGCTCGGTGAATGGGAAGTAAAACGGATTGATGCGCACGTCTAGTGTGGTCTGATAGTATTCTTCCAGGAAGGTTTTCAGCGTCGCTACTAGCATGCCGGTGTGCACACCTTTGTCGACATAAATGCCTTCATGCTGATAGAAGGTGTGTTCGTGGCGGGCGTCCAGGTCTTCGTTGCGAAAGACACGGTCCGGTACCAATACGGCAATCGGTTCGCCTTTTTCCAAGTTCGATTTGTACTGTTTGAGCAAGCGGTTCTGCATAGTGCTGGTGTGTGCCGGGGCGATCAAGCGATTGCCATTGGCGTCGGTTTGCTCGGTCATGAAGGTGTCGTAATCGTCGCGAGCCGGATGACCTTCGGGAAAATTCAGGCTGGTGAACATGTGGTAATCGTCGTCCAGTTCGCGCGATTCGCTGGCGGTGAAGCCCATGCGGTAGAAAATATCGAGCATAATCTCGCGCTCGCGCATTAAGGGATGTCCGCTACCTTGCTCACTGGGCAGCAATGCCGGGCGCTCGACTGGCGGCGTATTGACATCAAAAGGCGCGGTGACGTCGATAGGCTTCAGCACTGGCCCGCTGTCGGCAGCATAGGTCTCGATAATGCCCTGGTAGCGCTGTTTGCCTTCCTTAATGGTCTCGCCGATGGTGCGTTTGTCTTCTTGGCTAGCCGTGCGTATATCGCTATAAATAGTTTGCAAACCAAACATACTCTCGAAATTGGGGAGTTTTGGCATCGAAGCTACGGTTTTCGCCAGAGCCGTGGCATTTGACTTGCTTATTGATGCCAGCGTATCAGCTATTGATTGTTGTGCGGTCGCCAGTGGATCAATTACCAGTTTGATGGACGAGACAGCCTTTGGCAGCTCGTTCAGCTCGTTGGCAATATCCATAATGGTTTTCTGGAGGTCGGAAAAGTCATTCATATCTGTAGTTTCTCTTAGGCACTACTATAGCGAAAAACAGGGTACAATGGAACTATGGCAACCTTTTCTTTTGATATCGTCAGCGAGTACGACAAGGCTGAAATGAACAATGTCTTCGACCAGACGCAGCGGGAAATCACCAGCCGTTATGATTTCAAAGGCACACCGGCGCAGCTGGAATGGTTGAACGGTGATAAAACGGGACTGAAAATTACCGGCGCCGGAGACTGGCAAATCGATGCCATTCTGGATATTGTGCGCAAGAAATTAGCAACCCGCGGTCAGAGCCAGAAAGTACTGGATACTTCGCAAGAAATGACCGAAAGCAATCTGAAAGCCACCAAAGAAGTGCCTTTCAAGCAAGGCCTGGACCAGGATAAAGCTAAAAAGATTACTAATCTGATCCGGGACAAATTTCCGAAGGTCAAAACCCAAATTCAGGGTGATGCGGTGCGCGTCCAAAGCGGCAGCAAAGATGATTTACAGCAAGTTATCCAACTTTTGAAAGCCCAGGAGGATTTTGATTTCCCCCTGAGCTTTACCAACTACCGCTAAGCAACCCGGTCATCCATGAAACGGCACGTTGTCAGGTGTTTCCGGCACCGGATCGCTAAAATCAGAACTGCTCTCACCAACCACAACACAGTTGTAAGCATTGGTTTGTCTTAAGCTGCGCTGCGGCATAAAGTTGGCCTGGCTATCAAACGTCTGGCCATTGAGCACAATTTTGCCAGTGACATTTTTGGCAAAGATAATGGCTCCGTCCTGGCGGCAAGTTTCATCGGTTTGCACGTCCAGCTCATCGGTACGGGTAATATCGATGGATCCGCTGCCCTGAACATTCAACACGTCATCAGACGTCGCATCTGCCTGTAATCCTGTCAGATGCACCGTACGGGTACCGTCTTTGTTGGCGATTACACTGGCCACCCCTGGATGAATGTAATTTAGGAGCGCTACGGAGGTCGGGCTGACCGTGATGTTCATATCAGTTTGCGTAAATGCCCCGCTGCTTACAAACGTAACGTTATCACCGTTCAGCGTGACGCCAGCTAGGGACGGCGCATGAATGTAAATCGATAGATCGTTATGATCGTACAAGCAGATAGATACCGTACCGCACAGTGATTTGGCGGCTTCGTCGCCGGTATCGATATTCAGCGTGTTATCTGTAACCGACTGTTTGATACGCTGAATAGTTTTTGAGCCCAGATAGTGATACTCGACAGCATACTTTGAATCAGGCAGGAAAAAGAATTTCGCTTCACGTCCGCTAAGGACCACATTACCAAATGAAGCTACTCGGTTAGTTTGGATATGGTGTAAAGCGTCGAAACGCTGGTGCAAACCCGGTGCATCGCTGGCAATGAGAGCTCCCGAAATCGGCGCCGTCACAAAGAAAAAGCCGAACAGTGCCGCCACTGCCCAGGCCGGCAATTGCCACTTGCGGCGTATCATCGAAATGCCAATCAGCAGGATCAGCAGCAATAAAATGATTACTGCCAGGCCGCCGGTCAAGGTCATCCAAATTTCGCTGGCACCACGGGGAAAGAAATTATCGCCGGCCACCATAGCACCGTGAAATAGCAGATACATGATCGCCGAAATAATACCCACCAAGCACAGACCGGCGATAATCGCTACCGCAATGCCGCTGACAGTCAGAATTACCTTGGCAATTACCTCCAGGATACTACCGGCAGTTGATTGCACGCGGCGGGCAGCACCTGGAACATCGGCCTTACTCACCAGGTCTTTTAAGGCATCAACCGTCACCGGCCGGCCGCGCATCTGCAGTTGCTCACTACCAGTCTTGGCTTCCGGAACAATCAGCCACATGATGGCATAAATGATTACGCCGCTGCCCCCGGCAAACACCAAAGCTAGAAAAATCAAGCGAATAATTACAGCGTCGATATTGAAATAAGCTGCTAACCCCGAGGCCACACCGGCCACCATGCCATTTTGGGTATCACGAAATAAACGTTTGGGCGAGTCAGTATCTACCGTCGGCTGCTGGCCTTTTCCTGCAGATTCTTCTTGAAAGTCTCCTGGTTCGCCCAATTGCTCCTTCAGAAATTGAACATCAGCCGGCAATATAACTTTCTGCGGCGTAATGCCCCTCTCAGTCAGCAGCTCCGCCATCCGCAGCTCAATTTCATTCATAACGTCACTATCTTCGCCCGCCATTTGCTTGGCTATGGCGTCCAAATAATCGCGCAGCTGCTTGTGAGCATCGAGCGCTATGGTGAATTGCTGTCGCCCCAAATGGATGTGTTTTACTTCGTTCATGCTTTTCCTTTCTCTAATGCTGTAATCGACGCATGTAATTTGTGATAACTCTGCTGCAAATTCTTCAATACGATTTTGCCTTCATCAGTCAGCCAGTAATATTTGCGCGGCGGCCCTTGCTCGGATTCGCGCCATTCGTAGCCCAGCAGACCTTCGCGTGATAGTCGACTCAGCAGCGGATACAGCGTACCCTCTACAACGATCAACTGCGCTTGGTGCAGCCGATTAATAATTTGTGAACTGTAAACTTTGCCCTCTTTGCACAGCAGCAGCACGCAATACACCAGCATGCCTTTGCGCATCTGGGTCTCTGACTGGTCGGCATAACCATGCACATCTGTAGTTTCATTCATATAGTACTATGTTATGCAAGGTACTATATTTTGTCAACTAGTAACTTATAAATTCCGAATTATGCCTGAGGTGGGTAATAAAAAGTGAAGATGGGCGAACTTTAGCTAATAGTTATCCCCTTGTCGGCGAGCATAGCTCGCGTGCGAGGCATTGCCCGCTCCGACGCGCGTCGCAAAGTAGTTTGAAACCAGCGAGCCGGCTCCACAACCATAGTGCCGCAGCTTTCATGACTGACAAATAATCCATTACGTTGAGCGGCAAAGGCATGTACGACTTTGCCGACTTTATCCATTAGCACAGGGACTCCGAGCACTCCAACTTCCCGCGGTAGCTCTGGCGCATATATGCCATCCTGGTGCACAAAAGTAGTCGCAACTACTAAGCGAGCAAACCACGCTGCCTCAGGCAATACAGTCCGGTACTCTCCTTCAATAAAAGCGACAGGATTAGGGTGTTCGTTTAGGAGTGCACCATAGTCGACTGGTGCTAACAAAGGCAGCAACTCATGCACATTAGCTGGTGTCGGGTCACCTGTAATTCCATTAAGAGCTTCGCTCATATTTTTCCCTTCGACCACTTACAATACAGTTTTATGAGAGTTTGGTCAATGTCTCCAACCACGTGCGCTATACTAGTAAGCATATGCAAAATGCGGCAGACTTACAGACAGCGGCCGAAGCCGTATTGAAAGCTAACGACCGCGGCACATATACTATGCCGGCCGAGGGCCTCTACCCTCACCAGTGGCTGTGGGACAGCTGTTTTACCGCCATTGGCCTGCGGCATTTGGACGTGGAGCGAGCCAAAACTGAGCTGACCAGCTTGTTGCACGGGCAATGGCACAACGGCATGCTGCCGAACATTATTTTTCGCAACGAAAAGCGCTACCGGGCAGATCGTGAAGCTTGGCGCAGCTGGCTCAATCCGTTCGCGCCGGACAGCGTGGCCACTAGCGGCATTACCCAGCCGCCGATGTTAGCCGAAGCCGTGGTGCAAGTCGGTGAAAAGCTGGCCTGGCCGGAACGCCGTCAATGGTATCGGCTGATGTGGCCCGGACTGCTGGCTTACCACCAATGGCTGTACGACGAGCGTGACCCGCACGGCGAGGGCCTGATTTTGCTGATTCACCCCTGGGAAATCGGCCTGGATAACACCCCGCCCTGGATGAGCGAGCTGCATGAACACCTTTTGCCGGGCTGGATTCGCTTACTGGAAAAGCTGCACGTCATGGGCTTAATCGACGTATTCCGGCGCGACGGCCACCACGTGCCGCTCGATGAGCGATTTGATACCGCCGAAGTACTGGCAATGTTCGATATCCAGCGCCGGTTGCGGCGTAAAGGTTACGATATCGACAAGATCCTCGACCATTCCCTGTTTGCCATCGAGGATCTGGCTTTTAACAGCATTTTTATTCGTGCCAACGAGCACTTACTGCACATCGCTAAAAGCATTCAAGAAGAAGTACCAGAGGAATTACAGAAGCGCATCAAGCTCAGCCGCACGGCTTTCGAAAAGTTATGGGATCCCTACAGCGCCCAGTATTACTCGCGAGATTTCATTACCCATTCACTACTGAAAGAGCCATCTATTGCGACATTGCTGCCGCTGTATGCCGGCTCCATTTCCGCAGAGCGGGCAGCTCAGTTGGTGCAGTTATTGGAAAACGAGCAGTTGTTTGGACCAGCTTATCCAGTGCCCAGCGTGCCGATCAGCTCATCGTGGTTCCAGCCCAAACGCTATTGGCAGGGTCCAACCTGGGTCAACACCAACTGGCTGATCATTGACGGCTTGAAACGTTATGGCTTTAAGGATCACGCTGCCGCACTGACGGAAAGCACCCTGGAAATGATCGAAAAAGGTGGCTTCTCAGAGTACTTTAATCCCTTAAGCGGTGACGCTATCGGCGGCAAAAACTTTAGCTGGACGGCAGCTTTGGCGATTGACCTGCTACATCGATAACTGGCTTGGTATGCCCTGCTAGCCGACCAAACCCTTGGGCTATCGGTACCAAAAAGCACATCATCGACAGATACACCGGGTATAGCAGTAATTGAAAATACCAATGGCCCACCGCCGCCGCTGCCAGTCCAGAAGACAATCCCAAAAATAGCCAGGTAATGACGGTTTCGCTGCTCGGCAGACGATAAGCTTTATAAATCGTCAGGGCAAAACCGGCTATATCCGCGAGTATAACACCACTTAACGCCAGTAACGGCGAGTGCAGCACAAAAGACATGATTAAACCAATGCCAGCCACTGCCAAAGCCCACTTGTCCTGCAGTTTCCAGCCGCCAACACCGTATTTTAACGACAACAGATACACGACGAGGTTACCTATCGAGTCCAATCCTACAAACAGGAGCGACCAACGGGCACCCAATTTTAACTGCGAGCCAAAGGCAATCAGGCTCAGTAAGCTCCAGATAAACCAAGTGGTCCGTTCCGGTTTGGTGGTGCCTTTCAAAATGTCAAATAAGTAAAACGGTGCACCAGCCAGCACAATCAAAGCCGAGCCAATGGCAAACCACTCCGTCGCCGGCATTACGGTTCAGAATCAAACAACTCTAAGGCAGTGGTAGTTTCAACTTCTTCCACTGTTTTGTCGGCCAGGCGCTGGACTTTACCCAGCTTGCTTTCGATGGTACGGGATTTTTTGCTAGCAGAATCGATAGTATTGGTGGCTTGCACCAGTTTGTCACGCGTTTTTTCTAACAGATCGCCAAATTTACCGAACTCGCCCTTAATGGTCGTCAGCAGTTCCCAGACTTGCGAGGTTTGCTCGGCGATGGCCAGCGTGCGGAAACCGAGCTGGTAGCTGCTGAGGATAGCCGCAATAGTAGTCGGGCCAGCCACAGTCACGCGGTAAGTCTGTTGCATGCTTTCAAACAGGCCCGGTTGACGCAGAATTTCGGCATACAAGCTCTCGATGGGAACGTATAACACCGCGAAATCAGTAGTTTTGGGCGGTTGGATATACTTTTCTTTGATAGATTTGGCCTCTAGTTTGACGCGAGCTATCAGGGCCTTAGTAGCCGTAGCCACACTGTCGGTATCGCCGTTTTCCTGAGCAGCCACCAGTCGCTGATAATCTTCCAGCGGGAATTTGGCATCAATCGGCAAATAAATAAAGCCGTCTTTGGAACTTTTGTCAGGCAGCTTGATACAAAAGTCAACGGCGTCGCGGCTGAGATTACTTAACATCACTTGCTTGTCGTAATGATCTTTGATGAATATTTGCTCTAGCAGATTCTCCAGCTGTACTTCGCCCCAGGTACCGCGGGTTTTGACATTTGTCAGCACGCGTTTGAAGTCGCCGACGTCACTAGCCAGACCCTGCATTTCCCCCAGGCCACGCTGCACCAGCTCCAGCCGTTCGCTGACCAGTTTGAAGCTTTGGCCCAGGCGCTTTTCCAGCGTGCTTTGCAATTTTTCGTCGACAGTCAGGCGCATGCGCTCCAGCTTGTCGGCATTATCCTTTTGCAAGCTCTCCAGCCGACCCTCGACGGTTTTACGAATCAGTTCCAGCTTCTCATCGTTCTTGTCGCGCAGCTGCTCCACCCGCTTGTCGATACTCTCACGGGTAGTATTCAAATTAGTAGCTAACTCTTGCCGGAGACCTGCGGTAGCCTCAGTAAATTCTTTCCGGCTGAGCGCAAACTCTTCGCGCAGCGGCTGGTCTAGATCGGGCTTTTGCCGCAGCCGGCTGACCACATACACCAAACCCAATAAATTTATGGCCCCCAAAACCACCAAAACTATCAACATATACTTCTATTTTACCATTTTAGGCCCTCTGGAGGCAGTATAGAAGTGCGCGTTAGTTAAATCGCGTGACAACGAAGATAAAAACGGCACCGAGTATTGTTAAACCGATGGTCTGATAAGACGAATGCTTACTGTGGGCTTCCGGCAGAATTTCACTAGCCCCGATGTAAAGCAAAAAGCCGGCAAAAAAGCCGAGGTACAGCACCAGCAGATTGTCGGAAATATGAAACAACAGCGTACTGAGCGCGCCTAGTACCGGGGCAACTGCGTCCAGGAGTAAAAACATGAAGGCTTTGCGCGAACGATTCTTGTTGAGTAACATCAGATTCACAGTGTTAAGGCCATCGGTAAAATCGTGCGCAATAACTGCAATAGCCACGGCCACACCGACGGTTTCGTTGGCCTGAAAACCAAGACCGATACCAACACCATCCAAAAAACTATGTCCGCACAGCGCTAGCGCACTAGCCACACCAACATCTGGGTGATGATGCACTTCGTACTCATGTTCCTGACTATGGTGGATTAAGATCGTCTTTTCGATAATATGGAACACCAGAAAGCCACACACTAAGGCAATCATGGCGCCAGTGGGAGCCTGATGAAGAGCACTAACATTTTTGAAGATCTCCGGCAGCAAATCAAAGGCCACTACGCCAATTAAAACACCGGCGGTGTAACCCAAAAAGCGGTGCAACTGATCTCTGTTCTTTAAACCGGTCAGTCCACCTAATAAAGTCGATCCGAACGTGCATATAGACAAAATGACTGCAAGCATAATTCTTGCTAATTATAGCCTATGGTTGCGTATCGATACGCATAAAACCTTCGGCGTAGCGCGAGCCGGTCTTGCGTCCCAGGGCAGCCGCTTGCGGCTCCAGCCACTCTTTTAGAAGCTCAACGTCTGCAAATTGACTGGCATGTTTCTTGAGCGCCGCAATTTTAGTTTCAAACGTATCGGTAATATCAACGAAGTAATTCTGTTCTCGCAGATTTATTAGCAGCACGTGAGCAACCTTGTGCGGCGGCAATTTCTCGTCATTATATAGCTCTGGAAAGCTCAGATGATCACGTGCCAGCGGAAAGACAGCGTCCAATGTAGCTTGGCCAGCGGCCCGATGGTCTGGGTGATTAATAAAGTTGAACTCTGGCACATATACCACTGTCGGGTCCATCAGCACAACAGTATCTGGTCGCACTTGACGGATGATCCGCACCAGGTCTTTTTTGAGCTGCATATTTACTTCTAACAGACCGTCTTCGTAGTGCAAAAAGTGCACTTGCTTAGCGCCTAGTAACTCGGCGGCAGCACGTTGTTCTTGTTCCCGCATTGCTAGTAGCTCTTCGGGGCTCATTTCTGGGTCGGCCGAGCCCTTACTGCCATCGGTGATGACCAGATAATGAATTTCGACACCCTGCCGTGCCCAGACAGCAACACTGCCGGCTGCCCCGACATCGATATCATCGGCATGCGCGCCGACGGCCAGTATAATTTTTGGTTCGAGAGGGGTTAATTCAGTCATGATTTCAGCATAGCATTTTGGCTCGACGCTGCGCCAGGAAAGCTATACCCTGTAAGTATGCAGCTATACAACACCGCCACGCATCGGCTAGAGGCTAAACAGTGGGGTACAGACGTCACGATGTATGTTTGCGGCATCACGCCGTACGATTCAGCGCATATGGGTCACGCCTTTACCTTCATGACCTATGACATTTTGCAGCGTTACCTGGAATATCAAGGCCATCGAGTGCGAATGGTGCGCAACATTACCGACGTAGATGAGCCGATTTATGCCAAAGCCGCCGAGCTAGGTATTCCGTATATGCAGCTGGCCGCCGAAGAAACGGCCGAATTTCAGGCCGTCATGAGGCGTTTAGGGCTTATCGAACCGTTTGCCGAACCGAAAGCCAGTGAATACATCGACCAAATGGCCGCTGCCGTGCAGCAACTAGTGGCCAGCAAGCGTGCCTACAAAGTAGCAGATGATATTTATTTTGATGTTGCCACCTTCCCTACTTTTGGCAAACAAAGTGGCTTCAGCAAGCGTTTACAGCTAGCTTTTATGACCGACAGAGGTGGTGATCCGCAGCGACCGGGTAAGCGCAATCCACTGGATTTTTTGCTTTGGAAAAACATAACTGACTTGAAAGATCCGGCTGCCTGGGACACACCGCTGGGGCACGGCCGACCAGGGTGGCATATTGAGTGCTCGGTAATGTCCAGTGAACTGTTGGGCACACCGATTGACATCCACGGCGGTGGTATGGATTTAATCTTTCCACATCACGAAGCCGAAAATGCTCAAAGTGTCAGCCTGGGCCACGACCCGTTCGTCAAACACTGGATGCATGTTGCCCCACTGTATTGCGCTGGGGAGAAAATGAGCAAGTCACTCGGTAATCTAGTCTTCGCCAAAGATCTATTGCGTAAATACTCACCGGCGGTAATCCGCCTGGCGCTTTTACAATATCACTACCGCATCGGTGGTGAATGGCATAACGACGCGCTCAAAGCTGCCCAAAATCAGCTGCATACCATCCAAAGAGCATTGGTTAAACCGATGGGGCCCGACCCGGCAATGTATCTAGAACAATTTCATGAAGGCCTAGAAAATGATCTGGATACTCCGGAGGCCATGCATATCGTTATGCATTTGGCCTGCGATACACTTAAGAAACCATGTCCTAGCCGTGATGGTCCGCGTGCTCTTAGGGAAATGTTAACTATTCTTGGCATTGCCGTATGAACTTCGACACTATTTGGCATAGGTACGGCCATCGCCCATACAAATTACGAGTACATGACCATGGCGGCAATGGACCAGTCATTATCTTGCTGCATGGTATTGCTGCTTCCTCGGCCAGCTGGACCAATCTAATCCCTTTCCTCACTGCCAATTACCGGTGCATCACCATCGACTTGCTGGGTTTTGGCGATTCCCCAAAGCCTCAGTGGAACGCCTACACTATGGAAGATCACTTGCGATCCATCCACTACACAATTCGCAGGTTACATTTACGCCGTGACTACATCTTAGCCGGACATTCTTTGGGCAGCTTACTCGCTACTGCTTACGCCCGCCGGTGGCCACGACACATTAGTCGATTACTGCTGTTAAGCCCGCCTATCTACGCCCCGCTCGACACCATCACTAGCAAGTTAGCACGCCAGCGGACGGCGCTGTTCTTGAGTTTATATCATTTTCTGCGTACCCATCGTCGAGTCACGCCAGCCAATGTAAAACGTCTAGGGCGACTCGTACCGCTGCCGAAATCTATTGTTCGCAACCCTCAAACTTGGATGCCATTTATGCGCACCCTAGAGCACTGCATCGAGCAACAAACTATCATCGATGATTTAGCCGCGCTGCAAATTCCGGTCGACATTTTTTATGGCACGTTAGATAAGGTATTGGTGCCGCACAACATTCGCATCATTCAGCAGCCAAATGTCACCATTCAGACCATCCGCGGTGCCAACCATGATCTTGGTAAACGCTATGCTGCCGTAGTCGCTAAACATATTCTGACAGAATTACAGCCAACTCACAGCTAGGCATCGCATACTGTGACGTCGCAAGGCTAATCTCAAGGAGCACGTCATGAAAAAACGATTATTACTCGGTGGGCTAACTGCAGTGCTTATCACTGCCACGGGGCTAAGCGGTATGGCTCTGGTAAGTGCTGACAGCACGCATACCGTGCATGCCCACAAAATCACTCGAACCGATAAACGCATTCGGGCAACAGCCAAACTGAACCAAGCCGTTCGCGACGGTACTATTACCAGCACTCAGAAAACTGCTTTCGAAACCGAAGTAAAAGCATTGAAGAGTGAGCACGCTAAAGATATCACCAAATCCAGTACCAAAGCTGACCGCCAAGCGGAGCGCGCCAAACTAAAGAGCGAGTTACAAGCGTGGGCTAACAGTAATAACTTTCCCTTGGCCAAAATCTTTCCTAAGCTCTCCAGCTAAAACTTTACAGCGAAATATTTCATATCGCAGCGCTAGCTTATCCTTTATCATAAGAGGTGTTAAAAGGAATAGATTATGTCACGTATCAATTGGAAAAAGATTGCTGATGATGAATTCAACGGTATGGACGAAGAAGCCCGCGAGCAGTGGGCCGATCTCCGTGCCCGTGCCAGATAATGACCACTAAGGAAAAGTCACGCAAACCTTCCGCTACCGAGCGGTTATGGCACTTTGGGCGTAACATCAACGCTCTGGGCGCGCTGGCACTAGCCAGTTTAGCTGTAATTATACCTGGCCCTAATCCCATACTGGCTTCATGGGCCGGCCTGAACACCGCCCAAGCCGGTGGCTTTGAGTTACTCCGTCGCCACAGCAAGAAGAAACATCATAAATAAGATTTAGACAATATTATTGCCACCTATGCTAAACTAGGCGCATGAAACGTCAACCACCTGAGGTACGGCTTGATAACTACAGAGCTGTATATAACCATTATGCAGACCTGCAACCTAATGTTCGCACAACTCGCACTGTCCATAGAATTTTGCGAGCATTTTATCAGCCAAATACACACGTTGCACCGTCAGTAGCAGATAGAATTGGAGAACTGCTTGATAATAATACAAGGCTAGTAATCGTTGCTAATCATATAAGTAAGCACGATCCTCCTGTTCTGGCTGCGGCCGCTCAAGCCGCTCCAGCCCTTCGTCCGCTTATTGGCAATACCTTTATTCTTGCTAAAGACGGCCTCTTCCGGCACCGGGGAGTACGACAAGCTGTAGAAGTCTTGGGTGCAGTGCCTGTTTTTAGAGATCAAGATTATGGCAGTGAAGCTGGGCAAGCTAGAGCCGCACAGGCGCTTAAACGTATGTCCATTGAACGTTTGCACAGCGGGCAAAATATGGCTGTTCTCCCAGAGGCTACAGTCAACGATAAAGACCCCACAAAATTGCAAAGGTTTAAAGGTGGCTGGAGCCTTATAGTGCACGAGGCACTGGAGGAAGGGTCAAAGATAGCTATTTTACCGTTCGCGTTTTCTTATCCTTTGGCAGGTTCATTTTCCGGCGAGGTCACGCATCACCATGCCGACGTAGTTGCCACTGAGCCATTAACTGAGCTTGAAGGCTTAAGAGCTTCACAAATTCAAGCATTGACACGAACAAGTCTCCAAGCCGCGGTTGATCTAGCCGTAGGCTACAGCACTGGCGCCATTACAGCCTAACCAAACTAAGCATAGTATCTCTAAAAAGACCCGAGCAATCTGGCTCAGGTCTGGTGGAAGCCTCACACTTCCTTTATGTAGCTTATGCTCGCTGCTAACAATTTTCAAGCCATTTTAGTAGTGACAATTAGCACATACCCTGCGAAGAATCTCACTTACAGCCCAAGTCTCAGCACTTACACTACTGCTAGTAATATAAAGGAGTTCCTAATGGCCGACGACGATCAGCATGCTATGCAAGATCCTACCAACCAATATCCTGAGCCCGGTTTCCCGGAGCAGCCTCAAGAAGCACCGGGCTTGGCCACCGACATGACGCCCAAGCCCGATCACGGCGAGGAAAGCTACAAAGGCAGCGGTAAATTGAAGGGTCGGAAAGCATTGGTGACCGGTGGTGACAGTGGTATTGGCCGGGCGGCGGCCATTGCTTTTGCCCGGGAAGGTGCCGACGTGGTTATCAATTACTTGCCGGAAGAAGAAGCTGATGCCCAGGAAACTTTAGCCCATCTCAAAGAGGCTGGCGTCCATGCCACTGGCGTGCCGCTCGATATTACCAGTGAAGGTAACTGCCGGGCATTGGTGGATCAGGCCATCAATGCCTTGGGCGGCAACCTGGATATCCTGGTTAACAATGCCGGCAAACAAGTGGCCGTCGAAGACATTGCCGATATCAGCACCGATCAATTTGACCGCACCTACAAAACTAATGTCTACGCCATGTTCTGGATTACCAAGTTTGCTCTGCCGCACATGCCCAAAGGTGCCACTATCATCAACACCACCTCTATTCAGGCTTATCAGCCGTCCCCGCACTTGATAGATTACGCCAGCACCAAAGCCGCCATCGCCAATTTTACGCACGGCCTTGCCAAGCAGCTAGCACCGAAGGGCATCCGCGTAAACGGCGTGGCCCCCGGTCCTGTCTGGACGCCACTCCAGCCAAGCGGTGGCCAACCGCAAGAAGCCATCCCCAAGTTCGGCGAACAAGCCCCGCTCGGTCGCGCCGGCCAGCCGGCCGAATTGGGTCCGGTCTACGTATTTTTAGCCAGTCAGGAATCCAGTTATATCGTTGGCGAAATTATCGGTGTGACCGGTGGCCAGCATTTGCCGTAAGCTAAGTTTTCGAAACATATGGATTATCCCGCACATAAAAGCGCCACGGCACGTCTTTAGCTTGGCTAATACCGACGCGTGTCGTCTGCACAATATCGATTTGTTTGACTGGCGGTTTGATCACTAGCTTAAATGGTGATTGCCGCAGATAATGACCGTTCCAAGCCCGGTCAATCTGCAGCGCCTGACATAATTTAGCCGGCCCGTTAGTCATTTGTATACCAGCTTTGCCTCGTCGGTTATCGGTCATTACTTCAACGCCCTCCATCGGTTCGATAGCCCTGATCAATACGGCCGAGCCGTGGCCAACCGGTCCAGTCACCACATTCATGCAATAGTGCATACCATACGTAAAGTAAACATACAGAAAACCACTTGGTCCGAACATCACGGCTGTGCGCGGCGTGTTACCTTTGTAGCTGTGGCTGGCAGCGTCCGATTGATCATAGGCTTCAGTCTCGACAATCTTGCCCACCAGCTGCTCGCCATCAAGTTCCCGTACTAGATAACTGCCCAGTAAGCGCGGAGCCACCACTTCTGCCGGCTGATCTAAAAACTTCCAGTCCATAAATCTTTCAAGTTTTTACTCGCCCACGCCGGGCTTGCACCGAAGCTATCACTGACGCCCCAATAATTGCCAGGCCCGCCAAGCCCGGCACCAAATCGGAAACCTCGTGCAAAATACTCAACAATAAAATGATCGCCAGCATCAGCACGGTGTAGTGTGCGCCATGCTCAATATAGATGTACTTAGTAAGCGCCTGCTTGCGCACCATATAGACCGTCAGTGATCGCACCCACAAGGCCCCAATTCCCAGGCCGGCGGCAATCAAAATCACATCGCTGGTGATGGCAAAAGCACCGATCACACCGTCAAAGCTAAAGCTGGCGTCCAGCACTTCCAAATATAACAGGGTAGAAAGTGCCGCCAAACCAGTTTGGTTAGCGCCCTTAGCCCTAGTACCTTGCAGCTTGGCAAATAAGGCGTCGATCCCTTTCAAGCCGATAAATGTCGCCGCTCCCAGCAAACCCGCCAGCAAAGTTGTGCTGCCCCGATCATTCGCTGGCAATACTGCCAAACCAATTACCGCCGCCGCCACAATAACCGGCGCAATCAGCCAGTGCGAAAAACGGCTCAATAGTCGCTCCAAGCGTTGAATCCAATACACCTCGCGCTCGTCTTCCATAAAAAAATCTAAAGCCAGCAGTAGCAAAAAGGCGCCCCCAAAAGCCGAAATCGCCGTGTGCGCCTGTTCCAAGTGGTGGGCGTACTCTTTAGGATGGTGCAATGCCAAGTTCACCACCTCGTGCCAACCCAAATGCGCCGTCAGCATGACAATTAATACCGGGAATAATACCCGCATGCCAAAAATGGCAATAACAATGCCCACGGTCAGGAATATTGTCCGCCAAAATGGAGCTAGTTTCCCTAATAATTTGGCATTGATAATTGCGTTATCAAAACTAAATGTAATCTCGATAGCTGTCAAAATCAGCGTCAACACCAACGCCTGCAGCCCCAAACCCAGCCCAACGCCAATAAAAATAAGCACCGAAGCCACGGCCGAAAACAAAAAAATACGCAGCGATGAATGAGAAGCCGATACTTGAGTCACGTTGCTAGGTAGTATACGTGGAACTAAAGAACGCGGCTAGGGCTTGCCGCTGGGTCTGACTTTGACGGCCGTGCCATAAGCCGCCACTTCGTTCATAACTTGGCCAATGTCACCACTGTCGAAGCGCATCATCAACACCGCATTGCCACCCTTTTCGCGGGCCGCATCACGCAGCCGTTGCAGCGCGTGCTCCCGGCTATCACTCAAAAGCGTCGTGTAACCCTTCACCTCACCGCCAAAAATCGTTCGTAAACTAGCGCCGAAGTTACTAAATACGTTGCGGCTGCGTACAATCAGTCCGAACACCTCGCCGTATACTTCGATCACTTCATATCCTGGCAACTCATTGGTAGTCACCACCATCACCTCATCCTGCATACTTCCTCCTTATGCTCCTTACTGTACGCTCCCAACCAAACTGTCGGCAAGCTTCATTTGCATAAGCCTCTATATCTTATTAAAATAGATATACTTACATGCACAGTGACGATCCTCTTCTAGTGGAGTTAGCCTCATGAACGCCGAGCTTGTCCTTGGCATTGTCATTGTATTAGTCAGTGTGTCGGCGCTCTGTTCAGGCCTGAATGTCGCTCTTATGAGTCTAGGTGTGGCCGATCTTCGGCGCAAAGGTAAGTTAGGTAGTGCCGCCGCCCGCAAAATATTACCACTACGACAAAACAGCAATTTGAGCCTGGCCAGTATCCTGCTCACTAACGTCGCAGTCATCTCCGCCAACTCCCTGGTGCTGGAGGCTCGCTACAACGGATGGATTGCCGGCATTATCAGTACCTTGCTTATCGTGCTGTTCGGTGAAATCTTTCCACAGGCCGTCTTTACTCGTCATGCCTTAAATTTCACCGCCCGCTTTGCTTTATTTTTGAAACTTATGATTTGGGTAACTTACCCTATCTCCAAGCCGCTGCAACTGCTGCTCGATAAATTACTCGGCACAGAACCGGCCCACATTCAAAGCCGCCGCGAACTCGGCATCCTTATCGGCGAGCACCTGACCAATACTAAAAGCGAGCTTGACGAAGACGAGGTCGAAATCATGCAAGGCGCCCTGTCGCTGAGCGAAAAGCGAGTCCGCGACATCATGACGCCCATCCGCAGCGTCTACTGGCTAACTCCGCATACTTTGATCAACGACGAAAAGATCGACGAGATCAAAGCCAAAGGCTATAGCCGCATCCCGATTTTTGACAGCAAACTGACTCGCTGCTACGGCATCTTGCTGATGAAAGACTTAGTCGACATAGATTTTGATCATCGTCCGCAACCAGTAGAAGATTTGCCACTCTATCCGGTCCAGATCATTGGCAGTATGACGGCTTTAGACACCATGTTCCGCAAATTTATCGCTTCCGGCACGCATCTGCAACCTATCGAGCGTGACGATCAAATCATCGGTATTGCTACTATCGAAGACCTGCTAGAGGAAATCGTCGGCCACGAAATCGAAGACGAAACCGACCGCGCCAAAAACCGCTAGTTCTGCCATGCCTTTGGCATATCACTGTTAAGCATCGTCTAAACTAGTGCAGTTTGGGTGAGAGTCGAGCACCCAAAACAGCCCAGTGGGCTGTTTTGTAGACACGAAGGAACTGTCTGGGCTAGAAACAATGAGGCTCGCTCTATAAATATAATTGCGCAGCGTAATTAATGGTACGAGAGCATCGGAGCGGAGACTCTCGCCCAAAATGTGCCAGTTTATATGATGCGCGCTTATACTGTACATATGGATACGAGACCGTTGGCCGAGCGTATGCGGCCGGAGAAGTTGGAACAAGTGGTGGGCCAGGAGCAATTAACAGCTGCCGGGCAGATTATTCATGAGATTATCAAGAAGAAACAGCCGACCAGCTTAATTTTGTGGGGGCCGCCAGGCAGCGGCAAGACCACGTTGGCACGCATCATTGCCCGCGAGACCGGCGCCGAATTTGTGGAATTAAGCGCCGTTACATCCGGCAAAGCTGATGTCGTCAAAGTCATTGAGCGAGCCGAGCAAAACCGGCGCTTGGGCATGCAAACCATCCTGTTCGTCGACGAAATCCACCGCTTCAATAAGGCCCAGCAGGACGCCTTTCTACCGCACGTCGAGGACGGCACCATTATTCTGGTGGGGGCCACTACCGAAAATCCTAGCTTTGAAGTCATTAACCCCTTGCTTTCCCGGTCACGAGTACTCGTTTTACAGCCACTTGACAAGCCATCTATTATCACTATTGTCAAGAGCGCTGCCCAAGAATTGAAACTTAGCACCAAAAAGCTGCCGGCTAAGAGTATTGATTTGCTGGCCGAGCTATCCGGCGGCGATGCCCGCGTGGCTCTAGGGAATCTGGAGCTTGCCATGCAGCTGGCCGGCAATAAGCCGATCACACCGCAGATTATCGAAACGGCCACCCAAACCAAGCTGCCCGGCTACGACAAAAAGGGCGAAAGCCACTACAACGTCATCTCGGCGTTTATCAAAAGCATGCGTGGCAGCGATGCCACCGCCGCGCTGTATTACTTGGCCCGCATGCTGCAAGCCGGTGAAGATCCGAAGTTTATCGCCCGTCGAATGGTCATCTTCGCCTCGGAAGATATCGGTCTAGCCGCTCCAGCGGCTCTTAATTTGGCCGTTTCAACCTTTTTAGCCGTGGAGCGCATAGGTTTACCAGAAGCCCAGTATAATCTGTTTCACTGTGCTGCCGTCCTCGCCAAAGCCCAAAAATCACGCGAAGTCGCTGATGCCATGAGCGGCGCGCTAGCCGCTGCCAAACAATACCCTGACTTGCCCGTACCACTGCACTTGCGCAATGCACCCACCAAGCTCATGAAAGACCTCGGCTACAACCAAGGCTATAAATGGCAAGCAGATTTCAAGCACCCTGAAGGCTTTTTACCAGACGAACTAAAGAACCTCAATTTATTTAAAAGCTAGCCAGAAAATTGTTACAATACGTTTATGAGTGACGACCAATTCACTAAATTATTTACCTACATGGAGCAGCGTTTTGATGCGGTAGACAAAAAATTTGAGGCTCAAGATAATAAAGATTGATGATCTTATGGGTGCTGTGGCTGAACTATCTGCGCAAGTTCGTGATTATCACAATGAAATGATTGTTCTCTCTCACTAGGTTGATCGCCTGCGTGATACTATTAAGCAAATCGCTGAAGAAACCGGCATCAAACTCCGGGCGCAGATCTAATCAATTAAACGCTGCTGTTTGAGGTGTGGGATGACTTCGTGTTCGAAGATGGAGCCTTGTTTGATGTCTTTCATGCTGGTGTCGAACCAGAGGTTTTCGGCGATTTCGGCTTGCGGCAAAAGCGTGCCGGTGTAGCGTTTCACCAGATAGACATCCATCAGCAATTTGGTTTGCGCCTGCTCATGGCCGGCGGCAATCGCCTCGTAGCTGCCGAAAAATTCCAGATTTTTCCGATTGACCGTGATTCCCTGCTCTTCTTGCAACTCGCGAATTAAAGCTTGCTCAGCAGTTTCGGTGGTCTCAAGTTTGCCGCCAGGGCAGACAAATATATCCTTACCCTTCGACCGTGACAGCAAAAGTTTGCGGTCTTGAATGATAATGGCTCCGGCTTTGCGGATAATTTGGCTCATATGTGTAGTTTACACGCTTTCCGAGAAGCTTTGGGCTTTAAACGAAGCGGTGTGTTACCATAACCATTATATCGTGCACGGCGCGGCTGATTCGGAAGTTGTGGCACAGCCGCTTGCGGAACTTAGTTGGGCAGCGACTGTCGTAGAAGGAGGCAGCGAACCACAGTGGGCACAGAAAGCTTACACTGCTACCGGTGCAGCTTTAGGCATAGCAGCAGTATGTGCTTTCAGGGGTGAGCAAGATCACGGAACGGATCATTGGGAGCAACTTGCTCGCCTCGCTGCTACTAGTGCCGGGCATCCGGTTATAGGTAATTTGGCAACTGCCGGCTGCGCTGCACTATTAGTAGGCAAACTAGGCAGCGAACGTTTGCGGACCAGCCATTTTGGCCAAAACGCTCTCAAGTGGCTGGGCCGACATATGTTGGCCGCCAGTGTGATAGTCACTACTGTAGGTGATGTGGCTACAGAAATCTCTCAAAGCTATCTGGTAACTAACGGCCCGATTCTGAGCTCCTTCGAAGGCGGTCAAATACCCGAAACTGTCAAAGATTACCTGTTCGCACTCCTCGGCATAATGGTATTTTACGGACAGGCTAAAGTACATGGATGGTGGCAACGCTGGCGGCAGACCAAGCGGACCGATTCGGGCGAAGCAACAACCGAGATCATGGAAGCAGCTGCCTGAGATGACTTCATGATTGCAGGCATAATTTTAAGCACCGCTGCGCTAGTTGGCATATAATCATAACTAGTATGGCAGCAAGTATTGTCACCGATAAACTCACCAAGCGTTACGGCCACACTGAGGCACTGGCGCTCGATAAGCTAAGTATTAGCATTGCCGAGGGTGAAATTTATGGTTTTTTGGGTGCCAATGGTGCTGGCAAAAGCACTACCATTCGCTTGCTGATGAATTTTCTGCAACCCACCAGTGGAAGTGCGCAGATTATGGGCTATGACAGTGTAAAACGCAGCGCTAGGCTAAAGTCCGAAGTTGGCTACCTTGCAGGCGAAGTGGCACTGTATCCGAAAGTCACCGGCCGCGAGCTGCTGGATTATCTGTCACGCCTGCAAAGGAAAGTAGATAAAAAATACCGCCGACAACTAGAGCAGCGTTTTGAGGCTGAGCTGGATAAGCCAATCGGCGCGCTCAGCAAAGGCAACCGCCAAAAAATCGGTATTCTGCAAGCTTTTATGCACCAGCCACAAGTATTAATTCTGGATGAGCCAACCAGTGGTTTGGATCCGCTGATGCAAGAAGCTTTTTACGAAACGCTGCGGGAAAGCAAGCAGCGCGGCGCGGCCGTACTCATGAGCAGTCACAATCTCGATGAAGCCCAGCGGGTCTGCGACCGAGTAGGGATTATCAAGCAGGGTAAGCTTATCCGCGAACAATCCGTCGGTGGCTCGCTGCTCGGCGCACCAATCTTCACCGTCACGTTTCATGATCCGTCTGCCCTTATGTCCCTCAAAAAGGCATCGACTGTTAAGCTGATCAAACAAGAGGGCAATCGCACCGCCAACTTACAGCCCACGCGCTCCATCGCCGAGGCCTTAGCTACGCTCGCCCGCTATGACATCCAAAAGCTAGAGAGCCGCTCCGTCAGCCTAGAAGATGAATTTTTGGAATTTTACGGAGGCGAGGAATAATGCTAGCCATCTGGCGTTGGGAGTTACGGCAGCGGCGCTACGCTATTCTGTGGTGGACGCTGGGCAGCGTGCTCCTAACCGTACTCATCATGGCACTCTATCCTTCCATCCGCGATAAAGCCAACGACCTCAATCAAGTTATTAACCAGTTGCCGCAAGGTTTGCGCGAACTCAAAACCGGCGGTGCCGAAAGTGTTAACGTAGCCGATCCGATAGCCTTTTTGAATTCGCAAATTTTTTATGCCACGCTACCGATTATTTGGATTATTTTGGCAATTACCCGCGGGAGTAGTATTTTGGGTCGTGACGAGCAAAACCACACCCTGGAATTAACATTGGCACGGCCGGTTAGCCGCGGTCGCATATTACTAGCGAAGGCTTTGAGCTTAATCACCGAATTTGTCGTAGTTGGAGGTATTACTTTACTGGCTATCATGCTGTTTTGCCCGCTCTTCGATTTGCATGTTGACGCTTCACATGTAGCAATCGCCACCGTCTATACTGCCGGTTTCTCGCTGAGCTTCGGGCTGATCGCCTTTGCTTTACAGGCGGCCGGCAATTTTACTCGCCGCCTGGCTTCAGTCATCGCTGTCATCATTGGCTTTGGCGGTTATTTGATCGCTTCGCTCAGCGGACTCACCAATTGGTTAAAAGTGCCGGCCAAACTGGCACCATATCACTACTTCGCACCGGATAAAATCTTGGCCGGGCAGCCGGTTCACGGTCTAAATCTGTACCTGACCGGTGTGCTGATTTTTACTATCTTAGTTTCATATTTTGGCTTTCGCCGGCGCGACATCAATTAGTGGTTTTTGAGTAGCGAGCCGCTGCCAAGTTGATCGCAGCACCAACGGCAACGATGCCACCCACACAGAGCTAATAGTCAAATAATAGCGCTGCGCCCACCAGCCGGGGCCGTTTGTGATAATGAAAAACAACGACAGCAATGCAAAAATAACTCCGGCCAGCCCAATAGCATAGATCCAGGGCAGCCAAACAGATTTATTTTGGTGATTTAGCCGCCAGGCAATCAATAAAGTTCCCAGCAGCGCAAGTGAGCCGGTGTAATCAATGGCACCATGCATTACCAGTAAGGGATCGTGGAAAATCGGTCCACATACTTCTTGTGAAGGTACGCAGTGAAGCGGCAAACCGGCATCCAGTGCCCCGCAAATACCATACACCGCTAGTAACCCCAGCCCCCAACGCGCTGCTCGGAACTTACCAATGGTCGGCCAGGCAAGTGTGCAGCCGACCACTAACAGCGCGCCACTGATAATATCACCCCATATAAACACCCAGTTGTGCGGCTGCCCAAACGCGCCAAGCTCACTGGCTAAGCCACTGCGCATCGCCAGCGGGTTGAGCCAAAACCCCAGTGGCCACGAACAATACAATAGAGCCGCCACCGCTATCAGAGTGGTGGCTATCCAGAAAGTACGTTGTTTCGACTCAATGTGCATAACTACCTTATAGTATAGCCTGCTGAGCAGAAACTGGCAGCTTAAGGTTGAGCGGTAGTGCGAACAATGGACTGCGTCGCCACGTCAGCATTAGCGTACGTCTGCTTGAGGCCCGATAGCTCCGGCATTAACAATGCGTCCAGCAAATACATCGGCAACACTACGAAGAAAAAGACAAATATCCCAAGTAGAATAATTTTCATGTGCGCTTGATCATAACAGATCAAATGACATTTGAAAATTGCTCATGCTTGTAACTGTCGTGGGATACGTTACTGGCCGCTGCCAGAACTCGTAGACGGCACGCTCGGCGTAGAGCTAGAGCCCGAACCACCGCCACCGAATAGGCCGCGACCGAATATCAATAGCAACAATATTATTATTAAGACAACGACAGCAATGATAGCGCCGGTATGGTTGTTGCGCTCCCCGCTGTCACGATCGTGTACCACCACTGTTTCACGCGGAGTTTCACGCTCAGTTCGCTCGGTCTCCTTGATAATCTGATCTGCCATACAGATAAACCTCCATTAATTACTCTGTAATGCTACACAGCGCCGCTACGCTCGGGCAGTAATATATTTCACTGGCACTACTAGCCAAAACCCCTTATTTTTTATATAATCCCCTCTTGAACGCAGTCTCCCCAGGTCCTTTGGCTGGGAAGAGCAGCCCGACAAAATCTATTCGATTTTGCCGGCGCGTTGAGAAACCCGTGATAACGGGTGTCTCAAGGGCGTTATTGGGGATTGGCCAAGCGGTAAGGCACTGGGTTCTGGTCCCAGGATCGGGGGTTCGAATCCCTCATCCCCAGCCATGGAAATATGAAAGGTATATACAATTACATGTTTTATTTTATTTATGGCTTATTTACAAATCGTTAGCTCAAATCTTTGTAATCTTAGGTAGTGAAGTTATTTCAAAATGATAGTTCCCATGCTCTAGCAAGAGCATCTAAGCAGGTGGCCATCTCATTCTCAAATTGTTGTTGAGTTATATTGTTGCCGACATGTTTCGCTAGCTGCTTCTTTTTATGACCTGTCATAGCATCGACTTCGGACTGTGTCTTTTTCCAATTAGCGTAAACCGGATCAGCCTGAAAGGGATAATATTGTTCTAAGTCACGTGCCGGCAATTCAAATAGCTGGGAGTTACCTACCAAGTGCGCATATTTTCTCCTAAACTCCACAACTCCAGCTTCGCGTTCAGTACTAGGCTTATCGATTAATAGTATTAGCTTTTCTTTATACAAACTTAGATGCAATGGTTTGTAAGCGTGCTCAATAGCATTTATCGTGCGTTCAGCCTGGTCCGTGTCGCCATTAGCTTGGATAAGCTGAATCGGTGGCTTATCCGCATAGAATCTGCTAATGACTCTTGATAATAGCTCAACCTCACTTTGCCCCTCAACGATAATAAAGTTGCGGGGTAATAGTAGATCAGAAGGGCTACCTCCTAAAAGTTCATAGATTATGTAGGGCTTTTGATAAGCCGCGGATTCCTCTATATCTGTTTTGCCATCATTTTTTTCGACAGTTAATATCATTTGGCCTGGTGAATCATCGGCAACTAATACCGATGAGTGAGTACTTACAAAAACCTGATCATCTTGCCGTGATAGAGTGTAAAGTACCTCTTTAAGCTTCCTTTGCGCGCTTGGGTGTAGGTGTAATTCTGCTTCATCAATAAAAAATAGAAAAGATTTTCCCGTATCATTGTCGCGACGAAAATCAGCATATGCTTGAATAATTGCAAGCATTAATGCACGCTGCATGCCATCACCCTTTTCTTCCGCCGGTGTAGCCACACCGTCATCAACGGTGGTATCAAAATTCTTGAGCAAATCATCAAACATTGGAGGGGTGACCTCGAATTTTACACTGACGCTATCAGGAAATTGTTTTTCTAGATAAAACTGAACTTTGTCACCGACACGATCAAATTCAACTCGGATCTCTGAGTCATCGCGACCAAATAAATCTTTGAATTGATCTTGAAAATCTTTATACTGTTGATTTTGCTCTAAGATAGTTGTCAGTACGCCAGATAACATGATACCTATAGGTGTTGTTTTACTATACTTTGCAACTGAGTCATAATATTGCTTCGTATCGACATATTCAAATTTAGGCAAGAAGTCGTTGAGCGCCTTATCAAAGCCAACGCCTGGATTGAATTCTTCACCATTTACGAAGAATTTTCTCCTATCGGCAGAGCTTGAACGAGTAATAGTTACGAAATCAGATCCATCGAGGGCATTTTCGACCTTCGTTTTGTTCGCCTGATTTAGCATGCGTGATACGCCTTGCTGGGCGCCTACGAACTCAACGCTAATTTCAATATCTAAACGACTACTACGTTTGAACTTTAGATCATTGATATTTACCGACCTACCAAGTCCGTTAAAAAAATACTCTACAGCTTCAAAAAAGTTTGTCTTACCGCAGTTATTTTGACCGACAAAGATATTGAATTCATTTAGGGTGAATGATGCGCTTTCAATTGATCGAAAGTTTTTTATATCAATTCGTTTTATCTTCACGTTAGTCTCCTTAAAACATATGATCGGCACAGATTAACATAGGATGATTAAAATATTATTTTCCATACATAAAGTGCTCCCCCGCAATATATAAATTATTTCCGACGTCAGTGATACTCAACCATATAAAAGAAGTGTTCGTTAGTAAATATAATGCTGTGACAAAGCCCCATCGATGTAATTAGCCCGGAATGCTGACTACTGCTAAAATAGTCAAGTATGAATAAGGGCACTCTCTGGCGTATTGGAGCATGGTCGCTTATCCTAGGAGCCGTGCTCGTGACAGTTGCAAACCTGTTGGCACCACAGGGTACTGTCAGAGAGGCTGTCTCCAGTCCAGGTTACTACCCGGTGTCTATCATCAACCTTGTCGGCGGTCTAATTCTAATGGCCGCGTGGCCGGTCGCCTATTTGTATCAACGGAGAGAAAGTGGGCGCACCGGATTTGTTGGATTTGTTATGGTTTCATTATGTGGCATGGCCCTGACTGTCGGCTTCCCGACGATTTTGCTACTCATCTACCCCTGGCTGGCCCACCTTAATATCACTAGCCACACTTTAAACACTGGTCCGAATATATTTAATTTTTTCTTTGCAATTTCGAGCGGACTGGTTTCCATAGGAGGCATCGTCTTCGGAATTGCTACGATTCACGCTAAAGTTTTTACCCGACGTTAGGCACGGGTTTCATAATCCTTTCAGTAGCTAGCGCAATCCTCGGCTTCCTCAGCCTGCCTGGCGGTGGTGGTATCCATATGTCCTGGTGGTGGGCGACGACAGGAACGTTTGGCGTAGTGGCGTATATGGTTGGGATGGCCTGGTATGGTATTGAGCTGATCCTAAAAATTCGAAATCAATAAACAAGCCCCCGGCTTCATTGACTTGGTTCTAATAGTGTCCATACTCAGCCAAAGCTAGGTGGCAAATATCCGTCATCTTATGAGACTTGTAGTTAGAAGATATTATTCTTGTTCTTGAATAGCACGCTCTACATCCTGGCGGCTGGGAGCTAAAAGAGCAACCGTTATACCCGCAAAAAGCAGCACGGCAGCGCCTACGACTAGCGCATTCGACAAACCACCGACAAAGGCCTTGCTAGCATGCTCGATCAATTCGGGTCCGTGTTTGCCAGCCTTGGGAGCAAGTTGCATAGCTACCGCGACAGATTCTTTTATCGGGCCGGCAGCTTGGTGTGGTATTTGCGGTACCTGTTGGATGAATGACGAAATTGAAGATCGGTAGCCGCTATTCAGCACACTACCCAGGACGGCAATCCCAAAAACACCACCGACTTCACGCGAGAGGTCATTTACTGCCGAGGCAATACCCTGTCGGCGAGCCGGCAAAGACGATACGATAGCGGTCGTTGCCGGGGCTGTGGCGAGTCCTAATCCCAGCCCGGTAATAAGCGCACCAGCCCCAAATAGCCAGTAGGAAGAATCAATATCCAATCTCGAAAAGACTAGGAAACCGATGCTCATTAACACCAGCCCAATGCCACCAACTAAGCGAACCCCGAACCGGCGAACGATTTTGGGAGAACGTGGCGCGAGAATCATCAGCATCACCGCCATTGGTAAAATTGCCAGGCCAGCATGAAGCGGTGAATAGTGGAGAACAAACTGAAGATACTGCAGCGCCACAAACAGAAAACCAAATTGCGCAAAGAACTGTAGCATAAGCGATAATGAGCCGGCTCCAAAGCCCCGGCGCATAAAGAGGCGCGGGTCAAGCATCGGCTCCTCCCGCTTGAGCTCAAACAAGACAAACGCTATCAGCAGCAATCCGCCGCCTACAAAACCACTAATTGTTAACGTATCGAGCCAGCCTCGTTCAGGTGCTTCTATAATGGAGAACACTAGCGCAAAAAGACCCAGGGACGACAATAATGCTCCGATAGGGTCAAGCTTGGACGGTTGAGCGCTTTTTGATTTTGGGACAATTAGTAAGGTAGCGATGAAGGCCAGGGCTGCTAAAGTAACGTTAATACCAAATACGGCGGTCCAAGAGAACCATTGCAGTAACGTACCTGCCAGTAACAGGCCAATGACTGCTCCACCGCCAGCCACGCCAGCCCAAATACCGACCGCCCGCCCTCGTTCTTGAGGTGGAAAAATAGTAGTAATGATCGACAAAGTGGTGGGCATCACCAGGGCAGCCCCTAGGCCAATGACTGCTCTCAGGGCGATAAGTGTTGAGGGTTGGTGCACGAACATCGCCGGCAGTGAAACACCGCCGAATACAAGCAATCCCAGCAGTAATATCCCCTTGCGGCCGTAGCGGTCCCCCAGCGAACCGGCGGGCAGCAGCAGTCCTGCAAAAACTAAAGCATAGGCATCAACAATCCACTGTAGCTGCGTTTGGGTCGCTCCGGTTGAGCGCGCCAAATTAGGCAGTGCTATATTTAACGACGCGACAGCCGCCACAACCATCATCAACCCGAGACACATGACGGCCAGCACCGCCCAGCGACGGCGTTTCGTTAACGGTGAGTTTTGATTTGTATCCCCGTCTTGTTCCTGCATGGTATACCCCTCTAATTTACTGTATCTTTAGCCACTTTACACCCTGCATGAAATTTATTCAACAGCTGTTGAATAAATTTTAGTTTTCTGGTATGCTCACTAGTTCATGGATAGATCGAGCAAAAGACCCGGCAGACGTCCGGGACAAAGTACTACCAGAGACAGAATTATTGCTGAGGCCCGGGAGTTATTTGCTAATGTGGATTACGACCATACGACTATTCGTGCTGTCGCCGAACAGGCAGAGGTAGATCCCGCATTAGTCATGCACTTCTTTAAGAGCAAACAGGAACTATTTATTGCTGCAATGGCACCATACCCAGAGATGCCCCGTAAAATATCTAGAGAATTGGCTGGTGACAGCAGAACACTTGGACTGAGGTTAGCAACACTTTTTGTGAGCATGCTCGAGTCTAAGACAACCAATCAGGTGATTATAGGCTCCCTGCGCGCTGCGGTCCGTCTACCAGGAGCCGCTCTTCTCCTAAGAAAAATCTTGGTAAAGCCCATACTGAAGGCTTTTAAGGAGTCAAACAAATTAGATAACCCTGAACTCCGGGCCGCCCTGGTCCAGTCTCAGCTAGTAGGCGTAGCCGTAACCCGCTACATTCTAAAACTAGAGCCAGTTGCTTCGGTACCGGCAGATGAGTTAGTAAGGCATCTTGCACCAACGTTGCAAAGATACCTTACCGGCGATTTAAATCCTAAGGAACTCAATAATTAGTAAGATAAAAATGGCCGAAAAGTAAGTGCAGCCTTAAAACAGAACCAAGGCCATATCACAGGATACAGATTATTACGGTCCTTTGCGCTAATGTCCCTTTGCTTTCGGCGGTTCCGGAGTCATATGCACGTGATTATTGGCGTTTTGCTTTAACAATCTCCTGCTTCACCTCTTCTATATGCCTCACCAAACCTCTGCCCTTCTAATTTATCGGCATGGGTATTAAATAATCAATGAGGGTGTTCCGCCCACAAGACACGTCTCCAGCCATAGTATATTTATGACACATGTGCCATCTTACTTACATGGAGAGCGTTCAATTTTCGGGTGCTATAATTAATGTAAATTGAGCACTTCATGAAGAGTAGAAACCAACGAGATTTTCTGAATATCCCTAAAACAAGAACAGAGCTTGTAGAACTACTGCTACTTATTGTAATCGCTTCACTAGGAGTAAATCTTATCTCCGCATTGATAGCTCAGATGCTTGGACCCTACAGGGCTGGGCTCTGCGGAATAATAATTATTTTATCTATTACAGGATACATTTTATTTACACGAATATTCAAAAAATCCTTCACCAACAGCATTAACGCAGTCTTAAGCGTTAAAAAGCAAAAGAATAAACTTCTAAATATTCGAGATTATAGCTTCAATTTTGACTTTAATATGATTCTACACTCCCTCCTTACCGAGAATAAAGCCTTTAAAAGTCAGTGGTCAGATAATCCTTTAGGAGTATTACATGACAAGCCTAGCGAAAAAAATAATGAATCCAAAAGCCAAAAAATAGTAAGGGAGATTAGTGAGTACATTTACCTTACGCACCTCTCCACTCACTTAACAGATTATTTCCAAAATGATAGTTACGATAAAAAGGAATTGGTAGAGCTAAACCGCAATGACGTCTTAGACCTTCTTGCTACTAACCGTGTACTAGAAATGATTTCGAAAGATAGATCTGACAGAGAAGCTTTTTTAAAGTTGAAAGATATGCCTAAAGAAGAGGGTGAGATAGTAATGAGCTGGGCTAATGGAGCTCTATATAATAAGTTTGATTTAACATTACCGAAAGGTAGTACTATATCCCGTCAAAAGGACAACAGTATAACTATTGACTGTACCAGTATTAAATTGAACTTCAAAGTTGATTTCAAGGGTTTTAATGCCAATGTAAGTCCGTTATTTGAGAAACATTACATGCACCAGCAAGACAAATCTAAACCATGGGATAACTCACACTATCACGTCAAGTTCATCACAACCATAATTATAAAACCAGCATTTATAGCTTTCGGCAGACAACTCAACTATCATCAATGGGCAGAATCATTTCTTGAGACGATTGAAGGTGAAATGAGCTTTAGCGCCTTTCTGGATCGAATTAACTGGGACACTATTGAGGCAATGATACATACTGGCAAAGCTAGCATTAACTCAAAATCCTAACATGTTTTTGAAAGAAATTTGGATTACAAACTGAACTCTCGACCACAAACATTTTGAACTAATTAGTTTGACGAAAGACTCTCGAAGAAACCTTTTTGCTTGTAATCATATGTTTTGTTCTAGCGGTAAGCAGGCATATATGCGTGCCAGTCCTTGTCAAACTCGATTTATGTATCAATTTTACCTATAGCAGATGTTGTGAGATGTGCTGCTGTAAGCGATTGGCTGCACCCGCGGGATCAGGGTGACGTATCACATCATGTTCAGAAAAGCTCGCTAGGCGCTTCAGCCCCACATACTGTTGAGTAAGATGGAATGGTGCCAGAATGTCGTCGGGCATGTGCTTACCCAAAAACCCGAGTTCGGTGTCAAAATCGCTCAACTTAGCATTCCAAGTCGTAGACATAAGGTAGCGCTTACCAGTAAGAAGGCCGCCGCGGCCATATTCCTTACTGTGCCCAAAAAAGACACCAGGCTCATAAACATCGTCAAGATAGCGTTTAAGTCCTGCCGGCACCGCAAACCAAAATACAGGGAATTGAAAGATTATTACATCAGCTAGCAAGAATTTTTGCTGTTCCTCGTGTCGGCTGTAGCCTGCGCTAACTGTTGTCGTCAGAATGGTATACGAGACCCGTAATTCCTGTTGCCACACCGTAGAGAGCATCGTATTGAATTTAGCACCAGCGGCCGGCACATCATGAATTTCAGCGCCGTTGATGATGAGAGCATGGGGCATCGTATTTTCCATATAAATGGTTCCATTGTACTCGAACTATTGAATTAATGCCAATCTTTTGCTAGAATGCCCGATATGAGAGTAATAACACATCCTCAGCCTGAGCTGATGAATTTGCCCCAGATATTTCAAGCGCTGGCCGACCCCATTCGCCTTGAGATTGTTCAACGCTTGACGATCACCGGTCCCCTCACCTGCGGGCAACTTAATGGCGGACGGCCAAAATCCAGCATGTCGCATCATTACAAGATCTTGCGCGACGCCGGACTCTTACATACTGAAGTTGTCGGCAAAGAGCACTACAACTCTTTGCGTATGGCAGACATACAGGCGGTGTGCCCCGGTCTGCTCGAGGTAGTTACAAGAGCGACGCTGCCAGCGCTTTAATTTTGGGCTTCTAAAAGTTCATGCCGGAGAGGCCGTAGCTTGGCTGACCAGAAAATAATATTATCAAGTAATTTGTGTGCATCGGCGATTTGTTCCTCCGTAGGCGATAGCTTGCCCATCTCGTCGAGATGCCTGTAGTATTCCCTGAAAAGTACATGGTCACTCAAACCAAATACGCTCAGATAGGCAAAAATTTGTCGCCAATTATTAACGGCCAGGATGCCCCCTCCGACTGCGCCATAACTAACGAACGCCACGGGTTTGTAACGCCACTCTGCTGCTAAATAGTCTATGGCATTCTTAAAAGCGGCCGGTACACCCGAGTTATATTCGGGCGTCACAAAAATAAACCCATCAGCCTCCTCGATGAGTTCCGCCCAGGCTTTGGTATGTGGCTGGGAATACTGTCCGTATAGTGCTGGCACTGGCTCATCTAGTAACGGTAGATCAATTTCCTTGAGGTCAATAAGCTCAAACCGAGCCCCCGGATGATCCTTAGCTAAGTCTGCAATCCAGCGCGCTGGCTGCTCCCCAAAACGTTCCGGTCTCGTTGAGCCAAGTATAATCTTTATAAGTGGAATGTCTCTTTTCGTAGTCATACTCCTGGTTTAAGGTTATAAATCTATTCTAGTTATATGGACCCTATTTGCAAGAACTGAATATTTTGTTATATACTAACCTTTTGGAGAGTACTAATTATGGATGACAATAACCAGCATTATCAAAAACCTGAACAAGCTTTGGAAAAAATAGGCGGAAAATGGAAGATGGCGATTATATGGCGGCTTAGTTTGCGTACCGCCTGGCGCTATAGCGAGCTCAAACGCGATATGGATCCCATTTCACACAAAATGCTTTCTAAGCAACTAAAGGAACTGGAAGCGGACGGCTTTATTCACCGTGAGCTCTACCCTGTGGTGCCGCCAAAAGTAGAATACAGCCTGACGGACTTGGGCAGAAAAGCACTACCGGCCATTAAGGGACTCTGTGAATTTTCGGCACAAGTGCCAACAGATACTATCACGACTGTTAAATAATAGCTGCTCGGTACGTGTCATAGCTACGTAACGCGCTTCTCTGCTCAGATCTTTATATTAAGATATAAGGTGTGAATACAGTGCCGTTAAAAGCCATCTGTTCTCCCCTACAAGAGCACTTGTCTATAGTTTGATAATTTGTTTAATTTGAATTTATTAACTAGTTGAAGTTCAATGGCTAAAGAGAGCCACTGAATTTGGGATAACATATATTTTGCTTTTTAATGCGTTTTTAACTTCATCATCTAGGTCCGAGTAGTCCAAAAGCTTATTTTTTACACGATCTTCCAGTCGGAGCGATTCTCGCTCCGTAAGATCGTCTACAACAAGACCTTTTTCATAGTGATGAATAATTAATACATTGTCTCCTCTGTACAACCAATTTATGACCATTTCCCAAATATATTTATCCGTGGCCCCAATCGAGAGACCGAAAAGTACTATCAAGCCTGCCGAATTGATGTACTCTTGCAAAATCTCTATACGACGATCATTCATTAACTTAATGAGTCTTGGCTTAATTAAGAAGTCTTTCTCGCTCGACTCTACATAACTACTTATTTGGGATTCATCGTTAACGCCAAGTGATATTTTTCTGTCTATCGAGCCATGCACATGGTGTATTGGGCTGGCAATATAATAATTTTGACCAATTATGTGGTGGCCCGTACTAGGAAATATTTTTTCCAGTACGTTTGTGTAGTTAAGTGTCACGAAGCGTATCGCAGTTGGTTGATTTGGTAGAAAGTAATGGCTAATATTTGAGATCTGCCCAACCTCCAGCCCACTGTAGAGTGAAGCTGCGGTGAATTTGATATTTTCGATATGCTCGTCGGCAAGATTATTCTGCTCCTTGACGTATTGCTTCAGGTCTTTTTTTATCTCATCCAGTTCTTCATTAAGGGTTTGCGACCACTTTTCCCTTTCCTTTTCCGTTACTTGCTCAATAGTGTTTGTGAATCGGCCCAACCCTAGCTCAAAATCTGCCCACCATTTGGGATTTTCTTTGGCGATTGCTTTATAAATGCTATTGCCCGGGTGCAAATTATTTTTCTTAACATATTCATAAAACGCTCGATATGAAGTTTTAAGCTCAAGAGAGATATCAAGACCATTTCCAACAATTACAGTTACGTTACTGCTCATTTTAATAGACCCCTGGATTTCTTACTTTTACCTATTATAGCCTATGCTGCTTCCCCAACTATCAAGAGTTGGTCATGGTTAAATTGGTCTTATATTGGCAATGCTACTCGGTCCTTGAATTCCTATGCATTCATATCTTCGGGCTGACAACTTTTGCTTTGTTAGACAAATAATAGTGCCAAAGCATTATAGTCGCCACCATTCGAAATGGTTCCCATGCCGCAATGATTGTAAGAATTGCTTCTTGGGACGTATCTTTTGGCAACTTTTTTAACTTTTTAAGGGCAGTGACAGCGGCAATATCACCGATTGGAAACAAATCTATGCGGTGTAAAACCAAAATCAGATACACGCCTACCATCCAATTGCCTACTCCTTTCAGCTGCATAAGAATTTCTCGAACCTCTTCATCTGGTACCCTCTCTAATAATCTTAGATCAAGCTTTTTGTTAATAATTTGCTGGGTCAAATGTCTTACATAGGACGTTTTTTGCCGACTAAAATACACATTTCGCAACTCTGCGTCGGTCAGTTTTGCGATATTCTCCGGCGTAATTAGTTTTACCGCGCCCCGTAATTTTTCAAGCGCGGCCCTAGCCGAAGCTAAAGAAACTTGCTGTTCAAGTATTATGTGCACAAACGTTTCATACGTATTCGGCATATCCCAAAACGGCGGATACCCATGCTGCGTAATATTGATGCTAGATCGGTACCCTGCTTGCCAGTTTTTCACACTATGGTAGAAGATCGTTTTTGGTCAGAGTTTTAAGCTTGTCCATGTTACTGCCTGCGAGTGCTATAAATTTAATTCAATCTGTGGAAATCGATTCACTTTCTCGGTTGCAAAGCCCGAAATGCCAATTCCAATCAGCCGTATACCCTGCGGTAGCGGAAATATCGAGTTCAACAATTCGGACGCTATACTCCGGACGTCAGCAATCTCTACAATAGGCGACTGCTCGGTTTTGCTTCTTGTTGATTGCTCAAAGTTCGCCCACTTAATCTTGATGACGACCGTTCGCCCATATTGATGATGCTCCTCAACCCAATGCCAGACCTCGCCGGCAAGCTCAGCCAACGTTTGATCTAAATGATCCCTGTCCGTCACGTCATTCAGGAATGTCGTTTCGGCGCTGACGGATTTTCGTTCTCGATGCGGTTCAACCGGCCGCTGATCTTGAGCGCGCGCCAAATCAAAATACCAACTACCAAGTTTCCCAAAGTTGCTCCTAAGGTCCTCAAGAGACCAGGTCTTTAGGTCAGCGCCGGTTTGTATGCCGAGCCGGTGCATCTTTTCTGTTGTCGCCGGACCGATGCCGTGAAATTTTGATATAGCTAATTGCGCAATAAAGTCAGGCCCTTGCTCGGGCGTAATCAGATACTGCCCATTTGGTTTACGCATATCCGAGGCCAGCTTTGCCAAAAACTTGTTATACGACACACCGGCCGAGGCTGTTAAGCCAGTGCGCTTATAGATTTCGTCACGAATATTTTGCGCCACCGTCCAGGCAGACGGTATGTTCTTTTTATTGATTGTGACGTCTAAATACGCTTCGTCTAATGAAAGCGGCTCAATGAGGTCAGTATACTCAGTCAACACTGCGTGCACCTGCCTAGATACCGCTCGATATTTTTCAAAGCGCGGTGTAATAAAGATAAGCCCTGGGCAAAGTCGCTTAGCAGTACTCGTTGCCATAGCGGAGTGCACACCGTATTTTCGCGCTTCATAGCTGGCGGCCGCAACTACACCGCGTTTGCCATCGTAACCAACGGCAACTGGCAGACCCTTCAGTTCGGGATTATCCCGCCGCTCAACAGATGCATAGAAGGCATCCATATCAATATGAATAATCTTTGGTACTGTTGTATTTGGCATAGAATACCCTTTGCCATGCATATACATTGATCGCTCTCTGTCTAACATTGTATACGAATAGGCCAGACTATCCTGCTATGGTCTTATCTCAGCCAGGCTATTTTTAGTGATTTTTGCCCTTTACAAATACCCCCTGGGGGTATTATAATTAACCTTATGATTGAAACTATAAAACGACGCGCTCTACACCGTAGCAAAATTATTCAAGGACAGATGAAAGGACTCGAAAAGATGATCGAGAATGATGAGTACTGCATGGATATTCTGACTCAAGGCTTAGCACTGCAAAAGTCACTTGCCTCGCTCAATAAATTGATACTCGAGAATCACTTACGGACACACGTGGTAGAGAACATGGCATCAAGTGATAAGAAAAAGCAAACGTTAGCCGTTGAAGAACTACTGCACCTTTACGAGCTAAACAATATCCGGAGCAAGTAGTGGAGAGTCACGATCATCAAGCTTCCAATCATCAGCACACTACGTCCAATCGCATGGCCCTTAGCGCCACCCTACACTGCCTGACCGGTTGCGCTGTCGGTGAAATAATCGGAGTGACCATTGGTACGCATACCGGTCTGCAGCCCCATTCAACTGTAATTCTGGCCGCCGTACTGTCATTTGTCTCCGGGTATTCTTTTTCCGCTTGGCCGCTCGTCAAAGCAAACCTATCATTTTTAAAAGCCTTGAGTTTAGTGTTTGCAGCCGACACTTTGTCTATCCTATCGATGACCATAGCCGACAATCTGCTTATGCTACTAATTCCTGGTGCTATGGATAAAAACCTAGCCCACCCGGTTTATTGGCTCAGCCGAGTCATTTCTTTGACGGCCGCCTTTATAGTTGCTTATCCTATCAATTCCTACCTGTTGAAGCGCGGCAAAGGCCATGCGCTTACCCATGAATACCATCATTGAGCTGGTTGTATCACAACGCATCAAATGAAGCTAACTATCTATGGCCGTATGCAGCGCCTCTGCTCTATTTTCTTTGGCTTCATTAGGCTGAGGTGCTTTCGGTTTATTGTTTCGTTGGTGGATTACCAAGATGGCCAATGCAACCGCAAACACCATAAAGGCTATGCCTACTAACATGGCTCTATCAAAGCCGTGCACCAGCGCTCCTTGCTTACCTAGATAGCCAGCCGAGGCTGTCGCCGAAGCGGCCACGCTAGACAAAACAGCCAAGCCCAAGGCACCACCCATCATCTGAGAAGTAGTAATAAGGCCAGAAGCCAAGCCCGATTCGCGAGCCGGCACGCCCGAAGTGGCAGCTGCAAAAATCGGCATAAAGGTAAGCCCCATGCCTATGGGCATAATCATCATGACCGGCAAGAGAGTTAGCAGATAGTGGCCATTTACCGGCATACGGCTCAACCAAGCAAGACCAAGCGCCACCAGACTGGGACCAATGACAAGCCATCTTTTAAAGCCGTAACGGGCAACTAACTTTGGCACCCGGGTAGACGTAAAGCCCAGAATAATAGGAAACGGCAGGAATGCCAGCCCGGTCTGTACAGGGGTGAAGTGCAAGACTATCTGCGTATACAAAGTAACAATGAAGAGTACGCTCAGCATAATGCCGTAGACCGGTGCGATCATCAAGTTGGCACCAGCTACATTACGAATTTTAAAAATAGCAAGCGGTACAAGTGGGTGCTTGGCAAGCCGCGCTTCGTTATACGCGAATGCTGCCAGTAGTGCGAGCGATGCCGCGATCGTACCCAAGCTGCGTCCACTCACCCAGCCCCAAGCGCTGGCTTGACTAAACGCAAACACCAAAAGCATGAGACTACTGGTGATAAGTATAGCGCCGATGGTGTCTAAGCCAGTGTAGACATCTTCCCGGGCATGCTTGGGCACAAACTTTGCCAGCATTGCCAACATGATGAGCCCGACCGGTACATTGACAAAAAAGTCCCAACGCCAGCCAATATACTGAGTCAAAATACCACCCAGCAAAAGACCCACGGCCCCACCGGCCGTTGCCACCAATGTCCAATACGCCAGCGCCCGATTTCTTTCAGGACCTTCACTAAATGTGGTAAGCACAATCGACAAAGCCGCGGGTGACATGAAGGCAGCTGACATACCCTGCAGCGCCCTCAATACAATTAATAAACTAGCGGGGTGGCTGACGCCAATTAAAAACGAAAAGATGGCAAATGCTGTCATACCCGCCATAAGCACTCTTCGCCTGCCAAATAAATCGGCGGCACGGCCGCCAAAAAGCAGGAAACCACCGAAGGTCAGGGCATAAGCCGTAACTACCCATTGGAGTGCGCCTTCGCTAAAATGAAGTTGCTGCTTAATTGATGGCAGTGCCACATTTGTTATCACGTTATCAAGCACCACCATAAACTGGGCGATAGCCACTAGGACAAATATGAACCATTTAGATTGCTTCATGAAACCTCCTCGTTAAGGTATTTATTTGTTATAACTATGAATCATTATAAATTTGAACTATTATACTTGTCAAGTGTTGCCTAAATGAAGTATACTAAAAGCATGGAGAAAGATACTTTACAAGACAATCTGAACTGGCTGTTTATGGCTGCCAGTTTGCGGGTAAAAAAAGGCTTTATGAAGTTAGCTGAAGCGGCTGACCTCACCGCTCCCCAAGTGTATGCCCTCTGCTTCTTGGAACCTGGTAAACCTATGTCAATGAAAACCATGGCTAACCTGCTTAACTGCGAGCCATCAAATGTTACAGCTATTATTGACCGGTTATTTGCCCTAGACTACATAACACGCCAAGAGGATCCTAATGATCGCCGCATAAAAATGATTTCGCTCACCGAACAAGGTGAAAAATTTAAGGGCCTTATTACTGAGAAAGTAATACACTACCATTCCGAGAGACTGGATCGATTAACCAGCCAAGAAAAAGATCAATTCAAAACCATGCTACTTAAAATCTTGGCTTAAGTGCTTAAATTCGCAACAGCAAATACCGACCACTAGCGCGTGGCGGTAACTTATCGCTAAGGCTGTAGCTCGGCTAGAGTAAGCGGCTTATAGATTAGTCGTTTGGCTATCAAGCTGGCTTGCATCGGCATTATTGCTGCCACTCGGGTCAGTTTGATCGAGTGTGGCTGCAGCTTTGTCTAAATCGCTGGTAGAGCTAATACTTGGAGCTGAAGCTACATTATTCGTCGTTGGTTGGTTGTTGTCGGCTTGGCTGGAGCCTGCTGTGTCAGCGGTTTTAGTGTGTTGACGATGGTAGACGGTATAGCCAACAAAGCCCAACACGCCCACAAAAATCAGTATAATTAGCAATTCCACCACAGAGAAACCGGCCTGATTAGTACGAATACGCATTACTGGTTACCTCCCGCGGCTTTGCTGTCTGCAGAACTAGTGGTGCCCTGTACTGACTTGACGCCAACAATTAAGTTCTTAACTGACGTTTTGTAATCTTTCAGGGCCGTTATTTCGCTCTGCAGCGCAGACTTGAAGGCCGTAGCCGCGCCCTTAGGGTCAGTGCCATCACAATTAAAGCTCACACTGTCTGACTTAATGGCGTCAACGGTCGACTGAGCAGCAGTTTTTTTAGCAGTTACAGCTGCTACTAGATCATTGTAATTACTTAGCGTCTTACCTTTTTCGGTGTAAAACGCCTCTGTTTTGGTGGCTATAGAGGTAAATAAGTCCAGTTGTTTCTGGCCGCGATCTGCGATACGACTCATAATATTGGTAATTGCCTTCTCACGATTTTGGCAGGCTTTGAGTTTAGCCTCGGCTGATTTTGTTTGCGCCGCCGCCTGCTTATCAGCAGCTTGGCTGCCCGGATCACTTGGCTGCCCGGCGGCAGTTGTAGTCGTAGCCTCATTTGCTTGCGCATTAGCGTGTGCATTGACCGCAGATGCCAAACTAGGTAACCCAGACAGTGCCATAATTAAGCATCCGGCAGTAGCCATTGCTGTTTTAGCGATTATTCGCATGTTAATTTCCTTAATTTAAGTTGTGTACTCATTTTACGCTTATGCTCTACCCAGCACAATAATAGCCAATCCAGCTTTCACAGCATAACTTTTTGGCTTTATGTACGTTTGCTATGATTTTAGAGTTAGGCAAAACATGATCAAAAGTTTATTTTAAGCACTTTAAAGGAGTTGTATGGAAGACGTATCTGCTTCGCAGCAAATAGATGACATTATTAAGGACGCCGCTAATTGGCAGGGTGAAAAGTTAGCCCAACTGCGCGCCATAATCAAGGAAGCCGATCCAGAGGCGGTAGAGGAAGTGAAATGGAAAAAGCCATCCAAGCCCGAGGGCGTACCCGTCTGGTCGCACGACGGCATAGTGTGTGTCGGCGAAATGCTCAAGAATGCTGTTAGATTGACATTCCCAAAAGGCGCTCAAGCAAAGGACCCAACAAAACTTTTCAATGCCCGCTTAGATGGCAATACAAATCGAGCTATCGATTTTTATGAGGGCAGTGCCATAGATAAAGCCGCCTTAAAGGAGCTTATTCTCGAAGCCGTGAATTTAAACAAAGGTTGAAAAGATTCCCGATAGACTTTTTCTACTCTTAATCATTTATTAACAGCCGGCTCTTCCTGTACTAAACTAAGCTTGCTGGTATGTAAGTTATTGGTACGAGGAGGACAACATGCAACCAACTATCCTTGACATAAGGGAGCAGCAATTTACCGGGCAAACTAATCAATTACCTCAAGCTACTAACCCGGATTTCGCGGGTGCCCAAGCGGCACTGAACAGTTTTTATTATGCACTGAACAGTTCGGATTTAGAGGTACTAGATCAAGTTTGGCTGCCGCATGAGCTTATCCAAGTCAATAATCCTTTAGGCGGTATTACCCGCGGAGCAACTGCCATCCATGATTTATATAGCCGGATTATGAAAGGCCGTGTCCGGGTGAGAGTTATGTTTACGGATGCCATAGCTTTCATAACGCCAACTGCAGTAGTTTTTGCCGGCCGCGAAGAAGGTACATATGTAGTCAATGGTCGCGAAACGCCACTGCACATACGCACTACCCGTGCATTCGTGTTCTCCGCCGAGCATAAAGGTTGGCGCCAGGTGCATCACCACGGGTCAATAGATGATGCCGCCGAGCTGCTGGCGTACCAGCAAGCTATAAAGAATCAATAGGCTCAGCAACATCAAACCGTAATCGGAGGCTGGGTTGCCATATCGTGGCGAGTTATTTATAGTAGCTGGTTGGTTAACAAAAGGGGTGTGTATGAGCGGCAATTTGCAAGGCAAAATAGCAGTTATTACAGGTGGGAGTAGCGGTATAGGTTTGGCGGCGGCTAAGTTGCTTTCCAAAGAAGGTGCGGCAGTAACAATCGTCGGTCGACGAGAGTCCGAACTACAAGCGGCCGCCAAAGAAATTGGTGGCGATGTCAGCATCTTCGCTGCGGACGTCACCAAGCCGGACGATCTGAAGCGCTTGGCGCAAGAACTTACAGATAGCGGCAAACACGTCGATATAGTTTTCGCTAACGCTGGCGTACTCCATATTGGGCGCCTGGAATCCATTACCGAAGCAGATTATTACCGCGTTTTTGACACCAGTGTGAAGGGCGCCTTATTTACCGTGCAGGCGCTATCTCCACTTCTGTCTAACGGCGCCAGTGTGATTTTGAACGCCGCCGCCATCGCCGGCAAGGGGATTACTGGCCTAGCCCTCAACGCGGCCGCTAAGTCAGGCGTGCGCTCCTTGGCCCGGACGTTGGCTGCTGAATTTGCCGAACGGTCAATTCGCGTCAATGCCTTGAGCCCTGGGTCGGTCGTTACACCTATCCTAGAGGCAGCACAGATAGATATGCAGGAGGCGAATGAGATAACCAAAGGGGGCGCGCCAATAGCCCTGCAGCGGCCCGGGACCGTCGAAGAAATTGCCAACGCTGTGTTATTTCTCGCTTCGGATGCCAGTAGCTACATTACCGGCATCGACTTGCCGGTAGATGGCGGCCAAGCTCAATTGTAGGCTGATGTAGCTCGCTACATTGTCCGTATCTGTAAAATTAGCCTTGTATATCATAAATTTATGATATACAATACAGCTTATGGATGACTCCCAATTCGCACGGTTGCAACCATTTTTTATCGCTTTCGGTAATAAAGACCGTTTTGAGATTCTGCGCCTGTTGGCCAGCGGTCCCAAAACAGTCACCGAACTGTACACTACCCTAGGGCATAAACAAACGAAAACTTCGAATGATTTACGCAGCTTGCGCGAATGTGGGTACGTACAGGTTCAAAAGGTTGGTAATACCCGTCACTATTCAATCCAGCCGACTATTTTAAACTTGCTAGATACCATTACCACGCAGATCCAACTGCTTACAAATATCTGTGATGATTGCGTGCCAAATTCTGTTAAAAAAGAGGAGCTCTACCTATGACCACTACGACAATAGCAGCATCTGATCTGAAGCAATGGATCGATGAAGACAAAGACTTTACCCTGATTGATACCCTGCCGGCTAATTCTTACTCGCTTAATCACATCCCTTCGGCCAAGCATGCCGATGTGCGCGGGCACGATTTCGTGCATCAAGTCGAACAAAAAGCGACTG
>Ga0157372_10000193_pt1 | contig 67258 bp, 55 predicted proteins | sample C55metaG_FD_115307 | JGI IMG/M metagenome (GOLD analysis project Ga0157372, IMG submission 115307) | Corn rhizosphere microbial communities from Kellogg Biological Station, Michigan, USA - C5-5 metaG | ecosystem: Host-associated > Plants > Roots > Rhizosphere > Soil | place: USA: Michigan... | reverse complement strand
TTTGTGATAGATGCCGAGCCCGGTACTATCCTTAAAGTATCGTACGTAACTTTTATTGATCAAACCTTCACCGTTTCGGCCGGCAAACTGGTAGTAAACATTGTACTTAAAGAATCAAAACGCGGCCTCGATGAGGTTGTGGTATTGGCCTACGGCAAAAAAGAACGAAAGGAAGCCGTGGTAGGTTCGGTAACCACCGTTAAACCCGCCGACCTGAAAATACCTGCCAGTAACTTAACCAACGCGCTTGCCGGCCAGGTGGCGGGGATCATCGCGTTTCAGCCAAGCGGCCAGCCCGGGCAGGATAATTCCAGCTTCTTTATCCGCGGGGTAACCACCTTCGGCTATAAAAAAGACCCGCTTATTTTGATAGATAATGTTGAGCTTTCTACAACCGACCTTGCCCGCTTACAGGTTGATGATATCGCCAGCTTCTCGATCCTGAAAGACGCGAGTGCCACCGCGCTTTATGGCGCCCGCGGTGCCAACGGTGTAATTTTGGTAAGCACCAAAGAAGGTAAGGTTGGTAAGGCCAAGATCAACGCACGTGTGGAAAATTCCATATCACAGTCTGCCAAAACACTGCAGCTTGCCGACCCAATCACCTACATGAAGTTGTTTAACGAAGCTACCATCACCCGTGATCCGTTAAGTCCGCTCCCTTTCTCTCAAAATAAAATATTAAATACAGAAGCCACCATACGAGGCGACGCAGGCAGCAACAAGTATGTTTATCCCGCTGTCGATTGGCTGGATATGCTTTTCAAAAAACGCACAGCTACGCAGCGTGCCGACATGAGCGTAAGCGGCGGCGGTGATGTAGCCCGTTACTATGTATCAGGCTCATATAATGTTGACCATGGCATCCTGAGGCAGGATATTGCCAATAATAATAACAACAACGTAAAGTTTGAAAATTACCAGCTGCGTTCAAACATCAATATTAATTTAAGCAAAAGCACCGAGCTTATTGTAAGGCTTGCAGGTTCGTTCAATGAGTATAACGGGCCCCTTACAGCCGACGCTTCATTCTCGACAGATCTTTATAATGTTGCTGTGCATACCAGCCCTGTATTGTTCCCGGCATATTTCCCTGCCGATTCGGCCAACCGCAATGTTAAGCACATCCTGTTTGGTAACGCAGCACCTGCCAACGCAGGCTCAGCATCAAACGCCATTGCATATAACAACCCATATGCTGCATTGCTACGTGGCCATAAAAATTATTCAGAATCAAGGTTATCTGCCCAGTTAGAGTTAAATCAGAAACTGAATTTCATAACCGACGGGCTTAACTTTCATGGCTTATTTCATACCAACAGGTATTCATACTTTCAGTCGCAAATGGGGTATTCGCCATTTTACTATAATGTGAATACTTATGATAAAGCTACTAACCAGTACACCTTAACGTGGCTTAACCCACAGCCAACCGGCAATAACGTAGCCACCGAGTATTTGAGCTATTACCGCGACCCAAGCACTGATAACTTGAATACCTACATCTATTTTCAGGGTGTATTGGATTATAATCACGCCTTTGGCGATCATAATGTGAGCGCATCATTGATTGGTACGCGCCAGCAAACAGTTTATTCAGCAGCTAAAGATCCGGTACTTGACAGGCCAACCCTTCAATATTCGTTGCCTTACCGCAACTTAACCCTTGCAGGCCGTGCTACTTATTCATTTAAAAGCCGTTATTTCCTGGAGTTTAACTTTGGTTATAACGGTTCCGAGCGCTTTTCGGCCAATCACAGGTATGGTTTCTTCCCTACCATTGGCGGTTCATGGATCGTATCTGACGAAAAATTCTGGGGTCAGGGCCTTTACGATGTTGTCACCCGCATGAAGTTAAGGGCCAGCTATGGTTTGGTTGGTAATGACGCTATCGGTTCGCAACGTTTCTTTTTCCTTTCGGATGTTAACCTTAATGGCGGAAACCCTGCTTCGTTCGGCACTTACAATGGTTATAGCCGTAACGGTGTTTACATCAACAACTACGAAAATCCTAATGTAACCTGGGAAACTTCGCGCCAGCTAAACCTTGGCCTGGAGTTTACTATGTTTAAAAACCTGAATATAGTAGCCGAAGTTTATAAATATCACCGTTATAATATTCTTCAAACACGTAGTTCGCTCCCTACTACATTGGGACTTGAAGCACTTAACCAATATGGAACTCCTAATGTTACTGCCAACATTGGCACGGCAGATACTAAAGGTATCGACCTGCAAATGGATTATAAGGCGGCTATTAATAAAGATGTTTGGCTGCAGGGCCGCGGCAACTTTACTTTAGCAAGCAGCAAATATGGCAACTATGAAGAGCCCCAGTATAAAGAACCTTATCGTTACCACAAAGGGCAAGAAATAAACAGGCAGTACGGCTACATTGCCGAACGTTTATTTGTTGACGATAATGAAGCTAAGAACTCTCCTTCGCAGATCTTTTCAACCAATGGTATCGCTCCGGGCGGCGGCGATATCAAATACCGAGACCTAAATGGCGATGGTAAAATTGATGGCGCCGATCAAACATTTATCGGCTATCCGACAGTGCCCGAAATTGTATATGGCTACGGTTTATCAGCCGGGATTAAAAACTTTGACATTTCCTGCTTTTTCCAGGGCCAGGCGCGTGTATCGTTCTTTATTGACCCCAGCCGTACCAGCCCGTTCATTCAAAGCCCCGATCCGTACATATATGGCAATACCCAGCTAATTAAAGCTTTTGCCGACAGTCACTGGAGCGAGGAAAACCAGGATTTATATGCAACCTATCCAAGGTTAGGTGTAACCGGGAACCAGATCGAAAACAACCGCCAAAACAGTACCTGGTGGATGCGCGACGGTAGTTTCCTGAGACTTAAATCGGTAGAGATAGGTTATTCGTTGCCGCCATCAATTTTAAAGCGCCTTAACGTAACCAAATGCCGCATTTACTTTAACGGCTTAAACCTGTATACCTGGAGCGCCTTTAAACTTTGGGACCCTGAGCTTGGTGGTAATGGTTTTGCCTACCCAATACAAAAGGTGTTCAACTTAGGCATAAACGTTAACCTATAATTTTTACAGATCAATACTTAGTATTATGAAACAATATTATAAACTTTTATTACTGGTAGGGCTTCTGGTTTCGGGCGCATCATGTAAAAAATATCTTGATGTAACACCAGATAATACCGGTACCCTCGAATACGCATTCAGGAACCGTAACGAGGCCGAAAACTACCTGTTTACCTGCTACGCAACCTTACAGCAGTTTTATGACCCCACTTCAAACATAGGTTTCACCACATCATCGGAGATCATTTATCCCAACAACCTCACCAACCACCCGCTTAATGAAAATGGCTTTAGCCTTATCCGTGGCACACAAAACAGCGCAAGCCCCGGTGTAAACTGGTGGGATGGTGAAAATGGCGGGCAGGCATTGTTCCGTTCTATCCGCAGGTGTAACATCATGCTTGAAAACATTGACAAACCTGTTGACCTTTCACCGGCTGAAAAAGCAAGATGGATTGCCGAGGTAAAGTTCCTTAAAGCATATTACCATTATTACCTGTGCCGCTTGTATGGGCCGGTACCGCTGGTAAAAACCAATATCGATATTACGGCCAGCACCGAAGCGGTAAGGGTAAAACGCTCACCGGTTGATTCGGTATTTAATTATTGTGTCCAGTTGATGGACGAAGCCATTCCTGATCTGCCACCGGTTATCACCAACCAGGCAAAAGAACTTGGCCGCATTACCCAATTGACCGCATTATCAATCAAAGCCGAAATGTTGGCAACTCAGGCCAGCCCATTATTTAATGGCAACCCTGATTATGCCAGCATGAAAAATAAAGACGGCCAGGCACTGTTTTCCAGCACCGTCGACCCGCAGAAATGGAAGCGTGCCGCTGACGCCTGTAAAGCGGCCATTGATGCCTGCGAAGCTAACGGCCTTAAATTATACACATTTGTATCGCCTCCAACGGTGGGGTCCCTGTCAGATCAGTTGCGTAATGAATTGACCATCCAAAACGCCGTTACCGAAAAATGGGATGTAAACCCCGAACTGATCTGGGCCTTAAATCCAACGTTCCCATGCCAGGGCTATGCAACGCCAAGGTTAACGCCAAAATCGGCGGTCAATATATTCTCAAACCCCTCAACATTCGCTGTTCCGATTTCAACACAGGAGCTTTTTTATACTGCTAACGGCGTACCGTTAACAGAGGATAAAGATTATGATTATGCCAACCGTTTCGCCCTGAAAACAGCAGGCGACGCCGATAAATACTATATAGCTCAAGGATATACAACTATCAACGAGCATTATGGCCGCGAAAGCCGCTTTTACGCTAATATCGCTTTTGATGGCAGCATCTGGTATGGTAACGGCATTTACAACCAGGACCAGGCTTACCATGTTGAAGCACGTGGCTCTGGTTCTTTAGCCGGCCCTAAAGATCTGAACACGCTTAACATTACAGGTTACTGGCCTAAAAAACTGGCTAATTATCTTTCAGTTTATGACGATGGCTTTCAGCCGATAGAATTCCATTTGCCGCTCATGAGGCTTGCCGGTTTATATCTTTTATATGCCGAAAGCCTGAACGAGGCAAACGGTCCAACAGCCGATGCCTACAACTACATTGACAAGGTTAGGACGAGAGCGGGTTTAAAAGGTGTGTTGGAATCATGGTCAGCCTATTCAAAAACTCCGGGCAAACCAACAACTAAAGAAGGCTTACGGGATATCATACACCGTGAGCGTCGTATTGAACTATGTTTTGAGGCGCAAAGCGGGTGGGACCTTCGCCGCTGGAAAGAAATTCAAAATGTATTGAGCGTACCGCTGCAGGGTTGGAATATTTATGAGTCTGAAGCTGGTAACTACTACAGGCCACACACAGTGTTAACGCCGGTTTTCGGGCTAAAAAATTATTTCTGGCCTATAAAGGACAATGACCTGATTGTTAACAACAACCTGGTACAAACCACCTACTGGTAGGCGTCCCCCTCCATTTAAAAATGAATTAATTCAACATAAATAAGAATTATGAAACGCATTAAAAATTATACGATAACAACACTGGTGCTTGCAGTAGCGTTGTTTATGGCGTGCTTAAATTCATGCAAAAAGAACGACGGTTACGTTAAGGAGGTTTCGACCGATATGACCAAGCCTGCCGTGGTTACCAACGTAAAAGTTAAAAACTTTAACGGAGGTGCTTATATCACCTATGATCTGCCAAACTCAGATAACCTGCTGTACGTGCAGGCCGAGTACCGCATTAACGATAAAATTACACGCCAAACCAAATCGAGCTATTACTCAGATACCGTTACAGTTGATGGTTTTGCCAAAAGCCAGGAATACGAGGTAACACTTTACTCGGTGAGCCGGGCTAACGTAAAGTCAGATCCGCTGGTAGTTAAAGTACACCCTGATACGCCTTTTTACAAGCTGATAAAACCAACATTAACTATCACATCTGATTTTGGCGGCGTAAACATCAAGGCGATGAACCCTAATCAAAAAGATATAGGTGTTATTTTATTGGCCTTTGATAAATCAACACAGGCACTGGAAGTTGTAGATCAGCATTATACCAAAGTTGACACTATTAATTACTCCATAAGGGGCTACCCTGCTGTACCGCAACAATTTGGGGTATATGTTACCGATAAATTTGGCAATATCTCTGATACTACCATTGTAAACATCACCCCGATATTTGAAACATTATTGGATAAGAGCAAATTCTCAGTATATAAAACCCCTACCGACAGTCCGACCGCATACGGCTGGGAAGTACCATATCTTTGGGATAACAAAACCGACGGCTACTCAAACGGCTGGCACACTGCTCCGGGAGCACCCGCTCCAATACAGGTTACCTTCAGCCTGGGTGTATCGGCACAGTTAAGCCGATTGGTACTATGGGAAAGGCCAAATCAGTATGCCTACGCGCATGGTAACCCTAAAGATTTCAGCATTTGGGGATCGAACATTAACGCACCACAGGATGTAAGATTGCCAGACTATGCTCCTGTTGGAACCGTAATTGGCGATTGGGTCAATATCGGTAATTACCATTATCCAAACCCGCCATCGGGCCTTACACCTGGCTTCACCAATGCTGCCGATGCTGATTTTGTCGCGGCCGGGGTTAACTTTAATATCCCTCCGGGTTCAACACCTATTAAGTACTTCCGCTTCATGGTGCATGACACATGGTCAAACGGTGACTTTGCACACATGATGGAGCTTTCAATTTATGGTAACCCACAATAGGTATTAACTCATTTAGATTAAACGAACATGAAAAATATTGTCAGAATAGCTGCTTTCTGTTTGCTTGGATACCTGTTGTATGGTTGCAGCAAGCAAGACACACAGTTTGAATCATACTTAAACGGTCATGAAGTTAAGTATCCGGGCACAGTAACCAATGCCCACTCCCGTCCCGGAAATTTACGTGCCGCCCTTACCTGGAACCCAAGCTCCGATCCCAGCATAACCCGTTACGTGATATACTGGAACAATAAGGCTGATTCCATCATTTACAATTCCACCAACCACAATACGTCGGATAGTTTAACCGTTGTTATACCAAACCTGAACGAATACATTTATTCGTTCACTGTTTTCTCCTACGACTCCAAAGGCAACCGCTCTATTCCGCTTGATATCAACAATGTGAGAGTTTATGGGCCTATTTACCAATCGGGCTTATCAAACAGGGGGTATAATGTTACCAATCCATATGGAATTAGTGCCGATGGAAAGCTCACACTTAATTTCTTAAAGGTTGATACCAGCGCTCATAATGTGTTCACAAACATAAAATACACTAACAAAGCCGGGAAAGAAAGTTTCAGAAAACTTAGTGCTGATAGCATGTCGGTTACCCTTGCAGACTATAAGGCGGATACGAAGATCCAGTTCCTGTCAGCCTTTAAACCAACGGTAAATGCTCTTGACACCTTTTATGTAGCTAACTATGAGGATTTCCCAACCATTAATTCTGTTGCTGTTTGCGATAAAAAGCTTTTCAAAAAAGTATATCTACCTAACGATGCTAAGCCTTATGAAGGAGATACTGATATCGACAGACTCTGGGATGGCAGTACAGGGCCGCAGGGCTTTCCTAACATTTTCCATAGCGATGGCAATGGCCCGTTGCCGGTAGTTATTACTTTTGATATGGGTGCGGTTTACAAGGGCCTTGTAGCCATTGAAGAAACAGGCCGCAACTGCTGTCATAATCCCGATGATTTTGAAGTATGGGGCATAGCGGATATTACCAACGCTGCTACTACCCTAAAAGCTAATGATGCGGGCTGGACTGCAGAGGCAACCGCCAAAGGCTGGAAACTGCTTAAAGAGGTTAAAAGGACCGACGACGGCAGCGCACCGTTAAAGGTAAACTTCGATCCTAATCCGCCGCCGGTACGTTACATCCGTATCAGGATCAAACACAACTCAAACAACGAAGGCAATTACACCAATATGAGTGAGCTTACCTTCTGGAATAACGCACTACTATAATAACACCCCAATGACCGGGCTGCCTGGCGGCCTGGTCATATTTTAAAAAGTATAAAGACCAAGACCTCTATAATGTTCACCCCAAAAATTCCGCAATGAAAAAACCGGCAATTATTCTCCTTTACCTGTTTTCTGTAATCAAACTCAGCTTTGCTCAGCAAACTGCATCTGTAAAAACGCCCAAAGCGGTTTTGGATGATTTTATGACCAAACGCTTCGGCATGTTTGTACACTTCGGCCCGGTAACTTTACGCGGCACCGAAATTGGCTGGAGCCGCAACAAAGAAGTAGCGCAGGATAATTATGATAACCTGTACAAGGAGTTTAACCCGGTTTTATTTAATGCCGATGCTATCGTAAAAGCAGCTAAGGATGCAGGCATGAAATACCTGGTGATCACGGCTAAACACCATGACGGCTTTGCTTTATGGCCGTCTGCTTTTACTGATTATAACATCAGCAAAACACCGTATAAGCGCGATATGGTGGCAGAATTGGCCGCAGCCTGCAAAAAGCAAGGCATACTTTTTTGTATCTATCATACCGTGCTCGACTGGCACGACCCTAACTATCCTATCCACAACCCTTACGATTCGACAAAGAATATTAAGGGCGATATGGTAGCTTTTAAAAAGCAAATGAAGAATGAGTTGAAAGAACTCATCACCAAATATCATCCCTACCTGCTTTGGTTTGATGGCTACTGGGAAAAACCATGGACCAATGCCGACGGGCAGGAGATCTATTCGTACATTAAAAGTATTGATCCAAAGGTGATCGTAAACAACCGCTTAGGCAAAGAAAGCGAAAAGCTGAACGATCAATCGGTAGGTGATTACCTTACGCCCGAACAGCGCATCGGTCAGCTGAACATGAACGAACCATGGGAAAGTTGCATCACCATTTGCCAGCAATGGGCATGGAAACCTAATGATAAAATGAAAACAGTGCAGGAATGTATCCAAACGCTGGTGAAAACTGCCGCCGGTAATGGGAACCTGTTGTTTAACGTTGGGCCAATGCCCGATGGCCGCATTGAAGCACGACAGGTTGAAACCCTGCAGCAAATGGGCTTATGGTTAAAAAAATACGGTGAAAGCATTTATGGCACGAAAGGCGGGCCCATTGCCCCTAATGATAACTATGCTGTTACACGCAAGGGAAACAAGATCTATTTGCACATATTTCAGAAAAAAGGTAATAAAATTGCACTGCCTAACCTGCCTGACATTAACATAACCAATGCCTACGTGTTGGGCGGAGCCAAAGTAAATTATAAGCTGGATGCGACAGGCTATAGTATTGACCTGCCGCAAACCTTACCCGATGCTAACAGCAATGTGATTGTATTGGAATTGAATAAAAACGCCGAAGAAATCCCTGTAATTGCCGCAGGTAAATAAAATAAAAACAGAAAACCTAATTAACATAAACATGCTAAAAAGAACGCCCCTGCTAATAACTGTAATAATAACAGGTATTACAACGTTTACTCACGCACAAACAAAACAATTAAAACTTTGGTACAAACAGCCTGCACAGCGCTGGGAAGAAACCGTTGCACTTGGCAACGGAAGGTTAGGGATGATGCCCGATGGCGGTGTTACTGCCGAAAAAGTAGTGTTGAATGATATCACCATGTGGTCGGGTTCGTCGCAGGATGCCAATAACTACGAAGCTTATAAAAAACTGCCCGAAATAAGAAGCTTGCTTGCCGCCGGTAAAAATGTGGAAGCGCAAGCCATTATCGATAAATCATTTGTATGCACGGGAAAAGGATCAGGCGGGGTACCTTTCGGTTGCTTCCAGATGCTTGGCGACCTTAACCTGAACTACCAATACAAGGGCATTGAGGGCAAAGACATAAAATACGATAACTACGAGCGCGAGCTATCATTAAATAACGCGCTTGCCAAAACTACTTACCAGGTAAACGGTGTCACTTACAAACGTGAGTACTTTACCAGTTTTGGTAATGATGTAGATGTGATAAAACTAAGCGCCGACAAGCCGGGAATGCTTAACCTGAGCATTAATATCAGTCGCCCGGAACGTGGGGCTACCAGTACAGCAGGTAACGAGCTTGATCTTATCGGCCAGTTGGATAATGGTACCGACGGCAAAGGCGTAGCTTACAAAGCAAGGGTAAAGGCGCAACTAACCGGCGGTTCATTAAGCAGCACCCCTACTTCGCTGGTTATTAAAGACGCAACCGAGGTGATCATTTATATATCGGCGGGTACAGATTTTAAGAATCCGCAATATCTCAGCAAAATGGACGGCGCACTAAAGGCCGCTATGAAAAACCCTTATGCTTCAGAAAAACAGCAGCACATAGCCAACTTTCAAAAGCTATTTAACAGGGTGAACATTGATCTTGGCACTTCAAAAGCCGAAAAATTAACAACAGACCAACGACTTATCGCTTTTCGCAACAACCCTGACGCCGATAAAAGTCTGCCGGTTCTGTTTTACCAGTTTGGCCGCTATTTGAGCATCTGCAGCACCCGTGTAGGCCTGTTGCCACCCAACCTGCAAGGTTTATGGGCTAACGAAGTGCACACCCCGTGGAACGGCGATTATCACCTGGATATTAATATTGAAATGAACCAATGGCCGGTTGAAGTTTCTAACCTGTCAGAACTGAACCTGCCCCTTGCCGACCTGGTTAAAGGGATGGTGCCACATGGCGAAAAAACAGCCAAAGCTTATTACAACGCCGATGGCTGGGTAGCACACGTAATTACCAACCCCTGGGGCTTTACCGAGCCTGGCGAAAGTGCATCATGGGGCATTTGTAAGGTAGGTTCGGGCTGGCTTTGCGATAACCTGTGGCAACATTATGATTTTACAGGCGATAAAAATTACCTGAAACAAATTTATCCGATATTGAAAGGTGCCGCCCAATTTTACAACAGTATGCTGATCAGTGATGCCAAAACAGGTTGGTTGGTCACCTCACCTTCATCATCGCCCGAAAATAGTTTTTGTCTGCCCGATGGCACACATGCCAGCATTTGCGTAGGCCCAACTATTGATAACCAGATCATCCGCCAGTTATTCAAGAATGTGATCACCGCAAGTAAAGTGCTGGGTAAAGACGAGGCATTCAGCAAAACACTGGCTGCTAAAGTGAAAAAGCTCCCGCCGCCGGGTGTTATATCTAAGGATGGGCGCATCCAGGAATGGCTGGAGGATTATAAAGAAACCGAACCGCAGCATCGCCACGTATCACACCTGTATGGTTTATTTCCGGCATCTCAGATTACACCGGAAGCTACACCCGCACTTGCCGAAGCCGCTAAAAAAACTTTAGAAGTACGTGGCGACGACGGCCCAAGCTGGTCTATCGCCTACAAAATATTGTGGTGGGCACGTCTGCATGATGGTAACCGCACTTACAAACTGTTTAAGGAACTGATGAAGCCAACCATCAAAACCGATATTAACTACGGTGCAGGCGGTGGCGTATATCCTAATTTGCTTTCAGCCGGTCCGCCGTTCCAGATCGACGGTAACTTTGGCGCAACAGCAGGTATTGCTGAAATGCTGATCCAAAGCCATGCCGGGTTTATTGATTTTATCCCATCTATCCCTGATGCATGGAAAGCGCAGGGCGAGGTTAAAGGCCTTAAAGCCCGCGGTAATTTCACCGTTGATATGAAATGGAAAGACGGTAAAGTAACATCATACAAAGTAACCTCACCTACTCCGCGCCTGGTTAAGGTGAAAATTAACGGCGAGGTTAAAAATATTCTGGCGACCAGAATTTAATCAACAAAAACATTCTCAAGAGGAGAATTTCCAACTACAGTCAAAGAGTATTCCATGTTTAAAAAGTTTCTGCTAAACATTACAATTGTCTGCTTGCCTGGTCTGTGCTTTGCACAATCGCAGCCGTTAAGAATCTGGTTTAACCGCCCTGCTGACCAGTGGGAAGAAACCCTTCCCTTAGGTAACGGCAGATTGGGTATGATGCCCGATGGTGGCGTTAAAAAGGAAACCATCACCCTTAATGATATCACGTTGTGGTCGGGCGCACCGCAAGATGCTAATAATTACGAGGCCTATAAAAAGCTTCCCCAGATTCGGGCCCTGCTGCTCGCCGGTAAAAACGCAGATGCTCAGGAAATCATTGATAAAGATTTCATTTGTAAAGGCCCGGGGTCTGCAGGGGTAAGTTATGGCTGCTACCAAACCATGGGTAACCTGAACATAGCATTTGACTATGCCGCAGCCGATCCAAAAGATATAAAGTACACTAACTATCACCGGGAGCTTTCAGTAAACACTGCCGTAGCTAAATGCAGTTATGTAGTTGATGTCGTTACCTATAGGCGCGAATATTTTACCAGTTTTGGCGATGATATCAGCATCATTAAACTCAGCGCTGATAAACCCGGCAAGCTGAACCTAAGCCTCACTATGGATAGGCCGGAACGTTTCACCACTACCTCACAAAACAACCAGCTTGAAATGTTCGGGCAATTGGATAATGGTATCGATGGTAAAGGTACGCGTTACGTAGCAAAGGTAAAAGCCAGTTTAAAAGGCGGCAGCCAAAGCGTTACTTCAAATTCACTGGTGATTAAAAATGCTACTGAAGCTATTATTTATATTTCGGCAGGTACCGATTACAAACAGCTTAACTATGATCAAAAAGTAAGCAGTACACTGATTGCTGCCATGAAAAAGCCTTATAATCAGGAAAAACAGCAACATATTTCCAATTATCAAAAATTATTTAACCGGGTTACCGTCAATTTAGGCGGCAACTACAGGGATACCATTCCAACAGATCTTCGATTAGCTAACTTTCACAAAACGCCGAAGGCTGATAATGCCTTGCCTGTTTTGTACTATCAGTTTGGCCGTTACCTGAGCATTTGCAGTACCCGGATTGGCTTGTTACCACCTAACCTGCAAGGCCTTTGGGCTAACCAGATAGTAACACCATGGACTGGAGACTACCACCTTGACATCAATGTTCAAATGAACCATTGGCCGGTTGAAGTGTCCAACCTGTCCGAATTAAACCTACCCCTTGCCGAACTGGTAAAAGGTATGGTAAAAAACGGCGAAAAAACAGCCAAAGCCTATTACAATGCCGATGGCTGGGTTGCCCACGTAATAACCAATATTTGGGGCTGGACAGAACCCGGCGAAGCGGCTTCATGGGGCATTTGCAAAGTTGGCTCGGGCTGGCTATGCGATAATCTTTGGCAGCATTATGATTTCACAAACGATAAAAAATACCTGGGCGATATTTATCCGGTACTGAAAGGCTCGGCATTGTTTTATAGCAGCATACTCATCAATGATCCTAAAACGGGCTGGCTGGTAACTTCGCCATCGTCATCGCCCGAAAACGGATTTTTAATACCTGATGGAAGCGGCAGACATGCTAGTATCTGCATGGGACCGACTATCGATAACCAAATCATCCGCGAGTTGTTCAACAATGTGATCACAGCAGGTAAGGTGCTGGGAAAAGATGCCGTCTTCTGCAAAATACTGCAGGAAAAACTTAAAAAACTGCCGCCTCCAGGTATTATTGCCAAAGATGGCAGGATTCAGGAATGGCTGGAGGATTATGCCGAAATAGAACCGCATCACCGCTGCATTTCGCATTTGTATGGCCTGTACCCGGCGTCGCTTATTACACCCGAAGCTACCCCTGCGCTTGCTGAAGCAAGCAAAAAAACGCTGGAAGCCCGGGGCGATGACGGCCCCAGTTTTGCCATTGCTTACAAAATAGCGTGGTGGGCAAGGCTGCATGACGGCGAACGTGCTTACAAACTATTCACCGACCTCATCCATCCTACCCTTGCCACCAATATAAATTATGGCGATGGCGGCGGTATTTATCCCAACATGCTTTCTGCTGGGCCTCCATTCCAAATCGATGGTAATTTCGGAGCCACGGCAGCATTGGCCGAAATGCTGATCCAAAGTCATGCAGGTTTTATTGAGCTGCTACCATCTATACCCACTAATTGGAAGCAAAAAGGCGAGGTTAAAGGCTTAAGGGCAAGAGGCAATTTCACTGTAGATTTTAAATGGCAGAATGGCAAAATCACCAATTACCGCATTACTTCCACCCAACCCCGAAAGGTTAAAATGAAGATAAACGGTATGGTAAAAGGAGTAATGGCGCAAAAAGCGTAACAGCACCAGTTGTAAAGAAAACGTTATGATTCAAAAAAACATAACGCAAATAAATAAAATGGAACTTATACATTTAATAACCCAAAATTCATGCGAAAGTTTCTTAACCGTTTTATAATTGCTATGCAATTGTCCGGCTTGCTTTGCGTTTGGCAACCGGCAATTGTTTCGGCATCGGCCAATATCCAGCCGTCTCAACAAGGCGGCATATCGTTTTCATATAGCCCCGTCGGCACTATCAGCTATGACAAAAAAAACGGCACCTTTTCTGTTACCGAAAACGGTAAAACTGTACTTAACAATTGCTATAGTAAAGCCTATATCAACGGAAAGTTCATTATCTCAAGGGATTATAAACATATCACTTATAACAAAAACCAGATAACTGATGACTTTGGCAAGGGTGTTAAACATACCTTTACACTAACCGACAATAATTTGCCAAACATGGTACAGGTGTTTTATACCTACCCATCGCATAAAGGCTATTTTTTTGTTCAACTTTATATTGAAGGCAAAAACCTGAAAACAAATTATACGGAGCCAATAGCCGGAAATATGGCGACAATACCCGGCGATACCCGTTCGTTATTTGTACCTTTTGATAACGATACCTTTATCAGTTATAATTCAAAAGCGTTTAAAGCGCCGCTTACCAATACCAGCGCCGAAGTAGGTACTGTTTTTGATAACAGCAGCCGTAACGGTTTAGTGTTTGGATCTGTGGAACACGAAATCTGGAAAACCGGCGTGCGTACCATCGCCAAAAAAGACAGCGCCAATACCTTTGAGATATGGGGCGGTTATACCGAAGAGGCCGTAAACCGCGACAAGATAGCACATGGTTATATCAACGGTGATACCGTTAAATCGCCCAAAGTGTTTGTTGGCTGGTTTGCTGATTGGCGCACCGGTATGGATGAATTTGGTAAAGCCAACCGTATTGCTGAACCACCTTACATTTTTAACTGGACAAAGCCCACCCCTGTTGGCTGGAACAGTTGGGGCGTTATGCAGGAAAAACTCAATTACGATAAAGCTATCAAAGTAGCTAACTTTTTTGCCGACAGCATCCCTGCATTCCGCAATGGTAATACGGCGTTTATTGATCTCGATTCGTTTTGGGATAATATGATCAGTGGGGGCTGGGAAGGTGATTTTGGTAAGCTGAAATCATTTGCGGATTACTGTAAATCAAAAAGCCTGCAGCCCGGCGTTTACTGGGCACCGTTTACCGACTGGGGCTGGAAAGGCGGCCCCGACCGCAAAGTTTTGGGCAGCAACTACACCTACGGCGAAACCTGGACTAAGGTTGGTGACGGCTACCACGATATTGACGGTGCCCGCGCAACAGACCCAACCCATCCGGGTACCCTGCAACATATTGACTATGTAATTGGTAAATTAAAAGCCTGTGGTTTTAAAATGATCAAGATCGACTTTCTGGGTCATGCGGCGGCCGAATCAAGCCATTTTTATGACCCTAAAATCACCACCGGTATGCAGGCGTATAAAAGGGGGATGGAACACTTGATTGATCAGTTGGGTGATCAGATGCTGGTTTACGCTGCCATTTCTCCCAGCCTGGCAACCGGGCGTTACGCACACATGAGGCGTATTGCATGCGATGCCTTTAAAACGATAAAGGACACCCGTTATACGTTAAACAGCGTAAATTACGGCTGGTGGCAAACTTACCTGTACAATTACATTGATGCCGACCATGTTGTACTTTCAACCGAAAGCGAAGGCGCTAACAGGGCAAGGATGCTCTCGGCAGTTATTACGGGAACGTTTATAACCGGCGATGATTTCTCTGCCCATGGCCAATGGAGTGACAGAGCAAAAGCTATGTATCAAAATCTTGAGGTCTTAAAGATTGTGCAAAATGGAAAAGCTTTCAAGCCGGTTGAAGGTAACACCGAGACAGATACAACCGAGCAGTTCACGCAAAAAATTGGCAACAGCTTTTACCTGGCACTGTTTAACTATAGTGAAACTGATAAAGTGTATACTATCGACCCGAAAAGGATTGGTATGGAGGCCGGAAAAGCAGCAAATGCGAAATCGTTACTGCAAGGCACTAACGTAAACACAAAAAGCGTTTTGGTAAAAGCAGGAGATGCTGAATTATTAAAATTTGAATTGAACTAATAAACACTGCAAAGGCGCCGGCAACAGATTCCCCTTTAATCGCCGGACGCCTTTTGAGGGGATGAAACCCTGTATCGTTTTCAACTGTTTAGCTTAACTGATTTTGCCCGTTTGCATGCAAGCGGGCATTTTGATTTTTTTGCGCTTACACAGCATTTGTTTTTGTGTTTAACGCCCGCAACGTTAGTCTTTTCTATCTGGAGCGAAGTAAAAAACAATCCGCCGGTAACGGCCAGTATGGTAAAAAATTTCATAGCAGTAGGTTTTAACATAAAAGACGATCTTTTTTTGCGAATGTTACAGTTAATTAGCCAAATGTTAATTTTCGCATACTTTTAAACAAGGATTCAGCTCGTAAACAGGTAGTTACCGTAACAACCGTTATTGGCAATGAAGCGGTAAAGTAATCATCCTTCCCTCAAAAACAAAAAGTCAGTGACCTCGCGTTACTGACTTTTTCATTAACTATTAACTGACCAAATATCCTTAACAAAAAACTATCTGGTACTGCAAACATAGTGTGTTAAATACGTGCTACATGTGTGAAAAGCACCATCTTAACACAAAAAGAAAACTCTTATCATGCTGATTGTCTGTATTTTAATGGTGTTATCTTATAATGCGTGCGGAATAACCTGATGAACGAACTTGGGCATTCAAAACCTACCATACCAACTACTTCATTTACAGGATAACGGGTATCCTTTAACAACATTAATGACCGTTTTAAACGCAATTGAATTAAAAACTGGTGCGGCGTTAAACCAAAGGCCTGCTTAAATGTGCGCAACAGATGGTTAACCGAAAGGCAGGCATGTTCAGCAAGGTCTTCAAGGCTAATATTCTGATTATAATTACTGTACAGGTACTCCTTAGCCAAATTAAGGCGGCGCAGGATCTCAACCCTGGTACCCTGGTTTAAAAAATCGAGCTTTTCGGCTTTTTTGCAGATCTCATCATTATAAATATGAAAATAATTAATGAGCGTATGGTGCAGGTATTCGTTGATCAGCATTTCATCCTGCATTCCATTATCCAGGTGTTGTTTCAGGTGACATACATTGTACTTGATATCGCCGGCAAACGGATATATGGTTTCATTAAACTCCGGCTGTAATTTACCGTTACCGTAGCCTTTACTTAACAAAGTGTCATTGTCAAAGGTCCAGCAATCTTTAAAATCCTGCAAAAACTGCTGATCAAAATTGATGGCAAATGATTGTACCTGCTGGCCAAGGTCGGTATCGGTTGAATATTGTGTACCCCTGTTCAGGATCAGGAACGAATCGGGATATATGGACAAATGTCTGCGGCCAATATCATAACGTTCATTACCGCTTAATACAAAGCGAAGGCTTAAATCTGAAGTATACTGCGGCCCCTGCCTCTGGCCGCCGGTGCGACTTACAATCTTGTTGTTGTTGCGTAATACTTTTGAATAGTCCATTGTGATATGATTTTATTGTTCGTTATAATTTCTTTCTTCCAGTAACATAAATTTGTTCCCCGCCGGGTCTAAAAATTCGGCTGCCAGTCCGGCCGGTAAATATGCAGGCGATTTGCAAAAAAATACGCCAGCAGTACGGAGGACATGATAATCGCTCAAACAGTCGGTAGTATTAATGATAATATTACTCTTATCACTGTTGCCGTCATTATTAGTTACAAGCAGCGCCACATTTAATTTATCCGACTGGATCACCGTGCTTTCCCTGCCCTCGTAAAATGTCATTGTGCCTGTTACTTTGAAGCCTAATTTTTGAGTATAAAAATCAATTTGACCCTCAAAGTCAGCTGTATACACAGGTATATATTTCAATTTCATTTTACAGTAGCTATTAACAGAAACCAGATTGTAATGATGGAAACCAACCTGTTGGCCAGGGGCAGCAAACAGGATAATTTTTGAAGCGGGTTTACAGTAGCCGGTCAGTTAAAACTACTTAACATATCAAAGGTACTTTACCTGCAGGGGGATAGTATCCCCCTATTTGGGGGATTTGTGAATTAGTAGGGTTTGGGTTATTGGCAGTTATTTTATAGCGATGATTCGAAAGGACACAGATCGGGGAGGAAAATAATTAATCATCCCTGCGTTCGTGTCCTCACGAACGCCTCTAAGAGGTTGTAAAAATGAAAGGAAATATTTTTGTAGAGACGCATAATTGCGTCTCCCGGAGAACAAGCCAATTTCAAAAGTTTATCAGGTACCGTAAATTGCAGGCGGGAGACGCAATTATGCGTCTCTACATTTAAGAACTATCGTTTTTAACAGCCTCTAAGCCTATATCAGCTTATTCTGCCTTGCCAGCTTAATAGCATCGGCACGCGAGTTTACATCGAGTTTTAGGTAGATGTTTTTGATGTGGCTCCGAACGGTTTCCAGGTCAATAAACAATTCATTAGCTATCTGGCCGCGGCTTTTGCCTTCGCCTATCAGCTCCAGGATCTGGGTTTCACGTTTAGATAACGGAGATTCCTGATTTTTTTGGAACGAGCGAATTACCAGGCGCGCGATGTTTATGCTCATAGGCCCCCCACCTTCCCGCACTTCTTTTATCGATTCGATGATTTTGGCTGAAGGGGTGTTTTTAGTAAGGTATCCCGAAGCGCCATTTGCCAGCGCGTTAAAGATTTGCTTTTCCGACTCATAAACAGTAAGGATCAGGATATAGCAATTGGGCAGCAGTTTTTTTAATTTAGGGATTGCATCAATACCGTTAACACCGGGCAGCTCTATATCAAGCAATATTACATCGGGTTTATCCGCAGCTATTTTTTTAGCAGCTTCATCATATGAACAATAGGTACTTATCACATCATAGCCCTCGGTAGCACCAATTAAAAAGGCATAGCCATCGCGCAGGGTTTCATCATCCTCAATAATACTTACCTTAATGTTACGGGCCATGCTTAACTGCTTAACTGATTTTTACTAAACTTTAATGTTACTGATGTGCCTTTGCCTGCTTCCGAATTAATGAGCAGTGATGCATTGATCCGTTTTGCGCGGGCATTAATGTTGTTGATCCCCCGGCCGCGATGGGTGGCACTGCTATCAAACCCCTTACCATTATCGGTAACCCGGAGTGCTATCGCATTTTTATCGCTCTGATCAAGCTCAAAAACTACCTGTCCGGCATCGGCATGTTTAAGGATGTTATTTAACAGTTCCTTAAATATCATGGTGATGTTACGGCTGTATTCCATAGGCAGTTTTACCAGCTGGATATCTTCATCAACGGCAGCAAACTCAAAATCAACCTGTACATCATGAAAAACCTCTATCCCTATCTCGCGGATGTGGTTCAGGGTTTCATACAGATTATCGCTTTTAGGATCAAGTGCCCACAGGATATCCTTTGTACCGTTGTATAGTGATGCCGCGTTTTGCTTGATCTGATCCACGATTCCGCGCTGATCCGCTTGCTCTCTATCTATTTTGGCATTCAGTATTTCTGATAAGACGGTGATCCGGGTTAATTTGTTACCCAGATCGTCATGAAAATCTTCGGCTGTTTGCTGGCGGATCTTTAATTTTTCTTCCCGCTTCATGGCTTCAATTGCCTTTTGACGTTTTATTTTACGCTGATGAACTAAATTTTGCACCCCGAAACCCAGCAGAACTAAAAATATAATGGCTAATAACCTGAAGGTAAAAGTTTGATAAAAAGGCGGAATGATCACAAAACTGAAACTGGCCATCTTCGGCGATACCTGCCCGTCGGGGCTTATGGCTTTCACCTTGAAAGTATATGTACCGGGCGGCAGCGAAGGATAATTGACCACATTGTTGCGCGTGGGCGAGCTAAAAGCACTATCCAGCCCAACGAGCTTATACTGGTAAGATACCGCGTCAGGATTTTTGAGGTAAACACCAAGAAAAGATATCGACAAATGATTTTGATTATGTTTAAGCTCAGCCCAGTCATTAAGGTCGATAGAAGAGCGTTTTTCGCCATCCTCCTTCATCAACTGTACCGATTTAATGAACACATGCGGCGGTGGCGAGGGAACCATTTTTGTCATGGTATTATACACCATAACAGCCTTGGTGGTACTGATCCAAATTTCGTGTCCGCGGTGCATAATGGCATTCTGGTTGGCCTCTACCACCGGTTCTTTTGAGCCTATGTTATCAATTACCCAAAAAGTTTTCTTTGCAGGGTCGTATTGCATCCGGTTAATTCCCCTACCGGTACCCATCCAAAGCCGGCCGCGTTCATCAGCAGCAAGGCTGTAAATACTATTGGCTTTGAGCCCGTCATCAACATTATAAATATTTACCGCCCCGGTTGTCATATCCCAGGTGTATAAACCGCTATCATCTGTACCAACCAGCAGCAAGTCGCGATATCGGATCATGCTGTAAACCGCAGTAGCCGGAAATGATTTAAGTTTAAACCCTGGAACTATTTTTTTATTTACGGCCAGCATAACGCCGTTTTGGGTGCCTATCAAAAGAGAATCGCGCCCCAGGCTAAGCATTGCGGACGAATAAGGGGGAATACCTTCCAATTGTTTCAGCTCGCCGTTTTGGTAATAGAAACAGCCCATTGACGTGCCCAGCCATATAATACCACTGTCATCGGCAGTAATAAAATTACAGGCAAAAGATGAACTGTTTTTTACCTGCCTGAAACCCTTTTTATCATACTGCCATAAACCGGTTTGCCCGGTACCAATCCAAACAGTGCCGTTTTTATCCGTATATAAACTCTGCACCCCTTTTAAATATGGCGAGCCGGTTGGTACAGGCACTTCGCTGGTTTTTTTCCCGTCATATCGCAAAAGGCCGGCTCCATCTATCCCCATTAAAACATTTTTGTTCCAGTCTTCGGTCACCGACATTATTATCTTTGATTCGGGGATACCCTGTGTACGGTCAAAAACGGTATATCTATCGCCTTCGCAGCGGTAAAGGCCATTGCCAAGGCTCCCCATCCACAGGTTTTTATCTGCATCAAAATAAATATCAGGGACAGAGTTATCGGTAAGTCCGTTTGACGAGTTATAGTGGATCACCTCATCGTCGTCCATAATGCAATAGGCACCATTATCAGTACCCAGCCAAATGTTGGCATCGGCATCCTGCTCAATACATAGAAGCTGGCCTTTTAATTTCCCGGTAACGTTTCTTTGATCCAGCGGCTTAGCAACCCCATCCTTTGCGCATAACAAGCTTGAGCGGGTTAAAAGATATGTTTTGTTTTTATCAAAACGATCGAAAAAAATACGTTTAACAACCTGCTCTTCATACCGCGGGCCTATGTCTATTGCATGTTCCCATTTTTGCCCTTTCAGGCGATAAATGCCTTTTTTATAAACAGCGGCGTAAAGGGTGCCGGCGCTGTTGACGGCCAAACTGGTAACAAAAATGTCAGGATCATCACTCACAGGCACATGCTGCATCTTATCATTTTTAATCCTGAATAGTGCACCCGCCGATGTTACCCAGATAGTCCCCTCTCCATCCTGAGTTATACTACCTACAAAATAACGCTTCAGCGGGATATCTGGTTTATACCTTATAATCCGGCCCTTGTAAAGCCTTGCAAGCCCGTTCATGGTACCAAACCAGGTACAGCCCCCTTTATCCGAAAAAATGGTTGCAACATAGTTATCCGGCAAACCGGTTAAGCGGGTATATGCGGTAAAGTCTTTACCATCAAAACGGCAGGCCCCGCCAAAGGTACCTATCCAAAGGCGATGGTCGGTATCCATGGATAGCTTGTTTATTTGCGACTGGATGAGCCCATCCTCAATATCATAGTGCGCAAAAATGTATTTCTGTGCATGGGCCCGGCCTGTAAACAACAGCATACCTGCCAGGGAACACAAAACCAGAAAAACGGGGAAACGCGATAGCTTATTCAATTAAAAACGTAATTTAAATTACCTGTATGGGGGTACAATTAAAAAGTTAAATTAAAGCTAATTAAAATAAAAAAAATCACCCCAATAGGGTGATTAATTATTATCAGTTAAGGAAATAAAATTTAGTTTTTGGCTACTACAGAATTGTCGTTGGGTAACGGTGTTTTTATATCCTCAAACATTTTGCAAACCTGGGTAATTTTCCAATCCTGTTTATCATTTTTTTCGATGATCAGGTAATCATGCTGTGAGCAGTTTTCATAATTAAAATCGACTCTGGCAATCACCATAGCATCGCTTTTGGCAAGAACCTCATAGCTTGATGCGCAGTTTTGTGTTGTGCCGGCATCCTTTTTCATCATGTTCACCAGATCATCTTTTTCCTGTACAAGTACCTTTTCGCCGCGCGGGAGCTTCAATACAGAATTATCGCTCATGATTGATTTTAATTTTTTAAAGTTGGAGGTCATATGACTGTCAATGAAATCGCGGATCACATTGGTGTACTCTGTTTCGGCCACTGGCCTGGCGTAAAGGGTGCTGACAGATAATAGTCCTACTATAAATGCCAATAAAAACTTATTTTTCATTTGTGATATTTTTTTGATCAAATGTGGGCAGGGTTTCATCAAAAAAATATGCACATCACACCTAAGCAGGCAGGTATGGTACTGCCGCAAAGAAAGCAGGTGCTTTTCGCCTATTAAAGTCATTTTTAGTACATTTTTTGCATTTAGCCCATTAACCTGCAAAAACAATCAAACAATTACTTAATTTCAATAAACAATATCAGAAGCCTCCGGAGGTATTTAAATCTCTACGAAAATATTTTTATTTTTGAGAGCATCTTTTACCTATATAAACCCCACTGTAACTTGGAACCTACTGAAAACTTTTTCCGAAGTATTGTTGAGGCATCGCCCTTTCCGGTGTACATGTGTATGGGCAAAAATAAGCTTATCGCTATGGCCAACGAAGCCGCTTTAAAAGCCTGGGGAAAAGATAAATCAGTAATTGGCAAATCATTTGACGAGGCGCTGCCTGATCTTGACGGCCAGCCATTTAGCAGCCAGATAAGCAAAGTTTACCACAGCGGCGAAACCTACCATGGCAGCAATGAACCGGCAGAATTTGTAATTAACGGTAAACGGCAGATTAATTATTACAAGTTTACTTTTCAGGCGGTTCGCAACACACGTGGTAAAATTGTGGGTGTTATTTGTTTCTCAACCGATGTTACAGAAATTGAGCACGCCCGGCAGGCGATGGAAGAGAGCAGGCATACTTTGTATAATATGGTAAAGCAAGCCCCTGTAGGCATCTGTATTATTAACAGCGACAACCTGGTAATTGAGGTAGTTAATGATTCATATCTCGAACTCGTTGGTCGAAAACGTGCAGAAATGGAAAACCGGGTTATTTGGGATGCCATACCGGAAACTGCTGATCTATACCGCCCCGTGATGGACAATGTTATTGAAACGGGGCGCCCCATTACTGCCAAAGAGCATAAATTATTACTGGTACGCAATGGAATACCAGAAATGGTATTTATTGATTTTGTTTACGAGCCCATCAGGGGTTTTGACGGCGAGATCAGCGCCATTATGGTTATTGCCATCGATGTAACTGAAAAGTTTTTTGCCCGGCGTAAAATTGAAGAAGCCGAAGAAAGGGCGAGGCTTGCAGTTGAAGCCGCCGAAATTGGCACCTTTGATCTCGATCTGGTTACGGATGAGATCCTCACATCTGAAAGGTTTAACATTATTTTTGGCGTTGGGCGTGATGCACCCCGCGATTTATTTTTAAAAGCATTGCATCCCGACGATGTGGAATTACGCAATAATGCCCATAAAACGGCTCTTACTACCGGAAAACTGTTTTATGAAGCGAGGATCATCTGGCCAAACGGCTCAATACGCTGGATCAGGACGCAGGGTAAGGTTTATTACGGTTCTGTAAACAAACCATTGCGCATATTGGGCACTTTGCTTGATATTACTGAGTTTAAACATTTGCAGCAGCAAAAAGACGATTTTATCAGCGTTGCCAGCCATGAGCTAAAAACGCCAATGACGTCAATCAAAGCATCGATGCAATTGCTGGACAGGTTGATCAAGGTTGATCCTTCATCTGAGAAGATCCCTCAATTTATAAGCCGCGGCAACAGCAGCTTAAATAAGATGCAGCAATTGGTTGATAGTTTGCTCAATGTATCAAAAATAACCGCCGGACAGCTTTCTTTACATAAAATAAGTTTTTCGGCAGCGCAATTGATCAATGAGTGCTGTGATCATATCAGGCTTGCAGGTACACATGAATTAGTACTTACCGGCGAAACTGAACTCCAGTTATTTGCCGACAGGCAACGTATTGACCAGGTTGTTGTTAACTTTGTAAACAACGCAGTTAAATACGCGCCTGAAAGCAACCACATAATAATCAATATTGCCAAACAGGATAATATGGCCAAAATATCAGTACAAGATTTTGGTAAAGGGATTCCGGCCGAAAAAATCCCGCATTTATTTGAGCGCTACTACAGGGTTGACACATCAGGGATCCAATACTCGGGGCTTGGGCTTGGTTTGTACATCAGTGCCGAGATTATTGAACGCCATGGCGGCCAAATAGGTGTAGAAAGCGAAGTTGGCAAAGGCAGTACCTTTTGGTTTACGATACCGTTAAATTGAAATTTAAATCACGATTGAAAATAGTAAAACCCCTAATCATCGTTTTATTGTTTTGCCTGCTCACTGTTTTTACACAAATTGGTGGGTTGGTTTATCTCATTTCAATTAGCCTGCACATACTAATCAACAAAACAGTAGATAATAAATATTACCGCCAAATTACCAAGGCTGTAGTTTTTATGGCGTTATATTGCCTTACCACTTTTTTAATTGTACCTCCGCTTGCAAGGCTTTCGGGCAGGGTGCCGCTCCCCTTCTCCCAAATCAATCATTTAAAGCCGCTAAACCGGCTAACCTGCCTGTTCAATCGTAATTATGTTCGCCCACAACTTAAGCAGGCTGCATTTGCCGTAGCCGCCGAAATGAACGATAAGTATCCGGGAAGTACCCTGAATTATCTTGACGCGAGCTTTCCGTTCATTAATGGGTTTCCGCTTATGCCCCACCTGAGTCATAACGATGGTAAAAAACTCGATCTCGCATTTTTTTATATCGATAATAAAACAAACTTAGAAACTGATAAAGCACCTTCGCCAATCGGATACGGAATTAGTGAAGAACCGCGCGCCGGGGAAATCAATACAACACAGGCTTGCCTGATAAAGGGTTATTGGCAGTATAGCTTTTTGACTAAAATGGTTCCCCAGGGTAATAAAGTTAATTTTACTTTTGACAGTTTACGAACAAAGGCACTTGTAACCCTCTTTGCATCGCAAAATGTCATCAATAAAATATTTATCGAACCTCATTTAAAAAACCGCCTGGGCATCAAAACACCCAAACTACGATTTCACGGATGCCGTGCAGTAAGGCATGACGACCATATTCATGTACAATTATAGTTAAAAGCATTTATTAATTTTCAACAAACGGATTATAGCAGATTTCCCAGCAATTCCCTTCAGGATCGGCAATAAATCCGGCATACCCGCCCCAGAAAGTTTCGGCCGGATGCTTCAAGACTTGTACTTCTGCCAGCCTCAATTGGGCTATTTTGGCGTCAACATCAGCTTTTGAAGCCAGATTTATAGTAAGATAAAAACGATTGCTTTCAGCATTATTGCTTATATTTGTGTACTCTGAAAAAAGCAACTCATTGCATAGGGTAAGCACCAAATTATCAAGCTTTAACATTATTACCTTTTCGTTTTCGGCAAGCATCTGCCATCCGAATTTGCCGGTATAAAATGCCTTGACCTCGTCAAGATCTTTAACTGCAAGAGTAATGGCTGTTACATGGGCCTGCATTGTATATTTTTTTATTAGATCCTATCCAATCATGAAATCAGGGTTCCTGGCTGATTTTATTTCACACTCAAATTTAATCGCCAGTTAATACAGCCGGGGTAAATTGAGCTAACCAAATATATAAACATGCAGATCAATTATTTCATAGTAGCCGTTGTGATAACCCTGTTAATAGCATTAATGATATGGATAGTTAAAACTAACCGTAAAGACGAAAAAGACTTTGAAAAGCAGATCATTGACCGGGAACTTAAACCAAGGGAACACACTAAACCTCAAAAAGCCCATAAAGCCGTGTGATCGGGTAAAACCCGCTATCAACTCGCGTAGTTTCACGTATCATTTTGTATGATCCTTTTTTTAAATTTAACAACCTAACCTAATATCTATCTCATGGCAGCAGATAAAACTTCAGATCAGCAAGTATTTTATGTAGGACTTTGTATGGCCGGCGCCGTATCTGCCGGGGCCTATACAGCAGGCGTTATTGATTACCTGCTTCAGGCATTAACCGAATGGGAAAAGCACCGCAATGAACCCGGTGTCCCATCTCACAAGGTGCAGATCCCGGTAATGGGCGGCGCGTCGGCAGGCGGTATGACCAGTATCATGGCCGCATCCTCCCTTAATAACCCGATAACCCATATCGACAAGCCATCCGGAGATCTTTTAGCCGAACATCCCGAAAACAAGCTCTACCACTCCTGGGTTGACCTTGTGCAGGCTGATATGTTCACAAAAATGCTGGATACCAGCGATATCAAAAGCTCGGGTGTAATATCGGCACTTAATTCTGACTTTATCAATGATGTTGCCAAACGCGTAGTTGCTGCCGATCCAAAACAATGGCAACCGCTGCCCGCTTATATTAAACCCGGTTTAAAGATCTTTACCACGCTTACAAACCTACAGGGCTACGCCTACAATGTTCCGTTCAATTCATCATCGCTGCAGCGTACCAAGTATAATATGCGCATCCACAACGATTACGCATGCTTTGAGCTTACCGAAAACGCCATTGCCGGGCATAATAACGGATGGATGCCGCTTGACCTGAAAAATAATATTAACACAGATATAGCCGCCGACGCTGCAATGGCCACCGGCGCCTTTCCGGTTGGATTGCAATCAAGGATAGTTAAACGCGACGCCCAATATGTTAACAATAACCCATGGTTAAGCAACTACTTAACCAATACGCCAATTGATGCAGGCGGCTACCAAACCCTGAATGTCGACGGTGGTATGATCAACAATGAGCCGTTCGATAAAGTACGAAGTGTTTTAGACGATCTTACCGGTCAGCCCAGCGTTGATTATAACAACTTTAACAAGTTTGTTTCAACCGTACTTATGATCGAACCCTTCCCTACCCAACCACCAAAACCAATTTCGCAATCACGGGCTATATCAAATGTGATAGGCTTAACGCTGTCATCCATGCTATCGCAAATGCGCTCAAAAGCGGTTAATATTAAAGACGCTATGGACGAGGATTGCGCAGGTCAGTACCTGATCACGCCATCGCGCCGCGTAGATACGCCCGATGGCAAATCGACAGACCTAACCGGTGAGCAAGCCATAGCCTGCGGTGCGCTGAGCGGATTTAGCGGTTTTTTTAATAAAGAATTCAGGGTACATGATTTCTTTTTAGGCCGGCACAATTGTAAGATCTTTTTGCGCGATTACTTTACCATACCAGCCAAAGCGCTTACCACCAACCCTATTTTTAAAGATGGTTATGCTAATGCCGATCTGGCCAGATTTAAATCAACCCAAAACGATAGCTACCAGATCATCCCTGTATTTGAAGAAGATATCAAATTCCCCGATATTAAATTCAGTTCGGGTACCAACTGGCCTACGCTTAAAGAAAAAGATATCGACAGGTTTAGCAGCGACTTGAAAGACCGGATCCAAACCATTATACTTAATGTGGCAGACCTGGGCTGGCTTACCAAAAGCTTATTATGGATAGGCGCTAAAGTGATCCTGAATCGCATGGTAACCAACAAAATAATGGTAGTTATCAAAGAAGAGCTTAAAACCTGGAAACTGCTGCCGTAGCGGTCTAAAAAATTCAGCCTTACGAAGCTTCTTAAAACTTCGTAAGGCTTCAAAGGCTTTACACCGCCTTAAATACCACTATTCCGTTATGCCCGCCAAAGCCAAAAGTATTGCTCATAGCTACTTTTACTTTATGGTTAATGGCATCATTTAATACAAATTTCAAATTGTCGGGAATAGCAGGATCCAGGGTTGTAGTATTGATTGTTGGTGGTATCACCTGGTTTTCAATTGATTTTATGGCTGCAATAGCTTCAATAGCTCCGGCGGCACCCAGCAGGTGGCCGGTCATTGATTTGGTTGAACCTATAATAGTATCTGTTGCTTTGCCTTTGGTAACCGCAAGCAGGGCGTTAATCTCTGAAAGATCGCCTACCGGCGTTGATGTGGCATGCATGTTCAGATAGTCGACATCTTCAATGTTTAACCCCGATTCATTTAGGGCCTGTTGCATGGCACGTGCTGCACCCAATCCTTCAGGGTGGGTTGCTGTCATATGGTAGGCATCAGCAGTCATAGATGCTCCGGTAACTTCAGCATAAATATGGGCACCACGACCTACTGCATGTTCATAATCTTCCAACACCAAAGCACCTGCGCCTTCGCCCATAACAAAACCATCACGATCAATATCAAATGGCCTTGAAGCGTGTTGCGGATCATTATTACGGGCCGACATGGCTTTCATCGAACTAAAACCACCAATAGAAGCCGGGGTTATAGGCGCTTCAGAACCGCCGGTAACGATGATCTTAGCCTTACCCAAACGGATGTAATTAAAAGCATCCATAATAGCAGTATTGGACGTTGCACAGGCCGAAACCGTGGTATAATTGATCCCCATAAAACCATTGCGGATAGAGATCATACCCGAAGCCATGTTAGATATAAACTTCGGCACAAAAAACGGGCTGAACCGCGGCTGTCCATTACCTTTGGCATATTCGGTTACCTGCTCTTCAAAAGTTTCCATACCACCTTGTCCGCTGCCCCAGATCACGCCAACATCAAACGGGTCCATTTTATTAAAATCAAAACCCGAATCGCGGATAGCTTCATCAGATGCTACCAATGCGTACTGGGTAAAGGTGTCTGTACGTTTTAATTCGGCCTTATCAAGGTGATCTGTGATATTGAAATCTTTCAATTCACAGGCAAATTGCGTACGGAACAATGATGCATCAAAACGGGTGATGGTTGCAGCGCCGCTTTTACCGGCTATTAAATTTTGCCAATAAGTTTCTACATTATTTCCAAGCGGTGTTAAAGCGCCCAGACCTGTTATAACTACTCTGTTTAACATGATGGTTTTATTAAAATCGGCGCAAAGATATAAATATATACCACTTGGTATTTTGATAATTCAACATGTACTGGTTTTACATGCTGAAAATTACCGGGTTATGGCATGACCAAAAGTTAAAACAGTTCAAAAACCATCATGGTTAAATCAAGGAAAGAGATTCGATTATTTTCCAAAAATCTTATTTAGTTCTGAATAAGGAACAGCATCATTTACAAAACCATAACTTCCCCGTGAAAGTTCAATAGCGGCCCGCTGAAAAGCGCCCAAAGCAGCCCTTGCCAATGCAGAACCAAGACTTACCCTTTTTATACCCAGGTCGGCAAGTTCATTGAAGCTAATATCAAAACCTGCTGCGCCAAGTACAATATTCACGGGCTTAGGCGCAACGGCTTTTACTACTTCGCTTATTTGTTCCCTCGTTTTGAGGCCCGGCGCAAAAAGCACATCGGCACCTGCATCGGCATAAGCAACAAGGCGTTTTATGGTGTCCTGCAGATCTATTTTCCCGTGGATCATATTTTCGGCCCTTGCGGTCAATATAAAATGAAAAGGAAGGCTTCGCGCCGCTTCAACAGCAGCCTTTATCCGGGCAGCCGAAAGGTCAAAATTGTAAATGGGATCTTTATCATTACCTGTGGCATCCTCTATTGAGCCGCCAACCAGTCCCATTTCCGCTGCGGCTAAGATAGTTTCGGCACAAATCTCCGGCGTATCGCCAAAACCATTCTCCAAATCGGCGGCTACCGGTAAATGGGTTGCGTTAATAATAGCGTGGGCATTATCCAGTGTTTCACTGCGGCTGATCAGGGCATAACCATCTGGCCGGCCCAGTGCATAAGCCAACCCGGCACTGGTAGTAGTAAAAGCTTCAAAGCCTAAACCGGCTAAAATTTTAGCCGAACCTGCATCCCATGGATTAGGGATAACAAACAGGCCATCGCGTTCATGCAGAGCTTTAAAAACTTCGGCTTTTTGATATTGGTAATTGTTTATTGCAGATGACATTTGAAGGTAGATTAGTGTTTATCGAAATTAAGCAAAAGTTAGCCTGCAATCACAAGTCTTAAGCCAGAAATTTGCTTTTTGACTTAAGACTTACGACTTCTAACTTCCGACTTAATATCCCTATTATTGCAACAGCAATAGTTATGAAACAAAAAGTAGATATTGAAAACTGGATCAGGAAAGAGCATTACAACTTTTTTAAACAGTTTGAAGAGCCCTATTATGGCATAAACGTAAACGTTGATGTAACAGCCGCCTATAAGTTTGTGAAGGATAACGGGATCTCGTTTTTCCTTTATACCATGTATCAGTGTTTAGCTGCCTCGCAAATTATTGAGCCTTTCAAATATCGTATGGAGGGCAATGATGTTTTTATTTACGACCAGATTGATGCCAGCTCAACCGTTCCGCGGGCTAATGGCACATTTGGTTTTGGCGAATGGCCCTTTCATCCGTTGTTCGAAGATTTTGCCCGCGACGCCAACAAGGAAATTGAACGGGTGCAAAGTAACAACCTGCTTGAACGCAAGGCGTTAAACAATGTAATCCGTTTTTCTTCGCTACCCTGGATCAACTTCACCTCGCTGTCGCACGCGCGGATGTTTTCATTTGTGGATAGCTGCCCCAAAATTTCCTTTGGGAAAATGACAGAGCATCATGGTAAGCGTACTATGCCCGTGTCCGTCCATGTAAATCACGCATTGATTGATGGCATCCACGTGGGCCAGTATATTGATTGTTACCAGGAGCTGCTGAACAAAGGGTTTTAGGCTACTGTAAACGCGCAGAAGTTGCGTACCTCTGGCACGTAAAACCCTATAAATCTTTAATAATTATTCTACAAACCTTTAGCACCTCTGGTGCTATCTTTCCATCTATTGATTTACAAGATAAAAAGTTTAACTTTTTTTAAACACATTTTCCTTCACCATAAACAACGGCAGCGAGCCATGATCAAGCACGCGCGAATGAAAATCCCTGATATTAAACTTAACGCCTTGTTTTTGCTGCAATTCCTCTTTCCAGTGCAGTATTTGTAATGCGCCATACTTGTAGGTAACTACCTGTGCCGGCCAGCGGCGCATGCGGGCAATTTCGCGCATGGCAATATCATCCTGCCCCCGGATGTTCTTTTTCCAAAATGCCAGCGCCTGTTCATCTGTCCAGCCGTAATAATTAAGCGCTACATCCAAGGGTACGCGTACCGACCGTACAATATCCCACTCCCATTTACCCAGGTCATCATAAGGCGTTTTGTATACACCAAGTTGTTTGCCTAACTCTTCGGTATATGCCGCCCAACCCTCAGCAAAGCCCATATAATAAAAAAGCTGCTGCACGGCTGATGTTTTGGTTTGCGCCTCCGTACTCGCCTCGTAATGGTGACCGGGAACTCCCTCATGCATAAAAAGCCAGTCGACCTGCCGTTTATTGTATGGCTTATCAAAAAGATTATAGTAAAACGCATTACTATCGTAATAGCCGGGCGTTTGTGCCAGCTGCCTGCTTTCGCCTTTTACAATTTTTAGCGGGGCTATGTTGGTATTGCTAAACAGTTTGGACATGTTGGCATAAATGACCGCTTTGGTATTTTCGAAGGCTTTCTGGACTAACTTCGGGTCGCTGATAAAAAAGGACGGATCATTGAGGTGCTTATAAAAAGCATCTTCGTTTAACCCGGTTTGCTGGCGGATAGCTTCGATATGCTTTTGAACGCGGGCCACTTCGCTAAGGCCAAACTGGTAGATCTCATCAGGAGTGGCGCTGGCACTGGTCCAGCGTTTAAGCAGGTAGGCATACCAGGCTTTTCCGTTAGGGAGGTTGATAATACCATTGGTAGGAACAGCCGCCGGTTTGTTTTTTAACCAATCCTGTTCAAGGGCAATCCGCTCTAAATTGAGGCCTGTTTCATAACGGATCAGCTGATAATCTACTTTTTCCGATTCGCTGAGCTGATCTGCCTTAAAAGCCGATAAGCCGGTTTTGACTTTTGTAAAAAAGTCCAGTTGCTTTTGCACATCGGCGGCTGTGCCAATACGCTCTAAGCCACTTACGTAGCTTAACTCCAATTGTGGTAAATGCAATTTGGTGTAGCCGGCTACAAAATCATTGCAAAAAGCATCAAACGTTTGCTGACCAAAAGCAAAAGAAGAAGTTAAAATAAAAAACAAAAAAACAAGAGGTCGCCTCATAACAACGGAGTGGTTAACAAACCTAAATATTTGCTTTGATTAATTTATGCAAAAACAAACCTCCTGTTAACCATTATCAGCAATCCAAAAGCATTTTTGCTTATGTTGATTGGATGTAGCTGTGCAATTGCTCAATGGTTTCCCTTTGCGAATAGATAGTTTCATACACCACATCACTCATAGAAATAATACCGCGTAGCTGATCGGCCACATCAAACACCGGTAAATACCTGATATTATTTTCGCTCATGATCAGCATGCATTCATCAACTGATGATTCGGGGGTGATCCTCGGGAAATTGGTACTTATGATCTCGCCGGCGGTGGTTTCGTCGGAGTGTTTACCCATTAAAATGATTTTACGGGAGTAATCCCTCTCTGTCATCAGGCCCATATACCTGCCATTTTCAGTTACCACTACCGAGCCGATGTTTTTTTCGGCCATCAGTTTCAACACGTTAAACACGGTGGTATCGGCAGGTACTGCAGTAACGTTGTTCCCCTTACGGGCCAGGATATGCTTTACACTTTTCATAAATACTCAGGTTAATTTGGTAAATTCAAGATACGAATAAGTAACAGAAAAACAATGGATTGTGGAAAACAAAATCTATTCAGGCTAAAAAAACCGTTCGGCCATGCAGTTTAAACCAATCCTTATATTGTAACAAATCAGGTGCCCCAATTTTTTGATTCCCGAAAAAAAATTAAAAAAATGCCGGCTGTCTTTTTTGTAAAAAAACAATTGTTCCATTTTTTGAGAGTGAAACAAGGAACAGTGTAAAAATGAAACAAATTGATAATCAGCTAATTAGTACATTCAATAAAACATACATAACTAATTAAAAATCAGACAATAAAACTAATAAGAGTAAAAACAATGGAGGTTTTACAGAAGATTTGACGCCATGTTTATACAACTTCTTTTTTTGTTTTTATCGTAACTTTTTGAATAAGTTACCCAATAATAAAAAGCGCTGACAAAATAGCTTCACCAACAATCTCGGTTTCTTTGATTAAAAATGCCCCCCGGTAATTAAACCGAAGGGCTACCAACCTATATAAAAACAAACCTATTGTTTTCTCTTTCCCCAAATGGCAGTGCCATGGTTATCTAACCCGGTAAATATCAGGGTTGATGTTATTTTGTTTTCCCAGTCGCGCTCACGTTCAACTTTTAGCTTGTACGTATCGCCGTTGCTGTATTTAAGCTCAAGCCATGGAGCGGTAAATGTCCATTTATCGGCAGCGTTACCATCAATAGTACCGGCAGCGTCCAGTTTAAAGGTTGTTGAAACCTGGAAGTCCGGATTGGTTTGCTCGGTACCATAACCCGGTACAATATGATAATTCAGCGTAATTTTTTCATAGGTTCCTGCCACATCGGTTGATGCTATAGTTGTTTGAGCAACATTGGCATATCGCTCGGGCGATACTATTGGCCAGCCGTCGGTCGTCCATGATATTTTACGAACGTGCAGGTCCATAAAGTACGAGTTAATACCCGGCCTGCCCTGGTGTGCCATGTAATATTGCCCGCTGCCATTATCAAACACCGCGCAATGCCCTGTGCCCTGCCAGCCGCTTTGGTTGCTGAACTGGTATGGGGCAAGGATCATCGGCCCATGATCCTCATCGGTATTGATGTCATGCCCGTTATAATCATAAAACGGACCGGTCGGGCTATCGCCCCGCCCTACCCTTACGTTATACTTGGTTTGCAGCCAGTCATAACTGATAAACAGGAAATACTTTTTCAGATCGGGGTTGTAGATCACTTCAGCACCTTCAATATTACCATTGTATTTGCCGCCGGTAAAACCGCGGTTAGCTATGCGCTTACCCTTATCGCCCGAATTGGCCGCCAGGCCGGTTGAAGGATCAAGTTTCAGGATATAGATCCCATCCCAGGCCGAGCCATAATACATGTACTGTTCGCCGGTTGTTGTAGTTATTACGGTTGGGTCGATAGCGTTTGTTTGGATACTGGCATCATTGGCTGATGTTACAACGAGGCCTTTCTCCGTCCAGGGACCATCAGGCGATGAAGCTGTCGCCATGCCGATAACACTCAGGCGTGCTACAGGCGATGAAAGCGAATAATACAATCTGTACTCCGAACCCACCTTCATTACGTAAGGCGCCCATAAGGCGTTGTAAGGCGTGCCGCCTTTACCCGTAATATAGGCAGATCCCTGCGCCGGTAATGACGAAAATACCCAGCCCACATACTCCCACTGCACCAAATCCTTCGACCTGCGGATTTGCAGGCCCGCTCTTACATCAGTACCAAAAGCCACATCGGTACTATAGCAATAATAATAATCACCAAACTTTTTAATGGATGGGTCATGCACGTTATACACTGTCCACTTAGGATAATAGGTAAATGCCGCAATATCCGCATAAGTATCACTGATACTATTGATATCAAATGTGGTTGTTACCGGTGGAGTTGTGGTAGTATCCGTTTTAGTTGGCGCAGGTGTTTCCTTTTTTGAGCAGGAAAACATTACTGTTGCCAACGCTGCTATTAAGTATAGATCTTTCGCTTTAGTCATCGTCTTTGTCATCTCTTGCACTTAATTTTTATTCCCTCCCTCGAGAGGGGTGTGATAGATTGTGATGTGGCGGGGAGGGGTTTATGCAAGCAGTGTATTTACCGTGATTCATAAACCCCTTCCTCCTCCTTCCCAAGGGAAGGAGTCGCGCCTCCACCCGCTCTTTTTTCTCTAATACCCCGTATTCTGCACCAAACCCACGTTAGTTTGTACCTCGGTAAGTGGTATTGGCAGATATTCCTTACCCGGTGTGTACGTATTAAATTCAGGGTCGCGCGCTTTTAGCCAGGCCAGTTTGGTGGCATCCTGCAGCCAGCCCCAGCGGCGGATATCATCAAACCTGTGCCCTTCCAACGAAAACTCAAGGAAACGCTCGTGACCTATCTGCTCGCGCATTTCGGCCTGGCTCATACCCGGCTTAACAGTGGCCAGGTTTGGTAAACCTACACGGTTGCGCACTTTCTGGATATATTGATAGGCGTCATTTGTCTGGCCCAATTCGTTCAAACATTCCGCGTACATCAGCAGTACATCGGCATAACGCATCAGCCTTTCGTTGATGCCCGATCTCCAGTCGTATTCATCAGCCTGGCCGCTGTCGCCGTTTTCATACTTATGGCAAAACAGGGCATTTAATGAGGAGCTGCCGGCGTAGCGGGCGGCAAAATCCTGGTTATATAATTTTTCGCCGGGTTTGTTGTAATACATGGTTACATCCAAACGGGGATCAACACCGCCGCTGGTTGTTTTTTCCTGCAGATATTCATTGTATAATGCAGGCGTTGGCTGCACATCGGTAAAACCGAAACTCGCCGCGCCAAAAGTGATTGCACGGGCAGATGTACGGCCCCATCCTGATGATGGATCGCCTCCCCAACCCAGATCTGTACCTCCGGCAACCGTCGAAAACTGAACCTCAAAAATCGATTCGGAGTTGTTTTCATTGTTTGCAAAAAAGTTATCGTAATAATTGGCCACCAGGCTATAGGTACCCATATCAATAACTGATTTGAACTCGGCAGCCGCTTCAGCATATTTTTTTGTAAACAGATAGGTTTTACCCAGGTATGCAGATGCCGCACCTTTTGTAGCACGACCAATCTGTCCGTCGGGCGATAAGCCGCTGTAAGTTGTTGGCAGCATGCCTTCGGCCGCTTTAAAATCGCTGATCACCTGTGCCCAAACTACATCCTGTGGTTGTTGTTTCTGGAAATAATCCGCACTTGAGCCGGCAGGTACCAACGGCATAGGCACGTTTTTATAAAAATCGGCCAGGTGAAAATAGTACAGGGCGCGCAGGAAATATGCTTGTCCTAATACCCGTTTTTTCAGTTCGGCATCCATATTAATGGCGGGTACATACTTCAGCACTTCATTTGCGCGTAAAATACCCTGGTAGTAGGCTGTCCATGAAAACAGTACGCCATCGCCGGTGCTTTGCATGTTAAACTTACCCATATTATAGATCTGGTCCCAGGGGCTATAGCTTGTCGCATCATCGCCCCGTGTGTTTTCTACTATCGGCGAAAAGCGCATGTATGAACCATCAATGATTAAACTGCCGTATACCGCGTTAATTCCCTTTACGGCATCGCTGGCATTTTGCCAAAAAGTTTGAGTTGTTTGCGCGTTAGGGTTTACCGTAGTCAGATCGCTCTTTTTACATCCCATGGCAAATACAGCTACCAACAATAGCGTTAATACTGCCTTTGTATATATCGTTTTCATTATAAATAATGTTAAATCGTTAATCAGTTTTTATAATCCTAATTGTAAGCCTACCAGTAAAGTGCGTGGATTTGGGAACGAGCCATAATCAAAACCACGGTTAATGGTACCATCGTTAATAAAATCAGGGTCGAAACCTTTGTACTTGGTTATAGTGTACAGATTTTGTCCCGACAGGTAAACTCTAAGGCTCCTGATCACGTGCGTACGGTTCAATAAACCCGTTGGCAGCGTATAACCCAATTGTGCAGTTTGTAAACGGGCATATGAGCCGCTTTGAATAAACCTGTCAGAATTGCGGTTATTGGCATTAGGATCGCCAATTATTGGACGAGGCACGTTGGTATTGGTATTGTTTGGTGTCCAGTAATTCAGCTCATCAGTGCTGGCATTGGTATACTGACCGGTCATTAAAGACTGATACACACCATTGGCTATTTTACTGCCATAGTTGCCCTGTATAAATACTGACGCGTCAAAGTTTTTATAATTAGCGCTGAAGTTAAAGCCATAGTACAATTTAGGAATAGCCGAACCCAAATAAACACGGTCGGCATCATTGATGATGCCATCTTTATTGGTATCAACAAACTTAACATCGCCCGGGGCTGCTCCTGTTTGGGCGGCATGTGCCGCTACATCCGCAGCATCTTTAAAAATGCCTTCAGTTTTAAAAGCGTATAGTTCACCTACTTCGCCGCCAACAGCCGTTTTGCTGTATGCGCCGTATATCGGGTTACCGCCATTGCCTAATGATGTTACTTTATTTTTAACGGTTGAAGCGTTTGCGCTAATGGTGTAATTAAACGGACCGGTATCCCTGCTGCGATAAGTTACCGTAAACTCGATACCTTTATTGGTAAATGAGGCAGCATTAACCAGCGGCGTGTTAATAGCCCCTACCGAAACCGGGATAGGTACTGATAACAGGATGCCTTTGATCTTGTTGATATAATACTCTGACGAAAAGCTTAGCTGATCATGAAACAGGCTTAAATCCAAACCAATGTTAGTTGTTTGCTTTTGCTCCCATTTATTGGTTTGATCAAACACCTGGGTTTGGGTTGCTCCCGATGCAAGTGTATTACCGAATACATAGCTGGCATTGGCATTTACTACCGCCTGGTAAGGATAAAATGCAAGTGCATTTACGTTACCTAATGTACCATAACCGGCTTTTAATTTTAACTGGCTGATGGTTTCGGGCAGGTGCAAAAACTTCTCCTTGTTGATGTTCCAGCCTACTGATACACCTGCAAAATTACCAAAGCGATTATATTCAGGCAGTTGCGATGTACCGTCACGACGGTAGTTTGCTGTCAGCAGGTAACGGTCATCATAGTTATAATTTACACGACCAAATATGGGCGAGTAAAATTTACGTTCGTTACTGTTGCCAAACACGGTTTTATCGGTGGTATTGCTCACATTATCAAACGCAAACAGGTATGGCTGGGGCAGGTTATACGCAATACCTGTAAGGTTATCATTTTTATCCTTTTGATAAGCCGTACCCGCTAATAACTCCACATGGTGCTTGCTGATATCAAACTTGTAGCTTAACGTATTCTCAATAAGTGCGGTGTAATAATTACCGCGTGCGTCTCTGTAGTAAGCAGTAGTGTTTGGGTAGAACCAGCCAAGATCGTAAATAGGATCAAAGTAAGTATTCTTGAAATCGTTACGATCATAGCTTGCATTTAGGCGGTATTTCAGGTTTTTAATAAACTCAACCTCCATCCAGGCCGATGCCAGCATACGGTTGCGTTGCCCGGTGCTGTTCAGCAGGTTATTTACACCAATGATATTCAAAGAGATAGCTCTTTGTGTATTTTGATCAACACCTCCGTAGCCGCCAACACGGTTAGGGTCATAAATAGGCATGGTAGGGATAGCTGTCACCAGGTCAACTATCTGATTACCGGTACCGTGCAAGTGAGGATACGCCAGATTGTTATAGTCGCCTTCGGTATAGGCAAACTTAGTACCGAAAGATACGATACCTTTTTTACCCTGGATATTGCCGCTGAGGTTATAACGGGTATAAGAAGGTCCAGATACAGTTGTACCGGTTTGGTTAAAGTAATCAAAGGCAACGTTATAACTCATGTTTTCGTTACCGCCCGATAGGCCCAGGTCATGACTTTGGGTATAACCAGTTCTGAACCCCGATTTTTGCCAGTCGGTGTTTACATTGCCGATAAATTTGCTTGATGAGGGATCGTTGCCCGGGGCCAGGGATAAACCTGCATTGGTTTCGGCAGCGTTGGCAATTTTCTGATAACCTACCCTATCGGTAACAGAAAGCGTTTTGGGATTTTTCTGGAAGCCTGCATAACCATTGTAATTGATCTTCATGGCGCCATTTTTACCTTTTTTGGTAGTAATGATCACCACACCATTAGCACCGCGGAAACCATAAATTGCCCCCGCCGAAGCATCCTTTATCACCTGCATACTTTCGATATCAGTGGTTGGGAAATCGAAAGGTTCCATAGTTGGCACGCCATCAATAATATAAAGCGGGTTGTTATTGATAAGCGAACTTACACCTCGGATACGGATAGAAACGCCTTCGCCCGGCACACCCGAACCGTTTACCTGCACACCTGCCACCTGGCCTTGCAAAGCCCTGGCAACATCAGGTGTTACACGTTTATTGGCATCTTTAAGGTTTACCACAGCAACCGAACCTGTAAGGTTCTCTTTTTTCTGTGTACCATACCCAACCACAATTACTTCGTTCAAAGAGTTGGATGCTGCTTTTAACTGTACATTGATCAACGAGTTGCCGTTAACTGTTATTTCCTGCGAGGCATAGCCAACAAACGAAAAAACAAGTACTACACTACCGGTATTGTTATCGGGAATATTTAATGTATAACGCCCCAGTAAATCAGTTTGGGCGCTTACATTGGTGCCCTTTACCTTTACCGTTACACCAGGCATAGGCAAGTCAGTCTCGTCGGTAACTTTACCGTTAATAGTGCCGGGGGCCATTGCCTTGCCTTTTTCGGTAAGGATAACGAGGTTATTATCACCCAGGGTATAACTCAGGTTGGTATTGCTAAGTACAATTTTCATCACCTCTTCAAGCGATGCATCTTTTGTATTTAAACTGGCGGGCATGTCATTTTTCAACAACATATCGTCGTTATACAAAAAGCGATAATCAGACTTCTTTTCTATCTCCTTAAGTGCCTTCTTCAGGGACACATTTTGGAAATTTACGTTGATCTTGGTCTGACCATATCCTTTTGAAAACGCGTGCAATGAGGAGACGAGCACCAGGATACAGATAAATTTAAACATAAGAAGTACTTTCAAAAATTGGTTCAGCCGCAATGGGTTAATGCGGTGTGCATTTTTTTTCATAATTTAGCATTAAGGTTATTTTAACTATTTGGTTTATAGAAGGACTGGTAGTTAACTTGTACCACATTATAATGGGGGGATGCGGGAACATCTTCCCATTTTTTATGGTTTAAGATTTGATACTTATTTACGCATAGGCTCTTTCATAAAGGTTTATTAATTAATAAATTACAATTTGGTTAGTGTCAATTCTATAACGAAACGCCGCCGTTTTCTGCAGGCTCAATAAAGCCTTATTAATCGATTCTTTTTCAAACTTACCGGTAAAGCGCAGCTTTTTTACATCCTCATTTTCAAAAACGATGTTCACATTATATCTGCGCTCCATTTTTTGGGCGATATTTTCAAAATCTTCAGCGTCAAAGGCCAGTTTATTTTCAAGCCATAAGGCTTCTGATGGCAAAGTGTCCTTTTTGGCCTGGTGGATACGGCTCAGTGCTATAAGTGGTGTTTCCTCAGCCACCTTATCTGTAGGGGTATTGCTTTTAATTTGCGGCTCCTGGTTATTAATTATTGTAAGTTTTTCTGAAGGGTTGAGGATGATCTTTTTTTCGGGATTTTTTAAAATAGTGAGTTCAATTTTTCCGCGTACCAGTGCAGCTTCAGATGTTTTATCATTATTATATGAACGCACATTGAATTTAGTACCCAACACCCTGACGCTGATTGTTGACGTAGTAACGACAAAAGGGTGCTGCGGGTCTTTAACCACATCAAAAAAAGCTTCGCCAACAAGGCTTACCCTTCTTTGATCGGTACCAAAATCATTGCTGTAAGTGAGTTTGCTGCCCATATTAAGCCAAACACGGCTGCCATCGGGCAATTGAATTTTGCTAATTCCGTTTTTAGGAGCAGTTATTTCATTGGGTTTCCCGGTAGTGATAGTTTCTTTGCGTGTAAACCAAAATATGCCCAGCATCAAACATGCGGCAGCTAATAACGATCCCAGTTTAATGATCCCGTTTTTTTTTGTTTTGCTTTGGATTGAGATGATTTGAGCGGCTTCTTCAGCTTCCTTTTCTTCAATAACATCGAGTTCGGTTTCAAAAGCATCCCATTTGCTTAACAGCTTTTCATCCTGGCTTGTTTGCTGATCATTTTTCCAGATCGCTTCCAGCCCATCCATTGGGTACATACCGGCGGCTTCCTGTTGCTGCAACAGTTGTTCAAGTTCAAGTAACTCTTCGGGCGAAGCTTCACCATTTAACTTTTTACCAATAAGTATCCAGATGTTGTTGATCATTATTTACGGCTCTATATATAAAGACTGTAAATAATCGGGATACCCCAGTGGGCAGATCAAATATTTTTTGAAATTTTTTCGGGGCTGGCAGGCATCGTCGTTTTTTCGGTGTCTTTTAACCCTTGCGCAAGGGTTTTCAACGCGTTGCCCATATGGTATTCAACCGTTTTTATAGAGATATCGAGCAGCTCGGCTACTTCGCGATATTTCAAGCCGTCCTCTTTTATCAGCTTAAAAACCAGGCGGCATTGTTCGGAAAGTTTGTTTAAAGTAGTATTGATGAGTTTGGTAAGATCTTCATAAACCAGCTTATCTTCACCTGTAACGCCCGAATCGGCAACGTCTACCTTTATATCATCAATATTTACGCTTTTAAGCCGATTTTTGGATAGACAGGTAAGCGACTTATTTTTAACCGATGTATAGCAGTAATAAGTAAAGTTATTGATCTCCGCAATAGAAGCCCGGCGCCCCCAAAGGTTCATGAAAACATCATCGGTGATTTCTTCGGCAAGTTCATCCTGCTTTACCAGTGATTTTGCCAGGTTAAATAATTTACCATAATAAGCCAGGTACAGCCTTTTAAAGGAAGCCCTGCTGCTGTTTAAAGCAATATCATTAAGTAAGTACCTAATCTCGGTGTCCAGCATCTCCTTATCGGTTGTATTTACTTTGATCAAAAACCGTGAAACAGTTCTTGTATGGTTTAATTCAATATAATTGGCTATTGGTCTTCATTAAAGCGAGGTTATCACGTTAATGAAAATCTAAGGTATAATATTTATTTTAATTGTTCAAAAAACAATTAAAATATTTTTCATCAAATTTATAAGCATATTCTGCTAAATTGTTTTATTTATCACAAAGCATCCGTGTCAATAAAAATTCTTCTTAATCAAACAAAGCAACATGCGAGGGTCTTTGAAAATTTAATGAGTTCTAAAATACAATATTTTAATTGTCATTTAAACAATAATAAAGCAAACCAAGCCTCTGCTTTCGACTTATAAAACTGATACAATTCTTGAATTAAAACTGATGGCAAATTTTAAAGACAGTTACAAATAAAACTTACACTTTTTCGTCTCAAAGAAGCAATACCAATTTTGACAAAAAAAGCGCCACCATAAATTGCAGCGCTTTTCTAACTACTTAGGCTAATTGATAAATCACTTCGTGTGCCTCCCACAATGCCGGAGTTTCCAACTTATCAATCAACCTTTCAAGTACCGCATCTGGTATGACTGCTTCGCGGTTCCTGTTCTGCTTTAGTAATCCGGCATAGGGCACCTCCACATAAATAATCTTTACTGCGGTTTTGTAGGTGGCAAATAATTCAATCAACTGCAAACGCATTTGCCGGGTAATGTTGGTAGCATTCCAGATAAAGCTTTTTTGCTTTCTTAAAAACACGCGGGCCTGCTCCTTAGCTTCCTGAATAACCAAACCATTACCGCTTTTATCTGTGGGCGAAATACCACGTGCTATCCGGATATCATCAAGTGATACAACCGGCAGATCCGGGTAGCGCTTTTGGATATAGGTATTTTTACCAGCTCCCGGCAGGCCGCTCATTAATATTACTTCGGCAGCTGGCTGTTCAAACGGTACATAATTCGGGTAAGCATCTTCGTGCTGCATATAATACATTTTCGCCTCGTTAGTTACAAAGTTACGGGCAGTACCCCAGCAGCTTTGTTCGCGACAGAAAGCCTCAAAACAATCTATTTTATAAAGCATTTCATCCTGATCGGTACAGATTCTCCCCAATACATCGGCACGGGCAAGCAAGGCCAGCCATTGAGTATTAACTTCCATACTTGCCATAATGAGAGCCTTTGCCGGATCGGGCTTTTCAAAAACCCAAAGCGGCAAGCCGTGATAGCGCACCAGCCCAACAATCTGCTCACGTATTGAAAATGGTGTCGCTATTTCTCTGTATAATATCTGCCGGGCAGTCATTGCACCTTTTCGGGCATGACCGTTTGAGGTAATCCTGCCGTCCGGTTCAATTACAGTAGTACTGTATTTTTCAACATCATGCAGCAAAGCTGCTGCCCAGAGTATTTCCTGTTCCTGTACAGGTAACTGCTGATAAGCAGGCTGACCAACTAATGCTTCAATCACCATTTTGGTGTGAATTGCAACGTTACCCTCCTCATGATATATTGTATCCTGCGGTACACTTTCCATCCGCCCCACCCAATCAAAATGGCTTTCAAGATATGTCCAGTCTTTATTTTCAGTAATGGTCCACATAGGTACCTCCTTCGTTTTTTAATGGCGCACGTTTCCAGCTGCGTGTCCAGTGCTGGTCGGTTTTAACGTGCCCTTTCCTTACATATTTAAATACATTATGCGCAAAATCATCTATCGCATAACTGTCTGCATTGCGGGATACAATCCCTTCAATAGTTGCAGGCTTTCCGTCCCCCGCATCATGGGGCTCAAAAGTGCCCCTGCTTTTAGTCAATGTCAAAACATCCTGTTCAAATCTCAACTGATCAACAGGTAGATGAACACTTCCCAGTTCAGGTACCGTCGGCAGACCGATCATTGCGGCATAAAACTTTGTCTCTTCCCAGCTTAACCAACGGTCATGCTCGCGGATACCGAACACATAAAAATGATGTTCGAGGTTCCGGTATTCGATGGAATGAATTGCGTAGAGATTTTCAAGGAAGATCTCCAGATCACCCAAGTCATTTTTGATCAACTGCCAAAACCTACAGATGCTCTCCGTCCAGGCAGAAACCGTTGGCGCAGCGTGCGAACGCGCGAAAACACCGCGCTTTGACAAGCAGTTATTCTCTCCATCCAGCTTTTCAGTATGAATAAGCGTGGGTATTTTTTGTATGTGTTTCCAATAGTCGTGTTGTATCCTGTCATCACTGGTTGTGCCCGGCGAAAACGGATAATGATACGTACGACCATATTTTTTTGATATAGCCATGTTGTAAAATTTTTAATTAAAAGAAATAGAAATTCACCTCCTCCCCTGGGATGGGGAAGCTCATTAAACGTTTATGCTAATGAGATTACATGGCTCAAATTTTTGAGAGTTTTTTTATTACTGGCGCAAAGGTAATAAACTGACTGGTAATAAAAAAAGAAAGGCCTCCGGTTTACACCGAAGGCTAATAACAAATGATTACGCTATATCGAAGTTGGTAGTCTTATGCCAGGATCTGGTTAATCAGCTTCAATTCCTCATCGCTAAATGATGTATTAGATAAACAACCAATAGAATCGGTAACCTGCTCCGGTTTACTTGCACCAATTAATACCGAAGTAATGCGCTTATCTTTCAGGATCCATGACAAGGCCATTTGCGCCAGATTTTGACCGCGCTGTAATGCAATTTCATTTAGCTTTGCGGCTTTGATTATGTTTTGTTCGGTTATGGCATCTTCGTCAATGGCGCCGTTGCCGCGGTGGGCAGCAGCCCGTGAGCCTTCGGGGATACCTTTCAGGTATTTATTGGTTAATAAACCCTGGGCCAGGGGCGAAAATGGGATACAGCCAACACCTTTATCTTCCAACACATCAAGCAAACCACCTTCAACCCACCTGTCGAACATGGAATATTTAGGCTGATGAATGAGGCATCGCGTACCAAGTTCTTTCAACACCGCGATGGCTTTTTCTGTTTCGGAAGCGCTATAGCTTGAGATCCCAACATATAAAGCTTTGCCCTGACGTACTATCAGATCCAACGCGCCCATAGTTTCTTCGATGGGAGTTTCAGGGTCAGGACGGTGATGATAGAAAATATCTACATAATCAAGCCCCATACGTTTAAGGCTTTGATCTAAACTGGCTACCAAATATTTTTTTGAGCCCCAGTCACCATACGGGCCTTCCCACATACCCCATCCGGCTTTACTTGAAATGATAAGCTCGTCGCGGTAGTTTTTAAAATCATCTTTAAAAATACGGCCAAAACTCTCCTCGGCCGAGCCCGGCGGCGGGCCGTAGTTGTTGGCGAGGTCAAAATGGGTGATGCCTTTATCAAAGGCTAAACGTAAAATGTTGCGGGCATTTTCCAGGCTATCGATACCGCCGAAGTTATGCCACAAGCCAAGCGATACCGCCGGCAGCTTTAAACCGCTGTTACCACAACGGCGATATTCCATGCTTTGGTAACGGTTTACATCAGGTAGATAAGTCATATCTTAAATAATTAGTAAAGTCCAAAGTTGGCTTATCTGCCACAAAAAATCCATTGAACTGGGACAAGAAATAAAAATATTTACAGGCGCATATTTGTGGGTATCCCCCGCTCCGCGCTTATATTTGAGCCATGTTTCAAAACATCAATGATTACGCGGCACGGTCAGTTAGTTTAACTGCAGAGGAAACAGCCCTTTTTAATGAGATATTGGAATATCGGAAGATCCCTAAAAAAACCCGCCTGCTTACTGCCGGCGACATTTGTAATTTTGAAGCCTACATAAACAAGGGCTGCATCCGCGAATATATTATTGATGAGAACGGCGCAGAAGTGACCCTGCAATTCGCGGTTGAAGACTGGTGGGTAAGCGATCTGGCCAGCTTCCAGGATCAAAGCCCTGCCCACATGAATATTGAAACATTGGAAGATTGCGAACTGCTCATCCTTACCCGCGACTCAAAAGAAAAGCTGCTTAACGAAGTTCCCAAACTGGAACGCATGTTCAGGCTCATGCTGCAAAGGCACCTTACCGTGGTTCAAAAGCGATTGTTTAAAACCATCTCCACTACCGCTATGGAAAAATACCTGGAGTTTATAAATCGCTACCCTGGCATTCCGCAAAGGGTTCCACAACATTATATAGCCTCGTATTTGGGGATCTCGCCTGAATTTTTGAGTAAATTGAGGGCGAGGAGTTTGAAAAAATAGATTATATAAACTTCCTGTAATTGCGTTTCCAATATTGCTCAATAAATCCCCATTTATAGTTCTTATATTTTTCAATTTCTTTGATTGGGTATTTTTTGATCAAGCGCTCTTTTGTTCCTTTTATCTTGGATATAAATACGCCCACTTCTTTACCACCACAATCCATTCCTGAGATATTCCCTATTTTGATGATCTTATTGATAATAATCTTAAACAGATCACTGTCCCAGTTTGAATCAGCGCATCCACTCCTGTGGTATGAATAATAAAGACTTGTTCCGTTCAGTTTTTCAGGGGCGGGATAATCAGGAAAGTCTTTTACCTGTACAAATTTCTTAGTTCGTTTATCATACAAAAGCAGCTCACACACTCCTGGAACATTTGATATATATTCTACGAGGAGATCTTTATACCCATCTTCATTGAAATCAGTAAACTTAAATGAGTCAAAACTCAAGTAATCCCAACTATTAATGCGCGACACCATCTCGCCATTGGATTTTAAAATTGATATTTTCCCATCGCTGGCATTATAAATAGCTTTATAAAGTATACCGTCAACCCTCGCGATTTTATAAGTATCTTTCTGAGCAAATAAACTATTAGCGCTAATAGTTAAAATAAGCGCGATAAGAGAGGTTTTCATTGAGATATATTTATATCTCTAATTTAAAAACAAAAGAGTAAATCATTATTAATGATCTACTCTTTTGTCATACTATTAAAAGCTAAACTACTATTTAATTCCTATGAATATGCAAGCCATTAAATTGTCGTTTGCCATTTTCATAATTGGTATTGCCCTGGGCAAAGCGGGGATATTTTTCACTGTATTTTTTAAATACGCTGTCGGGCTGCTTTTTACCGTTTACGATCAGCTCTTCGCCGTTAAATGAAAGCTCATGCAAGGCCTCTTCATTAGGGATAATATGATCTGCCACTAAATCCCCTGTCATCTGTTTTAACAACCGTTGATCTTCGGCGGCGCGCTCCTGGTCTTTTTTGGCCTGGATCTGATCTAAGTGTGCCTGTTCCTGGTCGTGTTTTGCCTGTACCTGATCGCGGCCAGCATGTTCCTGGTCGCGTTTGGCTTGTTCCTGATCACGAGCGGCCTGCTCCTGGTCGCGCTTAGCTTGTTGCTGGTCTTTGGCTGCTTGTTCCTGATCGCGTTTAGCTTGCTGCTGGTCGCGTTCGGCCTCTTCCTGTTCAACTTTTGCATGTTGCTGATCGCGGGCTGCTTGTTCCTGATCACGTTTGGCTTGTTGCTGATCGCGCCGGGCTTGCTCCTGATCTCGTTTAGCCTGTGCCTGATCTTTTTTTGCCTGGATCCTGTCCTTCCTGATCTGCTCGCGGATGGAAGCTATAACTGTGCTGTATTCACCCCATTTTGTCGACGGGATAATTTCGCCGTCAACAGCCAAAGCCACCAGCTTGTTGTTTGCCAATTCCATTTGGTAAGTTTTTCCGTTCCAGTCGGTTTGGATACGTTCGCGCCCTTTGCCATCAAAAGTATCGTAATTGTTATAAGAGTTTAAGGCCGTTTTCTTTCCTGGTTTCTGAGCGTTTGCAGCAGTTGTTAATGCCGTTGCCGCTATCAGCAACAGGGCACTTCTTAAATAGTTTGTTTTCATTTTTCTGTTGATTTAAAGGTTTTGTGAAGGCTATAAGCCTTATATCTGTTTATTCCTGTTATTTTTCTTTTAGTTTTTCCAATGCCTTTTTTCCGCCCTCGTTTTGCGGATTAAGGGTGATTGATTTTTGGTACATTTTTATGGCATCTTCCTTTTTACCCGCACCGGCAAGTGCCTCGGCATAACTGTCATAAGTATTAAAACTTGCCGGATATAAGAGTGTATTGAGTTTAAATACCTCCAACGCCTGGCTAAGGAAGCCATCATTCATCAAGTCATAACCAAGCCGATTTAATTCCCTTTCATCCATGAAATAATGAGCTGTATCTGTTTTAGCCTCATTAAAAAGCACAGTTGCGGCGTCGGCGTCTTTCTGATGCAGAGTTATTACATAATCTTTAGCCAGCGATCGTTTGCCGCGATAGATATCATTCCCGTTGTTTAAAATATAAAAGGCATTAAGTCCTTCGGGGTGAAGACCGCGATGGGTTACGTTATCAAGCAGAATCACCGTTTGCTTCCGGGTTATATTGCGAAGAAATACTGTAACAACACCCGATGAGCCACCCGAATGCCATACCACTTTGCCATAAGTTGTATCTCGCAGGATCTCCCAGCCAAGACCGTAATATGATTTCGTGTTTGCCCAGCCGGCGCTCGCTTTACTTCCGTCGTTAAGCAAGGTTGGAACAAAGGCTTCTTCAAGCACTTTTTGTTGCAGTAATTTGTGGCTATATAAAGCTTCATCAAACTTTAGCAGATCGCCGGTGGTACTCACAACCGCTGTGGGCCCAATTATAGCACCCAATATTACCGACTCGATATGATCGCCTTTTACCGAATCGACACGTTTCAACTGCCCCGGCGAATAACTGATAAATTCATAGCGCTGAGCCCGGTTCTTGTCGGCCACCGGCAGCAGAGGCGTTTCAATGTAAGTACGGGCCATCCCGGCAGGCTTAAAAACATATTTAGCCAGATAGTCTTGAAACCTCATCCCGCTCAGCTTTTCAACCAACAGCGCAAGCAACCCGAAACCGGTATTTGAATAGCTGTACCTTTCCCCTGTTTTGAATAATAAGCCGCGACTGTCATTTTTCAGCGCCGGGATCAGGTCATTCAACGTGTAGATCTTTTCGGGATGTTCGCTGTAAGGTTTTTCAAAAATCTGGTAATCGGGTAAGCCTGAAGTATGCGATAACAGATGCCGCAAGGTGATCTGCTTCCACGGAAAATCAGGAAAATACTTTATAAACGGATCATCAAGCTTAAGCTTCCCCTTTTGTTTAAGCTGCAAAACTGCTACAGCAGTAAATGTTTTTGATACTGAAGCCAAGTTAAAAGCAGTCTGATCTGTATTCAGCAATTTCGATCCTGCATCAGCATAACCAAACGAACGCTGGTAAACAATCTTTCCTTTTTCGGCAACGAATACGTTGCCGTTAAACTCCTGCCGATCATAAAGGCTTGTAAACAAACTGTCCAGGCGCTTTTTATCTTGTGCCCGCGATACGTTGCTTATCACGGTAAAAAATACAAGCAACAGGCATGCAATCACCAAACCTTTCGGTAAATAATGTTCCTTCATTTTATGTTAAAATTTCTTTGTTAAATAAAAGGCAATACCGTGCCGTCCCGCTTGAAGCGGTTACTTAAAATGCCGTTTTCTGTTAATTTAAAAATGCGCTACTTAGCCTGCGGGCTATATCCCACCATTAAAAGACCCGATATCGATTGATTTACTCTACGCTTACACTGGTTTTAGGTTTGGTCGGTTTTGCTGTTATTTGTTGCACTATGCGTGCCTGATCACGTTTTGCCTGCTCCTGATCACGTTTTGCCTGTTCCTGATCGCGCTTTGCTTGTGCCTGATCTCTTTCGGCCTGTTCCTGGTCAAGTTTAGCCTGCACCTGATCACGCACGGCTTGTTCCTGATCGCGCCGCGCCTGCTCCAGGTCACGTTTGGCCTGATCCTGTACACGGCGGGCTTGTTCCAGCTCGGGGTTAAATCCGGCTTTATTATTTACCCACTGCTGATTATCCTGTTCGGCCCGCTGCTTTGCTGCCAATGCATCGCGCTCAAGCTGCTCCTGCGGAGACACGGGTTCATCATTAGCCATAACTGTGTTTCCATTTGCATGAACGGGTTTCCGGGCAGCAGCAAGATATTTATGTTTTAAATGTTTCGGCATATCTCCTTGCCTAACAATCGCTGCAGATTGGGTATCGGCAAATGATGTTACGCGTTGTTCCTGTTTATACGTATGATTATTGCCGTTTTCAGGATAATTCACTTTCCGGATCTGTGCAATGGCTGCGGTTGCTATTATAGCCGAAAGGATAATAACGCCGCTTATCAAAAATACCTTTTCGCCGGAGGTTACCGTTTTGTTTCTATTACCCAGGATGCGGCTTACCCTTTGCAACAGCTGATTTTTTTTACCGGGGAATGCAACCGCGTAGTTTGTACCATAAAGCGAATGTTCCTTAAAACTGATGAGTGCTTCTATAAACTCCCGCTTATTTTTTGTTTGGGCGATGGCGATATCATCGCAGCAATTTTCCCGCTCATCGCGCAGCAGGGCCGAGATCCATAACAAGCCGGGATTGAAGAAAAATACGGTTTCGGCAATGGTTTGTAAAAAGTTAACGAAATAATCATGCCTGCGAATGTGCGCCAGTTCATGCAGCAGTACAGCCTCCACCTGCTCGGGCGGCAGCCCAGCCAATAAACCTGCAGGAATCAGGATCACCGGCTTCAGGTGCCCGATAACCATAGGCATTTTCACGTATCCCGATTCAAGTAGTTTAACTGCCTGTTTCAGTTGCAGCTTTTTGCAAAGCAGTTCCACCCTGTTTTTCCAATAGCCAACAGGCTCGGATACCTGCCTGTGTTTTGCAGTATGGACAAACATGAGCCCGCGCATCATCCGTACCGACCGGAACAGGAAAAACACAAACCAAAGCAATACAACCATTGGCGCGTTGGCTGTAAAATAACCGATACAGGTGCCGGCAAAAGCCCGTATCCCATCAGCATTAAGGTTTAATAAAGCCGATGCCCGACTGCCAATGGAGTTGCCTATTTCCAAACTGCCTTGCTGCGGCTGCTTGTTCCATTCCCAAACAAAAGTGAACAGGCAGGCGCCAACAAATAATAAAAACTGTACCAGTACCAGGTTGTACCTTACTGCCGCGCTTGTTTTTTTGGTAAGCAGCATCACCACCGCGCTCATAACTGCCAGCAACATCCCCTGCCATAGTGAATGGATCAGCATCCAGCTAAAAGCCTGTATCAGGCTATGAGAAACGGTGTTGGTGTTAAGGAGCAGGTACATATCTGTAAAGTTTAATTATCGTCCAGGTTTTTGAGCAGCTCTTTTATTTTTCTGAGTTCTTCGGCCGATGTTTTGTCGTTGCCCAGCAGGGCTACCATCAAATCGCGCGGCGAGCCATTGTACATCGAATCAACAAAGCGGCCGAGCATGTTCCCTTTCACCTTGCCTTCCTCAACCGCGGCGCTGTAAATGTGCTTCATATTGGTTTCGTCACGTTCAAGCATTCCCTTCTCTTTCATTACCTGCATCAGCTTAAGGGTACTGGTGTAAATTACCGCTTCCTTTTGTTCATTAAGCTTATCATGCACAAACCTCACTGTCGACGGGCCATACTGCCACAACACCTGCAAAACGTCCATTTCGGTTTTGGTTGGCGTTAAATCAGCAGTAATATCCTTTTTAAACAAACTCATAAACCAAAGGTATGTATTAAAAACGTACGTTACAATAGCTAAGTTATTTTTTATTGAAAAAAATTCCTCTAAAACAAAACAACCACCCTAATATTAAGGTGGTTGTGCATTATAAATATAAGATCAGTCGTTTAAAAGCTCTTAGCAAAGGTTAACCCAACCTTGCCGTCCTGGTAAGTTGGCAACAATAAGGAGTTGTTGTTTTTCCCTTTCTCATTCCCCCCACGGAATACACCATTACGGATAAGCGGGTAGAGGTAATAAGCCGCTTTGGTTGACAGAATACCAAAACCAGCTCCTGCTATGATGTCGCTAAACCAATGCTTGTTGTTGTATACACGCAAAATAGCAGTGGTAGTTGCAAATGCATAGCCCACACCACCGTATATGGGCGAGCGGTCGCCGTACTCCTGGGCCATAAACTCGGCAGAAACAAAGGCGTTACCGGTATGGCCTGAAGGGAACGAAAATTTATCGGAACCGTCAGGCCGCTCACGATGGGTAATGCGTTTTAGGCCAAAAGTTGAACCTGCAAAAATGGCTTCGGAAAGTACGAGCAGCATAGTACGGTCGATAAATGTATTTTTACCATGAATGCCGACCAGGTTCAAAGCATAAACTGAAACTATTGGCGCATATTGGAGTGAATTATCAACACTGGTGCGAAAACCGGGATGATCCTTGTTCATATCATTCCGTACGCGATAATCAATATTACGTATAAATCCTACTTTTAACGATAGTAGGCCATAAGTGATAAAAGCGGCCGGCGGTATGTATGAGGGAAACTTACTTTGAAGATGTTTAACTGTATCGGGCAATGTCAGGATATTCCTGGCAGAGTCTTTCTGCAGAGAATCCTTCTTTACGGCATCTTTTTGTAATGTATCCTTAACCTGGGCATATAATGGCAGCGAGAACGAAGCTGCCAATAGCATCGAAATAAAATAAAACCTAAACTTTTGCAAAGAATCCCCCTTATTAAGCGCTGATAAAATACAATTATACAGTCCAATTCTGTATAATTTCTGAAGCACGTAAACAATAAATTAACACGCTGTTAACGTAAATTATGTTAGATATGTTGTGTGCCATTTAAAATTGATTGAAAGGCCAGCCCCTCATTTTAATTGTTCTTTTTACAATAAATAAAATTACCTATGTTTGATCTGTACTCCTTATAAACCACCAAACTACCTGAATGAAGACCATCAAACTCCTCTGCTGCTTCCTATTACTTACAGGCACCCGTATTTTTGCCCAGGAACAGGCCCATATCGCCATCAACCTAAATGATAAAATTGGCGATATGTACCCCGTTTGGGCATGGTTTGGTCATGATGAACCTAACTACACTTACATGAAGGATGGCCGCAAACTACTTTCCGAACTGGCAGCTTTGAGCCCTGTACCTGTACGCATGCGGGTTCATAACCTGCTTACCAGCGGTGATGGCACGGCAGCCCTAAAGTGGGGATCGACCAACGCTTATACCGAAGACGCTAATGGCAACCCGGTTTATAACTGGCATTTGGTTGACAGCATTTTTGACACCTACATTAAATTGGGCATGAAACCTTATGCCCAGATAGGTTTTATGCCCGAGGCCTTGTCAACCCACCCCAAACCTTACCGCCATTACTGGAAACCGGGCGATAACTATGATGATGTTTACACAGGATGGGCGTACCCTCCTAAAGATTATAATAAATGGGAAGAGCTTGTTTACCAATGGGTAAAGCATTGTGTACAATGCTACGGCCAGGCCGAGGTTGAAAGCTGGTACTGGGAAGTTTGGAACGAGCCCAACATAGGCTACTGGAAAGGTACCATGAAAGAGTTCTTTAAACTGTACGATTATGCCGCCCATGGTGTAAAACGCGCCCTCCCTACCGCGCACGTGGGCGGACCGGAAGTTGCAGGCGGCTCAAGCCCCGGCGGAATGAAATTCCTGAACGCATTTATCAAACATTGTATTGCTGATACCAATTACGCAACTGGCAAAATAGGTTCGCCTATTGATGTGATCTCTTTCCATGCCAAAGGGCAGCCTACGCTGATCAATGGCCGGGTGCGCATGAACATGGCCCCGCAGATCCGCGATATCAGGGAAGGCTTTAAAATTGTAGCATCTTACCCCGAAACTAAAAACACGCCCATAGTAATAGGCGAATCGGACCCGGAAGGCTGCGCGGCCTGCGGTATGGCTACCAACCCTTCAAATGCTTACCGTAATGGCACTATGTATTCGAGCTATACGGCAGCTTCCATAGCCCGCGAATACCAACTGGCCGACTCATTAGGTGTAAACTTTATGGGCTCGGTATCATGGTCGTTCGAGTTTGAAAATCAGCCCTGGTTTTATGGCTTCCGCGATTTGGCTACAAACGGAGTTGATAAACCGGTAATTAACGTTTTCCGGATGTTAGGCATGATGAAAGGCAAACGCCTGAAAGTAACCGGCGACCAGATGTATTCGCTTAAAACCGTAGCTGATTCAAGCATCAGGGGAAATAATACAGATATCGGTGCTTTGGCAGCCGCAGATAAAAAAGAAATGACCGTATTGCTGTGGAACTACCATGATGATGACCTGCACGATGCGGGAAAAACCGTAAAGATCAGGATAGAACACCTGCCACCAACCTTCGTTAAACTTACCCAATACCGCATTGATGACGAACACAGCAATGCTTATGAGGTATGGAAAAAGATGGGTTCACCGCAAAAACCTACAGCTGCGCAAATTAAGGAACTTGAAAAAGCGGGGCAATTACAACAGTTTGGCAAACAGGTTACGCTACAGGCTAAATCAGGGCTGGCAGGTGCCACTGTATTGTTACCAAGGCAAGGGGTGGCTCTTTTAAAGTTTAGCTGGTAAGTTAAACTCATCAATTGCCCTGGTGGCATAATTTTAACAGGTAGTTAACATCTGATCTTAAATCAGGATAGCATAATTACCGTTAACCTGGAAAACAAATAAAAACCCTCTTTCGGTAATAACCGAAAGAGGGCCAGTCAACCTAACATAACCTGGGTGAGCCGGGTGTTTGTTAGTTCATATTAGTTAATCGTTACATTAAGTGCGAAATTATAAAGCAAATCCGTAAGCTAAGCGCAGGCCAACCATACCAAAATGATCCTGGTTAGCACCCGAAAAGTTTTCATAGCGTACACTTACATCCCAGGTTTTATTGGCCCAGCCTATACCAGGCGAAAGATCAAGCCTGTGCGGGCCCCAGCCTTCTTCCAGTTTTTCGTAAGCGATACCAGCTTCGCCGGCAACATATACACTTGGTACAAAAAACTCTTTGAAACCGAATTTAATAGGGATTTCGCCATAGCTTGGATAGTGTTTACCCGTAGCAGGATTTTCTTTCTGAAAAAAATGATACCCGCCCATAGTATAAGTAAGCGCAAAACTATTGCTTATACCATATTGCAAACGGGCTGTACCACCTAATATAAAAGTAGTGCCAATTTTTGCAACACCTGTAGGTAAGCCGGTTTCAATTCCTAAACCTAAACGGAACGCATTTGCAGGAGTGGTTTGCGCTTTTACCGTATTTGAAAAAAACAGTGCTCCTGTCACAAGGGCCGCTGCTGTTAACTTTGATAGTAATTTCATGTAATAATATGTTTGTGTACATAATGATTACTACCATTTTAACAAAGGCGTTGCCTCGGGTTGCAGATTTTTTTATAACGGAAGGTATCTCCCTGCAAAACACTACTCTTTTATATAATGTACCCCGAGAACACCGTCGGCGAAAGTGGTGCTTTTTGCCAGTTTGAGCTTTATCTCCGTATTAGGAAACAGCGGAATACCGGCGCCAAGCACTATCGGGTTTATAAACAGCCAAAATTCATCAATCAATCCTTCCTGCATCAAATAACGGGCAAGACCAGGGCTGCCAAACATAATGATCTCGCCGCCTTCCTGTTTTTTGAGGTCTGAAATCCGCGCCTTTACATCATCACTGATAAATTTAATCTTATCGGTATTTTGCCGGGCAGCAGTTTCAGACACCACATACTTAAGTGTATTATTATACCATGTTGCGTGTTCAATAGTATGCTTTGAGGGGTTTGGCCCATTGGCCGCTGTTGGCCAGTAGGCATCCATCATTTCAAAGGTTTTACGGCCATATAGGGCGGTGTCAGCTACCTGTGTGCGGGCGTTGGCATACTCAAACATCTCGCTGCTCACTTTGATCCAGTCCATAGCGCCATCAGTGCGCGCAACCATACCGTCAAGTGAGATGTGCATAAACAATACTAAGTTTCTCATAATATCAGTGGTTATATTTTATATATCAAAATTAAACCGGTGCTCCATTGTATGCAGGGGGCTAAAGCGACTTTTAAAGGGTGTGAATATGACTATAGTAAAAAAGGCCATGCTCCAGCACGGCCTTCTGTTATCAATTATAAATTACTTTACAACGTAGCCATATCAATTACAAACCTGTAACGCACATCGCCTTTTTCCATACGGTCATAAGCGGTGTGAATATCCTTGATATCAATCATTTCAATATCAGAGACGATGTTGTTTTCGGCACAGAAATCAAGCATCTCCTGGGTTTCTTTGATACCGCCAATTCCTGAACCTGCTAAGCTTTTACGGCCGCCCAATAAGCTGAAAGCAGCAATCTGAGCTGGTTTAGGCGGAACGCCTACACAAATATGAACGCCATCGGTACGTAATAACGACAGGTACATGTTAAAGTCATGCTCGGCCGATACGGTATCCAAAATAAAATCGAAGGAATTTTTAGCTGCTTCAACCTGTTTTGGATCGGTAGTTACCACAAAATGATGGGCACCTAATTTTTTAGCGTCTTCTTCTTTCTTAGGCGATGTACTTAATACCGTAACATCGGCGCCAAAGGCCACGCCAAATTTAACAGCCATGTGGCCTAAGCCGCCTAAGCCAAGTACGGCCAGCTTATGGCCTTTGCCTACTTTCCAGTGCCTTAGCGGCGAGTAGGTTGTGATGCCGGCGCATAACAACGGGGCAACGGCGGCGAGGTCAACTCCTTCCTTAAGATGCAGCACAAAATCCTCATTAACAACAATGGTGTTTGAGTAACCACCATAAGTAGGTGTTTTATGATCCTGTTCAAGGCCATTATAAGTTTGTGAGTTGCCATTGAGGCAATATTGCTCCAAATCGCGTTTACAGTTTTCGCATGTACGACATGAGTCAACCAAACAGCCGGTAGCGGCAAGGTCGCCTATTTTAAAACCTTTTACATGCTCGCCAACTTTAACTACGCGGCCAACAATTTCATGTCCGGGCACCATAGGAAAAATGCCGGGGAACCAGTCGTTTTTGATCTGGTGTAAATCGGAGTGGCAAACGCCGCAGTACAAAATATCAAACTGTACGTCATGAGCACCAACTTCGCGCCTCTCAAAAGTCCAGGGGGCAAGCGGTGTATTTTCATCTTGCGCAGCATACGCTTTAGTTTCAATCATAGTAGTAAACGTTAAGTAGTGTGAATGATGATTTATTGGGTTTGGAAAGGATCTCCATAACAAATGTACAATGATAATTTTATAAATATCGGCTAAGTATGGGTTGAAATAAAAAAGTGACACATGAGAGGATAAATATTAACCACAGATATTCGCAAACCTTTAATTTAGCATATAGATTAACACCGCATGAAAATAGCCATTGCCACTCCGCCTTTCCCGAAATCAATTAATGATGGACTGCAACAAGCCGAAAAGCTGATTAAAGATGCAGCATCTCAACAGGCAGAGGTTATCTGTTTCCCTGAATCATATATACCGGGATATCCGGGTATGATAACCGATCCGGAGCCAACATCGCCGGAGATACTGCAATCGGCATTGAATGAAGTATGCGGAATGGCGGCCGAAAATAATATAGCAGTTGTTATGCCGATGGACTGGTATGGAGATACCGGCCTTTTAAATATTGCACACGTAATATCCCAAACCGGCGATGTACTCGGCTACCAAACTAAAAACCAGTTAGATCCATCGGAAGATGCCATTTGGGTGCCGGGCACACAACGAAATATTTTCGAGGTAAATGGCTTAAAATTTGGTGTTACCATTTGCCACGAAGGGTTCCGTTATCCCGAATCGGTAAGATGGGCGGCGCGTAATGGCGCGCACATTGTTTTCCATCCGCATTTTTCGGGCAGTAATACTGAGGGGGTATTGCTTACCGAATGGGGCAGTATGGCCAACCCTTATTACGAAAAAGCCATGATGATGCGGGCGCTGGAAAATACCATCTATTTTGCCAGTTCCAATTATGGTTCGCTTTACCCCGAATCGGCCAGTTCGGTTATAGCACCGGATGGCACCTGTTTAGTTTACCAGGCTTATGGCACATCTGGTGTAATTATAGCTGATATCGATTTAAAAAAAGCTACCGGCTACCTGGCTAAAAGATTTAAACCACAGTTGTACGATTATTAAAAGCGCCGATATTTTAACCATTATTTGAATTTTGTAAATAATGGATTGATTTATTAAAACGCCTCCCCTCCCATCTGTTTTACTTTTGTATCAAAACAAAAAAGAAAATGGAAAACAGAAATAAAATTGCCGTGGTAACCGGCGGCAGCCGCGGCTTAGGCAGGGACATGGCCTTAAGGCTTGCCGAAAAAGGAATAGATGTTATTATAACCTACAATACCAATGCAGAGGAAGCAGCCAAGGTAGTTAACCTTGTAGAACAAAGCGGCGCAAAGGCAGCAGCATTGCAACTCAATACCGGAGTAATTAAAAGCTTTGATGCATTTACCGAAAAACTGCTTGAAGTTTTGACGGATAAATTTGGCACCGATCATATCGACTTTTTAATTAATAATGCCGGGCAAGGCGGTTACAGCGCCATTAGCGATGTTACCGAGGAATTTTTTGATGATTTATTGAATGTGCATTTTAAAGGCGTATATTTTTAACTCAAAAACTAATCCCACTGATGGCCGATGGCGGTGGTATTGTCAATGTATCATCCGGCTTGACGCGGGTATCCGTTCCGCGTTCTTCGGCCTATGCTTCCATGAAAGGCGCGGTAGAAATTTTCACCCGTTACCTGGCTAAAGAACTCGGCGGAAGAGGTATCCGAGCTAATGTAGTTGCCCCTGGCGCCATCATGACCGATTTTGGCGGCGGCCATTTGCGCAACAGCGAAGAAACACAAAAAATGGTAAGCAGCATAACTGCGCTCGGCAGACCAGGCGTTGCGGAGGACGTTGGCGGCGTTGTAGCTTTCCTTTGTACTGAAGATGCGCGTTGGGTTAATGGCCAGCGTATTGAAGCATCGGGTGGTATGGCAATTTAAATGAGAAATATCTTGATTAGTCGGGTACCTCTTTAAATTAATGAGGTACCCCTTTTGTAAGGAGCCGGCTGTATATTACGGAAGGCGCCTATAATGCGTCTCCACAATAGGCGATTTATTTTAATATTTCCAATATCGCAATCACCGCGTTATTGCTTAACGCTTCCATGTCGGCTTCTTCCAGCTGCCATAATGCTAATCCGTCACGCTCATGCATCAGGCGGCCCTGCAGCTCAAATGCTCCGGCAAGTACAAATGCGTAAAACAACGATTTACTATTTTGAAGTTGATAAAAGGCATCCACCCTCCCGCCAAATACTCCTGCATGCAATCGAAACGGATGCATTCCGCTGGTGGGAACCAGGTCAATCAGTTCATTTTGCCTGTTGGTAATATCAAATTTAAAAACTGCGTCGTGTGGGAGATTTATAACCTCATCATCCTTTAACTGCAAATAAATGTAATTGATCCAATCGCTTTTATAAAGATTAGTTAATTCAAGACGCTCACCGGCAATTGTATAACCTGCAAACACCTCTCCAACATCAATCAGGCGGATATCTCCATTTGCCCTTTTTAACAATACTTCGCCGGTTACCGGCATTACAACAAACCAGCCGGAGTTTTCGACAGCTACATCAATTGAACTACCACCGGCCAGCATTTCATCATTCCATACTTCCAGCCTGCCAAAGGGTTTCCGATGCTCGTTAAAATAGTTACCATAATTGAAACTACTGTAACGCCGCAGGGTTGAGGTTTTCGTGAAACCTCTTTGGTCGGCCAAATGTATTTGCCCCGGTGAGATCTTTTCCATGTTAATTGTGATATTGCAATGAAGTTATGTTTATATACGGCTGCAATTGCATAAGGTTGGTGGATATGCAATTATTTTCGACATTTAACTGATTTTCGGCCTGTTGAGCGGATATCAGCAGGTAATTATCTATGGTATCATGCCAAAACAACGATTCGGAATAAAAATTAACCGCGACCTGGTGTTTATCCTTATCATTAATATCCGAATTGATGATCTCCAACTGAAACTTGCTGAACGTCAGAAACCGTCTGCCAACATTATTTAAAATATCAGGCATAATACTGCCAAGCTGCTGAATATAACCTGTAACCGATGGCGTAACCATACCGGCTAAACGCTGAGCATTGGGCACATTTCTTAACAATTCGGCATAGGAAGTATAGGCTGTTCCCTGGCTAAAGTTCTGGGCCTGCATTTTAAATTCCAGGTAGGTGCTTTCAAAAACCAGCTTATCCCATTGCTTGAACGACCGGATATCGATGATTTTACGATAACATAAAATGATGACGCGCTTTTGCATATGATGGTTCAAAAAACAAAATGGTTTTTTAAGCAGGTACACTTAAGCTGATAGCCAATACAAAACCGGCGGTGGTGCTACCGGTAACAGTAGCAGTTTCAAGCGTATATCCATCGCTAAACACATTATCACTCGCATTATACGTATATCCGCTCAAGCCTTTAGCATAACCATTAACAGCCGCCAGGGCCGTGCCGGAACCTTCCGGAAAAGCGATCTGTGTTACTTTCAATGATGTACCCGATGAGTTATACACATGAACGTGAATATGCGTAGCCCTGCCCGTATACCAACCTGGAAATATAGAGGTAAAAGTTACCAGGCCATTTGACTCGGTAGTTTGCCTGCCGCGTAAAAAGTGCACAGAGGTATAGTTTGTTGATTGCGTACCACTGCCGCCATATTCAGAATAATTGCCTTCCGCATCGCAATGCCAGATATCAACCAACGCTGACGATAGCGCGCTACAGCTATTATTGCTATTGTTGATTGTAATTTTCACGGTAAGTTTATACCCGGTACGGCCATCGGTAATATCGCTTCTTACATATGAAGCAGGCGAATGTGTTGGATATGGACCTTCCGTTTCGGTAGGCGCAACACTGCAACTGCCTGTGTCGGTTGAACCCGAGGTACTGCCGGAAGATGAAGTGGTAGTAGTTGTGGCGGTATCAGCATCTTTTTTGCAGGCCTCAACCAATACCGACGATGACACTGCGCCAATTACCAGGCTTTTTAAAAAGTTCTTTCTTTCCATTGTTTGTTCTCCTTTTAAGTTTAATCTAAATCGTTGATTCAAAAGTAAAAGCAGTACAGTAAGTGTTAAAACATGTGTCGGTTAGATGCGTTTTTGTGTCGATAAACAGCAAATTATCGGTGTGCGAAAAGATGAGATTGTATAAACATACAGTTGCATGACAGCTTTAAACCGTCAAATTTCTCTATCTTTGCATGTTTTTTTGAGAGTATATAATATTTATGGCATTAAAAAGCAGTGCGGTGATTACCGGTGTAGGTGGATATGTTCCCGACAACATTTTAACTAACAGTGATTTAGAAAAAATGGTTGAAACTAACAGCGACTGGATAGTTTCACGTACAGGGATCAAAGAAAGAAGAATCCTCGCCGACAGAACACTCGCTACTTCAGACATGGCTGCCTTTGCGGTAAAAAATTTACTTGAAAATGCCCAAGTTGATCCTTCTGAAATTGATTGTGTTATTGTAGCCACTTCAACCCCCGATTATCTGCTTATTTCTACCGCCAGCATCGTTTGTGATAAATGCGGTTTAAGCAATGCCTGGGCGTCTGACGTTAATGCGGCCTGCAGTGGTTTCCTTTATGCCTTTACCCTTGGCTCGAGCCTGGTTGAAAGCAACCGTTATAAAAAAGTAATAGTTATCGGTGCCGATCAAAACAGCGCCATTGTAAACTATGCCGACCGCAACACTTGTATCCTCTTTGGCGATGGCGCCGGCGCGGTATTGCTTGAACCATCTTCTGAAGATCTGGGCGTTATTGACAGTGTATTTAAAACTGATGGTCACGGGCGGGAACATTTATATGTACCTGGCGGCGGCTCTATGAACCCTGCATCAGAAGAAACCCTCAATGGTAAACTGCACTATATACGTCAGGACGGTCGCGTAGTTTTTAAAGCGGCCATTAAAGGCATGACCGAAAGCTGCACATCTGTGCTGCAGCGTAACAACCTTACCATAGATGATATTAACTGGCTAATCCCCCACCAGGCCAATTACCGCATTATCCACGCCGTAGGTGATGCTTTGGGCCTGCCTGAAAGCCGTGTTAAGATCAACATCGACCGTTATGGTAACACCACAGCCGCCACTATCCCGCTGGCGTTGTGGGATTATAAAGAAGATTTTAAAGAGAACGATAACATAATCCTGACAGCATTTGGCGCAGGGTTTTCATGGGGCGCTACTTATTTAAAATGGGGTAAATTGAGATAATCAACCTCATCCCAACCCTCTCCTTTGGAGAGGGAGTTAAAATTCAACTCAATGACTACTGAAGAACGAATTAAAGAAGCCGAATCACGGATATTCAAAACCGTATTCCCAAGCGATACCAATCATTATGACACGCTTTTTGGCGGTTCGGCAATGGCCATGATGGATGAGGTAGCTTTCATTACGGCCACCCGCTTCACCCGTAAAAAAATGGTTACCGTATCATCCGACAGGATCGACTTTAACCGTCCTATCCCCGCAGGTACCATTATTGAACTTGTTGGCCGTATATCCCATATCGGCAATACCAGCCTAAAAGTTTTGGTTGAGATTTATATTGAAGAAATGTACTCCTTTGTACGCGAAAAAGCCATCACCGGCACTTTTACCTTTGTTGCCATTGATGATCATAAGCACCCTGTAAGCGTTTTGTAAGCTTAAAGCTGAAAGCTTACCCTACAAAAAAGCTTTCAGCCTTCGGCTTTAAGCTTCTTAATGTAGTTTCTTGCGCTTCAACAACCCGCCTGTTGTATCGTCAATGCTTTGTTGTACAATAAAGGCTTTGGGATCTATCCGTAAAATAGTTTGCTTTAACGAAGGGATCTCCAAACGGGTGGCTACAGTGAAAACAATATCACGAGGATCATTTACATGGCCGTCTTTACCGTAACCGCTTTTACCCTGATAGATTGTAACGCCACGGCCGAGGGTGACAGTTATAGCGCGTCTTATAGCGTCACTTTTAGTTGAGATAACGGTAACACCCGAGTACTGTTCGATACCGTTCAGCAAAAAGTCGATCATTTTGGCGGCAGCCATATAGGTTAATATTGAGTACATGGCCGGTTCAACACCGAGTACCGAGGCTGCTACTCCAAATATCAAAACGTTAAGTAGCAAAATAAAGTCGCTCACTTTAAGCAGCTGCGTTTTTTTACTTACCAGCACAGCCGCTATTTCAGTGCCATCGAGCACGGCTCCACCACGCATGGCCAACCCGCTGCCGGTACCAATAAATACACCACCAAATACCGCGGTAAGCAATTTATCATGAGTAACATCCGGAAACTGAACTAATGCAAGGCATAATGAAAGCAAAGCAATGGCGGCGGTACTTTTAATAGCAAACCAAAGCCCAAGCTTCCGGTAACCGATCCACAAAAAAGGCACGTTGATAACAAAGATCAATATGGATATAGGTATGAGGGTGATATCAGATATCAGCATGGATACCCCGGTAGCACCTCCATCGATAAAATGGCTGGATAATAAAAACCCTTTAAGACCAAAAGCTGCTGATAAAATCCCGAGTCCGATATTTGCTGAATCCCTGATGGTGTTGATTGCCTTCATGCCCAAATATAGCTTTTTGAGGCTAAAGGCCGGTATTTAAACACAGCCGAATGTTTATAAACTAACTTTTTTTACGTTTACTTAACCACCACCTGAATCGTATTCCTGCTAATTTGTTCCAACAAAACAGTTTTGCCTTCGGTTAATTTCTTGATGGTATTCGCGCCATCATGGCGTACTGTGATGAGCGTTAACCCATCATTATACTTCACTTTAAAGTCTTGTTTTAGGCCGTTCAGCAACTTTTCAAAACGTTCTTCGTTTAAATCAAAGCAAACCGAAAAACTTAGTGCTGAGGTTTGCATCACATTTACCTTAACATTGTTTTGCGCAAACAGGCGGAATACATCGCTCAGATGATCTTCCGTTATAAATGAGTAATCCTTGCCTGATACTGACAGCAATACCTGATTTTGTTTCAGGATGATCACCGGTTTGGTAAACTGATTATGTCCATCTTCCTTAATTACTGTACCCGGTGCGGATGGATCTGTAAAGGGCTTTACCAGCAGTGGTATTTTAGCATTTTGTAAGGGTTTGATGGTTTTGGGGTGGATGACACTGGCCCCGTAATAGGTCATTTCGATGGCTTCCGTATAGGAGAGCTCATCAAACTTAACCGTATCGGTAAAGTATTTAGGATCGGCATTCAGGATGCCGGGAACATCTTTCCAGGTAGTAACCGATTCGGCGCCCAAGCAGGCCGCAAATATGGATGCGGTATAGTCCGATCCTTCCCGACCGAGCGTGGTGGTAAAATTTTCGGAGGTGCCGCCCAAAAAGCCCTGGGTTACAACAATACTTTTTTCAAGTAAGGTTGGAAGATCCTTGCCGATACTTGCTTTAGTTTTATCCCAATCTACTATACCCTCTCTGTAAGTATTATCTGTATGCACATATCCGCGTACATCAAGCCATTTACTTTTGAGGCCAACCAGGTTCAGGTAGGCGTTAACTATCCGGGTTGACACCAGTTCGCCAATGGATACGATCTGATCATATACAAAATCGTAACTATCGTGTGGTTCATCCTCAATGGCCCAGTCGATCTCCACAAAGGTATTGGCAACTTCATCAAATACAGGGTGCCCCGGTTCAAATAATCCGCTCAGGATGTTGTAATGATATTCTTTGATTTCGTTAAAGATCCCGTGCATATCATCGGTTTGCTCCATGTAGGCTTTGGTAAGCTTTTCGAGCGCGTTGGTGGTTTTGCCCATGGCCGATACCACGATGAGCAATTGTTGATCAGTATATTGTTTTACAACATTAGCAAGGTTGGCAACACCCGCAGCATCCTTAACTGATGCCCCTCCAAATTTAAAAACAAGCATTTATTTGATAAATTGATTTACAACCGAACCCGGTTGTATTAATGATTTGATCTGTGCGTACGGAATAAACAATTCGGTAATACCGGCTGCGTATGGTTTAATCTCGTATTGGTTATATAAAAATTTGATACCAAGGGGCGTTATCGAAAAATTATTATTGATGGCAAACTTATCATCTTTGAAAAAATAGTTATCCTTCAGCGATGCGGTATCACTAAGTTTTTCATTCTTCCTGAAGATTTTCTCGGCAACGGCATTTAATTTATCATGATATCCTTCAACAAGCACATCATCAAGTTTGAGGTTTTTACCGGCTTTGGTATCCCAGTTTATAAAGCCGACAGATGTGCTGCCATGAGCGCCGCCAGTATATGAATAACCCCGAACCTCGAGCGTTGTTAAGCTCGAATCCTGGTGGATCACTTTAACAGAATCATCCAGCGTAAAAAACATTCCCGACCGGGGATCCGTTTTCTTGAAATCATCGTATGACTTCAGGAAATTTTTAGTCATCAATTCCAGGCTGCTGTCAGCTTTACCATCCATAGCAAACATTAAGGTGAGCTTAGCAACTATGGTATCATTTAAAGCCTTGTCACTGTCAAAAACCGGGTAATTAATTTTCACCACCGTGCAGGCGCTATCGGATTTAGTGCCGCAATCTGCCGCCCTTGCTTTTATTACTTTATAAGCATAGTGCAGGGTATCAAATGATTTTTCGTTAACCTTATTAGGAACTCCCCACTGGCACGATGACACCCCCAACACGATAAAAAACAACAGGCACAGATTTTTCATAGGTATAGTATTAGTAGTTTAACAACTGCTCTTTTGAAAGCGAAGCATTTAACCAGCCCGCCTCAATATTCGCGCCGTACTTATTGTAAAAGTTAATGGCCGGTTCATTCCAGTCGAGCACCTGCCAAACCATGCCGCTGAAACCACGCTCCTTAGCTTCCCGGAGCAGCCTATCGAAAAGCAGTTTGCCTATCTTTTTGCCGCGCATCTCTTCGGTTACGATCAGATCTTCCAGGTACATGCGGGAGCCTTTCCAGGTGGAGTAGCGAACATAGTATAAGGCAAAACCAACCACAACACCGTCAACTTCGGCAACAAAAGCTTTCCATACCGGGTTAGGGCCAAACCCGGTTTCTTCAAAATGCTGCAAGGTTACGGTAACCTCGTCCGGGGCTTTTTCATAGAGGGCAAGCTCATGCACCAGCTCCATCAGGCGCGGACAGTCGGATTGAACTGCTTCCCTTATAATTAGCCCCCCGGCCCCCTGAAGAGGGTGCTGACTTTCAATTTTACTTTCTGTATTATTCATTTTTATCTTTTCGCTTCGCAGTTGTTGGTGTTGTCACCAACAATTTATATTTATTTTAATAGGTGTTCAACTTTTCTATGTGTGAACACTCATAGTTACCTTCAAAACAAAACTAATTGATAATCAGATATTTAATTTACCACCCACTGCACATTTAAGCAACAATGAACGCATAATAACTGACAATCAACCACTTAACTTTTTGCAACTTTAAAAGTTGAACACCCGTTTTTGAAAAATTGAACACTCAAATTTTTCTTCAAAAAATAGGTTGTTGGTGACAACACCAACAACGGCCATAATTCCATAAATTCCGGTTCAGACAAATTCCAGTCAATTATTCTTCCAGTGCTTGATCACCCTACCTCCAAATATGGTGCTGCCCAGCCTCACCATATTGCTGCCCTGCTCAATGGCCAGTTTATAATCTGATGACATGCCCATCGACAAAATATCAAAACTTTCTTCCTTCCTGAAATAGCTCAATTTTATGCCTTCAAAAAAGGTGTTCAGTTCGTAATATTCTTCTTTAATCTGCTTTTCGTTATCGGTATTGGTAGCAATGCCCATCAAACCACGAATACGAACGTTTTTCATTGCAGCAAACTCTTCAGAGCGCAGCAATTCTATAGCTTCGTCAAAGCCCAGTCCGTATTTGGTTTCTTCGTCGGCTATATAAATTTGCAAAAGGCAGTCAATTATTCTTCCGGCTTTTTCAGCATGTTTGTTGATTTCGTGCAAAAGCTTCAGGCTATCAACAGACTGGATCATACTTACAAAAGGCGCTATATACTTTACCTTGTTGGTTTGCAGGTGACCAATCAAATGCCATTCGATATCTTTAGGCAGTTGCTCGTACTTCTCAACCATTTCCTGCACTATATTTTCGCCAAAAAGGCGCTGCCCCGCATCATAGGCTTCCTGTACATCGCTGGCAGGTTTTGTTTTTGATACGGCCAATAATATTACCTTATCTGCTTCCGTTTCCTTTTTTAAGCTTTTGATATTATCTGCAATGCTCATTTATCCGTAAATTTGCTTAATTAATCAGCCGCTAAATTACTGAATGCATAAATATATAACCTTGTTTTTTTCTGCAGCACTTTTTTTATGTGCCTGCAATGGCAAAAGTATTCCCAACGACGTCCTCAAACCCGACGC
>Ga0157372_10000191_pt1 | contig 67780 bp, 120 predicted proteins | sample C55metaG_FD_115307 | JGI IMG/M metagenome (GOLD analysis project Ga0157372, IMG submission 115307) | Corn rhizosphere microbial communities from Kellogg Biological Station, Michigan, USA - C5-5 metaG | ecosystem: Host-associated > Plants > Roots > Rhizosphere > Soil | place: USA: Michigan... | reverse complement strand
TTCCATAGCCGTCTACGAAGTAAGGTCCTTTGGGTAACCAGATCAAGTGATTGTCATTTCGTTTCCTGTTGTATTTCGCCAGTAAATCCAGGGGTATCAAGGCGGTTGTGCAAGCAATGGGATGATATATAACATATAAAACGGTTGCACACCGGGCCAAACGTTTACAAACCTCATACTGCCTGAGGTCATTTATAGCATCCCATGGTTGACAAGACATAACACCATCATGAAGCTGAACAGCATTCTTAGCTTCATTAATCTTAACTTCGAAGAATGTAACTACTCCCTTAAAAGCATGATAAGAGTCAGGTAATCCAAGAGTAGTCCGATCGCTACTTTTGATAACCACGCCCCCTATTTCCTTCTCCAGCTTACTAGAAAAGTTAGCATTGAAGTAGTTTTCTCTCACTTTAGAGTTTCTCCCTGATTGCTTCTGCTATCTTATTAAGACCTGATCTAATTATTAGAGCAGCGCTAATTACCATGAATGCTACTCCAATCATTATACCAGGAAGTCTTTCTAATGAGATAGCTATCCTATGCAGCTGATCCGCGATATCCATAAGAGTCATCATTTCGCCATCAACCTTTCAAGAGTTTCCATTGCTTGCTCTTTTGTTCCTAGGTTGGAATTGAGCCAATCACGTTGACCTTCAACTCTATGGGTATATTCCGGGAGCCCATATTCTGATTCAAACTCGCTCGGAGTTCCTCGAAAAGCTTCTCCCATTCTAGCTGAATCGGATGGATCAGAGTACACAGGACTCTCTGCCCAAACTGCATTGAGATAACGCGTTCTCCACCAACCAGATCCGGCACTTGGATATCCCGTGGAGAGAACTCCGAAACTGTTAGCGAAAAGCTGGATAGTTTGATCTTCTGTAAGTTGCTGCCCAAGATTCTTGTTTCCAACATATTCCACGGGGAAAGTAAATCTCTGTCTATTGACCCAAGCTGAGTGATTGGAAAGAGCAGCCATAACCCATTTTCTTTGTTTTTCATGAGGCTCAGGAATTGAGATTGAAGGGTACTTGAGCCAAGGGCTTGGATCAATTGTATAGAGACATGCATTGAAGTTCTCCTCGATCAAGAAGTTATGGTTGCCCCATGGAAACATAGGAGCTAAGACAGGGTGATTGTTTAAAGGATTCTCAATTCTCATCATGAGATCAAGAGATTCGCGAGTTCGGCTCAAGACATCTTCTTTGTATGGGAAATTCTTGTAGCTCAAGTAATCTTCCCACCTGTTGAGAGAGTATCTTACTGATTTACCGAAACCGCAGAAACTCCAATCGTCGGCAAACCAACAGACTCTGCTTCCCATAGCATCGGCTACGTAATGAGTTTCAGGAATCTTACCAGAAGTTATTGAGTTCAATGGGGCTAAGCCACAGAAAGCGTATCCATAGACATAAGAAATATCTTCCCCAATATCTATCTGTTTTCTGTGTACTTCATGCCCCATTTCCTTCAGAATTTCTTCTAGCAGATACACGAACGTCACGTAGTCTCGACGAATTCTAGTTGAGCCAAACATGCGATTTGTGTAACCTGTGATTAGTACTTTCATTTCAGATCCTTTAGCTCCTCTCCACAATCCTTACACCACCATCCGTCTCGTGGAGTGTATCCTTTCACACGGTGAGAACAGATATCTGGATTAACAGTGTATCCACCAGCTCTCATCTTCCAGTCACCGTTCCATGTTCTTGCATAAGGAACTGGAGTACCTGGAGGAAGAATCTCAGGTTCCCGGGTTTTGCCTGGTAATGCTTTCATTAGTCACCTGTTTCTCATGCCATCCTTGGTGAATCATAGGTTGAACTACGACGGCTCTGCATTCTGAGCAAAACGAAATGCGTCCTTGTCTCAAGAGATCGACACAGTCTTCAGTCATCTTCAACTCTCGAGGTACGATATTCATGTGTTCGTAGACTTGAATCATTCAATACCTCTTTCCACTTTCGAAAGGCCTTAGCAATTCTAGATGTTCTAGAACAGCTAGTCCCTGTTGTGAAATAACTTGGAATCCCTGGACTTTAACCACTAATCCCTTGTCCATAAGATCATATCGTGCAGATTTACTGATTAAGTAACCATCCCAGACAACCGAAGTAAGTTGCTTAAGAGCGTCCATCTGCATCGAACTTAGGTTAAGTTCTTTGATTTTTTGCGTTCTTCTTTCATTTGCTGTTTCGATGGACTCATTTTCTGAATCCCAAATCCACCACTCATGAGGCTGAATTTCTTTTACACTCATTTTCCCTCCACTACGCATTTGACTTCAGGAATATAGGTTCCTTTGTCTGTGGTAATTACTACGTCAGCATCTTCCCAGTCAGATCTGTAGTTCTGTCGTGATTTGACTAGGAACTTAACATTTTTCTCGTCGATCGTCATACTTCCCAATTTGTCATGAAGATGGTCAATGATGATCTGTTTGACCTGGTCTTTTGTTAGTGTGATCTGAATCATTCTGTACACTCCTTCCAGTTTCTTCCGACTACCACATCCCATAATAATGGAACTCTGCAACTGATTCGTTCATCAGGTGCTTCTAAGAGTTCTTTAAAGTCTTTCGCTCTCTCGCGATTCTGAATGTCACCGTCGAGTTCATCGTGAACCGTAGCTCTAAGTAAGATCGTAAGGAATCTTCTGTTTCTGAATGTCTCCAGAAGTTTGACTTTGAGCGTGTCAGCTGCGGTTCCTTGAATGATAGCATTAAGCGCCGTATGGAGACGTTGACCGTCTGGGTATCTTCTACGTCTACCCATTCTCGTACGTACGTACTTTCTATTCTTAGCGACATTCATTGCCTCTTTAGTGAGTGCTTTAGCTTCTGGAAAACGTTCATCATACTGATCAGCAATATCAAAAGCTTTGTGTATCCTACAGCTATCAGTATGTTTCTTCCTATCCCACTGAAAGTCTACGGGGCATCCACAGTTACAGTGCAATCCGAGCTTCCTTGCGAGTTTAGGGATTCCCATTGTGTATAACTTACCGAAATTGTTATGCTTAGCATCTTTTCTCTTTTGCCCAAGAAGGTTTGCCACGAGTTGGTGGAAATCCATCGTGGGATCGAGATTATATTCCCTAATAAGTCGTTCGGACTTAGAGTAATGCGCGAACCATCGGAATTCAATTTGGCTGGCATCCGCAGCAACATAATCAGATCCTTCCTCAGGAATAAAGAGTTCACGAACAATCCATGCTGCAATCTCTTCTTCCTCTAGCTGATTTTCAACCTTCATTACCTGCTGAATGTTACAACCCTTCTGATCTCGTCCTCCAGAAGAGGCATAACGTCCGGTCACTGTTCCGTACTCGTCACCACGTAACTGGTGAAGCGTGTAACGTAAAATGTTATTGAGATCAAGAAGTCTTCGGTATTTCTTCAAGTACTTCGAATTCAAAGAATGAAGTTTACGAGCAGCTATACAGGCTCGAACTACAGGATGATCAACCTGGGAAATGTAATCTTCACCAAAAGTTACATCACCACCAAGCTCTTCTTCAAATCTCGGGTATTCTAAATGAAGAATATCGAATACTGACCTCAAGTCTTTGGGAGAATTTGGATTAACCTTAAGTCCAGTGGCTCTCCAAATAGACAGAACAGCTTCCTGATGAGCTTGCTCTACTTCTTTGATCCAACGGTCCAACTTAGCAACATCTATCTTAGCTCCTGTTGATTCCATAGAAGCAGTACAGATGATTAGCTGATCTTCTAAATCACACACTCTACCTAGATCTTGCTTTGCTATTTCTGGTTCCTGAGCTAAATCTAACTCAAGATGAAGTAGAGCGTCATTTTCAGCATAGGGACCGATTTCAGAAGCAGAACAATCAAAGATGTCTGTTGGCCTTACACCTGAATCGACTTTTCCTTTTCCGAGAATATCCTGTGAGAGTTCTTCAAGATTGTATCGCCGTCGATTCTCGTCTAGAAGAGCGGCCTTAAAGGCAGGATCATGAAGCTTACAATCTAATTCTTCAAAATCCACGCCCCAGTGAGTCATTACCTGATAGTCACCCTTTGCATTAAGTATGCAGAGGTGTCTACCGCGTAATTCGTTTCTAGCCCATCGCTTTACAGCGTTCTCATCTAGATTCCCACCTGCTCTGTGGCCAACTGGGAAGTAATACTTTTTCTTGTCTGGAGTACAGATAGAAATTCCAGCTATTTCAGAATCCACAGAAGCATGGGTGGTATAACGGAATTCAGAATCAAAACCGAATTTAAGATTCTGAGGATATTGAGAAAAAGAAGGTAACTCGACAGGTGCTTTCCAACCTGTCTCAGGATGATGTCCCGAAAACAGATTGCCTACCATACCTGGTTTAGGTAAGGTTCTAGTCCCTGCCATATACCTCCCCATTAACTTCAACTACTATGCCGGCTTCTAAAAGAACATCCATGCCTCGAGTATCCGCATAAGTCTGTTTCGCAATAACTGTTTTGATCTTAGTGTTTGCGATACTCTTCGCACATCCAAAGCAAGGAACGCAGGTTGAGTAAAGAATCCTGGCTCTTTCTAAGTCCGAGCATTGGAGAAGTGCATTTGTTTCAGCATGAACTGCCATACAGTTTGACGAATCTCCGGGTCTATCGCCAGCACCACTGCAAGGAACGTCAATACAATGATCAAAGCCACGTGGAACGCCGTTATATCCTGTAGAGAGAATGTGTCCTTCTTCATCTGTGATGATCGCACCGACTGCCCTCCTTTTACACGTACTTCTGCTAGCTACTAGATCCAAGATTTGAAGAAAATACTCAGATTTGCTGACCCGTGAGACCACGTAACACCTCCAAAGAGTGAGATCTGGGCGAAGCTAAGATTTCTGCATATTCAATCCAAGGTTCTGGACCTTCGTTAGCCATTTTCTCTGGAATGTGGAGCATGTTTTGAAAGTCTTCTTTTTTAATTGGAAGAAACTCACTATCAAAGAAGTCTGGTGATCCCACTGTATTAAGTTTTTCATCCTCCATGACTTTAAGAGCTCCTGCCCAATCTCTTTCATAAAGATGACTAGAACCTAGATTAAAGGTTACTGAACCTACAGGACATCCTACTTTTAACCCAAGCCAATTTGTAATCTGACTGAAAGTGTAATAGTCGTATGGAAGACCAAGCCAAGCATCTGAACTTCTCATATTCACAATGCAGTTCAATCTATTAGAGCCGGCTATGTTAGGTCTGATTAGCCACTGAACTGAAATAGTACATGGAATGTCCTTCGAATTCTGTGGATTAGGAGTCCAGATAGTAGCAACAGCTTGACGTGAATCTTGTTTCTTAAGATTCTCGATAACGTAATCCATCTGAGGCATCAATCTCGGCCCATAAGCTCCAGACAGAATATGACCGTCATCAGAGAAATTTCTCATCACGCTATTATACTTTGCAAGAATATCCACGCCATTAAGTCCAGCCATGATCCACAACCACTCAGCTACCATGAACTTGTAGTTAAGATCTCGAACTGGAGAAACAATAACATTTTCTAGTCCCCATCTAACTTCAACAGTCATGTTAAGAATTTCTTTCGTTTTCTGATCGCGAGGAGAAGAAATCGCTCCTTCATCAAGCAATGTCCCAAGAAGCTTGACCCACACTTTTGTAATTCCAAGATCACTGATTAGCTTTGCCATCAAGAACTCCTTTGATTATGTCGGCTAGAAACTCTGGATTACTACCCTTAAATCTTTTGAGATACGACGGATGCTGAATTTTGTGAACATGGAATCTAGTTCCTTTTGGTAAAGAGAACCGTCCCATTTGTTGATCGAACCATGATTTAGCCGGTCCTCCCATAAGAAACATGTGTTTCATCTCTGGAAAACTCCAGATTATTTCTTCAAGAGAATGAGTAACGTTACCGCGAGGGCCAAAAGCATTACTAAAAGCAAGATCATCTTCGGCGAATTTGCAGATAGTAATAGCAGTGTTAAGGTAGCCACTCGAACCATTAAGAGCAAAGAACGGGACATCGACTGAGTCATGATTTGGCTGGTCTCCAATGAATAGGTACTTTGCGACAGGAGAGCCGATAGTTCCCTCTGGAAGAAATCTGTACTCTTGATTTGTTACGTGTGCTACGTATTCTGCGTGGTGTTTCGTGTAATCAAAGATTCGCCAGTTCATCACATGATCTAGTTCCCAGTATCTGTCACAAATTTTGCGGAATTTCTCTAGACCGTAACGTTCCAAATCTTCTGGATTACTTCGAAGATTATCCTCAAGTATCTTCTGTTTTGGCATGCACAGAAACTGGAAGATGGGTCGACTAGTAGTTAGTCTCTTGAAGAGTCTTAATCCTTCCCATCCGCCAATAGCGTCATAGTTTCTGTGAATAGGACCATAGACAGTTTCTCCTGCGAAAAGTCTATCATGAACAATGTTTCTAGGACTTTTAAGAGAAGAATCAATGATCCGCAGATAATGCTCAACAACATTGATGCCACGCTCGGGAGGACCTTCATGATGATATTCCCACCCCATTGATTCAAGTTTCCTGGCTAAGGTTGTTTTTCCACTTCCATCAGGGCCTTCGAGAACTATCACTTTTGCCATGGTTTGTCCTCTGAAAGATCTGGGAGATTAAAGAAGAAAATGAACTCACAAACTTTACAGAACACATGATGATGTTCTACAGAAACGCCAGCACAGTTGTTCGGATGAGTATGCTCTCGATTTAACATGTCTCTGCAAATGTGCTCTACTGGCATATTTCCAGGACAGTACCTCATATCAAAGTTCTTTCCTGCGTACAGATCCCCGGTATTGCCACACTTAGGGCAATTGGTGTACGCTCTGGAAAAATTGCCAAGTTCCCCAGAATACGTAATCTGTCTGCTAGGAAATGGTCTAATATGTATTTCTGGGAGTATTGACTTCAGATCAGAGTCCATTAGATCCTCGTGTATGGTTCACACCTGAGGTTGATCGTATCGATCAGCTGAGATGTTTGGTTAAAAAGGGAACGGGGTGAGAAGTCTTTCGACTCAACCCACCCCGCCGACTAGCACACCGGAAAGGAGAACTCAAACCGTGTGCTAGAAATTAGGCCGCTTTGGTTGCGTCCGTGGTGGCCGCAGCCGCAGGAGCTGGCGTGATCTGCTCGTCAACAATCTTGAGAGCTTTCATCTGCTTCAGATGCCACGCTGTGGAATCAGCCACCGGATGCTTCGACTGGAGACCCTCGACGTTCTTCGCGATCTCATCAACCGAGAAAAACTTATCGCCGCCCTGAGCACCGGCAAGCTTCTGCATCGCCTTCACAACCGCGAGACGCTGTCCGCTGAACTTCGAAACATCCACGCCATCGAGGATCCGATAGTTCGCGCTGCCCTTAGGAGCACGGGGCTTCTTTTCCTTCGCAGGTGCGTCTACTGTGGTGGTAGCAGCGGTTTCTGCCGGCTTCGGCGACTCTGCAACTACCTTATCGCCAGTCTTCTGCTTTCCTTTTGTTTCCTGTGTATCTGCCATTTCTATATTCTCCTTGGCTCTAGGCCACGATTTCTAACACGCCTTCAGCGGTTAGTTTATGCACGAAGTAGGTCACTGTCCTACTTATCTTGCACTTTGTTTTTAACCTTCCAGTGGCCAACTCAGTGATTTTGTAGATGCTAGAAGGTCCGGTTTCCATGAAAATTTCCACTATCGTGCGGGGCCTACCCGATATGTGACTAATGTCAGCCCCTTTCACCAAGGCGTATTCCCGATTAGTTTTATCGAGTCTGAGAGTAGTCTCGATGCAATCATCCCAAGCACTCTGATCGAGGGACTTAATGTATCGGTAGGCTTCTTCCTCAGATATTTCATCTAACTCTGAGATCACCTTAGCTACAGTGTTTAGCGGAAATGGTTTGTTTGTTCGAATGAACAGATTAACACGCTCTTTGAATCCTTGGCGAAACCTCTCGAAATTGAAGCTTGTCTTAGTTTCATTGAGTGGCCATAGTCTGTCCCCTGCCGATTTAACGAATTCATACTCAGTGAGCATCAATTCAGTTAACAAGACTGGATGAATTAGATGGGCTTTCCTGTACTTAGTTTCGAAAACTATCCATAAACCGTAACCGGTAAACGGAGCCTTTTCGTTGTAAGTAGTAACCTCGCGAATTTCCATGCCGATGGAAAGCCTTTCGAATTATTCAATCTTGATTCTATTATATACCAACTTTGCACAAGTTGATACAATAAAATCGTAACCAGTTGATACTCTTTAGTAACCAAAGTTTCGATTACTTCTCAAAAACGGTAACTAAAAGCACCGTTTGGTAACAGCAAAAAGACTCTTTCTTTCGCTCTTGTGACTGCGACATACCACACACGATGCTCGTCATCCGGATTATGAATCATGTTGTTGAACACCGATCTACTCATGTCTGGATCAATAATGACTGTGTGAGCTTCGCGTCCCTTTGATTGGTGAATAGACATAAGTTCTACTTTTGGTAAAGCACACCTCAAAATTCCAGCATGGCGAATCAGATCTGGTAAAGTATCTCTTCCTGGTAGATTTTTAAGAGTGAAGTACCAGTTGTGATAGTTAGGTCTAGAGATGAAAACTTCATCTATGCCTAAGATTGGTTTCTGCTTCACAAGATTTCTTGCCATTGGATTAAGATACTCTTCATCCATAAATCTAATCAGCGTTTTGACTCTTTCTGAGGTTTCTTCTTTTTTCTTAAAGAGGTTGTACCAGGCGTAAAGAGCAACTCTAGTCTCTTTACTGTTGACAGGACTGCCTTTTCCGATGTAAGGGATTCTCTCACGTTTAAGAATGCTTGCGAGGTCTGCTCCTCTGAAATGGTTTCTGAACAAAAGGTAGGTCTTCTCACTGAGGTCAGTAGTGGTAATGTAGCCAGCATTTTGTACTGAGCCTTGAGAATCTCTAGGCTGATATTCTTTTGGGAGCCTTTTCTTGATCCTGTCTGTGATTTTTCTTGCAGCTCCATGAACAGCCCGTGACAATCTATGAGACTCATTAAGAACCTCAACTGAATCAGATCTAAAGTCCTGGAATACGGAACTATCCGCACCCGCCCAGTTAAAAATTGCTTGGTCATCATCACCGGCGACATACCATGTACCTGCCTTTTGTCCTAGAATGTTCACTACTTCCCATTGAAGTCTAGACAGATCCTGAGCCTCATCAACAAATAATACATCGATATCCAGAGGCTTTCCATATTCCACATATCTAGACAAGAGATCGGTGTAGTCCAGAATGCCTTCAGCAGTCTTCCAGGCGCGGTATGCGTTTGTGAACCATACTGCATACTTATAATCAATATCAAAAGAAGCATTCTCCAAAGCTTCTTTGAGCATGATTTTGCGATGTCGACCATGGTGGTTAATTTGAAGAAGAACGTCATCTCTAGTCGCTGCCTCAAGGGTCCGTTCATATTCTTCAATCCACGGGTCTAAGTCTGCGCCTGTTAGTTTGATACCGATCTTTTTTCCAAATACTCGAATGTTCTCAGGTCGGACTACTTGATCACGACCAACACCCAATTGGTGGTAACATATAGAATGAATGGTCTTACAGAAAGGGAATTCTTTTTCAGTTTTATTAGCCCTGTGTAACGCTTCCATTCTAGCTGCTCTAGTGAAAGTTAAGAAAGCGATTCGCTCAGCAGGAATACCTTTTTCAAGTTCACGTTCAAGATACTCTAAGAGTCGAGTTGTTTTTCCTGTTCCTGGTGGTCCAAGTAGTTTGTACTTCACTTTCCCTCCATCAGAGTCTTTACTAAAGCTCTGTAACGCTCATCAAAATTTTCGTTCTTTTTGCGCAGCTCCTGAACTAAATTACCCCTTAAATGATGATATCCTACTTTCCATCTTTTATTTCCCTTACCAGAGAAACACAATTCTCCACGATGAGCGTTACATGATGGACAATCTACTAGGACACAATAGAGCCTAGTTCTAGCCTCTGTAGTAAGTTGAATGACTGTCTTCGTATTAGAATTCGAAGAGCTCATACTGTTTTTCTTCTTCTTTTCTTACTTCAGAGATCAGAATCGGTATCATGCGTCCCCACTGATCTTCATTAAAAGTAACGTTTTCTGGGGTGTAAGGCTCATTCATAAAACGACTTTTAGAAAATCGGGTTCTTCCTTCTTCTCTCACTGGATTGTCACACTCATACTCAGCATGAATAAGAGTACAGATAACCAAAGCGGCATACCATGGACACGTTTTCATTTGTATGAGAGGAGCAGGAGTTCCTATTCTAGCTCTAACATCAAAACTTATTTCTCCGAGAATAGAGCTATCAACAGAGCCCACAGAGCCAGACTCAATAACATCTCGAATATCCGATGCGAGTGATTTAAGTCTCTCATCAGATCTAAAGGCATCCCACTCTTCTTGAGTAATGTTAGGGTTGTAGCTTTCATGAGGATCTGCCCACATGATCGTATCCTTTCACTGTTAAATCTTTCAAGTATTCATCCACTTCTGGTGCAGTGATCTTGAACTCTTTAATCAGAATTTCCCTTACTCTTTCCCTTACGGTTTCTTCTTTTTCGTAACCAATAATTGCCACACATGGCTTACGAAGAATCAGATTCGCGGCAAGTCTATAATAGCCATACCATGATTTTCCACAAGTTGTTGATCCTACGAACCTATGGCTGCGCTTATCTTTGATTGTTGTTTCTTGCGGATTACGTCCATCACATTCCATATTCTCCTCAATTCTGTTTCAGCTTCTTCATCCATATGAACAAAGAAAGCTGAACATAATGCAGCTAGAGTAACCATTACTCCGCCTACCTCTTGAGGTAAAACGCCAGATTCTCTGCTATAGACCCATTCTACCATTCGAATAACTTCTTCTTTTGAAAGGCCGGCCGACTGCGAGAGTTCTATAGCTTCTTCAATAAATCGAAGAGTTCTTTCCTTTTCATTTCTAGTACGTTCAACTCCATGGCAAGTAACACACCACCACTGAACTGCTTCTTGAAAGTTAATCACTTGGGATCCTCCAACCAACGAACAGTTTTGTTCAACTTGATAGCGTAGTCAATCTCAGATTTTGTTGACGAGCCTATGTAGCCACCTACATTGATCACGAGAATCTCATCAGCAAGATCTATCTTACGTTTGTGTAACTCATCAAGTTTTATTTTCTCTGCTTCTGTGATTCCGATTGTTTCGCCATGTTCCCGCTTAGCCCAGTCAATTTCATGGGCGCTATGGGCGAAAAATCCTACTGAAAGGACAATGTTTCCTTTCATTGTTTCTTCGAAATTAGCCTGCATGTACTCCTTGTAGAATCTTGTCGATCCACAAAGGCAGACTATTCTCGGTCTAGGACCTTCTCCTTTGAATCTTGCTACGAACAGGAGCGGTTGATTACTGTCCATTTCTCCTCCACTTTGCAATGGTAGTCCAATTCTTTTCACCAATTCGAGGAGTATTAACTAATTCAAAACCATTATCTGAAAAAATATCAAGAGTGGTTTTAGCTAGTCCCCGATGTCCTGGTTTAGTTAAGTGAAGTTCCATTACTACATAACGAACTTCTGGATTTAACTTCCAAGGCAGATGATACTCTGATCCTTCAATGTCACACTTGATGATTGTCGGTTTGAGATCCTTAAGAATACTTCCTAAAGAAATCCCTTTTACCACCTGCTCTGATCTTCCACGAGTAGGTATCGTAGAATGAAGAGCATTATTCGTTTTGTCGTTGACATAAATCTTAATGTCGTGTCCTTCAAGTTCATCTGGAACTACCGCCCTGTAGAATGCTCCAAACTTAAAGTAGTTGGCATTAAGTTCGAGTACTTCGAAGTTAGATTTCTCGGCTTCAAAAGACCAGAGAAGTATTCCGGGTTTTTCCAATAGTGCGCGAGAAGCAAAGCAGCCGATGTGACCACCAAGATCCAGCACACGATCATTGTCAGTAAGCCCAAGAGGAAAATAACTTTTCGTTTCATTAAGTATCCACTCATCGAAAGTTCCTTCTCTATAGGCTATGTTCAGTTGAGGATGAATTGAGAACTCTTTCAGCATGGCAGTCTCAAGTTATCTACCTGTCGAGCATCTGGCTCAATATCGTCGTACAGAAGAGGAATTAACTTCTTAAACTCAGCTAACAAAGGAACGGACCACTCTTTGAATTGCGGGTGTGTTTCTTTTGTCGTCCGCATTCTGAAGAGATGCCTCCACGTACGAAGATTATAAGTACAGACAATCTTCGAAGCAAGAGCATTTGGAAATACACTCCGTGCTTCTTGTGGACGCCATCCCTTTTCCAAGAGAAGTCTATAATGACGTTCTGCTTCATGAATAGCAAACATCCACTCAGTATCATAAGCACAATCTGAAGCATCATCATCGTGATGATGAAAACTATACCCATCAGATGGACTTCCATTAAGTTCAGCCTCATCACCAGCTAAGCATAGAGCACACTTTACGTCTGGTTTCGGATACAGAAAAGCTGGTGGCATCTTTTTCGCATAGTTCACGAATCGCGTAGACTCCTGAGTATATGCTGCGATTCTGTGTCTTACAATTTCATGAGTAACACCACGATCTGTAAGAACTTCAACACTGATCGTTACATGTTCTGTAATAGACCAGTCTCCATGTTTCAACACAACAGCTGTGATGAACTTTCCCCAGGTATCCTCTTTCATTTCTTCTTCTGAACGGTGAGAGATTCTTCCAGCATATTCTATAAGCTGGAGTTTACTGAGGATAGTCTTGGGACTTAAAATCCTGGCATAAGGGGCAACAATCTTCATTTCGTCATTCCCTTTCGACGCATGAAATCTACGAGATAGTTCTGATAGAATTGAGCTTTCTCATAGTTATTAAGTTCAGATCCTTTTGACTTTGCGCGATCATTGTACTTGTAAACGTTTCCTTTCAAGAATCCAATAAACTCTTGAGGAGTCATTCGATTCTCAAGTACTTTAATAGTTTCATAAAGAGTATCTCCTCCATAGTGAGATGGATGATTTACTTCTTCATGATTAAGAAAACTTCTTCTGTCAGTTGACGAGCTGGGGACCAGTGGAACTTCCGTCATTACTTTCGTTGGCCTCTCCGGCACCTGCGTCTTCTTTCTTGAGTTCCTTGATTCTTTCATTTTCCTCTTGTTCCTTTCTCTCGGCTAGTAGTTTAACTGCAAAATCATGAAGCTCATTTAACAGCTGCGGTTTACCGAGTGCAGCATCAAAGAGTAACTCACACTTGGGCATTAGTTCCTGTGCAAGAGCAGGAGTAAACTGAAACACAGATCTATCTCCACAAAACATCCACTCGAGATACTGAGAAGCAAGATCTCTTACGCTTACACCCTTGTCCCTAGCATCACGACGAAGATTATCGAGTGACTTAATGCTGATATCTACGTGAATTGCCACTTTTCCTCCGTTTTCCTGGCATTATGTGCAAATAAATCAATATGGAATTATCATATGCAATTTGCACAAATGACCCTGGGTTATCCCTGGATTTCCCTGGTGTGACCCTGGTGATAAAACAATTTGTCCCTGGTTACATTTAAAGCAACTGCAATCTTCTCAATAACGTCTTGGGAAAGCATCTCATCATCTGACATGATTTGCTTCCCCGTAACGATAATCGAATTCTCCAGTTTTGTTAAATGTTCTGAAGAAAGTTTGACTTTCAGAATACTCATCTGCGGTCTTGTAAGGATGATCATATCTCTGGTTCTTCCTTTTCAAATTCTGCTTCTGAATAATCTTCGGTCTGACGGTTAACTTGAATAGAAGGAATTGACCATGCCCTAATAACCTTACCCTTAATTTTGATCAGAGCATAAGCGCAATTTCTTCGATGCAAGATTGAGAATAGTTCATGATTACTGATGATCGTTTTCTGACCTTGCAGATACTTCTGAAGGTAATCAACCTGAAAGAGAATAAGTTCTTTCTCAATAATAGGCAATCCTCGGAGTAAATCATCTCTACCCTTAGACCTATCACTAAGAGCCAGAAAGTCATCGATTCTATTGATCACTGAACCATACTGAGATGCATCCTCTGGAGCCTCAATATCAGTTTTCTGAGATAATAGACCTTTTACCTTCTGTTCCCATTGAGGTTGCTTAATTGGCCGTATCACTAGATCCATGACTTCGAATATTCTTCGTCTTAATTTCTCGAACACTCGAAATTCATCAGATGAAAGTGATAAGTCTCTTCCATTTACCTCCAAGATGTATGTTGGTGGATCGCTGAGAATCTTTCGAAGACTACCTACCGTAATTTCATCGAAGTTACTCTCATCTTCCCACGGTTTGTGTCCAACTCCATATGGCAACTGGAGACATGACTTCCTATCACAATGAGAGCAAAGTGGCTCTTCATCGCACTTGTACTGGTACTGTCTCGCACTAAGCGACTTAATAAGTGCCTCGACTTCACGAGACCCCAGAGAAGGCGAAACATAATTCTGATTATGATACCGAAGCTTGTCCTCCCATCCATTGGGACTAGACTTCCGGTAGAACACTCCGTAACTAAAAAGTCCGACATTTCTGGCCCCCTGGGGAAGTCCTTCTTCTGTAAGAGTCTGTAAGCACGGCGGCATTTGGTCAATCTGAATGAGTCCACTGTTTTGTGTTGCATCGATATTCTCTTTTCCTGTGTAGTACTGGACTCTGGCAAGAAACTCTTCAATTTCAATAGAGCCGGTTTCGCACACGGCATAGCGCACTGTGTTTTGCGCATTGAAATACGGGAGATTGAGCCAATTACCGACATTCTGATGAGTACTCTTTAGTTGCTTTGGAAATATCTCCGTTTTGTTTGGGAATCCTAATAGTCCAGCCCACTTCTTAAGTAACTGTTGGACCATAGAACTCGGTTGCTGTTCTTTGAAGAATACGTACAGATGAGCTCCACCACTTTTGGAACGACATACCATTAGTGGAAGATTTCTTGCTGAGACACGAGAGTAAAGATCTTTGTGATCAATCGTGTCTATGTCGATGTCGATTGCGCCCCAATAGCATTTTCCTTCTGAATCAACAGGTACTATACCTAAACCAAGGTCCCCAGCTAGATGCTTTCGGTAGTCCTCCTCAGAAGCTGGGGTTAGAATGGTATGCATGGTTCCTGTGGTTCTATCAAAAGTGCCATGTGCTAGCGCAGAACCACGAAATAAACTCGAGAATTTATCTAGCATGGCAGCTTCCCTTGAACGAATTTTAAGAGGTAGACCGGCTGCTCATAACAACCGGTCTAACTGCTGCTAGAGTTCTGTGTGACCTGCTGGAACTCTTTCATCGTCAGTAGGGAAATCTACATCAGCTGCTTCACCAGTCGTGTCAACCTTGATGTTCATCTCGCGAAGGGCCTTGAAATGCTCTTCCATCTGTCTGTAGAGACTTTCATCAGGAAATCCACTGGGAACGAGTTTCTTCTCAAACCACTCATTACTTCCATCACGAACAGTAACAACACTGATTTTGTACTTTTTCGCGTACATCGGAAGCCGGCTGAGTCTGACGTTGGCCAGAAACTGTTTTGATAGCTTCAATCCCGTTGCTTTGTAGCTCATTGCTATTGGCATAGGATTGTCGGTCAAAGTGAAACACATCAAGTTGTGGTAGTATGTGCATAGGGGAGGATTCGACATATCCTCTTCCTTTGTGGATCCATTTCCCCAGGCACTGAATCGGCAGGAAGCACATCCCATAGGATTGAGACTTCCGCCATCAATACCGTTCGCTGACATGCACTCGATGCCGCCACCGTCTTCAATTGGGAAGTACTTGATCCTATTCTTAAAGAAGAATAGGGGGATGATCTCCAGTGAAGTACCGTAAATCTCCTGAGTTACGCTGTTAAACAGCTCACCTTCCTGAAGATTTTCGATGTAGGCCTTGTCACTCTTTCTTTTCTGAGGGGAAAGTGCTTGACACAATCCTAACCGAGGTAGAACTATATCAGACTGGTCTACATCCTCCATGCCCTTCTGATTTCCAACCTCACTTCTCAACCACTCAGGGACTTCTGAATTGGCGAGAGCCGAATTTCCTGCTGAAACGATTTCACCCTTTTTCATGTTACTCATCTAGATTACTTGCTCCTCTCACTGTGATACTCTGTTTGAAAAACGTGTTGATTCCCGGAGGAACTTCCTCATTGTTGCTGAGTTTCTGTTTCACCATAGAACTCATGGTCTGATAGTTCACAGTAAACAGATCTTCAAGATCGTTGTCATGGATCCACTTATAGAAAGATTCCTTATCAGCTACTGAGCAGTAAACGTCATCCTTGATGGTAAGAGAAACTCCAGCATCAAGTTTAACAGAACTGAGAGATTCATCCTCAAGAAATTCAACAAGAAGCTGATTCATTGCTTCGATGGTGAGGTTTTCTTTCTTCACCTCTGCTTCAAGTTGAGCTTTCCGAACTCTAGCCGATACCAGAACTTTTCCAAAATTTACAGCATTTGGTGGAAGTCCCTGACTTAACAGATCCTGTTTGATCTTTTCTTTCTCTGCACTGACACGCTGCTGATATTCAGGTTCACCCGAAAAGCGCGTCAGTTGATCTTTCAGGTGAGAGTACTTTCCCATTTGACTCCTTTCCTAGCTCGAAAATTCCTGGAACAAAATTACTTCCTGGTGAAAGTTCTTTGATCGTTACCTTATCACACTCTCCTGCATGACCAGCTTGTTGCATGCAGTAAGTGTTTCCCACCATTCTACCGTTAGAATTTACGACGGTAGGTACTATCTTTTGGCACAGAATCATACTGCTACTCCCTTTTCCTTTTCCAGTTTACCTACCAGAACCCTTATTCTCCTTCTTAGTTCCAAGAGTTCCTCAAGAAAGGCTAGAGTCTTTTTCGATTGTGCCGATACAGTCGACGGAACTTTAGCTCCTTTGTGCATTTTGTGAAGAGATCTCCAAGATTCGATCTCATCGATTAGTGTCTGATCTGGATCCATGAACTATCCTTTGTCTTTTGGACAAACAAAGTCTTCGATGCTGTTGATTGGCTTTCTGTACCGAACAATTTCTCCACAATTACATTCAACAGTGGCGATTTTCCCTTTGTAGATTCCTTTTAAAACTGGAGTGTATGTTACCGATCTGTGTGTTACTGGTTGTCTTTCTAACATCCTTCGTTTCTTCAATTCCTGAAGAAGCCTAAGCTTTTCTTCAGCATTGTGAATAAAGATGTCAAGCATTTGATCGTCAGAATGGGACATCATTTTCCTCCTGCATTATCTCAGATACCCAACGAGATGTTGTCCACTCAGCCATTTTTTCGTGGTTTCGTAGGGCTTTCAAAATCATACCACTTGCTGTCCTCTCTCCATTTGGTCCCACAACAACGTAGTCCTGGAATAGTGCTTGGAATCTCTGTCCAGGTCTGTGTACGCGATCCTCGCTCTGGGATCTGGTGAGCAGAGAATGATCGTTGGATAGATAATCGACGTTGGAACACTTAGTGAAGTTATGACCAAATCGTCCCGCCTGAGGCTGACCGATAAGGAAGGCAGGACCTTTAATATCTGGTGAATCTGGGTGGAAGAGAGAAATAGCCTCCGACCTAACAGTTTTAGATTGTCCTCCTTGTAGCACACGAACCGTAAGCCCTTTAAACCGCTCCTTTGCTCGTTTTTCAAGACGAGCAATCTCTGGTCTGAATCTACACCAAGTGATAAGCTTGAAATCGGGGTCGGACTCGATTCTGAATTCAAGATAATCCAAGAATGAATCTGTGAGTTCAGATCCGATCTCCACGACTTGAGGCTCATTCCCTTCTTCATCTTCTACTCCACCGAGAAAACCGGAACAAATCTGCGCCAGTCTTAGAGATTTGACTGGCGCAGTAGTTACTACAGATACTTCATCTGTATTATTAAGGTAAGCGACAAATTCGTCCCTCATCGAGCAGTAAATATCCCATGTTCTCTGGGATAGTTTAACAGCACGAAGTGGCGCTTTCATTTTAGGAAGAATATCTAGACACTGAGACTTTAGTCTACGAAGTACCCATGGCTTTATCTTTTCTTGTATCTCTTCTATATAATAGAAGCCTACAATCTGCTTATTCATGTAGCCACCCATTCGAGCATGGTGATTACGGAACGCAAAGAAATTCTTGAAATTAAGAATAGCAGGATCTAGAAAAGCAAACTGAGAATAAAGCCCTAGAATAGAATTTCCCACAGGGGTTCCATTCATAATGGTACGACGACACGCTTTAGGGCGGATCATTAAAACGCCCTTAGTCTGCGCTGCTTTGTGATTAGCAATTGTAGAAGATTCATCTACTACTGCCCAGAATTTCCTTCCAGCAAGAAGATTTATAAGCGTTCTAACATGGCTAACATTACGAAGAAGCTCGACGCTCGTGACAACCCATAGAAGACCTCTGGATTGTTCCGGAAAACGAATACTGCGAGAAGTAAACTCATGAATGATGCCAGGAACGAAACTATGCTCAATAATCTGAGAAAACTGAGGGTGGATCCAGACATCCTTAACTTGAGCCGGACAAATGATAAGAACACAATCTATCTCCTTATGCTCATATAAAAAGCATGCAGTATCAATAATCTGCTTTGTCTTTCCTGCTCCCATTTCATCTAAAAGACCGAAAACAGCATTATTGTAGAGTTTGTCGACACCTTCAAACTGGTGCTCGAATGGTACATAGCGACATCTCGACCAGTCAAATGACCGCACGTCTTGCATACAGACCTGTTCCCCTTTAAATGTTAGGTAACTTATTCACGGCTGTTTACTACCTACTCGGCATAGTACACACGATCAAGGAGTATCTTTCCTTACCGCTTGAGTAGGCGCCCTACATTCAGTCTTATGGCCCATCATTTGCTCTCAGACTGAGACAGCCGTGAATAAGTTATCTGACCGGCTTGGCTCCATGAAGCTTATACTTTCTTCACGCCGTACCTTCCGGTCTTAACATTACGGTATCACTCGACTCTCATCGAGTAATTAGACCTCAGGCGTGGGAGCCGGAGCAGATGTCGTACCACCGAGCGTACCATCACTTGTTCCGCCAGAACCAGTATCAGTACCGCCCGTCGTACCACCCGTGGTTCCACCAGAAGCTGGAGTAAGCTGACCCTTAAGAGCATCAGCCGCTGCTTGGAGAGGAGCCTGAGCATTCTTGATATTTTGAGTTGATTGTCCAACTGTGCCGGCCGCCGCTTCGATCGCGTCAATAGCAGCCTGTGTTGCAGCCGGATCACCCTGCGCATCTTTCAAAGCCTGAATTCCAGCCAAGATATCTGCGGTTGCATCTGCTGACGTTTGAACTTCTTCATTCACAACATCAGTGTTTTCGCTGACCTTCGCAGCGAGATCCTGCAATGCTTCTTGAATAGTCGTAGCCATTTCTGAAAAACTCCTTTGGAGATCACATAGAAGTTGTTTATTCTGTTTACTGTCATGCTTTAGCGTAACTAGCTGTAAGCTAATGATTGCTAACGCCTGTTTGACGTACTGTTCAAAATGGCCATTTTCCAAATTGAACCTCCTACTATTCTTCGTCGTCTTCGTCCGGATCTTCAGGACCAGAAAACCTTCCACGAAGAATTATCTTGCATTTCTCCTCAGAGAATTTAAAGGGATTCTCCTGGATTTCTGCAAGAAGCTCTGATTCCCCATCATAACTTATTCGAACCAATAGAAACCTACAATCAGGTTCTATAGGAACAACCATAAGTTTGTCTTCGAACCCCAGGCCTTCCTCATACTCCGGCACCAAACCTTCTGGTAAGCCATGAGCAACATCTAAAGGACTGGCGTCAACTCGAATGAGTGTCGCCGTCGTTGCCATTTTTCTCCTCTAATTTGTTGATGAATCCGTTCAGAGTAGGCCAGAAATATGGAGCAGATAAGTTTATATTCTCATCTTTCCAGAACTGACCATAATGTTGCGGAAATTTTCTTACTAAATTACAGCGATGCGAATAGTGGAAGTCTTCACATCCGAGCCAAGCAGGAGGCTCTTGAGATTCTGTATCATACGAAGGGACTGGAATATTGTTAAGATAACCTCTGGAACACCACTCGCCTATCGCGCACGCGAGATATAATTTGAGCCATTCTTCATGACCCGACCACATCTGAACGGCTGGATGGCGATGCCAATGAGAAAATGTTCTATCAAAAGGAACGATAGTCTGAAGATTAGAAGGGAGAAACGGTTTATTCTCCAAGATCTCTAGAATTTGACCTGCCTCTACCCGTTGTTTTCTGAGTCTTTTGGAATCTAGAAACTCCATCGACTTCACGAATGATACAACAGGAAGAAACGTTTGCATTTTACGCGGCTATCTCCTCAGGCCAGATTACTACGATCGATTCTCCGAGTGCTACTGAAATTGCTTTCATCGTCTCCAACGTAACATTCTTCCCTTGTTTAGCATTCCACAACGTCATCTTAGTAAGACCAGTGATCTCACAAATCTGATCGTCAGAAATTCCTTTCTGTTTCATCAAATCAGTGATCTTATTTACGTGTGACATTAGTAAAGCTCTCCTAAAAAAACGGTTGAAGTGTTTGTCTATGCCAATCTCTATAGTATTATTATATAACAACTTGTATTCGGTTGTAAAATACTTTTTATAACTTTGTTTCTGCTAGTTTTATTCTAGTCATCAGCATAGCCCGTTCTTTTAACCCGTAATCTACTATACCGTGGGCTTCCCACCTAGATAGGTTAAGTCCACACAGTTTCTGATATGAATCCGGATAGTCTATGATTAGGTAGATCTTTGCGCCCCATGGAAATTCATAAGTGCTTCGTGGTACGCTATAAACTGCACACAAGTTTCTGAAATCTTCAGAGTGAGCGTTTATCCACTCTCTTTGATACCTCGTATCTTCAAAAAGCTCTAACACACGTGCCTCTGGGAACATTATATGTTGAATAAGCTGTGGGTCTCTAGATATAGCATCAGAAATCGCATTCCAAAACTTCTTCGATTTCAGGTTCTGGTTCCACTGGAATTTCTTCAGCCTCTTCTTCACAGTATCTAAAGAGAAAGAAGATCCTGTACCAGGTGTCTCGTTCGTTCGCTTCACTGTCATAGTTTCCTATCCACCTTGATGAGATTGAAAGTTCACCGTCATAACCGCGTAGTTCGTAAAAATGCTTCCAAGCTAAGGCATGCCAGATAGTGTAGACAGGTTCTACATTAAGAGGGACGCCAAAAGAATCACAAATGTTAAATTCTCTGCGCTCTCCTATCAAGTTTCTCAAGTATCCTTTCTATCATGTACTCGTGATAGACCATCATGCCTAAGTGATGGAGTATGTCTGCTGCTTCTTTCAGTGCTTCGTCCACCCAGATATATCCTACTCTGCCTAGAGACTTAACAAAGTCTTCTGATCTAGATAGACTCATGTATGTCGACCATGGATCTGGAGGCCATGCAAAAGCTTCTGGATACTGAAGTTCTGACGTGTCAACTCCATCTGGATTAGGCTCAGTTATATACCGATAATTGTTTGTGTCAATAATCCGTATAGCACAGTCCAACACCGGATCTTCGACTGCCCAGCGTTCATACAGAACTAAAGCAGTACAGCTCATCTCAACCTCCAGTCACTTGTTGTTCATCGCCTGCTCTGTCTGATAGAAGAACCATTTGCTTACGGCGTTCAAGAGCGTTTGTTTCTTCTATATTCTTGTTCAGAATCGCTAACTGCAAGGCAATCTCACCATGAAACACAATTTTTGCTTTGACTATCGGATCCTTTGTCTGCTGAGTGAACATATCGATAGTCTGTTGGATCTCTTCTGATGTCATTAAGTGAATCCCTTTCTGTTCGATGTACTTCCCATTGATTAAAACGTACATCGTTGTTTTGTCATGTTCAAAGCCGCTTCCAAGTACTTTGTGACACCCAATACAGAGTAAGTGCCAGCTTCCTCTTATCCCGAAAGATGTGTGCTGCGTCAGAGCCGTATCAAAAACGACTTTTGGACTTTTCTGCTTACAGCACTCGCATCTACTGCTCCTCGATGGTATCACTAGGTTCAGCCCTCGTTGACAGCATCATTCCCAGATCATTTCTGCAGTACACGTTTCCAGCAGGTCTATGATAGTAGAATTCCGTTTTAGTTTGCTTAGATAGGTCGGGAGAGTGAACTATCTCCCGACCGCAATGTTTACAGTTAGAAATCTTTGCAGACACTCACGCATCCTCCGTGAAGCACTTCTCAGGCATCACGAAAGCATGAGGAATACCAGTGATGTCTACCAAGTGACGTTGATGATTCTGAATCTTTCGAGCGATCTTAGACGCCCAGTGTTGAGCGGCTGTTTGGTCTTGAAAGCCTAGGTGTAAGGCCCTGTCTTTCTCGATCGTTATATCAGCGTAGATTACGTCATCAGTTCTCCTTGCGATTGTTACCGGCACGTTTCCCCTTTGCTATTGGTGAAGTTCTTCCCTCAGGTTTTCTCTTGCGATTTTGCGGGCTAAAGTTCTTGCTCTTTTACGAGTTCCTCCAACCCACGCTCCATTCTTAAAAGCTTTTTCCCTTACTGACTCCATTGCTTTCTCGAATAGATCTTTGTAGATGACTTGCCTCATGTTAGCCACTTGTTTCCTCCCAGGTGAACACCTTGAAAGCTCCTAAAGCTCCAAGATTTTCTTCAATTTCAAAAGAGCTGCCGATCTGTTTTTCTAGCCAAACTAGAACATCCGGCATCCTATAAGAAAGTTCATGAATTGGACCTTCTTTAGTTTCGAAGCGAGCTCTATACCTCTTATCTCCATCTTTATCTGGTTCTACTGCAATCCACCCATGATACTTCTTAGGCGGATCTTTAATAACGCGTAGAGTGGTGATTTCATTCAACAGATCCTGAACAGAACAGAGTGTCCAACCACGTCCATCACATTCAGTGCACTCGCTTTGTCCGCCGAATCCGTCATCGATGACTTTTTTGCCGGCACACGACTGACACTCTTCTTGAAGGTCTTCTGGCACGGAATTGAAGTCTACTTCTTGAGTTAGAATCATATCAGTCTCCTAGCTCTTTGAGATAGCGCCAAATTCCCATGTAGTCCATTGTTGAGGAGGGAGTCATCTTCATGAATAGTTGATGGGCAGCTATTCTAGCTATTCTCGGAAGAGGAAAATGAGCTACGATCATAGCATCAAATACTCTCTGACCTAGTACATTGATACACGCATCATGTGCATTCGCGATTTCTTCTGCTTTAGTAGAGGGCATTACTCACCTCCTGATCTTTTTTCTTTACGAAGACGCTCTTTTTCCAGCTGAGCCCATCGTGCCCGTTTCAAAGGGTTGTTTCGTTTGTTGTGAACTTTGCACGCGTATCTATTACCTAATCTACGACGTGCTGCTTTACCTGTTGCAGTTGCCATCCTACGCTCTCCTGTGTAGACAACTCCGTCTACCGGTTATAAGCCTATGTCCTCTCTTTGATTCATATCAAGAAGACGATGCTTGAGTCCAGACATCTTATTTCCTTCAAAAGTGTGCCTGAAGTAAATGGGGCGTCCACTTCCTGAGGGAAACACTTCAATCGTTTCACTTGGATATTTCTTGTTTACGAAACGATTCACTTTTTCTCCGAAGTGCTCTTCAGGTTCCCAGCCAAACTCCGCCAAAAGTTTTACTGCTTTTGAGTTAATAACTGAAATCTTAAGAGCACTCATTTCTCCTTCACCGGCCTTCCTAGGTGCTTCTTTCCTAGAATCATGTTAGCCGCTCTTTTGAATGAGTTGGATCTCATTCGAAGTCTCATGATCTGAGCATCGATTTTTGAGGCTTCCTTCAAAATTTCCTTGACAAGGTCCTTTTTCATTAATTCTCCTTTTCAGCATTCTCGAGTATAAACTCGAAGAGTTCTTTTGTCATGAAAAACTCTGGGTGCCCGACTGCAGATTGAGCGCCTGCATCTTCAGCAACCTTCTGGCCGGTAGTACTCCCTGCACCAGCGTCCTCTGCTATTCTCCCCTTTGACACTAAGTCGGGCATAACCTTAATTCTCCTGAAGGGCTACTCGAGCCCTCCATTGCTTAACCACCGTTTGCATGAATCCCAGATTTTCATCATCAAAGATTCCGCCTCCTAATTCAACTAACTCAGTGATTATCAGAATGTCACTCATACCTAACAATTCATCATAGTAGCTGCTTTCAGCTTTTCCTATGACTTCGCATACGCGTCGTAATACTAATTGTTCGTGATAGTGCCCGCTCGAGACTAGAGGGGCAAGAGGTTCGATGTTCATTTCCAGAACATCTGAAATGTGAATGTGGTGTGAAGCAGCGACTAGCATCGTTGCTCCTTGGGAAGTGACCGCCTTATCAATTGCCCAAAGTCCAAACATCAAACCCGACGGTCTCTGAAAATGTGAATCGCAAACAGCAAAACCTTCTAAACACGGCTTCTTGCATTTCTTAGCTGTGCAAATTCTTTCAGCCTGCATCGTGATCTCTCCATTCTGTAGATCGCTACAGTCGGTTGATATTACTTTCGTAACATGTGCTATGCATTATCATCACAACAATAATGCATAGCGGTTAAATTCTCAAATTATCATAATTATATTGTATAATAACTTTTATCGGTTGTAAATACAAAAGTTTAAACTATTTTTTATACATTAAAAAGTTTTTAAGTTGTCTTAAAAATCTTACCCAACACGGTCCATCATAACGAACACCTCGATGAACAGAATTTCTTCTATCACACCAACAACCCTGATGATTCCAGTGTTGCGTACATCCTAGTATCCAGCATTCATTTCGTAGCCACAAACGCTCTAAAGACATACGAATTCCTCTCTTTCTTTGTCAATGTTGTCTTCGAGAATCCATTCTTTCTTTTCTCGTGGAAATACTGCAAAATGAACGAACTGAACAGTGTGGTTGTCTTCTCTCAGTTTAGTCTTGCAAAAGAATCGGAAAGAATGGAGCAGTTTTGAACTCATCATCTTTGGTGTTCTGATGACGAACGTGTGATATGTTGGTCCACGTTCCTCGAATTTCCAAGTCAGAAACACTAACAGAACGTCTGCCGCCTTCGTCTGCAGATTCGGCTTATTTCTTTGGATGATTCTTTCACTAAATTCTGTTGTTAGAATTTCGTGGTTCTGCGTTCGAATCTTTGACGTTTGGAACGGCATTTTCTACCTCAAGTGCTTCATTGATCATCTTCAACATGCTGTCTAACTGAGGACGTCTTGCTCCCCAAGGAAGACACTCTATTGCGGCTTTCATTCTCCTTAGCATGTGAACCATTCGGTCTAAATCATCCACTAGATTTAGAGCGGCTCTAGAGCCAAAGGGTGGACTTGTTCCACCGTGCTTCTTTGCTACTCTTTGCATGAGAACAGTACGCCACTCCATTCTCTGCATTTCACTTGTCTTCATGGTAGCTCCTCATAGCAGCCAGGATTCTCTTGAAGGAATTCAAGATCTTTATCTGTTAAAAATGAAAGTCCAACACACATCAGTCCACAAATCATGTGCCCCTTTTTCACTGATTCATTCAGACAGAACTTAATAGATTCTCTGTCATAGTTTTGATCATCCAAAACGATATGAAGACAGCACCCAACACAATTGTCTTCATAAATCATCGTGTGAAGTTTATTGAGGTCTTTCTTGAGTTTTTCTCGATTAAGACCATCTGGTGGAAATGTCAGAATCATTGCTGTTTTAGAAGCCCGTTGTCCCTCAGCTTCAATGTCTTTCTGTCTGTCGTATTCGCTCATTTTATTCTCCTTGTGAAAATCTGGGGAGATTGCTCATTGCCAAGAAAATCTCCCCAGTACCCTTAGTTCGCCCAGGGTAAATTGATGTCAATGTTTGAGGGACTTTCAATTAGTCGACCACGAACAATTTCAAATGAGTGTGACCCTGGTACGGGACCAGTGTACTCAGTTTGGAACTGTGGGTGACGCAAGGGACCTGCCCACTTAGCCCTAATGAGTGGAATGTTCACGAATTGTTTCTGAAAAGCAGTGAAGATTTCACCATTTTGTGACATTGCAAGTGAACTCCAACGTCCTCCGTCTCCAACTCTACCATTCCACCACCACCTAAAACGTATGTCGTTTACCAGAGCAGTTCCTGTGCTTGGATCTGTTAGCAGCATCGGAGTCTTAGGATTGAATCCAATGTTCTGCCAACCGTTACCATCAGGGTCATACTGCCAGCTCTTTGTATTAGGATTCCATTCATGAGATTCGTTCATTTGAGCTGCTAGAGTCGGATTTCCCTTAGAATCTAACTGCTTCGTACCGTCTGCAACCATGACTTTATCATCGAATTCCATGCGCATGATGGTAGCCCAATCAGCAGCAGTATAGATGACCTGAAGATCCATTCCAAAGAACATCTCAGCGCCATTCGGCAGAATCGTAAGTGGATAACTCTTACTGACTAGCCCTCCGCCACCGTTTTGCTCAGTGTAGTTAGTGACAACCATAGACCGGTTTGGATCACCACTAGATGAAGCTCGAAATAACTTAGAAGGAATCTTGTTGACGCTAGGATCTATCTTTGGAGCGAACTGATCAGCTTGGATATAGTCCCTTATCGTCATCGGTTGCGAGGCGGGGAAGGTTACTACTTTGCTTGGCATATTTTACTCCTTCTGTTTGACGTACGTTTCGTATTGGCAACCTGCATTATTTTCATGGTTACCTCTGCAAATTTTCAGAACTCCATCAGAATTCTCTACTGTATTCCATCTTCCAGCTTTATGAAACTTAATCAGAGCTTTTCTAGCACGATCAAAAGTGTTGTCTCCTGGCTCAGCTTCAAGACAGTTAAGAATATGAATCAACTCATCTCGAGATTGTTGTTCTTCTAAGTCAAGAACGACTAACATTTTCCTGCCTCCTTTTCTCGAGTCTGGCTTGTAAAGCTGTTCCTCGAATAATTTCAAAACGTTTTCTACTTGCTTGAGCTCTGATCAAAAGCTTATCTAGTTGATCAGCGCAGGCGTGTGCTGTCATTGCTACCGATGGTTGAAAGAGCGTTTCGTTTAAGATCTTGACTACTTGTCTCAAGGCTTCTTCTTGCCTGACGAATTGATCATGTTTCTGAAAACTCTCTGACATGCGTCACCCGTGAATTGAGTTTTAATTACCTGTTGCAAAATGACATTTGCAAATTAACCAGAGTATACCCTGGTGAAATCTGGAGGTATCGCAGGGTGACTTGTGCAAATCAGCATAATAAATTTATCATTATGCAATTTGCATAACCGCCTGGAAACCCAGGTTAACTTTGCTTCCACCTTTCGACATACTGATGAAGAGCTTCGAGAGCCGGCAATTCCATGTAGATAGTGTTGTCTGCTTGATGTAATAGATGACTACCGGTCGTTACTATGAGACTAACAGGATCATGTGGATTCGGCTGAACATAGACTCCATCACCTAAGTAAAGAGGTTCAATCATCTCTTTTCTCTTGGAAAGTATTCTCTTCTCATGGAACCATCAGATTCTTCTTTCATTAGATTTCCCAAAAGAATATGAATGATGACTCTTAGCGCAGTCAAGACCCAAAATTCGAACGATCTATCGTGAGCTGATCTAAACTTTCCTGCTGTATTGTTTAGACCGTCACAACACTGTATTGCTTCTTTTTTGGTAATCATTCGACTTTCCTCAATTTCTGCCATTCGGCTTCAGGAATAAAGAATCTCACATCACGATCGTCAGGAATATTCTCATCCTTGTTGTAGAGGATCGACAGGTGTACTCCTGGCTGTGGAAATGGACTTTTCCTCACTGACACTTTCCTCACTGGAGAGTGTTGGGCTGGAAGATATTCCGCGTAACGTGTTGGCATTCTGCTACCTCTCTTGCTTAACCCGTGATTCCCACCAAGACGTCGTGCGGGTATAAGCATAGTCATCTGATCTCACATCAACCTTACTGGTTGAGATGTGTCCATTAGGACACTCTAACCATGTCTGAGCTTCTTCGTCCCTTCTTACGGGCGGTTCTTTGCAGATAGGACAAACCGACAACCCCATCGTGTTAGACATAGGCCACTCCATAAGTCGGGAGTTCGAAAGCGTAACTCCATACGTCTGAGCCCTCTTCTTTGATCAAGACGGTATTGAGCCTTTTTGCATCGAGGTAGATTTCTCGAAGTTCACCTTCGACATGTTTGATCAGGTGACGAATCTTATAGATCGGAATGCCTCTAGGTACGCTGATTGAGACAATCTTTACCGGAGCTTCTTTCATAAACTCCAGATCTTTGTCAGCTTCCCACGGTTTTGCTTCTTTTTCAGACCACGCCGGCACAGCAAAGAGAAGCTTCAAATGGATTTGACGTCCAGCTGACCTTTGAGTGGGGTGAAGTGATTCTTCAATCGACTTCCCGGCAGGAAACGTACCTGTTAGGTACGACAAGTCTTCAACCTCTAGTTTGTTCAACATCAGTCTTCTCCTTAATCTCTTGTTCTATTACTTTACCAGATCCGCCGCAACACTGACAGATTTGAATGGATCCATCTGCTCCTTCAAAAGTCTGCCTTCCGTGGCAAGCTGGGCATTCTTTCTTAACGAACATGTTTACCTCTCAGTCATACAGAAATTGGTCATCTTTCTGGGTTTTTAAGATTCCTTCACGTCTAAACCGAGCATTCATTGCAGCAACAGACCAGGCCATCGATCTTGAGTATCTTCCATCGCACAAGATGATGTTAGTCTTTGTTCGTATCACGAATCCCATACACGCATATCTACACTTTGTCCCAGGATAGCGCTTAAGAACATATGATCTGTTCTGCTTAGGAGTCATGATTTCCCCGTCAGTCCTAGGTTAGCCATCTTAATGAGAGCATAACCTAAAGTTTCAGCTTGTTTGTAGGTAAGCTTTCCTAGGATCACTCCCAGATTCGAAAGCTGAACTCCACCATTAACCTTTTGAACTGTGATGTTCATTTTCCCACCTTTTTCAGTTCTTTGAGCTCATCTTGAAGAGTATCGATTCCTCGATTTTGCTCAATCATCTCTCCATTGACCCAAGAGATTTCCCAGACTCCATCCAAAGTGAGATAGCAGTCATAAGCCATGTACTTAGACCAATGAAAGTCTGTATTCTTGTGCCAACCGTCTTTCTCGAGAAGCTCCATCAACGGCCTCATGATGGTATAGTTTCTTGCAGTGACCGTTGCTCCATCATACAGTTCCTGAAGTGAATCTTCTAAGAACGCTACAGCATCTTCTGGGAGACTTCCAGATTCAAAGGTGACGTGGACAACCTCTGTATATGAGAGGATGCCCGCATCTTTCTCTCCAGGGTGATTGATGTCATAGATGAGCGTTTTAGACTCTGATTTTGGCATGAAGAGTCTCCTCAAAATTCTTTCTTCTTACCGCTTTCTTCTCGATGTCTGCTCTTTCAGCAGCATCCAGTCTATCTGTCACTTCCATCAAATCTCCAGCAAGGTGAACAGACTTAATTTTGTTGTTAGAATCCAGATAAACGTACAAATTGGACTGTTTGTACTGAAGTCTGACCTTTGTCACAGTTTCACCTCCTGATCTGCTTGAGTTGGAGGAGTCATGTGCTGAACCGATTTAGGTAGAACAGACCAAACGTAACCCATTCTCTCAGCACCGTTATCCATCACAGTCTGAAGAGACTGTAGAAGCATGCTCGCCTCATCACGATGCATTGTCATGAGAACCTTTTCACCATTTCCTTCAATGGTGATCAAGATGCTCTTGTCAGTAAAGACCTCAACCTGAGCTTGAGCACCGAAGTGAATATCTCCGTCACGTTCATAGAGTAACATAGATCTCCTTAGTCTGAGCTATCGATTGTCTCCTTGAATCCACAATCCACGCAAGTATACTCATTCAAGCAGTTTCCAACGTTTCGCTGCGACTTATTCTTATGATGACACTTCGCAAATTTGAAGTAACGAACTTTCTTTGCCCAGTAGTCATGAGCCATGGCTACCCCAGTACCATCATAGAAGTAAAAAAGTCTTAAAGAGAAAGAATATGAACGTTTAGATTCACCCCAAGTAAACCGTTCATAATCTTCTTTTTTGTTTATCTGCCGATACTCGCAAAAATTTGGAGTATAGACAAAAAATTTAGATTGGGAAAATTCAGCCTCAGTAATTTCTTCAAAATTAGGAGGCAGAGTATGATCACTTCCATACTCTTTGTGAAAGTTCTCCACATCTTTTGGAAGTTGGTTCATTGGAGTGAACATTTGGTCTCCTTCAGCATTCGTTCTTTCAGTTGTTGAAGCTTCTTAAGAACGGCGGCCTTTGATCCATTAAGAGTGTACTCTTGCTTACAGATGGCGTACACAGACTGGCCACGACGCTTCATTCCCTTTATTTCGAGTTCCAGAGCGCCAATTCGAGCACAGAGTTGAGCGTATTGAATTTGACTTCCAACGAGAGTCGTCATCCGTTCACCTCACAGATTGATTTTCCATCCGGAGATTCAAGCACTCCAACACCGACCCACACCCATCCTTCAGAAATCATCTTCTGAATGACTTGTCTCTGTTGATCAGCAGCTTGAGAAGCTTGAGCTAGCCATTGTCCTCGGTCGACGAATTTCATGACTTTCGGCTTTGGTGTTTCACTGACCACCGTTTTCTCTTCCGCTGCATTAAGGCTATCAACAGCGTTCCAAAAGTCCATCGAGTACCCCTGGATGCCATTCCATTCGAGATACCAGTGGAAGACTTGGTATGGAATAACGTTTCGAATCTGTTCACGAGCTTCATCTACCGTGATCCGTCTATTCTCAGTTAGGTAATCGATAGCATCGGCTAGAACATCGCCAGGAATCTTATCGAGATTCATCATTTTGTGTCCTCTTTCTCACAAATTCTCGAATGTTCTCACCAGCATCGACCAGATTCTCAGGTCCTTCGAGACCTTGGATAGCATCCATCAAAATGTTATGTCCTTCCAAACATAAATTGAATGGATGTTCACGACATTGCGCACATACATCTAGGTGCGCGTGAAATTTGTTAGCGCCTTGGAGACTCATCTTAGGCTCCCATCTGGACGAACTATCCAAATTTTGACGTTCCGGGTCCTCGCGTAACGAACAGCAGCCCATGTTCCAGATCGAAGAACCTCATACATGTCTTTTGGAGCAGCTATTAGCACTCTCGAAGCATTTATGATGCTCTGGTTTCTTTTGAGAAAGTTTTCTTCTTTCATTACTTCATGATTGAAGCATACTCCGCGTCTCGAGAGGTCTTTTACGTTCCACTCAGGATGACCTGGATAAGCAACGATATGATAGCCGAAGACATAGGCTAGCGTAGCAGCCTGAACGTCAGCTCCTACGCATAACCCGTGTCTAAATTGAGCTAACTCAGATTTGTACTGTTTGAGCAATGTGATTACTCCATCCATTTGCTCACCAGTCATGCCCTTCTGAGTGCCTGTGAAGCCTACAAGTTCCATGGTACCTCGAATCTCTGAGGATTAGCTACGACCTCAGCAATCAAAGAATCCATGCAGGCCTCATAATCTTCACCAGAACGCCGTTGTCTACCATGCTCATAACGAGTATAGTGTTCTGAAGCTTTCTCTCTGGGAAACTTATCGTCTCTCATTGAGATGTCAGTTCTGACACTACAGAGCTTACACTCTGAGAAGATACTGGAATGCGGTTCCAACCAGTAAATTGGGCTAGTCTCAGGATGTTTCTTACAACGAACCATCACAATGGAGACTGTCCTAGAATTTCGTACTTTGACTTTCTGGTTGTCCATTAGGAGTGACCTCCTAGCGTATGAACTTTGAATAGATCACCGTCTCTCGCTACTAGGTGCATCCACTCAGCACCGCAATGTGGACACCACCTAAAGCTAACGTCCCACGTACCGTTCTTTATTGCTTCAGCACGCGCTGTGCATAGTCTGCAAGGAGCTTTTTCTTGATTCATGGCTTTGTCTCCATCTTCCTGAGCACTTCCTGCTGCTCACGTTCGAGACGTCGGCCAATTTGAATGCCCCAATAAAGCATCTGGAGCTGAATTTCAAAAAACTTCTGATTGTCCTTGACGATGATCTGATAAGGCAGACCGTCATTCATCTGCTTGATCATTTTATCAGGATTAGTCATCGAAGCTCTCATTAGATCTATCGCCATTTGAGCTACGAGGAAATCCCCAGCACCATCGATGACTTCATTCACAACCTCAGGGTAATCATCACCTAAGGCTGTGCTGTAGTTTTTGGATCGAAATTCACTCGTCTTCTTGACTTCCTGCTTGAGCATTTCTCCGATTTTCACTTGCTGGCCGCCCTTCTGCTAATTTCCAGTTCCTTAGCAAGGGCTTCACAGGTCTGAGCGTGCTTGATCTTCTTGTCGGCATACTCATGCCTTGTTAGTTGACCTCGGTTCAGTTGCCATCCGCATGTGCACTTGTAACCGTGCTTTGCCATTCGTAAGACTCGCTTTCTCTTACCTTCTGGTAAGAACTGATGTAACGATTAAGATGCCAGTACCATTGTCATAGATCTTTGTTTCCCAGCCGTCAGGCTCTTCAGTTCTGATGTTCTGCTCGACGGTATAGAGAATGTGATTCTTGTCATCGACGTTCTTAGGCCAGATGACGAATGTGTACGCCGTGTCATCCTCTTCCGATGAATGCAGCTCGTACACAGTATTGATCTTGTCTCGAAGTCCCTTTAAGAACTCGAGTTCATCGAGATCGTTGCGTGTTGAAATTAGAGGCATCATGCTGTTCTCCTTTTCCCCACCGATACTTCCGCTTGAGCGAAAGTCTACGGTAGCACCTTTTCTAGATGGCCGACCAGCTGCCCTATAGCGGCCGGCCACCGTAACTACTTGGTAATCAAAGGCCTTAATAATTGGATCAAAACAGCTTCGGCCTTGATACTCGCTTGCGACTCTAAGGCCGAAATCCATATGGATACCCTCCTTTCAGCCTTATTTCCCACCGAGACTAACGCTTGAGCATTAGTCTACGGTAGCAGTCCGTCAAATTCTTATCATATAATTATTATAATACAACTTTTATCGGTTGTATACAACATTTTATACGGAAGTAAAACTTTTTTATCGTCGTAATCTGGAGTTATGAGCTTTTCAGGCCAGTACTCATAATCGTAAAGAGCAAGATTATAACCACCATCATCACCTGGCTTTTCTCCAAAAACCGTGCCATCGTGAGAACTAATCCAGACGTCTATTACTATGGGTTCTCTACCTTCTTCTTTCATCCAGTAATAGCCTTTTTCTTTCGGAATTTCTTTAGTCCAACTCATAGTTTGACGTAGCCCTTTCCAGGCTCTTTGGCCTTATTCTTGTTTTCTCTTTTTGCTTCCTCTTCTAGTAGTTGTAATTCATTTTCTGAATTACTTTCTCTCTTACTTCTGGATTGTGCAGAGTACTCGCCAGGATCGTATTCTCTAGCATCAACAAGACGAATGACATTGGCTTGACCTGATGGATCTACAAACCGATGAGCGTAATCAATATCGGAGATACGTTTCTGACCTAAACTTGGTAAAAGCTTTAAGAGTTCATTTACAACCACTTCAAGAGTAGTGTTAACGTCTACCCTGAGCCGTAGAGTGGCTTTCATTTGCTATTCTCCATAATTCTATTATATAACAACTTAGTATCGGTTGTAAACACATTTTTTATATGAAGATCAGGTAACATGAAGGTAACATCTTACGTGCCTAGGCACGTACCTGGCCGGAATACGTACCTGACTGTACGTACCTGACCGTACGTACTCAGAGGCATGTACCTGACTGTACGTACGCGCGCCGTACACGTACCTGAGAGCACGTACCTGAGGGCACGTACCTGAGCGCGTCGATTCGCCCGGGCAGGCACGTACCTGAGCGCATATACGTCAAGGCATTTTGCATCATCACATTTTTTAAAGCAATGAAAGAGAAATATAGCATTTTTCATCACAATGTTACTGTATGATGTAAGTTTAATCAAATCAAATACTTAATCAAAGGACTTGTAACATCATGTTACCTTTCATGTTACCGTGAACCTTGAGTCCCTAAATAAGACCGCGAGTCCTAGCCCTGTTGCCTTTTGTAAAAAAGAGTGGGATTTTTTGACTATTATGTGTGCGTCACACGTGCCTGCGCGTAGGGAGACAGAGGTGAATGTGCAATATGGCATTGAGTGATTTGTAAGTGTAAACATGCTATAATGGTAGTATACAATGATAAATGGGGCTAGTGGTTTCCGGTTCTTTTTCGTGAGATTTGCGGCGAAATCTGGGTTACCGTCGGACACACAGCTTCCGGTAAAACCAGTCAAACTTCGTAAATGCGTTTGATTGAGTCGGTTCTCCGTAGCCATTAATGACGGAGCACAATTTACATTCCACCAGAAAAGGGTTTCGATGGACTGCTGCCTTTTATCGCAAGAAGAGGTTGGTAGATTACAGCACTATGGACTTCAACCTAGTCACGATGAACACATCCACATACCAGCTGCGGCTGCAATCGAAGGTCTGAAAGACGAATCGCTCCTGTTGATCACGAGCAAAGAAGGCCGGAACTACGTAACACAGCAGAAGATGCACTTCCTTCGTGCTTTGCCTTCCGGCGACTCTCGGATCAAAGTCATCCAGCGAGTTGTGAGCAACCAACTGTTAGAACTCAAGCCTATACGCTAGCGCGGATCATTATTGATCTACGCGTGGATGAGAAAAGGGTAACATTTGGGTATACATCATAAAAATGCAGTGTATACCGTTCTTCACATTAAGTTAACAAAGTAACCATTTTATAGTTACTTATAGCATCTCGCGGTAACCCGCAGAAAGGAGCACCGTGGCCAGCTTCTATCACACGGATGACCCAGATGTCATCGACAAGAAAGTCGGCGCGAAGCTTTTGAGTGAGGGATACCGTCAGTGGTTAGGTCGTCTTGTACCCGAAGACATCCGAGAGCAGTTTGGCTTGCCTGAAGGAAGTCGGTGGGCCGACGCAATTGCTTCACAGACCATTCGACGAGCTTTGGCGCTTGTCGGTAAAGATAACATCTGCTTTACCGCGATTACCGAACTTCGTGAGTCGACCGAAGGCAAGACGCCAGAGAAAGTTATGGTAGCTCAAAATACGGAGCTTCTTGCTCTGGCTCAAGCAATTAATTCTGCGCCTGCTCCTGAGCCTGGGGAAGAACAGGATGAGGAAGCTCAGACCTAAGCTGTTTTGATAGCGCGACTAGCTCATTACCGTACTCTTCAAGGCGGGTGGCTTGTCTTGCGATCGAGACGGTCGAAAGCTCAGGGTTGAAAATCTTAAGAAAGTTAATCGAACGAAGAATTTCATCTCTAAGCTGAATGAATTGTGAAACTCGAAGATCATACTGCAGACGAGTAATCATTTCTCCTCCAGTCGATCAAGCATCTCGGTAACCTTTTCAACATGAGTCTGCTCACGATGATACGGCTTTCCGTAATACTCTGGCAAAGTGAGTGGTGCAGAAACTGGTCTATGTTTCCACTGGACGTACAAATCGGCGGACTTGTTTACAGCCCATTCGATCAACTTGCCGAATAGGTAGCCAGCAGCAAAGATCCAAGCGTCGTGGTTCATTTCAGCTTCCTCCGTGGCGTGATGCTGAAATCGTCCTCAATGACGTCGGTAAGACACTGAAGTCTCGATAACTGCTGATGAGCTTCAAACTCGGTATCGAAGTGAACGTTCGGTACCTTGTTCTCAAAGATCAAACGCCATTCGGTTCCAATGACAAACGTCTGATCTTTCGTTTCAGTCGTGATGTGAATCACTGTGTTCTCCTTTCCTTATGACCACCATGTAGATGAGCATAAGGAAAGGGAGGGCCTTTCGACCCTCCCCATCGGTTACGACGCTACGACTTCAGTTTCGACCTTCGGAGTCTCGACGGTAATCGTCGGGTTGACGATCTTCGCGATACCGAGCTTCTGCAGATGGTGAAGATGCCACATGCAAGAGGCTTTCACCCCAGCGTTCGCCGTCAATCCGGCTTTCGTGGCGAACTCGGTAACTTCATCGATCGTGAATTCACGATCCTTGTCCTGTGCAAGAGCGTTGATGACAATCTGACGCTGTTTGCCGCGAGGAGCGATTGCAGGAGCTGCAATCAACTGGTACCGACGTTCGGCAGGTGGAGTGCTCTTCGTTTTCACTTCAGTCGCAGCGGCCTGCACTGCGGGTTTCGGGGTTTCTGCAACGACTACGTTGCCATTGTCCTTCGTGTTGTTCTTTTCGTTTTTCATGATGTGTTCTCCTTGATTTGTTGTTTACTGCTATTATGATACCATTATAAAACAACTCATTTGAGAAGTACACAACTTTAATCGTGTACCTCTCAAACTTTAGTTACCGGCGTGAATCGGTTCGGGACGATCTTCATCAGCATCGTAGCCGTCCATGTTTGGTGCGACGTGGTTTTCAGACCACTGCCGGATTTCATCAAACATTCCGACAGCTTCAGCAGGATCGTAGACCTTAGCGTACTGAGGAACTTCGCCCCAGAAGAACTGGACATACATCCGACAGATACCCCACTTCACTTCACAGTAGTGCTTAGGCATGTTACTTCCTCCTGCGTTTAAACAGCGTGTAGGCGAGAAATGCGACGAAGGGCAAGATCAGCCAGTTGACTGAGGGTACGAGTACAAAGGTGATCGTCACTTTGCCCTCCGAGGAAGGAATACAGCCATCGCCATCAGCGTCACGACGCTGGCGATCACCGGGATTCCGACTGCGTAGACGTAGTTCATTTCCATTCTCCTTTTAGCGTCGTAGTGAGCGCTCTCCAAAGCTCGTAAGCTCTGGAGAGCGATCAAGCTACTTCGACTCTACGAATCCAAGCTTCTCGAGCTGGTGGAGGTGCCATCCGGCCGACTCAGCTGCAGCGAACTTTGTCTTCAGCTTGTCGCCTGCTATCTCGGCTACGGCCTCTCTGGAGAGGAACTCCTCTGGCTTGCTCCGGAGAGCGTCGGCCGTGGCCTGACGTTGCTTGCCCTTGAACGAGAGAGGGCAGGTGGGGAGGATACGGTAGGACTTGAGCTTGGCTGGTACGGCCTTGGGCTGCTTGATGATGGTGGCGGTTACGATGCTGCCGTCTGCGAGTTGAACTTGAGTCGTCATGGTTAATGTTCTCCTTGTGTGAATTAGCTTAGAGCAGGTGCAAAGTGACTGCAACGAAATACGCGATGACCGTGAGTGCGAGCATTAGCATTTTCATTTCGTTACTCTCCTTTTTTGCTGCTCATTAGCTTATGAATTAATAATAACATATTCCGAAACGTATACAAAACGAAATGTGTTAGCCGTCCGCCTGGTTTCCGGCGGCCAAAATCCGAACTCCAGATGAGGTAAACCATGAAACCCAAAACAGAAGTCAAAACTCCACAGTTCAGACTCGGATTGCTAGCTAAGTGGAAAGGAATTCCTCCTGCTTTTCCTGGTAAGAGACCTTAGCAACTAAAAGTTGTGATATAGTCTTCAAAATGTTACTGTGAAGGGAAAACATATGCTTCAGTTTCACTGCCACCGTTCTACTTGCCTTCATGACCTAACGACTCATGGTGGTGACAATTATAGCGGATCATCCTGCCACGAACCTGGTTGCGATTGCTGCAAGATTCTTAATAAACCAGAGACTGAAGCTGACGCCTGTGTGGTACGTGACAAATTAGTTGTGACATAATCTTCAAAATGTTACTGTGATGACAAAAGCTGAAGCAAGAATCTCGAGACACATTCTACTTGGCTGGTCTGATACAAAGATAGCCAAAGAACTTGGAATAAATATTGTAACCGTCAAAAGACATCTTCAAAACGTCTACAATAAAGTCGGTTGTAGTTCGAGAATTGAATTCATCAAATTTGCTCTTAACAGAGCCGATCTTCTTCAACAGATTTACGGAGTCTGAAATGGTTCCTTCTGGTAAATGCTTTTGTGGTCAACCAGGTCTTTATTATGCTGGTTCTCAACATTTCTGTGGAGACCATAAAGCCTTAGCTGTTGATACCGCCCGTACTAGGCAAGTGAGGACGGTGGCTGGCAGCCAGAGAATAGGACGCTTCCAGTTTGGAGAAGAAGAGACTAAAGAAGTTCATGTATGGTCGCTTGACCGGATCTTTCGTAGGAGAATAGACCGGCCCACGTACAACATCTAAAATTTTTCGGGGTGACTTTAAAGGTGTAACCGTGCACCAGACCTCCTGCTACGGTTGCAATGCGCGAAAGCGCAAAGGCTGGGCGGTGCTGCCGATCATCGCCCAGCATAAAGAAAGGATCAATTATGTCTATTTCGACGTTAGCAGCTTCTCTTCCAACAGCCAATAACGCTATTCCTAAAGTAGTTAGCCAAGAGCAGGGCGTAGGCATTATGGGAGCCTCTGGTCTGGTCGACGACGGCACTACACTGAAGTACAAAGGAAGCACAGTAGCTGCGGGCAGTGAGATCACTGGACTGACAGCGGGATTCATTCCTAAGGCGACGGCTGCTGATGCGATTGGAGCAAATTCATCTATTGACGATGGAGTTACTACTGCTAATGTAGTTACCATCGCTAATCCGGTCACAGTTCCCTACATCAAGACGACTCCTGTTACTGTGGCTTCTCTTCCAGCGGCTGTTACTGCGGGTGATGGCGCAAGGGCTATGGTGACTGACGCTACTGCTACTACTTTCAATTCAGTAGTTGCCGGCAGCGGTACGAACAAAGTTCCTGTATTCTCTGACGGTACTGCTTGGAGAATCGGTTAAGATCCTAACGAAAGGAGGATGAATCACGTGGAACGCAAACCGGAAGTTGGTAAACCGGTTGTGTGGCACGAATCTGATGGTACAGCCTGTGATGCACTAGTTACGACTGTCTGGGGTCCAACCATGGTCAACCTTGTAATCGTTTCAGTTGACGAAAACAAGCAAGATGGTTACGGACGTCAGATCGAACGTAGAACTAGCTGTCAGCATGGCTCTATCAACCAGGTTCACGGATTTTACTGGAGATTTCCAGATGAAGATCCAAACCCATACATCCCGCCTATTTCGCGGTAACTAACCTCCGTTGTTCGGGAATCGAGTAGAAACCCTAAAGCAGCGGCAAGGACGTGATTCTTCCTATGCCTGTATTCGCACAGTTTGGCGCTAAAGCGAGTAAGTTTGTTCGCCGGCACCCGAGCCAGGATAAAAAGTACACCCTATTAGAAGGAAGTGTTCGTAGTGGAAAGACCTTTGCTGTCGACGCTAAGATCATATCACAACTTTGCCTCTATAAAGTTGCTGGAAAAAGAGTTATTTGCGGCGCGACCAAACAGTCAGTCTATAAGAACATACTCCTCGACTTATTTCAGGTTGTCGGCAAAAAGAACTATGCATACAACCGAGCTACGGGGGAATTAGAACTTTTCGGTACGCAATGGTTCGTAATCGGAGCCAAGGACGAAGCTTCTTATAAGCAGATTCTTGGTATGACGATCGCCATTGCGATCTGTGATGAGTGGACTGAATTTCCGCAGAGTTTTACGAAGCAGTTATTCATGCGTCTCTCTCCTCCGGGATCGAGACTGTATGCCACTACGAACCCAGGTACTCCTCAACACTACCTGTACACGGATGTCATCCACAATGAAAACTTCACAGCAGACCTCGAAGTCATTCACTTTACTCTGGACGACAACCCGAATCTTGACCCCATCTCTAAGAGACAGATCATTGCCTCACAGAAAGGCGTCTATTATCTCAGGTACATCCTTGGACTATGGGTGGTGGCTGAAGGCGCTGTCTATAAGGACAGTTGGGACGACAAATTTCTGTATGACGATGGATTCCATCCCCCTGGTTTATTCGGCTCCGGTGGATTTACTCAGCATATTATCGCAATAGACTACGGAACACACAACCCGTGTGTCTTCTTAGAATATTTCGATGATGGACAAGTAACTTGGCTAGACAGAGAGTACTACTGGGATTCTGTCAAAGAAATGAGACAGAAAACGGATAGGGAATATGCTGACGATCTCGAGGATTTCATTAAGAAGTCACGCCGTGTTGCTCCAGCGCGTCCAATCCTTGTCGTGGACCCCTCAGCCACTTCATTCAAGGTTGAACTCATCCAAAGAGGCTTTATCGTTGTTGACGCTGACAACGACGTTCTCAACGGAATCCATCGAGTCTCTGAAGTTGAAGCAACCGGAAATCGCAGAGTCCGTAAAGATTGTAAGGAATGGCGACGTGAAAAAGGTCTTTACGCATGGGATGTCAAGGCTGCCGAAGACGGTACCGAAAGACCTTTGAAAGTAAACGATCACACTCAAGATGCCGACCGATACGCGCTCACGTATCTTTATCCTGAGTGGAGAATTCTAAATATTCAGAAAGTAGCTGACATCAGAAAGGCTGCCTAATGCCACGTTCTAGTACCAAAAAGAAAGCAAAGATCGCGGATAGTCTCTTTGATCCCGTAGATCTTGATGCTTTAAGACAGCTTCAGCCTGTGATGACTGACAGCTATCAGAACGTAGCAGCTCGAACTGGAAATGGTACTCCTAATTTAGTAAATACGGGAAACTATCCAATCGTTAGACTCACAGAGCAGTATCCTCTGATACTGAGTCTGTACCGCAGCTCATGGATTGTTCGTAAAATCATCGATCAAGTTGCTAACGATGTATTCAAAGCTTTTCCTGTACTAGATTTTGATCTTACGCCTGAGCAAGTTTCATTGTTCAGAAATGTTCTACTCAAGACCAGAACTATTCCTAGACTTCGTTCGCTAGCTAAGTGGGGAAGGCTGTTCGGCGGAGCTGGTGCCATTATAGCTATCGAAGGACACAACGATCTTCGTAAGCCACTGGAGCTTGATGATGTTGAAGTTGGTTCATACAAAGGTCTTATTGTGCTTGACCGGTGGTCGGGTATCATCCCGGGTCCCGAGATCAACTCAGATATTAATGATCCGGAATCTTTCGGGTTGCCGACCTATTACAATTGCATCATGGATGCCGGCAATGTCACAGTTCACCACTCAAGAATCCTCCGGTTTACAGGAAGAGAACTTCCGCAGTGGGAAGTCCAAGTCGAACTCTACTGGGGAATGTCGGAAGTAGAAGTAATCTTCGACGAGCTCAAAAAGCGTGATTATAGTTCCTGGAACATCGTATCATTATTGACACGCGCCCAGGTGCTAACGATCAAAGAACCGATGCTGGCTACTATGATGTCCGGAGCCGGTGCTTCTAACGACGCTTACAACATGTTCATTCAGCGCATGGAAATGATCTCTCAGCAGCTGAATAACAATGGTCTTCTTGTTCTTGGTAAGGACGGCCAACTAGACGGAAAGTCATACGGTTTCGGTGGAATCTCTGACGTCTACAGAGAGTTCATGAAAGATCTTGCCGCGGCAACTGGTATCCCTTACGAAGTTATCTTTGGTCGTAATCAGGGTATGGGCGGTGAGATGGGTAACAACGGAGGAGCTTCTCTTCAAATCTACGACAACATGGTAGAGGAAAAGAGAATCTCTGAAGCTAATCCCGTCATCGATAAACTTCTTCCAGTAATCTGTATGTCGTGTTTTGGTCAGGTTGCTGAGGATCTAGCTTATCACTGGACTCCAATTCGTGCTCTGACTGAGAAGGAACGTTATGATCTTGCTAAGTCAGCCGTTGAATCAGTTCTTATGGGTTACAACGCCGACTTGCTTACCAAGAAAGAAGCACGCGCAGAGCTTGCTAACGGTTCTGGTACTCACGGCCTGTTTAACATCACTCAAGAAGCTGTAGCTGCTACTCCGGATCTGTATGCTTCTGAAGTAATGATGGCAGAGCAATTCGAGCTTGACGGTGGAGATGACCTCGAAGCAGGTGGAGTTGAAGTAGGAGAGAAAACAGATCAAAAAAAACCGGGAGCAAGAGAAGGTGAGCAGCTTCCAGTAGAAGCTAAGCCTGTTGGTGTAAAGGGCTTAGTTTGGCACAAGAGTCGTAGACTAACCCAGGGAAAAGATAAACCTGCTGGAGCAGGAGCCGCAGCTTCTACCACTACGAAATCTCTCAATCAATCTGTGAGGCATTCGTTGAAACATGAGACAAAGAAACCCAAAAGATAGGAGGAAAGAATGCAACTGCCCATCGGAACTCCTCCGAAAATTGTCTCAGAGAAACGAGTGGGTCCCTTAGTTTGCTGTATTGAGTATCCTAAGGGAACTATGAGAGGTGGAAAATCTTGGAAGGGAGAGAGTCCTGCAGATTATGGCTTTATTGATGGCTATATCGGTGCTGATGGAGATGAGATAGATTGCTACATTGGAGATTGTACTGAAGCTCAAAGAGTCTACGTAGTGAATCAAACTCATGTTCACGCGAACGACGTATTCGATGAGCACAAAGTGATGCTAGGGTTTCAATCAAAAGAAGAAGCTCTTTCTATTTACATGTCAGGCCACAATAAGAGCAATGAGATCTTCCATAGCATGGTTGATCTTTCGATGCAAGACTTTGTCAGGTGGTTGAAGCATGGAAACCTTAACTACCCGCTCTCGAAAAACGTCGCCTTTTCTAGTTCCGCGTCGGTTCGAAGCTTCGTTTAGGAAGGCACTAGCAGTAACTTTAAGAGAGTCTATTCGTCAATGTCCAAGTTTCGAAGAAATAGATTCTTGGATTAATGAACTTTCTTTTGCTAGTAGAGATCCTAAGCTTAAAGAAGCCGCTCAGCGAATGTCAATGATTCTTGTACGAAACGTTAACATACACAACGTGTATGGCTGGCGTGAAACTGCACGAAACGTACGAGGAGGACTTCAGATTTTTCCTTACCTTTATGAAACACGTAAGGGTTCGATCGGAAAAACTATCACTCAGCAGATTCATACTACTACTGAGGCCATTACAAACATTCCTGAGCGAATTTCACACAGACTGGCTCGCCAAGCTTCTTATGCTAGATCTCAAGGAGCAACAGAGCAAGGGGTCTTTAACATTCTAAGGAGAAGCTTTCAAGCTAACATTCTTAGAAACATAGCCATGGTTGCTAATCAGAATCCTCATCTGATTAACTCCGAGCTGACTGAAGCAAGATCTGAAGATTTAGATGTTCAGTGCTTCATCTGGACAACTAGTCATGACTCTCACGTTCGCCCATCACACAGGAAGCTTGATGGCGTACTAGTGTTCTGGAGGGATCTTCCTTCTCCAGAGGCTTTAATAGGATTACCGGCTATTTTAGGTCGGTACTCACCGGGTCACTGTCCGGGTTGTAGATGTAGTCCTGAGCCTGTTTTACATGTGGACGATCTATTCTCAAATGGTAGCGCCAGAATCAAGGTCTACTACAATGACTCTATAGGTCAGCTCACAAAAGCTCAGTTAATGGAAATTCTGGATTAAGGAGTACTACATGGATTTAGGAAACACTGTTTTAGGTCAATTTCCACATCAAAATGTTCACGACTCTAAGATGGAATTGAGTGGCGGACATGGAGGTGGTAATTCGGGTGCAGTGATAAGCCCGGCTCCTGGTCTAGGATTGTCAGCTTATCAAGATCCTTCTGTTAAGGTTGATCCCAAACTTCCAGTAAGACAAGGAGGAAGCTAAATGAAGATCAATGGAGGCTATAGTGCTTGTTCGACTGGGCCTGTATGCGATCCAACTCCTGAAGATAGTTCATCCCATCACATTCCAATTACCGATTCCCCTATGGAGATGACTAGTTATGGTCCCCCGTACGCAATCGCTTCTCAAGGTAATAGTAGTAGTTCTGTTTGCGATTCTGCTTTTAGTGATCTGGAGCATAAACTCGCACACAAGCCTGGGGTCACGAATCCGGCGGGACTTGCATATGAGATCGGTAGAAAAGAGCTTGGAAAAGCTGAAATGACTCGGAGGGCCGTTGCTGCTAGAAAAGACTAGGAGAAATCATGGGTAGAGAACAAGTTTCTCTTTTCTATGGTCTAATACTTAGTCCGAATATGGAGATGACTCCAGAAGGGTATCTCATTTGTAAGAACGTACCCATCTGCCGTAGCGGATATCAAGAGTATTTTGGAAAGGAACTTGAAGGATTTCCGGGTTTTTCAGAATCTTGGGGTCTTGATAGGGATCTAAAGTACAAAGTATTTAGACCTAAAGAAGAGGTCTTACATCCTGACACAATTGCTTCATTCGAAGGTAAAACAGTAACAGACACTCACCCCAGAACGCAAGGAAACGTCCTAACTGTTGATAACGACGCTGAAGCTAATTGCGGTCACATTCAAAATATACGACAAGGCGAAGATACTCCTGACGGAAATGTTACGTTGGTAGGAAACCTTGTCATTAAAAATCCTGAGCTGATCGAAAAGATCAGACCGACAGGAGACCCGGAGTCTGGAATTCGTGACGTAAGTTGCGGTTACATTCTCCGTCTCAAGCGCCTTGCTGATGGTACCATCGGAATGTACTATATCCGAGGGAATCATGTAGCAGTAGTGGAAACTGGCAGGGCCGGAGACCGAATTGCAATTCTGGATTCGGCCCCGCCCGAAATCAAACAGAAGAAAAGGAGCAATATGAGCCTACTGGACTCGATTCTCGGGCGGGGTGTTAAGTCTGCTGTTGCTGACGCCACGGACGAGGATGCGGCTGAACTTGGCCATACTTTGCTCACACTCGAAACAAATGGTGTGGGAAAGAATGGTAAACCATCAAAGCGTGCAGCGGTCGATGCTGATCCTGCTGTTGACGAAAAGATGTGCTCTTACGACTCTAAGCACAAAGCAGCTCATGACGCACTCGATGCGATGATGAATGCTTCGAACGATGCTGAGAGAATGGGACATCGTAAAGCACTCGGTGATATGATCGGGGACAAAGCTCCTGAACCTGCTTCTGATGAGAAAGTTGAAGAGCTCAAGGAAAAAGGTGCTAAGGATGGAGAAGGTGCTGAAGACGCAATCGAGCCTGGCGAGACTGCAGCAGATGGTACCGAACCCGAGCGTATTGACAACAAGGGAGCGAGTGCTCTTAAGGCTGCGAATGACGCTATTATCGGTCACGTCAAAGCTATTCGTCCTCTAGTTGCAAGTTTTCTCACAATTCCACGTTCACAGCGTTCTGCTGACCAACAGGCCTGTGTTGATAGCTACAATGGAATGGTCAAGAGTCTGAACAGCTCTGGTGGCAGTGTCTATAAGGTTCTGGCCACTTCAAAGGTTCCGGATGGAATTCCCGCTATTGCCACGGATGCCCAGCCGAAGGAAGTTAAGTCCTGCAGCTGTTTTGATGGTGTTCCGTACCGTAAAGGTCTGGAGCGTCACCAGAATACTTGCCTCAAGGAAGGGAATAAGTAAAACATGCCAGCAACAGTCATTCCTGTAAAAGGACTATACCTAGGATTCGTTGGGAGCATCAGCAACGAGGGATATTCCCTTCGATCCGAGAGGCAAGTAAAGCCGACTGATACGAAGAGCATCGCGTTCGGTGAAACTGCCGTTCTTAACACTGACAACACGTATTCCAGTGTAGCTCAGTTTATTGCGAATAGTGGCACACTGACTGCCAGTATTCCAGTGGGCATCGCGGTCAGTAACGTCAACATCAACCCCACTTACAATGTTCAGGGAACAAATGGGGCTGTTACTCCTGGTGGTTCTTACCTTCCTGGTCAACCTTGCGATGTTCTCGTTCAGGGAACTATCAATGTTTACTGCGCGAACGGTACGCCGACTGCTGGTGGTAGCGTTTGGATCCGTACCGTGCTGAATGGTGCTGTTCCGAACGGTGTTGTTGGTGGTCTGGAAGCTCAGGCTGACGGATCTAATTCCGTACTTTATCCTAACTTTAAATGGAAGACTGGTTTCCTGGAAGTAGATGGTACGGCCCAGGTCACCATTCTTGCTCGTCAGATTCCGTAAGCGGAAGGAAAGGTCTAATAGAATACAATGAGTCTATCTCCACGTGAATATGAGCAGAATCTTCAAGCTCTGCGGAGTGGAAAAGTCCTTTCTGATGCTGCTGCGGCCGCGACGGGACAGTCCTTCCTCATGGCAGAGCTTGCCAAACTTGATCCTGTAGTTCGTCTGCCCCTTGAGAACTACACATACCTCCGTGATCTTCCCATTGATCGCGGCGGCGGATGGATCATGAACCACATTGCCCACAACGTAGATTTTCGCGGGCCGGCTGATAACTCAGCAGGATCTCAGACCAACGATTCTCGCGTAATCGAATACAACAACACTCAGGACGTCTGGCCTGTGTTTCCGTACCAAGTACGCATCAGGATTCCCATTGTGGAATCACTGCGTATGGCACAGGTTGGTCGTAGTCCTCAGGACCTCCTGGACAAGGGCGTTCGTGTTGATTACAGCAAGACTCTTGATCGCCGTGCCTATGCTGGTTTTAATGGCATCTATGGCTTGGTGAACAATCCTGGCGTGACTCAGACTGCTTTGCCGGCCACTGGTACTGGTTCTACCATGACCTGGTCGACGAAGAGTCCTGTTGCTATTCTGGGTGACTTCAACTTCATGGCGTTGACGATCTGGAACGCTTCTGGTAATGCACCTGGTGCAATGCCGGATCGGTTCCTTATTCCGCCGGCGCAGTACATTCAAATAACTGCTCCAATGGCTATTGTTGGTGGAGTTCAGGGCTATGCTTCAATTGCAGATTACGTCAAGAGGAACTATCTTGGCTCTGCCTTTGGAATTGAGCCGGAGTTTTATCCTCTGCCTCAGTGGCTTGATGGTCAGGGTCCAAGCACTTCACAGGAAATTATCGCATATAAGTACGATAAGGACTGCCTGTCTTTGGGCATTCCGCAGGAGCTCACCAGGTTTGGTGCGCCTCCGTCTATCGTATCTGGGTGCTTCGAATTCCTGTACCTGGCAAACATTGGCGTGGTTAAGATTAACCGTCCGCAGACTGTTGGCATTTTCTACGGCGCATAATCTTTTCCTGGCAAGGAACCTGCGGGTCTCTTGGGTAGGTCTTGGGGACCCGCAGTTTTTTTTAGGAGATTACGATGATTATTAAGTCAACTCGGCACGTTAATCTTCACTCTCCGTCCTTTAGTGGTACGAGAGCAGATCAACTAGGTTTAGTCCATGTCCCAGCAAATCAAGCAGTAAGAGTCCCGGATGACGTAGAAGATCATCCAGGTTTCGATTTGCTTGTGAAAGATGGAACAGTCACGATTCATCGCGGTGGAAAGAAGAACAGAGCTAAGAGCAGACCCACAGATGAACAGATTCAAGCTGCAAGGTCTCAAACAGACGTTAGGGGAAAAGAGCCTCAAGTTAAGCCTCTTGAAGATGAAGATTCTCCCCTTCAGACTTCTCAAACCGCCTCTCAGATTCCACAAGCACCAAGTGCTTCTTCGGATGATTCGGACGAACCGAATCAGGAAAAAGAGACTGCACCGGAACAGGAATCTACTCCGTCCCTGATTCCTAGTGCTGAAGCTGTAGATGAGGATGAAGACTCTGAGGATTCTGAAGATTCTCAAGAGGAAGAAACAGAATCGAAGTAAGGAGCTTATATGGGTACCTACGGGTTTCCGGACATTGCCGGATTCTATGATATGCTCTATGGTACTGCGGGGTTGGACTTCGGCAGTCTCACTCTAATGTACTTTGGTGGAGCATCCGGAATGGTATTCTCCGGAAACCCGCCATATACGCTAACAGATTTTCTAACTATCTATCCAAAGTTTTTTGGACCACCAACAGTTCTAAATGGACTGACTATTACTTTAGGTTCTCCTATAGTGACAGTTCCTCCGGGTTTGCTTGTTGGATTAGCTGTAGGTCAATTAGTAGTCAATCTGAACTCTTTTCCAAAAGATACTCTCATTGAGTCTATTGACACTAATACGAATACCATTACTCTTACAGAAGTTGCTATTGCTACAGATACGACTCTCACAGTCTATAAAGCTCCATGGGCGCCACTCATTGTGATGATGACGTATCTTGAGTTAGCTTTGGCTTCTGTAATGCAAGCTCGGTACAAGCAAGCTTGGTTCATGCAGGTAGCCTACTTTGTGGCTCACTATCTCACTCTCTACCTCAGAACTGAGGCCGGACCTAATCTTACAGCAGCTCAAATAGCTTCCTCTGGACTTACAAAGGGAATCATCGTCCACAGAGCAGCTGGCGATGTCAGTGCTTCTTCTAAGGTGGTTGAAGGCTGGGAACAGTGGGGAGCATGGTCTGAGACTCAGTATGGAGAATTGTTCATTACAGTGGCAATGGCCACGTGTTCTGGACCTGTTTGGGTGCCGTAATGCCTCCATCAAATAAGGAACTCATCGAGTTCTGGCGAGCTAAAAAACGTGGAAAAGAGGCTGTCGCTGCTCTAGAGAAGTCTAAGACTCCTAAAGCAGAAAAACTTCCAGTAGAAGTTATTCATAAAGGAAATGCTCAGAATTACTTCATGGGAATCAAGCAAATTGGTTCCCACATGTTACTAGTAGGCGTTCCTGGAGATACTTCAACTGCTTTCAGAAGACGTAAGGAAATTCAGAAAAGAATAGAAAAATTTACGTCTACTAAGAAAGCCAGTCTTCTAAAGAAAAAGAAACTCATTACTCTTAAGAAAAGATCCAATCTGAGTAATGCTTATCTTTTAGCCATGTTTGAAAAGGGTTCTCCATTAAAGCAACAACCTCCAAGATCAGTTTTAAAGGCTTCTCTGTTTTTCGCGCCGAATAAGAAACAAATTTCTGAGATGCTCGCACAGGCCGCGAAACTTCAATTAGACGGTCAATCATCTCAGGCACAGGCAATTCTCAAGAAGGTCGGAATCTTCGCTTCACAGGCCGCTAGAAATTGGTTCACTAATCCCGCTAATGGCTGGCCTGGAAATAGTCCTGCTACCATCAGAGCCAAGGGTTTTGATTCTCCTGGTATTTTCTCAGACACAATGAGAAAGGCTATCACGTATGTCCTCCGAGAAGAGAAGGTAAAAGATGAGTGAAGTAGATGATCTAGCATTTGTAGTTGATGATGGAGTGCTCTCAGAGTCATACTCAATCATTAGATCTACTGGCTCATTTCAACTTGGAGGATGGACTACTAGTTCTGTTACTATCCCTGGGTGGGGAGTAGTTTCTGTTGCTACGCCAGAAGATCTCGAAATGATTCCTGAAGCTGATAGAATCACAGGATCTATGGTGTTTCATTCTCAACAGAGAATATATCTAACTCAGTTAGATACAGAACAAGGTGATCCAAATGGAGGCGGTTCCAGCGGAATAGATCCAGATCAGAGAGTAAGTGACATCATCGATTGGGGCTACACCAAGTGGAGAGTTCTTCAGGTGTTCCCTTATCCCAATCGCAATTTCTGGAAAGCAATTGCGGTTAGATTGGCAGGAAACTAAATGCAAAGCATTCAGTGGCCTGATGGAAATCTATTTACCTCAGATGCCCATTCTGATAAAGAAATTGAGACAGTTTTTCAGTTCGTAGCGGCTCAACTGTTAGGTATTCTGGCTTCTCCACTTACACTGAATGTAGCGTTAGTTTCTGGTTCTCCCATTGCAACTCCTAGTCAACCTGATTTTCCAAGTAACACATGGTTGATTTATGCTGGAGAAACAGTAACAGGAACTGGAGTACCTTCTGGAGCTAAAATCATTAGTGTAGATCCATTGCTTGGAACATTCACGATGGACTCAAACGCTACGACTACAGGAGTTTCGTCCCTTGTCATAGCAGATCCATTAGCTTTTTCTAAGGTTAGAATCGGCTGGCTTAGACAGGGACAACCAGGTCCTAGTATAGATAAAGACACTCTTTTCATAAGATGTACTACTGAAGATAGTGCTTATTCTAGACTAAGAGACAATCAATTTTCGGGTTTAACTGGAACTTTTACAGATGTTTTTACTAGAATGTGGACCAGTCATTGGACTTTTTATGGTCCAAATTCTACTAACAACTGTAAATTAATTCAATCGGGTTTACTGAAATCACTGTTCGCTACAAAGTATCTAGCGGATAGTAATCTATACATAAATCCATCGATTGAGGAACCTTCTAGAGGACCAGAAAGATTTCAAGGTCAATGGTGGGAACGGCAAGATATGGTGATTGACTTTAACGAACAGATTACAGAGACCCTGACCGTTGGTACTGTAAAGTCTGTTGAGGTCAAGATCTACAATGAAACCGGTCTCCAGACAGACTTCACGGTCACAGCACCATAACACAGTTACGACGTAAGGAGTCACTGAAATATGTCATCTAATCCGTTACCTCTTAGCATAATCGCGGACGTAACTGTGGTGACCAATTCACCTCAAGTAGCCGCACCAACCTTTAATATGGGTTTGATTGTCGGTTCAGAAGCTGTAATTCCTTCTTCTGAAAGAACTAGAAAGTACCTTCAAGCAACCTATTCCACCGCAATGTTAACAGATGGATTCTCACCAACAGATCCTGCTTATATCGCAGCTGGTCTCTATTTCAGCCAACCTGAGCCACCCGCAGCTGTTTTGATCGGAAGACAAGATCTGACAGCTATTTCTGCTATTGCTATTAACGTAGCCGGTACCGGATGGGCTGTTGGAGATCATTTCAATATCTCTGGCGGCACTGGCGGTGTCGGAGTAATCCTAGCGGCTACTGCTGGAGTTCCTTCCTCTATCGGTATTCTCTTTGGATCCCAGGGAACAGGGTATGCAGTCTCTTCTGGCGAAACTACTACTGCTGTCAGTCCTTCAACTGGTTCGGGTCTTACTGTCGATATCACTGCTATCGGTGAGAGCTGCCTTCAAGCTTTTGAATACTGCCGAGCGCAGAATGCTGAGTGGTACCCCGGAATGGTATGCGGTGCGGCTAAGGCAGATCATATTGCAATTGCAGCATGGACTCAGACTCAAGTAGGCACTCTGTACTTTGGGGTTACTGCAGATTCAGATGTTCCAACTGGAACAGCTGGAAACGTTCTTCTGACTATTTTTGCCGCTAATTCCAGTAGAACATGGATGCAGTACGCAACAACTCAGGGTGGAACTTATCCTAACCAGCCTTATTTCGCTGCTGCTGTTATGGGCAGAGCGATGGGTTCAAATACTCAGCTATCAAATTCTTCCTTCACCATGAAGTTCAATGCCGGGCTTCCCCTGGTGAATGTCTATGTTGAGCCACTCACTACAACTCAAGTAGATAAAATCGAGGGTGTTACTCGCGGTGAAGGTCCTAATGGTAATCTGTATCTCAATTATGCTAACAAGTTTAGCATTCTTGAGCAAGGTACCATGATGGCAGATCTGGTCTTCTTTGATCAGATGCTTGGGTTGGATGTTCTAGCTGCTAATATTCAATTCAACGTGATGAACAAACTGACTACTTTGCCTAAAGTACCTCAGACTGATGCTGGTCAGCAGATTCTAGTTCAGGAAGTTGAAAGAGCTCTGGCTAAGTCTGCAGACACTGGTTTCATTGCTCCTGGGGTTTGGCAAGGTCAGACAATCGATGTTGGTGGAAATAACAAACTAGTTGCTGGACAGGCTCTACCACTCGGGTATTTGGTTCTTACTCCTAAATACAGCAGTTTGAGCCAATCGGATATTCAGGCTCGTAAAGCTCCTCCAATCTACGTAGCACTAATTGAGGCAGGGGCTGTTCATTTTGTTACGATCCAAGTTTTGGTTCAAGCATAGAAAGGAATATAGATGACAACCTATGCCTTTAAAAGTATTGTGGGAGCGTTCACAGATCCTGATACTGGAGCGTTCGCATTTGAGGGTCAGCAAGGTGTGAAAAACATTACGATTGACTACACAGTTGATCGTACTGTTCATGATGTTGCTGCAGATGGCACCGTCATGGTCAGCTATGTTTCTGGGAGCAACGGTTCCTTCACGCTTGAGACTCAGCAAAATAGCACTCTGCATCAGTTCTTAGTAAACTGGGCTAATACCAAGTTTACTCTGAGTGAAAATCAGAATGCTCAACAGTTCGCAGCGGCAGCAGTTAAAGTTGTTGATCTTCTTAGTGGGGCAATTCACATTCTCACAGGAGTTTCTCCAACTAAAATTCCAGATAAGCCATACGGTCCTTCAGGTGGTTTCTGTACTTGGAAGCTTATGGCTGCAAATGTAGTGACTATGTAAGGAGATTGAAGTGGAAAATCGGCAAACTTCAAGAACAGTAACTGTAGGGGAAAGAACGTTCGAGGTAAAGAAAATGGATCCCCGCACAGCCTGCTGGTTGTTTACAACTATGGGAAGCAGGTCTGAGGGAGGAAATATTCTTAGCGCTCTAGGTAAGCTTACCAGAGAAGAATACACGATGATAGAAACTGAGGCTTTGAAGAGAGTTTACTTCTTGGATACTAAGGAAGGAAACACATTTCCGACGGCTGTACTAGGGCCTTCGGGAACAGTTACCATGCCTTTAGAAGCAAATGAACTTCTTTCTCTCACAACTGAGTCGTTGGCATTCAGTCTTTCCCCTTTTCTAGTCGGCCCAGAGTCGAATTCACCGAACACTCAGAAGTGAACTGGGAACCGACAGAATATCCCAGCTTGGACCCGTTTCTAATGAGACCGGTCCAAGACGGGCTATGGAGACTCCATGAAACATTCGATGGAACATATACCATTGATGATCTGTTCGATGCTGTGGAGCTTCTAGACGTTCGACTAGAGAATGAGAACCGGGCCAGAGCCTGGAGAAGGTCGCAGGAAAAAGGCTAATGGCAGAAAATATTTTAGAATCCTACTTTATAAGAGTAGGAGCTTTGCCTGACACGGCCTCTTTTCACAAACTTGGGTTTGTACTTAAGGACACCCAAAAACTTACGGAGAATTTCACTCTTCAATCAGCTACTGGCTTCTTTAAATTAGAGGCGGTAGCGGTAGGCGCTTTATCCGCAATTGGACTGGGTCTCATAGGACTTGCGGATAAAACAGCAATGACCGATCAGTCTTACAGACTTCTTGGCCTCAGAATGCTGATGACTAAGGAATCTGCTCGAGCCATGCAGGTTTCATTGGATGAGCTCGGGGCTACGATTGATGAGGTTGCTTATGATCCAGAACTCAATAAGAGATTTCAATATCTCTATGAGCAGAACATTAAACTCGGCAGAGCCATGGGTGGCTCGTTTGATGAGAACATGAAGAAAATCCGAGATTATCGGATGGAAGTAAAGAGATTCACCACTGAATTCGAATTCTTACTTGGTGGTACAATTTCTAAACTCTTCGAAAAAGCCGGTCTGAGTTCTGATGATCAACTCAAGAAACTTCAAGATCTGAATGATTGGTTCACTTCAAATCTCCCTGCTATTTCTGATGAGATTTCTACTGATTTCGTTCCAGTTTGGGACGATGTCAAAGTAGTAATGTCAGACATCGGAAGTATGGTGAAAACAGCAGCAGGAGACTTTCAGTATCTATTTGGCGTTCTAGATGGTGATGATTCCATTCAAACTCAAGACGTGAGCGCCAAAAGCCTCCTGAAGACTTTCGATGATCTCATCAACGACGTCACGAAAATGATCCTAACTTTTGATCTACTTGGTAAAGTTGGCGGTCATTCTTTCATGGCTATAGCTAACTCTGCCTTTGCGGCTTATGAAGCAGTTAAAGCCGCTTACACTCATGGTAGTCTGGATGAGGCTAAGAAGTATATCAACAGAGCAGCTGACGAATCTGTTAAAGCAGCCGCTGATGTTAGGGATATGTTTACCTTTCAGAAAGATCAACAGGTAAACAATCCGGACTTTAAAGCCATCAACAGCTACAATTTGAGTCATACTCCAGTTAGACCAGAAGTCTTTAGTAGGGTTCCTATGGGTTATGGCGGTCAGGGAGTTACTGACATGAGATCTCTGGCTGAAATGGTCTCAAAACAGACTGGAATTCCTTCTAATCTTATATTGGACCAGTGGGCTCATGAAACAGGTGGATTTACTAGCTCTGTTTTCAAATCTAAGAATAATGCAGCTGGAATCGAAAACTCGGATAAGACTTATCGTGAGTATTCGAGTCTAGAAGATTTTGCTTCTGACTATGCCAAAATTATCACTAGTAAGAGATACAAATCTCAAGGAATAACTGAAGCAAAAGATATCGAACATTTTGCTGAAGCTCTTAAAAAGGGTGGATACTACGAAGATACCTACAGAAACTACGCTGCCGGCATGCAGACTTGGGAAAACAAACTGTCCTCAGGTGACGTAAACGTTCACATAGGTCAAATAGTAGTTCCTCCGAATAGCACGCCAGAACAAGCGACTCAGGTTATTTCCTCCGGTCTCAGAGATGCTCTAAGAATCCGAGATCAGAGAACTATGGCCCAAACAGCTGGAGGAGCGTTTCATTAATGTCAAGCGGAATTTTTCTCCCTTCGGCTCTTTCCTTGGCGGCTTTTACGTCAGAACAGATTATCTTCGGATCCTCTGATGCGCCTCAAGTAGAGATTGAAGGAGGAGTTTGGACTCCTCCACAGTACTCACAGCCAGCACTTACTATTTTGAGTGTAATCCAGCCTCCATTTACAATTAGCCCCAGACAAGGTTCTCCTGTTCAAGTTGACTACATTTTTGATGCTGTCTTCAAGATCACTCATTCTAGAAGACTAAGGAAAACCTCCCACCCTGTTCTTACCGGGGCGAATATTTCAGACCACGCATACATAGAACCATCTAGAATAACTCTAGAAGTTGGAATGTCAGATGCCATGGCATCTTACTCTCAAGGTGTGTGGACTGGGTTCTCTACTAAGAGTATTTCTGCTTGGCAAGTAATTAAGGGATTTCAAGTAGGAAAGACTCTGATAACATTAACTACCAGACTGGACACTTACGTTAACTGTCTGCTCATTGATGCTACTACTCCTGATGATAACAAAACTAAACACGCTTTGAAAGCGTCTTTAGTTTTAGAAGAAACATTATCTGCTAGCGTTGCTTCAGTTCAGACTGTTAGTGCTAGATCTCAAACAACAGGCAGTACTTCAAATGGAGTAATTCAGTCAAGACCACCAAATTCTGCTCAACTAGAGCAAAATGCTCTTCCATCTGACCTGTACCCGAATGTGAAAACTTACCCACAAATTCCAGGATCAGGAGACGTCAGTAGTAACAATTGGAGTAGAACTGTTAATTAGGAGGAAGGATGGCTCTTCAAGTAATTCCTCTGACCACCTCTCCTAATCAACAGGCTACTGTTCTTATTACTGTTGATGGAGTTTCTTTACAGTTGAATATAGCTGTGAAGTATAATCAGATGGCAGGATACTGGATACTAAGTATCTCTGACGCTAGTGGGAATCTTCTTATAGATTCAGTTCCAATGCTCACGGGAAGTTATCCTGCCGCCAATATACTAGCTCAACAAGCTTATCTCAAAATTGGAAGCTGGTACATTGTGAATGTATCCAATTTATTTCCTAAGACAGGAAGTAACACTGGATATGGTGAAGGATTCTATGGTTCAGGTCCTTATGGAGGAGAAGAAGGATTTGGTGGGTTAGACTATCCTAATGACACAAACCTAGGAACAGACTTTCAGCTCTGGATAGATGATACTCCACTATTTTAAGTGGCTGGATAGTAAATGTGCAAATGCCGGATGATTAATTTATCATTGCATATATGCACAAGTTAACCCTTGGTATCCCTGGATTTCCCTGGTGTGACCCTGGTAATTAACAAAATGATCAAATGGGTGATATTATGTCAACTGCGATAACTTCTTCAAAGATTCCGTTCTTTGGAAGAGCGTGGTCCTTGACTATCACTCCAAATGCAGGTCCTAGTGCTGGAACTCCTATAGTTATCACGAGTGATACCTTTGAGCCAGAAGCACTTCGAATGACCTTTGAAGTAACTCAACTTGCATTTTCTGCATTTTGGCACGCTGAGATTACTATTTGGAATGCTAATGGACCTATCAGCTCAGGACCTTCAAAGGGAATAAATCTTTACCAGGCTATCATTCAGGAAGGAGATATGGTTACTCTGGCAGCAGGTTACCAATTCGACTATCCTCCTCCATCAATTCCTCCTGTTATTTGGAATGGTCCCATTTTCTACACTATTCAAGATAGACCAGATATTGTAGATCAGAGACTGATTATTCACTGTCTGTTAAACCGAGCCTTAACGACTCAGAATTTTCTCAATGCCACACTCCCAGCTAGGTCCACTCAGTTTAGCCAAGCTCAGTTCATTGCAGAAAATGCCGTTAACAAAATTGGAATCAGACAGTCTCAAGTCCAATCTGCTCTTGCTGCAGCTAAACCCCAACGAGGATCAGGTAACCTACCAAGAGCGAAAACTTATTTTGGAAACCCACATCACTACCTGAACAAACTAGCAGATCAAGCTAATTGTCTTTCATGGTTTGATGCTACTCACTGGAATATAGATACTCTACAAACTCCTACCGGTCCATTAGTAGGTACTTATGCTCCAGTGATTCCATTAGGTCCGCCACCTCAAACAGCTAGTAAAGTTTCTTTCACTTTAGTAGGGCATCCCAGACAAACACAACTAGGTGTTGACTTCAGAATTTTGATAGACCCGCTAGTGCAAGTGGTAGCTCCCTTAGTGAAAGTTGGACTTGCTATTCAGTATATCCGTCAAGCTCCAATTGGATATCCTCTTTCTAAAGGTTCATTTCCTCCTCTTCCACTTGTAGATCAATATGTAGTGATCGGTGTCTGCATCAGAGGAGACACGCGTGGAAATGAATGGTACACAGAAATTACTGGAGCAGCTCAGATTCTAACTGCAATTCAATTGCTCGGTCAGAGCGGTCAGGCAGATGCAACAGGAAACTAACTATGATTTCAATTCAAGAGAGACTAGGTTTAAGTACAGAGTCCATAGAGGGAGCTTTATGGCAGTGGGCCTGTATGATGCGCACAGCTATACCTGCGTACGTAGTCTCTTTTGATCCTGACAAGCAGACCATTGTAGCTCAGATAGCTCTTCAGGAAATTGTCCTAAAGCCACCTCCAGTTACTACGGCGACTCCTAATCCTGGTGTAACTCAAAATATTCCAGTCAATGAGTCTATCGATCAATTAGAAGATGTTCCTATTATTATGATGAGAGTTCCTGGGTGGTCTCTTACTTTTCCCATAGTAGAAGGAACTGAATGTCTTCTAATTTTTGCTGACATGTGTATAGACGGGTGGTGGCAAAATGGAGGAGTTAATCCTCAAGCAGATAAACGGAGACATGATCTTTCTGATGCTTTCGCCTTATTTGGTCCTTGGTCTCAGCCGAATAATATTCCAAACTATTCTCCTGACTCTGTGCAGCTTAGGTCAGATGATCTATCTGTGGTGGTTAGTCTCAGTCCTACTAAGATTTCTATCACAGCTCCTGAAATTGATCTTTCAGCCACAGGAGATATAAAGATCCAGGGAAAGAAAGTTATCATTGCTAGTGACGATGTGGATACCACTATAGATGGAAAAGTCTTTCTTACTCATACTCACACAGGAGTTGCTACCGGTGGTAGTGACTCAGGACCGGTGACACCGTAATGGCTACTATTACAGTTCGCGCATTGGACCCTGACACTGGAGAACCCTTACAAGGAAATGGTCAGGATAGTTTCATCTCTGATCTTCAAGCCGTTACTCAGATAATCGGAACCAGACTTAAGCTATTTGAGGGTGAATGGTTTTTAGATCTGTTAGATGGATTACCACTATTTCAGAATATCCTAGGTTCTTCAGGATCTGTGACAAATCTGAAAGTAGTAGTTAACTTAATTTCTCAAAGAATTAAACTGTCTCCGTTCGTTACGCTAGTAAGTAACGTTAAGGCTAGCTATGAAAGTAGACAGTTTAAGTTTTCTGCTCAGGCTGAAACTCCGTTTGGAACAGTTTTTATTGTGAGTTCTCCTGGTTCGTCAGCTTCACTTACCGTTTCTAATTAGAGGAATCCATGACATACTTTGCACCAAAGGTGACATCTGCTGGTTTGTCGATTCCTACGTTTGATGACATGCAGCAGGTTCTGATTGATGCTTATCGTGCCTGTTATGGAGCTACTACCTATCTTGGAAATGACTCAGCCGACTATCAGTGGATAACTGCGCTAACTCTTAAACTCAATGATAACATGAGTTTGTGTCAGCTTGAGTATAATCAGAGATCTCCACTGACTGCCATCGGCTCAGGTCTTGATAGTATCATCAAACTGAATGGAATAGCAAGAAAAGTTCCTACTTTCTCAACGGCTATCTTAGTTTTGTCTGGTGCTCCTGGAACTCCCATCAATAATGCGGTTGTTGCGGACATTAACGGTGTTCTGTGGATTTTGCCAGCCACCGTTACAATCGGACCGGGCGGGACTGTTGGAGCTATTGGGACCGCACAACAAAGTGGAGCCATTAGTGCCGATCCAAACACTATTAAATTTCCTGTGGGTGGGTTCACTGCTGGCTGGACAGGAGTTACAAATCCTTCTGCTGCTATTCCTGGAGACATACCTGAAGCTGATTCTCAATTAAGAGCAAGACAAGGCATATCTGTAGCTCTTCCTTCACTTACAAGACTGGCTGGGACGATCGCAGATCTTCTTGCTACTCCTGGAGTTACACGTATCAATGTGATTGAGAATCAGACGAACGTCACTGACCCTTTCGGAAATACAGGGCACTCAATAACGTGTGTAGTTGAGGGTGGAACTGATCTAGCCGTAGCCACTTCTATTTACAATAACAAGGGAATTGGCTGTAATACAGACGCAGCTACTGCTACTGCTATGACAACGGTTAACGTTACTGATCCAAATTCTGGAAACATTACTCCGATCAGTTTCATTAGGCCTTCTTACGTTCCAATCTACATCAGTCTTTCAGTTCATGGTATAACTTCTGCCTTCAATTCTGCTATGCAGGATGACATAGTAAATGCCCTTGCAGCCTATCTAAATGGGCTTAAGATCGGTGAAGCAGTTATCTTTAATGCCCTCATGGCAGTAGCAATGTCAGTTAACAAGAGTCTTCTGTCGCCTGATTATAAGGTAACAGTTATGACCACTGGAATAGCTCCTTCTCCAGTAGGTACAACTGACATCGTTCTTAATTTCTGGGAAACTGCACAAGGTATCGTGCCGAACATTATTCTGACGGTGGTGTAAAATGTCCACAACACCTGTACAGATTCTTCCTGTTCCTTACTATCTGAACCTACTGACTTCAGAATATAGCTCTTCAGCTATTTTTAAACAGTGGCTGCAGACACTTCTCAATATTCTGGATGACATCTCAAATTGCCTGATAGAGATAAACGGCGCTTTTGATCTGGATGTTGCTATCGGAGTTCAATTAGACGTTTTAGGTCAGATAGTAGGAGTATTTAGAACTGTTCCATTTCAGCCTAGTGCTAGTGTTAGTCCAATTTTGGATGACACGACTTACAGACTTCTAATCAAAGCAACTATAGCAAACAATCAATGGGATGGAAAGATTGGCAGTCTTTATCCAATTTGGTCTCAGTTATTTGCTGGTGGACAGATCATCATTCAAGATAATCAGAACATGAGTGCTAATATTATCTTGACAGGAACCTTTACTTCAATCATTCAAGATCTAATCACTCATGACATGATTGTTCCTAGACCCGAAGGAGTTCAGTACAATTACTTCATCGTTGGTCTTCCGTTCTTCGGATTCGACAGAGACGATGCATTCGTCGCCGGTTGGGATACCGGTAAGTGGAGTTAACCAATGGCTGGTTCGAATAATTTTCTTCAGTGGAATCCTGGTCAAGCTAACCAAGAATCTGATGCAGCATACCTAGCAGATTCTCAGAGAACGGGCGGAGCTCCAACTGGCAACATTTTCCCTTCTCAAACTGGTAATAAGCTTTACTACCAACTATCTACCTTCGTAGCCGCCTTCGCTCAGATGATGGCTACGAAGGGTTTCAACATGCTAGATACAAATCTAGCTACTTTAGCTTCCGTTCTTTCTGCCGTTCTCACCACGGCTGATCTAGCTGGGAATATTCAGAGTGTTCCATTTTCTTCCACAGTAAATCTGGACTGTTCTAAGTTTAATGGTTTCCAGATTTCATTAAATGGAAATGTTTCACTGAATCTTTTCGGAATGGTACCTGGACAAAAGTTAGTTTTCATCTTTATTCAAGATGCTACTGGTGGAAGAACTGTAACATTTCCAGGAACTTGGTTTGGACAGTGGCAGCCAGATCCTACTTCTAATGTAGTGAGTGCTATTGCTGTTGAAGTAGATGCTTCTGGTACAGGATTCAGACCTGTTGGACCTATGCTTACTGACGTAGGTCTAGTCAACACCCCTATCAATCAGAGAGGAACACCAGCAGCAGCCAAATTTCCTACTCAATCAGCAGGAGACAATACAACAAACGCAGCGACCACTGCTTTTGTTACTGCGGCAATAGCAGCTGCTATCTCAGCTCTTGGCATCACAATTACTGGAAACTCAGTAAGAGTCTTTGGATTGATCTTTAAGTGGGGTGAAACCTCTGTAGGTTTAGGGGATATTCCCGTTACTTTTCCAGTGTCATTTCCAACTACATGTTGGCAAGTAATGATGACAGACAGTGGAGATGATGGAGACTTTAATTCGAGAATTTGGCTGGTTCATGGAATTAGTGCTTCGGGATTCATAGCCCACACTAATGGAACTGGTTCTGGTAAGTGGTTAGCGATTGGACACTAAGGGGAAAATTGTGAAAAGAATTCTTTGTTTGCTAGCGGTGCTTATATCTGTAGTAAGTGTAAGCGCTCAGGTCATTACTACTCCAAATGTAGGTCTTCAGCTTCCTCCTGCTGGGTCTACAAATTGGAATCTTCCCCTTAACTATAACTTCAATCTTCTCGATCAATTGTTTGGCGGTCTTAAAACTGCCGGTTTGAAATTAGCCTACCAGCCTATTCTGTCTACTGGAACTCCAAGTGCCACTTGCAACGCAAACAACAAAGGTCAAGTTGACTATGACACCACGACTACTCCTTGGACTGAATATGTTTGCGATGGAGTTAGCGCATGGCATCAGGGTGGTGGAGGCGGTAGCGGCGGTCCAACCACTTGGGGAACTATTCTAGGCGTTCTTGGAGATCAAACCGATCTAGCGGCTGCCCTAGCGGCTAAAGCAGCAGCAACTTCCAGCATTACTATTAACAGTACTACTTGTCCTCTTAATGGAAGCTGCACTATAGCATCTGGTGGGACTACTGTTGTCGGGCAAACTAACTACGGTTTAGGAAGCCCGGGCAGCGCTCAGATGGCGGCGTTCGGCGATTCAACAATGCCTGGTAGCATTCTGTGGCGTTCTGGCGCTCCGGTAAATGGAACTGGAACATTCGACTGCCCTGGCTCAGGATCTCCTCCAGGCAATCAGGGATTAACTTACTATAGATCAGATGCTGTTAATGGAGTCTACAAGATATATTATTGTAGCATGACTCAACAGATCTGGATTGAGGGACCAGCATACTCATCCACCACAACGATGTTGTTTCAGAATTATAACCAACAAAGCCAGTATAGTTACGGTTCTGGAACTTATCCGTATGCTGGAACTCCGTATTCGAATGATAGCGCACCACTAAACACAGGTAACGCAACAACACCCGACGTGGGTGCTATTGAGATCTTTCCGAATGAAAATCCTCCTGATGTTGGTGCTCCTGACTACTACACTCTTTCTGGTGTGGCCGACAGTTTTAATCACGGAGGAATTTGGGGTCATAGTTACAGCAACATGGATCTGAGTGTTCGTGGAGCATCCATCGCGAATTGGATGTGGCTAGGAACACCACTGCATGGTAAGTATCTTGCTCGAAATCAGACTAAGGGCGGAACGGGAACGTGGACGGATTTTGATCCATCGTCTGCGACCACAACTGCTACCTGGACGGCCGGCGCAACAACAATGACTGTTGCTTCAGCCACTGGTATCTCCTTTGGTCAGCACGTTGTTGATAATACAAATGGGGTCAGTCTTCCGACACCTGAGGTAGTTATCGGAGTTTCCGGTACGACGATTACCTTGAGTCGCCCAACGGTAGCAGCTGGATCATCTGATACAGTTCAGTTTTGGAACACCGGTAATTCTCCATATAGGCAGGGAGTAGCTACTTGTGGCACGACCGGAGCAACATTAACTTTCAATTTTCTTCCTGCCTCTGGGTCAATGTACCTAGCCTGGATAGTTACTAGTGGCGGTACAGCCACAGCCACAATGTTAATAGATGGTGTAGATTCTTATTCACTATCAAATAACGTTCTCGGCACATGGGACACTCCACACCTTAGTACGATGTGGTATGGACAACGTTATCCATTGACTGGAACCAGCACGCACACTGCAGTCATCACTGTGACAGCTGGCTCATTCTGTCCACTGTTTGCCGTGACCCCAAAACCAGCTAGCTGGTACGGCATGGCACAACCTAAAGTAATGGCTGGAATATTTCCGCCACAAAGCGGTGGATATGATTCTACTGGGGCAATAGTACTCAATGCCCAGCAGCAAGTTACAGCTCAGATGGTTAGTGACGGGTTCAACATGATACCCGTTGATATGTACAATCTCACGTGGCCTGAGAGCAAAGGTTCTACAGGATGGTGTGAGTACAACTATCCATGTCCTTACGCTGGTACAGGATTGCAGTCAAATCAGGCAGCAGGACCACACTTTAACTGGCTCGGAAACAGAAACAATGCCTATGCGTTTCTAGGTAAAGCTGGCCGGACTACCGCTCAGTTCGTAGAGGGCGGTATAGATGGCATTCCGTTTTGCAGTACATTTGCTCCAGCTCATGGCGATTACATCCAATTAGATCCAGTTTCTAACTGCTGGATTACAGGAACTTCAACAAGTGGCGTACAGTGGTCAGGAGCGTGGAGTGGGTCTTCTGCATACTCATCAGGAACAATTGTTTCTTACAATGGTAAGGGATATATTTCGAAGAATAGTATCGCAGCTCCAGGCTCTCCTTCTTTGGTGCAAGCCAACGGAGCGAGTGGGAGAAATGTCTCTCCGACTAGCAATGTAACGGCTGGTCATTTGCTCATCTATCAGATGGGATGCCGGAACTGTACTGGCTCAGGTCTGGTCCCAACGGATACGCAGGGGAATACTTGGGTTAAGAAAAACGAGACAACCGCAAACGTCAATAATTTTGGAACAATTACTTACATAACTACGGCTTCAACATCAGGACCGATAACGATTACTGGTCCGGCAATTGGAGACGTGTTCATTCATTCGGCAGTTGCGGAATTTTCAAACGTTGGAACTACCATGGAGACATCCTTTGAGTCTAGTGTATCCACAGGCCAAAGTTTCAGTCCTCCATTAACAAATGCGATTTCAGCTCTATTTGTTTCGAATCTTTGGGTTTCTGCATCTGTGACGTTTACAGCTGTTGGCTCTGGAATGGCGCTGATTCCTGCAAGCTACTCGAATGATGGCTCCACATCAATGGAGATGGCTTACGCCTTTAAATCTCCTGGAACTTACAGTTTAGGAGAAACTTCAGGTACTAATTTCGTAGAAGAAGTATTCGACCAAACTTCACTCAACACGTCACCTGATCTGGACACAGCCAACTGGTTTCCACTGAGCGGTTCAGGAGGTACAGTGACATACACAACCTCCACTACAGCCTCTACCGCTGACACCGGTAAAACTGTCATCATGAACTGTGCGGCTCCCTGTGCCTATACGCTGCCTAACCCGCAGCCATCAAGCACTTGGTCAATCCGTTTACAGTCAATTGGTTCGACTACAGCAACGGTGGCCCTTGGAAGCTCCATGACATACAATGGAGGAGCATCCGTTCCAGTACTGCCCAAATACTATCAACTTGCCATCTCAGCTAGAACGAGTCTTGCTACCGACTACAGTGGAGATATCCCACCAGTGCAGGGAACAAGTATGACGATTATACCAGCCTCTAACGGTATAACGTACTCCTCTACTGCGGTCGGTGGTTCTTCAGGATTATTTTCCGGATTGTTGACTGTTCCAACTACGTCAAGCATGGGACTGAATACGTACATCGGAACTTCTCTTGGTTCCTATACGTATAGCAATGTTGCAAATGGGGTAAAGATTTTCGATGTTTCTCACGCAAGCCAAGCGAACCCGTACATCGAAGGGCAGGTAGCTGCTTATCCAGCTACACCATTTACTGCGACTATGCTTGTCTCAATCAATTCAATGACATTTGGTGGAACTTATCCCGCTCTCGGATTCATTGCCACTAATAACACTACTACAGGAGCTCTCTATCAAGGACTTGGAATGTCTTATCAAGGGGCTTTTGATGCAGGTGGACTTTATGGAACGGGACTTACTTCCTACACAGGTACTCTAGGTGGAGGATGGGTGAGCATGTTCTATAGTCCATATTACTGGATGAGATATGCTGACAATGGAACCACGATCACCTTTTCAGTTAGCCTAGACGGTCTTATCTGGAGAGTTGTAGGAACTCCAATTACCAAGTCGAGTAGTCCGCTAAATGGAGCTTATAACTTCTTTGGAGTTTTCATAGATAACCAGACTTCTTCAGGAAATGATGTTGGAACCATCATACAGAGTTGGACGATTCAATAAGTACGCCGCCTATACTAACAGGGGAGACCGTAAATCATGCCATACGACTGTAATGACGAAGAAGGGTGTAGAGATCTAAATTCGCTTCGTCGAGACTTCAACGAGAAGCATGCTCAAAATAGAAAGGATATACATGCTTTAAGAAACGAACAGCAGAAGCTTCTCCTTAAACAGATAGAACTGGAGTTGAAATTGAATCCAATTGTTGGTAACGGAAAGCCTGGCCTACTCGATAAGATGTCTGGCCAGATTGCTGCCATTGCCGAGGATGTTCAAAAAATCGTTATACGCCGGGCTGCTGAAATAGGAAGTAAAGAAGGAGAGTTAAGAGAAAAAAGACATCATAGCCGAGCTTCTGACAAAGCAATAGCTATTATTGGGTTATTGTTAGTTTTAGCCCAGGTGTATATCATGGTTAGGGACTCCCGTAGGCAAGACTCAATCGATTCACTTACTAACATCATTGAACGTCAGTCAAAATCTTTGCAAGATCTTAAAACCCAAGGAACCGAAATCAAGAACCAGGTGAGGGAAGGCAGATGAGCTCTTTTGATACAACCGATGTTATAGCCGCATGTCATGAGTATTCCCCATTACTCAAAGTCCCCGAAATTTTAGATCCATTTAAAGTCATGCTAGCTATCGCTGCGGTTGAATCAGGTGGAGCAGATCCTAAATTCGCTGGACACAATTGTGGTCCAAGATTCGAGGCTTCCTATTACATCAACGGTTATACTTATCTAAGAAGCGTGGGGGTCAGAGCTTTGGTAGCTAAGTATGACAAATTAGGAGCTAGTAGTTTCGGTCCTTGGCAGATGATGCTCGTAAACTTTAGAGATCGAAATCCTGATGATCTTTTGACTAATCTCGATTTCTGTGCTCAAGACTTCGTAGCCTTTTTCAACAGCTACGTTAACCATCAACATCCAACTTCTTTGGACGAAATCGGCGAAATATGGAATGCTGGACACAAAACTTCTGATATTCCGTACACGACGAAACTTCAGAGAGCTTACAAACTAATCTGAAAAGAGGTCAACATGAGAAAAACACTTCTACTTCTTTTGACGTTGTTTGTACTGCCTTTTGCTCTTCCGGCACAAGCAACTCAAACGGCTAGTCTTAAATGGACGATGCCAAGTACTACGGTTCCTTACGCATTTCGAGTTTATGACATTGCTCTGGCTTCTGGTCAGACCACATGTCCTACTTTTTCTACTACAACGTGGAAAGTAGCTCTGGATTCGATTGGTTCTTCTACTCCGAATGCCTCTATTCCAAACCTTACTGCTGGCGTCACTTATTGCTTTGCTGTGACAGCCTACAATAACATGGGATCGGGTGGAGAGTCGGGACCTTCTAATCTACTGGTTCTTCCGGACCCTACGTCGGGCGGAGGAAACACCGGCACACCTCCGTCCCCCAACACGTTAACAGGGAGTCGTCAATAGAGCTAGCCGGCTATAGGAGGTAAGATGAAACTTTCCATTAATTTAATCGCTCTGTGCGCTATGCTGCTAGGCACAGCGGTTGTGGTCTACATTTTCTCGGCCTCTCGAAATGATCCAGGCTTGAGAATTGCTGCTTTGACTCTAGGCGGTACAGCCTCTGGTACTCTTCTAGCTATAGCTTCTACACTTCTTACTGGAAGAGACTTGACCAATCGTCAGTCTGACCTACCTCCTGGAACCACTCAACTTACACAGGTTCCTCCGAATAACGCTACGGTGAATGTCGCTGGTAACACGATAAACACCCCACCTACACAGGAGACTCCATGAAGATTTTCGGCTTATTTGTCATGAGTCTAGTATCCTTAGTACTCATCGGCTGTCCTGAAGGTAGTCAATCAAAAGCGGCTTTGGCTTCTCTTCAGGTAACTCAGGTCATTCAGACGTCGCAGGATGCAGAGATCGCTGCTTTTGATCAGCATCTCATTTCTCCTTCCGATCACAAATTCATCCAAGAACAGTTCAAGACAATAGCTACTCTAGACAAATCCGCTAATGACTGTATTAAGTCGGCGAGCAGCCAAGGAGCTGTCGTAGTCTGTGTCAATACCGCTATTAGTGGAATCGATCAAGTATACACTAATGGCGGTACTTTCTTGAAGTCGTCACAGGCAAGATCTACTTATCAGTTGGCTATCTCTTCTATTCGAGGAGTTCTTGCTGCGATTAACACTATGTTAGGCGGGACTGCTCCACCGCAACCTGCCTTTGGAGGTGCTCAGTGACAGCTGAAGAAATCACCAGTCTACTCGGCTTGGCGGAACAGATCGTTCCTGGCGTGATCAGTTTGGTTAAGACACTCAGAGCGAATGGAGCAGATACCACAAATCTAGACCAGATGCTTGCTCAGGCGAATGCTAATGATGATTCTATCATTGCAAAAGCTGACGCTGAAATCAAAAAGGTAGATGGTCTGTAAAGAGTACGTGTTATAGATCGATTATACTATATTCTCCTGCTAGACACGTACTACGCCCTGCATCTCTTCGGAGGTGCAGGGCGTTTTTGTGTTTCTATTTAGGTTTATATCCCGCTCGTATTTCTAATACAGTTAAAGCTTCTGGAACATCCAAAATTCCACTAATATCTGGAGCTACATAGTCAGGGCCTTTAGGAGTTTTCGTTCCATATTTCTGGCCTGGGGAAACGGGAGCCGGTGTCTTTGTCATGTTACTATTATGGACTTCACGAAAAACTCTTGCTTCGGGAATTCCGTATGTAATTGCTGTTCCAACTATTACATATTTTGAGTCAGCTAAACCGTCAGCAATTTCGCTGAGGTTCTCCATATGTGGATCATGTTCTCCAAGAAATATAGAAACTTTGAATCCCATTGCTCTGATAGTTTCTTCTACTTCTTCAAGTATGAGTTTCGCTCGAAGTATCTTCACCGCCTGGGGGATGTCTAACGTAGGGCGGTCTTTGATCATGTGCCCATATTTAGTATGGAATTCCTTCAGCATCTCTTCAGATGTTTTCTGTGACAAGTTGCTCATACAATTCCTTTCGTTTCTCGAGTCGAATTCGGTTAAAGACCTCTATTCCATAGCCGTCTACGAAGTAAGGTCCTTTGGGTAACCAGATCAAGTGATTGTCATTTCGTTTCCTGTTGTATTTCGCCAGTAAATCCAGGGGTATCAAGGCGGTTGTGCAAGCAATGGGAT
>Ga0157372_10000190_pt1 | contig 67909 bp, 63 predicted proteins | sample C55metaG_FD_115307 | JGI IMG/M metagenome (GOLD analysis project Ga0157372, IMG submission 115307) | Corn rhizosphere microbial communities from Kellogg Biological Station, Michigan, USA - C5-5 metaG | ecosystem: Host-associated > Plants > Roots > Rhizosphere > Soil | place: USA: Michigan... | reverse complement strand
ATTATCAACAAAAAATCAAAAGAAAACTGTGGAATAAAAAAATCCTGAAAGAATAATCTAACAGGACTTTTATTGAATACTTTTATAAAACTAATCAGTCAACTTTTTTCAGGACTAGTCACCCCCTCTAAGTCTCCCCCAGCTGCGGGGAGACTTTTATACGCACCTCTTAAAATACTCTACTTGAAAGGGAATGGCTTTAGACGCGACGTTTAAAGTTTTCTCCTTCGGACGCTTTAGAGGAGGTTGAGCTCGATGAACCCTTAATAGCCGTTCTAAAGTGGCCTTGGCCTTTTGGGGGTAGTACAGGCCTTGCCTTAGTAGGAACAGAACAAAGCAAAAGGACGCAGCCACGAGTTCTTTCTTGGTTCTTCTTTCTTGCGGAAAGAAAGAAGAACATCCACTGACAATCATAAAAACCACCACCCTGACTGATGAAGCTTTACGGAAATACCGCAGTCAAAATATCCGCGTCTCACACCCCCCAACCTTATTTTCCAACTCTTCCCCGCAAATCCTTCAAATTTCTATCTTTGCCTTTATGACTAAAGAACAGATCCAGGACTTGAGGGATAGAACGGCTTCCCTAAGGAGGCATCTTTGACATCGATAAAAAGCTCGATGAACTTCAAAAAGAACAGGAAATAACTATTGGTCCCAATTTTTGGGACAGCCCGAAAGAAGCAGAGAAGGTTCTCGCTTCAATAAAAACAAAGAAGGTTTGGACAGACGCTTATCAAAAAGTGGTTTCTACCATTGACGATACCGTTGTGCTCTTTGAGTTTTACCAGGCCGGAGACGCTACCGAAGCAGAAATGCAGGAACAGTTCAACATAGCAACCAAGGCTATGGAGGAACTGGAGTTTAAGAACATGCTTTCGGCCGAAGAAGACCAACTGAACGCTGTACTGCAAATTACAGCTGGTGCGGGTGGTACAGAAAGTTGCGACTGGGCCAGTATGCTGATGCGGATGTATATTATGTGGGGCGAGAAGAACGGTTACAAGGTTACCGAACAGGATTACCAGGAAGGTGACGTTGCCGGTATTAAAACTGTAACCCTGCAGCTGGAAGGCGAGTTCGCTTATGGTTATCTGAAAGGGGAGAACGGGGTACATCGCCTGGTGCGTGTTTCGCCTTTTGACGCCAATGCCAAGCGCCACACGTCTTTTGCTTCGGTATACGTTTATCCGTTGGTTGATGACACTATTGAAATTGAGGTTAACCCGGCTGATATTGAGTTTGAAACCTTCCGCTCTGGTGGTGCAGGTGGGCAGAACGTGAACAAGGTAGAAACTGCCGTTCGCTTGTATCACAAGCCGTCTGGTATTATCATTAAAAACCAGGAGTCGCGGTCACAGTTGCAAAATAAGGAAAATGCTATCCGCTTGTTAAAATCTCAGTTGTACGAAATTGAGATGCGTAAGCGCATGGAAACTACCAACGCTATTGAGGGAGCCAAGAAAAAGATTGAGTGGGGATCACAGATCCGTAACTATGTGTTGCATCCGTACAAGTTGGTGAAGGATCTGCGTACAGATCACGAAACCTCTAACGCACAAGCCGTGCTTGATGGCGAGCTTGACGAGTTCCTGAAAGCTTACCTAATGGAATTTGGCGGCGGAAGAGGGTAATTTGAGATTTGAGCTGAAAGGTTAAAGGTAAAAGCGGAAAGGGTTCTATATCATATCATGATCCAGCTGTAGGTTGGGATATTTGATGATGGGTAAATAGTAAATTATTATTGACGGAGTTGCATCGGGTTGATTAAGTAAGTAGTTTAGCCGGATACCAATCTTAAACTTAAATTACACTTAATCAACTTCGCTCATGAAAAAACAATTTCTCATTGCCATGTTGCTTTTTGCTACTTCTTCATTATTTGCCCAGCAAGAAAAACCTATTCCACTTTATCCTAAAGGTATACCTAACTCCAAAAAAGCGCCTGCAGATTATGTGGAGAAGATAGAGCATGGCGTTAGCTATAGCAAGGTTACCGATCCAACGCTTACACCATATTTTCCGGAGAAAGGAAAGGCTAACGGCACGGCAATAGTGATATGCCCGGGTGGTGGATATTCTCATCTGGCCATGGGACATGAAGGGGCAGATATTGCCAGGAAATTTAATGAGTACGGTGTAACAGCTTTCGTACTAAAGTATCGTTTACCGAGCGATGAGATTATGCAGGATAAAACGATAGGCCCCTTGCAGGATGCACAACGTGCTATCCAAATGGTTAGAGAGCGTGCAAAGGAATGGGGAATCAATCCTGATAAGGTAGGCATCATCGGCTTTTCAGCAGGTGGCCATCTCGCTTCAACCGTGATCACGCACTTTAATAAAGTAGTTATCGATAATCCACAAAATATTAGCGTCCGCCCGGATTTTGCTATCCTTGGTTATCCGGTGATTACCTTCGGGGAATCTGCCCATAGAGGATCAAGAGAGAACCTGATCGGCAAAAATCCGTCACAGGAACTAATCGATCTGTATTCCAACGAAAAACAAGTTACTCCTCAAACGCCCATGACCTTTATTGTACAGGCGGAAGATGATAAAACCGTTCCGGTACAAAACAGCCTGATGTTTTATGAAGCCATGGTTAAAAATGGTGTAAAAGGTGAGCTGCATATTTACCAGGCCGGTGGCCACGGTTTTGGGCTGAACAATAAAACCACTAAAGATTATTGGTTCGACCGTGCTGTGAACTGGTTAAAGCAGAATAATTTTATCGGAGAATAACTACTATCATAAAAGAAACAGCCACACTTAATAATTGAGTGTGGCTGTTTCTTTATTCCCGCAGTCGAGCGACTTGTTGTAATAGAGGTCTGTCGCTCTTAATAATACCTGGCTTGTGCGATTCCCTCCTTTGGGAGGGTGTAGGGAGAGGTTTGAGAGTCTTTAACCCCTTCCTCCTCCTTCCCCGAGGAAGGAATCGGTCTTGGCTGCGCTCTACCTCCGTAGTTAAAATACCGGTAGAGAACGCTATGCAGATGTAACTACTGAGTGCGCCTTATCCCTCTACAATTCTCAGCAGCTCATTCAACTCCTGCACTTTTTCAACAGAACCTAATTGTTCATACGAGCTAACGAGGTTCCGGATAATACGGCGCACAATGTCGGCGTTTGAGCAGGGCTCATAAAACTGCTTTTCTGTTTTGAGGTTAAGCTGTTTGAGAAACATATCCACGTCGCGGCGACCAAATATGAAACCTTTATTAAAGGCATTAATATAAAAGAGTATGCCGCTGTCAAAACTGCTCTGATCGCTTTCGTCGAGATAGGCGAGTATAAAGTGCTGTGGCAGGTTTACACCATATATAGGTATATCCAGCTTTTGTGCTATTACCGAATAAATGATTGCTAGTGAAATCTGGTTGCCTTTCTTGCTTTCCAAAACCTGGCTAAGATAGCTGTTCTGCGGATCCTGGTGGCTGGTGGTATTGCCGCTAAAGCCGTAGATGTTGTACAATACGTGGTTGATGAGCTTTACCTGTTCTGCCGGGCTAGCCTCATTCATCATCTGCAGCCATACATCTCTTTTGATATCGTCAATCTGGTTAATCACTTTTCGCTCGTCCAGATCTGGGTATTGATACCGGTTAATAATGAGCGCTCCCTGTAGCAGATCAAAAGCTCCGCCATGGTACCAGAGTTTAAGTTCGTTCTTTACAATGCTGAATTGGATCTCATGAACCAAATCTGCAATGCGTTCCTGCAGCAGCGGGTCAAAAGCTTGCTCAAATGCATCTTCGAGAAAGTCTATAGCGTCGATACCGTACGAAAATATTTTATCATGTACGTGTTCAAACACCTCCTTATCCGGATCATCCAGCAGCCGTATTAATGAATTTATTTCAGTAGGATCTATCATCTATGCTAAAATACTAATCGATTCTCTATTTTTACAGCCATGTTTAATTGGCGAATTGTAAAAAAATACCTCCTGCATCGTTTTAAAGCTAAAAGTCGCCACGGAGTTCACTCACCATTTGTATACCGGCTGGTTGATGAAGTAATTTACGATTTTCGGCCCAAAAAAGTATACTCAGATATAGAAAACCTGCGTAAAGGACTTTTAAATGACGATCATCTGATTACCGTAACCGATCTTGGCGCTGGCTCTCATGTTAACAACAATAAACAAAAAAAGGTTAGCCAGATTGCCAAAAACGCCTTAAAACCACCACGGCTGGCTCAATTGATTTACCGGTTAGCCGCTGATCTGCAGCCTCGCAATATTATTGAATTGGGTACATGCCTGGGCATTACCAGTCTTTATCTCCAAATAGCAGCGCCGCAAGCACAGGTTTATACGCTGGAAGGCTGTCCACAAACAGCAGGGGAGGCGCAAAAGGTTTTTCATAGCGCCGGGGAAGATCATATTAAACTGATCACTGGTAATTTTGATCATAACCTGCAACCGCTTATCAACTCGTTGCCTCAACTCGATCTTGTTTATATCGACGGTAATCATCAGAAGCAGGCCACACTAAACTACTTCAACTGGTGCCTGCCCAAAGTTCATGAAGACTCTATGTTGATTTTTGACGATATTTATTGGAGCGAAGGCATGGAAGAGGCCTGGAACATCATTAAAGCCCATCCCCAGGTAACAGCCACGGTCGATCTCTTCTGGATCGGCCTCGTATTCTTCAAAAAAGGACAGGCGAAGGAGGATTTTTTAATTAAGTATTGATGCGTTGATTTGAGGATTTGATAATGTGCGGATTTGAAGATCTTTCCTCAACTTATAGAGTTGTATTCTCAAATTTTCAAATCACCAAATCCTCAAATTATCCATCAAAACGACTGTCCCAAACTTAAATACAAACCACTTTGTCTGGGTTCGCCTGGGACTTTCTGGCCGAAGCCGTAATCCATTCTAACGGCAAGGCCTTTTTCTACGTCAAAGAAGTAGCGTAGTCCGCCGCCGTAATTGGGTTTAAGCTGATTAAAGCTGAAGCTATCATGAAATACTTCGCCGGTGCCGGTAAATACGGCAGCGCCGAAGCGGTCGCTGATGCGGTAACGTAATTCGGTTTGGCCCACTAACAAGTTTCGGTCGCGGTAACGGCCGTTGTAATAGCCCCGCATAATCTCGTCATTGCCCAGGGTCGGCATCAGGTAAAAAGGTGAGCTTCCGCCCAGCAGGTTTTGCGTTTGCACATCCAGGCCGAGCACAAACCTTTTGCTTAATGGGAAGAATTGCGAATATTCAAGGTTAAAGAAAGCACCTTTATAATTGTTGTTGGTAAAAAGCCCGTGCATAATATTAAGGTAGCTGGTTACAATAACGCCTCGGGTTGAATAGGTATTGCGATCGCGGCTATCAAACAAAAAGCTGGGACCGGCATAAACTTCATTACCTCCAAATTTCTCTTCAATATAAGGGTCGGTAGTAAAAATGCCATTGGCTTCCTTGTCGCCGTAGCGGTAGTTCAGTTCCCCGGCTACAAATCCTAAATAAACGTATTGGCCCAATTTGCGTTCGCCGTCGAAGGCCAGCTTGAATCTTTTTTCGTCAACATGGTCCTTATATGCAAGCAGGGTGTTATTACCTATACCATAAAAGTCTGAAGGGAAATTGATATAGCTTACATTGGCCGAATAGTGAAAATTGTTTGACGGCGTCCAGTAACTGCTCCCTATACTCATGCGGTTCTGACCCTTGGTGGTAGCAGTTGCATACCCAAAAATGCTCGACACATTGGTGCGCTTGTTGGCAGTATCAGTATAAAATGAATAAAGAAAGGAGCCGCCAAACTCAAGCCCCGTTTCGGGGGCCGAGGTTAATGCAGGCAGTACGATGAAGCTGCTTCTGCGGCTGCTGTCTTTTTCAAAAAACATCCTTCTTACAAAACGGGGTAAAATATTTTTTTGAGCGTACAGCTGGTTGAACGATAATAGTACAATAAACAGAAGGAGAGCTTTTTTCATTTACGCAATTTGACGACGCGAATTTAGAAAGCAATTTGGTTTTCAAAAGGTTTTCCCAATTTCTAATAATAAACTAAGGTTGCGTTAAAATACTTACCTTTGCGCCGATTTTATCGATTAATAATGAGTAACATAGAAAGAGGACCAATTTCTCAGTTTATAGAGAAAAATTATCTGCATTTTAATGCAGCGGCTTTGGTTGATGCAGCCAAAGGTTATGAAACCCATTTGGCCGAAGGTGGTAAAATGATGGTTACTATAGCAGGCGCAATGAGTACTGCCGAAATGGGCATTTCGCTTGCAGAGATGATCCGCCAGGATAAAATTGCTATTATTTCCTGTACCGGCGCCAATCTTGAGGAAGATATTATGAACCTGGTAGCCCACTCACACTATAAAAGAGTGCCTCACTACCGTGATCTGAGCCCGCAGGATGAGTGGGATCTGCTCGAAAATCATTATAACCGCGTTACAGATACCTGTATCCCCGAAGAGGAAGCTTTCCGTCGTTTGCAAAAACATATCCACCAGATTTGGAAAGATGCTGATGATAAAGGCGAGCGTTACTTCCCGCATGAATTTATGTACAAAATTTTGCTGAGTGGTGAGTTGGAGCAATACTATGAGATCGATCCCAAAAACTCATGGATGCTGGCTGCTGCGGAAAAGAATTTGCCGATTGTGGTACCAGGATGGGAAGACTCAACTATGGGTAACATTTTTGCGTCATACGTGATCAAAGGCCAGATTAAAGCAACCACCATGAAGAGTGGTATCGAATACATGGCCTGGCTGGCAGACTGGTACGTGAAGAACTCTGATGGCAAAGGCATAGGCTTCTTCCAGATTGGTGGCGGTATTGCTGGCGATTTCCCGATCTGCGTGGTACCGATGCTTTATCAGGACATGGAAATGGAAAATATTCCGTTCTGGAGCTACTTCTGCCAAATCTCTGATTCAACCACATCATATGGTTCTTACTCCGGTGCTGTACCAAACGAAAAGATCACCTGGGGAAAGTTGGATATACATACGCCAAAGTTTATTGTAGAGTCTGATGCTACAATTGTTGCGCCTCTTATTTTTGCCTGGGTGCTAAAACAATAATTCAATTCTGCAAGTCTAAAGGTTGATGTAAAGGTAAAAACTACACAGCTCGGTATAAAAAAAGCCCTCCAATGCTATTTGGAGGGCTTTTTGTTGTTTGTTTAGAATGATTATAAATTAGATATTACTGTCATTTCTTTGTCAGCGGTACTGTAATAAATTATACTTTTGTGGACTGAAAAAAGGGCGGTTGAGACAGATCCTTCTACTATTTTAAACGAAAATTAAAATTATCTAAGCACAAATACACTGTATGAGAAATATCTCATTGATTCTTAAACAATTCTCCAGGACGGTTTTGCTGGTTGCCGGGTTAGCTGTTGCAGGCTTATCGGCACGTGCGCAAGGTGATGCAGCTAAGGGCGAGGCCTTGTTTAAAGCCAATTGTACCGCATGTCATAAGATCGATGTTAGAATGACCGGTCCGGCATTGGGCCCCACGCTTACATCAGAAACCGATGACAAGTGGTTAACCCACTGGATTCAAAACAACCAGGCGCTTATTGCTGCAAAAGATCCAAAAGCGCTGAAGATCTACAATGAATTTAACCAGGCTGGCATGAGCGTGTTCACCAACTTATCTGATGGTGATGTTGCTAATGTCCTTGCTTATGTTCGTGGCGAGTGGAAGAAGATGCAGGCTGCTGGCCCTAAAGCTGGTCCTGCTAACGGCGTTGCCGAAGAAACTGGCCCAAGTAGCGTAGTTATCTGGGGTTTAATAGGTGTTATTGTTATCGCCTTTATTGTAATCCTTGTTTTAAACCGGGTAATCAATACGCTTGAGCGCTTGCTTGTTAAAAGACAGGGTGCGTTGCTTGAAGCAGAACCTGGTGCAGAAGGTGAAGCCGCTGTTGCTCGTGAAGCTCGCTGGGCTTTGGCCTTAAAGCTCATCAAGAACAAAAAGCTTGTGTTCTTTGTGGTGCTTTGTGGTACCATAGCATTAGGAAGCTGGCAATGGGTTATCATGTGGAACACCAACGTTCACCAGGGTTATCAGCCGGTACAGCCAATTGCTTACTCACACGAGTTGCACGCCGGTGTAATGAAGATCAACTGTCAGTATTGTCACTTCGGTGCATACAAATCTAAAAACGCAGGTATCCCTCCGCTTAACGTTTGTATGAACTGTCACAAAACAGTTAAAACAGAATCGCCCGAGATCCATAAGATTTATGACGCATTGGGTTATGATCCGCAAACTCAGAAATATGACAGCACTAAAGCTCGTCCTATCCAATGGGTACGTATCCACAACCTGCCAGACTTTGTTTACTTTAACCACTCACAGCACGTTAGAGTAGCAGGTCTGCAATGTCAAACTTGTCACGGTCCTATCCAGACCATGAAACAGGTTTATCAATACTCACCACTTACCATGAAATGGTGTATCCAGTGTCACAAACGTACCGAGGTTGCATATAAAGGCAGCGGCTACTATGACAAGATGATTGAGGTACACGATCGTATTAAACGTGGTGAAAAGGTTACTGAAGCATCTCTCGGTGGTTTAGAGTGCGGTAAGTGCCACTATTAATAATTAGTTAGAACATAGCAAATACAGTTATATAGCTTAAATGGAAAGCAATAAAAAATACTGGAAAGGTTTAGAAGAACTGAACAATACGCCGGAATTTGTTGAGAGTAACAAAAACGAATTTGCTGAGCCTATTCCTATCGAGGATATTCTTGCTGGTGACGGGCTTAAAGCTAAAACTCCGCGTCGTGACTTTTTAAAGGCGCTTGGTTTTGGTGTGGGTGCGGTTTCGCTGGCGGCTTGTCAAAAAGTTCCGGTACATAAATCTATACCTTACTTAATTAAACCAGAGGAGGTAACTCCTGGTGTAGCCAACTATTACGTATCAAGCTACGATGGTTACGCTATCCTGGTAAAAACACGTGAAGGCAGGCCAATTAAAATAGAAGGTAACCCTAACGATTTGCTGGGCAGAGGTGGTTTAACCGCTGCTGGTCAGGCATCTGTACTTGATTTATATGATTCCAACCGTTTAAAGAATCCACTGCAAGGTGGTGACGAAACTGGCTGGAACGAGCTTGATGGCTTTGTAAAAGGTCAGCTGGCTGCTGTAAAAGCAAGTGGAAAAGGCATTCGCCTTATTTCGTCAACTGTACACAGCCCTACTACGTTAGCTGTAATTGCTGATTTTATTAAGCAATATCCAAATACACGTCATATTAATTATGATCCTGTTTCTTATACAGGTATCATCCAGGCTAATCAAAATAGCTTTGGTAAAGCAGTATTGCCGCACTATCGTTTTGACAAGGCTGACGTTATTGTGAGCTTCGGTGCTGATTTCCTTGGTTCCTGGATCTCTCAGGGTGAATTCATGAACCAGTGGGTTCAGAAACGTAACATCGCCGCTGTTGAAGGCAAGAAAATGTCTCGCCATATTCAGTTTGAAAGCGGTTTAAGCGTAACCGGCTCTAACGCTGATACACGGATCGCCATTAAACCTTCTGAAGAAGGTCTGGCTATCCTTAGCTTATATAATGCTATTGCTGGAACCACTTTACCTGGTTCTAAAAGATTAGCTAACGCTAACGTTGATAAGGCAATCACTTTAGCAGCTAAAGAATTAGTTGCAGCTAAAGGTAAAGCTTTAGTTGTTTCTGGTTCAAATGACGTTGCTACTCAGGTTCTGGTAAACGCTATCAACGCTCAACTGGGCAGCTATGGCGCTACTATCGATCTGGATAACCCATCACATCAGTTTGCCGGTAACGACGCTGAGTTTGTTGAGTTTATCAATGATATGAACCATGGTAACGTTGGTGCGGTATTCTTCCTTGATGCTAACCCGGCTTACAATTACTTTAAGGCGAATGAGTTTGCAAATGCATTGAAGAAAGTTAAACTGAAAGTTTCTTTCGCACCAATTCTGGATGAGACTGCATCACTTTGTGATGTTGTAGCTCCTGCAAATCATTACCTTGAAACATGGGGTGACGGAAATGCTGTTGGTGGTTATTATACCATTGTACAGCCAACTATCAATCCTGTTTACAATACCCGCCAGGCCGAGCAGAGCTTACTCGTTTGGTCTGACAATCCGGTTAAAGATTATTATACTTATTTACGTAATAACTGGGATCGCAATATCTTGGCAAAAGGCGGACTTTCTGGTCAAAACGGATGGGAAACCTTATTGCAAACAGGCTTTGTAAACGCTGCTGCAGCACCAGCCGGTACTTACAGCTTTACCCGGGATCTTAACGCTGTTGTTCAAACGATCGTTAACCAAAGCAGCCAGATTGCTGCTAACGATAGCAAGAAGGTTGAATTGCAGGTTTACGCGAGCAATAACCTGCGCGACGGTAAACAAGCAAACAACCCATGGTTACAGGAACTTCCTGACCCGGTTTCAAAAGTGAGCTGGGATAACTATGTATCAATTTCTCCAAAAACTGCCGAGCAATTAGGTTTCAACCAAAACGATGTGCTTACAGTAAGCGCCAACGGTTACACTGTTGACCTGCCTCTTCAGTTACAACCTGGCCAGGCTAACGGCACTATTTCGATAGCATTAGGTTACGGACGTACTAAGGCCGGTAAAGCTGGAAGCGGTGTAGGTAAAAATGCTTATCCGTTCTACAGCTTCCGCAACGGAACTTTCCAGGGCAGCCTGGTAGCAGAGATCAGCAAATCATCTGCTGATGCTTATATCCTTGCAGTAACGCAAACTCACCACTCATACGAAGGTCGTACCAGTGTTATCCAGGAGACTACACTGCGTGAATACGCAAAGAACCCTGAAAAAGCGTTACCAAGAGAGAAAGAAAAAGAAGCAGATCTATGGTACGAATATGATCGCCCGGCATACAACTGGGTTATGGCAATTGACCTTAACGCATGTACCGGTTGCGGCGCCTGTGTGGTTGCTTGTAGTGCAGAGAACAATGTTCCTGTAGTAGGTCGTGACGAGGTTCGCCGTCGTCGTGAAATGCACTGGATCCGTATCGATCGTTACTATAGCTTCAAAGATGACAAAGGCGGTATTGTATCTTCAGAGCGTGAGATTAACAAATTACAGGATTTTGAAAATGTTAATGTAACGTTCCAACCGATGCTGTGCCAGCATTGTGATCACGCACCTTGCGAAACAGTATGTCCGGTATTGGCAACTACGCACAACTCAGAAGGTCTTAACCAGATGACTTACAACCGTTGTGTGGGTACTCGTTATTGCGCTAACAACTGTCCGTATAAAGTACGTCGTTTCAACTGGTTCAACTACTGGAACGATGCTCGTTTCGAGAACTACATTCAGAACGAATATACTGAGCTTGTACTTAACCCTGATGTTGTTACCCGTTTCCGTGGTGTAATGGAAAAATGTAGCATGTGTGTTCAGCGTATTCAGGCTGGTAAGCTTAAAGCCAAGATGGAAAAACGTCCGCTTAAGGATGGCGAAGTTAAGGTGGCCTGTCAGCAAACCTGTCCAACCAATGCTATCGTATTCGGTAACCTCAATGATCCTAACTCAGAAGTGTCAAAAGCATTGAAGAGCGACAGAACATATTATGTACTGGAGGAGTTGAATACTAAGCCAGGTATCGGATATCAGGCAAAAGTTAGAAATACAATTGAAGAATTAGGGGCTTAATTTATTACAACAGAGATATAATATATATATGGCATCTCATAGTGAATCAATAATCAGGGAACCATTAGTTACGGGTGATAATATTACCTACGCCCGTGTTACTAATGAGGTATTGTTCCCGGTAGAAAATAAACCCAATACAGCCTGGTGGATCGGTTTTACCATAGCATTCTTAGGCGCATTGCTTTGGGTATTTTCAATCAGCTGGACTTTCTGGTTCGGACTGGGTGAATGGGGCTTGAACAAAACAGTGGGTTGGGCCTGGGACATCACCGGTTTCGTGTGGTGGGTAGGTATCGGTCACGCCGGAACCCTGATCTCTGCAGTGTTGTTACTCTTCCGTCAAAACTGGCGTAACTCCATCAACCGTTCTGCTGAGGCGATGACAATCTTTGCGGTAATCTGTGCCGCCACCTATATCTTAGGTCACATGGGCCGTCCATGGCTGGCATACTGGTGTTTACCATTGCCTAACCAATACGGTTCATTATGGGTGAACTTCAACTCGGCCCTTGTGATGGACGTATTCGCGATCTCTACATACTTCTCTGTATCACTGGTGTTCTGGTATACAGGTTTGTTACCAGATATCGCAGCTATCCGTGACCGTGCTAAAGGCCTTCGCCGCCGTATCTATTCTGTTCTTTCTTTCGGATGGACAGGATCTTTGAAAACCTGGCAGCGTTTTGAAACCGTGTCACTTATCCTGGCCGGTATCGCTACTCCACTTGTACTTTCAGTGCACACTATCGTATCCTTTGACTTTGCTACGTCATTAGAACCGGGCTGGCACACTACTATCTTCCCGCCTTACTTCGTTGCCGGTGCCATCTTCTCTGGTTTCGCCATGGTGCAAACCCTGTTGCTGGTAACACGTAAAGTATTAGGTCTGGAAAATTACATTACGATGTTCCACATCGAGTCGATGAACAGGATCATCCTGTTAACAGGTAACATCGTAGCTTTCGCTTATATATCGGAGTTCTTTATCGCTTACTATTCTGGTGTTGAATATGAGCAATATACCTTCCTCAACAGGTTTACCGGTCCGTACTGGTGGGCAGGCTGTATGATGTACGGCTGTAACATCCTGATGACCCAGTTAATGTGGTTCAAAAAGGTACGTGTTAATATTCCTATCTCATGGGCACTGTCTATCATAGTAAACATCGGTATGTGGTTTGAACGTTTTGTTATCATCGTTGTATCACTTCACCGCGATTTCCTTCCATCAAGCTGGGCAATGTTTTATCCAACTGTGGTTGACGTAAGCGTATTTATCGGATCAATCGGTGTATTCTTTACTTTGTTCCTGTTGTTTATCCGCGTGTTGCCATCAATTGCAATCGCCGAGGTGAAACTGTTGCTGAAGAGCTCAAGTGAACAATCTAAGAAGAAAATCCTTGCGAGCGGACACGTTGATCCTGAACAGGCTGAGTTCTATAAACAATCTTTAACGAGTTACGACAGTGTTGAGCTGGCCGATTACGAATAATGTATAAACAATGAGCAGCACTAAATTTATATTAGGTCTTTTTGACGATCCGGATCTGATGATGGATGGGATCGATAACCTTCGGAAAAATAGCGTTCCTATTTACGATGTATATACCCCAATGCCTATTCACGGCTTGGAAGCCAAGTTGGGTGTTAAAGACTCACGTTTAGGTTACGCAGCTTTTTGCTTCGGCTTATTGGGAGGCATCACAGCGTTTACACTGATATATTATACCCTGGTACATGATTGGCCGATGAATATTGGCGGTAAGCCAAACTTCGCTATTCCAGACTTTGTACCGTTTGTTTTCGAGTGGACCATTTTGTTCACCGCATTCGGGATGGTGGCTACATTCTTTTATTCAACGCACCTTTTCCCTGGCCGTGCTCCTCGGGTAATGGATCTGAGAGCAACAGACGACAGGTTTGTAATTGCTATCAATGCAAAAGGCAATGTGCCACATGATGATATAACTAAATTATTAAAAGACGCAGGAGCTGTAGAAGTTAAGCATAACGACAGAAAATATGTTAGCTATGAATAAAATTAAAATATTGGGTGCTTCTGTTATTACTATTGCCGTTGCGGTGGTTGCCACTTCTTGCAACGACAAGCGTAGTACTGGCTGGGAATATGCTCCCAATATGTATGAACACCTCGCACCCGAGTACGATTCACCAAACCCAAATTTTAAAGACGGTAAAGCGGCGCAACTTCCGCCCGCTGGAACTATCCCTGTTGGCTTTACCCGTTTTGATTATCCAAATACCCGCGACGGGTACAATGCAGCGAGTGGTGCGGTAAAGAACCCGCTTGTTCAGGATCAACAAAACCTGGAAGAAGGAAAAGTTTTGTTTGAGCATTTCTGTTCTCCATGCCACGGCCTTACTGGCCAAGGCGACGGAACCGTTGTTCAGCATGGTTTCCCTGCTCCGCCTTCATATTCAAAAGGTCAGTCGTCACGTGGTGGCGCTATGAAAGACCTTACCGATGGAAAGATCTATCATACGATCACTTACGGTGTAAACGCTATGGGATCTTACGCATCACAGGTGTCGCCAGAGGAGCGCTGGAAAATCGTAATGTATGTTCACCATTTACAAACTTTATAAGAATTAAATTTAATGAGTACTCATCATCATAACTTTGACGAACGCTTTGAGTTTTCCGGGAGTGCAAAAACCTGGAGCTTAATAGCTATCCTCGTAGGGATCGTCGGCATTCTATTTGGTTTTTTGATCGACAAAGGTGAATCTGCAGCTCAGCGTACATTTTCAGACCTGTTGTTGATGGGCTATTTCTTTACCACTGTTTGCGTGGGTGGGGTGTTTTTCTGCGCCTATCAATATGCGTCACAGTCTGGCTGGTCGGTAGCTATCTTAAGAGTGCCTCAGGCATTTGCCAGAGTGGTTCCTATTGCCGGTATTATACTTCTTGCCATCATTGGCTTGGGTTTAGTGACTCAACATACCATTATCGAAAACGGTAAAAGTATTTCTGTACCTTATTTATATGCACACTGGGCTACTCATGGTTTAGCTACTCCCGGTAGTGAGAATTTTGATAAGGTGATCTATGGTAAATCTGGTTACCTGAACGTGCCATTCTTCCTGATCAGGATTGCATTTTATATCACTGCATATAGTGTAGTAGGTTGGTTGCTGGCGAAATATTCAGCAGCTGAAGACCAACTTGGCGGTATGCTTAATTATAAGAAAAGCTTTAACGCATCAATCGTTGCCCTGGTATTTATTCACTTTACTTTCCCAATGTTCGCGTACGATGCGGTAATGTCACTGGAAGCACACTGGTTCTCAACCATGTTCGGCTGGTATAACGTTGCTGGTATGCACGTGAGCGGTTTGGCTGCCATTACACTTATTGTAGTGTACCTGAAAGAAAAAGGTTACATGTCATGGGTGAATGAAAACCATCTTCAGGATTTAGGTAAAGTAATGTTCGGTTTCTCTATCTTCTGGACCTATGTATGGTTCGGACAGTTCTTCCTGCAATGGTATGCAAACATGCCAGAGGAGTCTGTTTACTTCTTTAAAAGATGGGAGCCTGAATATAAGTGGTGGTTCTGGCTTAACGTAGTGCTTAACTTCTGTGCACCAGTGTTAATGCTGATGTCAAGAGATGCTAAGCGTTTAACAGGCAGATTAAAACTTACTGCAGGTTTGCTGATCATTGGTCACTGGTTAGACTGGTATCTGCAAATTATGCCAGGTACAATGCCTCCAAGAGACTCTTGGTTCCCATTCGGTCTTACAGATGTGTTGATCTTTATAGGTTTCGGTGGCTTATTTGTTTTCTTGTCTTTAACAGTGTTGAGCAAGAGCAAATCGCTTATTCCATCAAAGCATCCGTTTGTGGAAGAAAGCCTTCACCATCACCAATAATAATTTTTACCTTTGCAAACTAATTGAGAATACCAAACAAACATAAAAATGGGATTCAGGAATTTAATAAATTATAAAAAACTATTATCACTTGGAGCTGCATTTATGCTGGCCGGAACAGAGCTGGTAATGGCGCAGGATGGCGGTGCAAACGCTACTGCTGCCGCTACCGGCGACAATACCGCTCAGCATGCCGGGATGTGGACCTCCATATCTTACTATGTGCTGTTGTTTTTACTGGCATGTGTGGCTGTTGCTATAGTAGGTAAAATTTTAAGAGTATATGATCTGACCTTGTCTATGCAAGGGAAGAAAGGCTTAAACTGGAATAACATCCTCGGCGTCGCGTGCCTCGTGTTCCTGATTCTCGGAATGGCTGGTGTGTATTACTCATTTACAGAGCAGGGTGGCCGTATCTTATTACTTAATGGAGCGGCTTCAGCACATGGCCTTAAATATGACGCTATGTTCTGGGTTACCACAATAATTACCATGATTGTGTTTGTGATCACCCAGATTCTGTTGTTTAGCTTTGCTTTTGGTTACCGTTATAATGACAAGCGTAAGGGTTATTATTACCCTCACAATAATACGATTGAAAAGATCTGGACCATTATACCTGCAATAGGTTTGACCATCCTGGTAATTTTCGGTTTCTTCAACTGGCGCGCATTCACCAGCACTGTTGATGCAAAAGGTGAGCGGGCTTCAATGGACATCGACCTTACCGGTCACCAATTTGCCTGGGAAGTACGTTACCCTGGTAAGGATGGCAAATTAGGTTTAAAGAACTATCGCCTTATCAGCGGTACCAACAAACTGGGTATCGATTTTAGAGACAAAAATAGTCTGGATGATTTACAGGCAGATACCATTGTGTTACCTGTTAACCGGTCTGTAAGGTTGAATATCATAGCCCAGGACGTTATCCATAGTGTTTACATGCCTTATTTCCGCGTACAGATGAACGCGGTACCAGGTTTGCCAACCTTCTTTAAGTTTACTCCAATAATTACTACTGCGCAAATGCGTAATAAGTTGAATCAGGCGGATTTTGAATACCGTTTGTACTGCAACAAGATTTGCGGTGGTAGCCACTATAACATGCAGAAAATTGTGCGTGTAGTAAGCGAAGCTGAGTTTCAGGATTGGATCGCACATCAGAAACCATATCTTAATGATCAGTTAAAGAAAGAGTTGAAGATGGCTGTTAATAACGATCAGCCTAAGGGAGTAGCACAAAACAGGTTAGCATTAAATAATTAATACAAAGCGATTATGTCAACATTAGCAGTTCACGATCACGCGGTTGAACATCATGATCACGATGATCATGGACATCATCATGACCAATCTTTTATAACCAAGTATATTTTTAGCCAGGATCACAAAATGATCGCTAAGCAGTTCCTGATCACAGGTATCTTCATGGCGTTCGTGGCAATGATCTTGTCCATCCTCTTCAGGATTCAGCTGGCTTATCCGGATAAGACATTTCCTTTCCTGGAAACCCTACTTGGTCGCTTTGCACCGGGCGGACGTCTGGATACAAGCTTTTATCTTTCACTGGTAACTATACACGGTACCATCATGGTATTCTTCGTGTTAACTGCCGGCTTGAGCGGTACTTTTAGTAACTTGCTTATTCCGTTGCAGTTAGGTGCACGTGATATGGCTTCGCCATTCATGAACATGCTTTCTTACTGGCTGTTCTTTATTGCCAGCGTTATCATGTTAAGCTCTTTCTTCGTTCAGAAAGGACCAGCTGATGCAGGTTGGACTATTTATCCTCCACTCTCTGCATTACCTAAAGCAATTCCGGGTTCAGGTGCAGGTATGAGCCTGTGGCTGGCCAGTATGGTACTGTTCATCGCATCTCAGTTGATGGGTGGTATCAACTATATCAGTACCATTTTGAACATGCGTACTAAAGGTATGGATCTTTGGAAAATGCCTTTAACTATCTGGGCATTCTTCTTAACAGCTGTTACTGGTTTATTATCATTCCCTGTACTGGTTGCCGGTGTAGTTCTTTTGATCTTCGACCGTAGCTTCGGTACAAGTTTCTACCTGTCAGACATTGTTGTTCAAGGACAGGTAATGAACTTTGAAGGTGGTAGCCCAATCCTGTTCCAGCACTTGTTCTGGTTCCTGGGTCACCCGGAAGTATATATCGTAATCATGCCTGCAATGGGTCTGGTTTCAGAAGTTATCGCAGTTAACTCGCGTAAACCGGTATTCGGTTACCACGCGATGGTTTACTCACTGGTAGGTATCACCGTGTTGTCATTCATTGTATGGGGGCACCACATGTTCGTGACGGGTATGAATCCGTTCCTCGGTGGGGTGTTTATGATCACCACGTTGATTATTGCGGTCCCGTCCGCGGTAAAGACATTCAACTGGCTGGCTACGTTGTGGCGAGGTAACATTAGGTTTACGCCGGCAATGTTATTCTCTATTGGTTTCGTATCATTCTTTATCTCTGGTGGTATCACTGGTATCTTCTTAGGTAACGCTGCTTTAGACATCAACTTACACGATACTTACTTTGTGGTTGCTCACTTCCACTTAGTAATGGGTTCTGCAGCTATATTTGGTATGCTTGCGGGGGTTTACCACTGGTTCCCTAAAATGTTCGGTCGTATGATGGATGAAAAATTAGGATACCTGCACTTCTGGTTGACTTTCATCGGCGCTTATTTTGTGTTCTTCCCAATGCACTTTATGGGTCTTGATGGTGTGCCACGTCGTTACTATTCATTCACTGAGATCGAGTCTTTAAAAGGATGGTTATCAGTTAACGTATTCATTACCTGGTCTGCTATCGTTGCCGGTCTGGCTCAGGTTGGATTCGCGTTCAACTTTATTTACTCTATCTTCTGGGGTAAGAAAGCTACCCAAAACCCATGGCAGGCAAACACCCTGGAATGGACTACTCCGGTTGAACATATTCACGGTAACTGGCCAGGTGAAATTCCAACTGTTTACCGTTGGGCTTATGACTATAGCAAGCCAGGTCATGATGAGGACTTTATCTCTCAGACTGTACCGTATTCACAAACTATGAGTTCAAATCTTCCGCACGATTTTGAGGACAACCCTGTTGGTTTAGAAGAACAAAAACAGTGGGCCAGTGCTCAAGGATCGAATCAGGAAGTAAAATAAACAGATGTTGATCTGATCTTTTAGGGTATCTGACCGGCCTTGATGCCTGGGCGGGTACCCTAAATTTTTAGGATTTTTTTAGATGATTGTTTCAGCACAAAAGATAAGATTTCAGAAAACTAACCTGATCGCCATTATTGTGCTATTTCTTGTAATACTTGCCGGGGGCGTAGTTCGTAGTTCCGGGTCGGGAATGGGGTGCCCGGATTGGCCAAAATGCTTTGGCCGTTATGTGCCACCTACAGATGTTTCCCAACTTCCAAAAGATTACAAACAGAAATATGTAGATAAGAGGGTAGTGAAGAACCAGCGTTTTGCCAAATTGCTTGACGCGCTAGGTTATCATGACCTTGCTACCCGGTTAAGACATGACAAGTCTATTCTTGTTCCCGAGGACTTTAATGCCGCCAATACCTGGACAGAATATGCTAACCGTCTGGCGGGGGTACTCTCAGGTTTTGCACTTGTTTTTACTGCTGTTTTTTCATTTAGTTATCGTAAGGAGTCATTTCTGATCCCATTTCTGAGCGTACTAAACCTCATCTTTGTGATCATTCAGGCCTGGTTGGGCTCTATTGTAGTTTCAACGAATCTGGTTTCTTGGATCGTCACGGTTCACATGCTGCTCGCGCTGGTGATCATTGGCATCTCAATTTATACCTATCATCTGTCAAAAGTTATAGGAAAGCCTTCGCTGCTTACCAGCGGAATAACACGCCTAATCGCCTTTATTGTGATTGTAATAAGTGTTATTCAAATTGTAATTGGCACTGAAGTTCGTGAAAAGATAGATGCCGTATCTGCCCGCCTCGGTGGTCAATACCGGGAAGACTGGGTGGCCGAAGCCGGAAATATATTTCACAGTCACAGGACACTCGCCATTGTAGTGCTGGTTGTCAATGTGATGCTTTATGCGCTCATCCGTAAATCATTTAACAGGCATTCGCTGCAACAGCAACTGATGAGCTTTACTTTTTTAATGATCATGCTTCAAATCGGAACAGGTATTGCGCTTTCTTATCTGGCGCTTCCGCCATTTGCCCAGGCCACGCATATATTGTTAGCCAGTATGGCATTTGGCGCTCAATTTTACCTGTTTTTAAATTTATACAGGTGTGCTAAGAGAACGGAGGTAAGCCGATGAACTGGAGAGATCTGATTAAGCTTGTCAAATTCAGGCTCACCTTTTTGGTTGTATTCTCCGCGTCGATCTCCTTTTTGATAGGCAGTAAAGTTAATGGCACTATTGTGTGGAGTAACTGGATCATGCTCGTAATAGGTGGTTTTCTGGTAACAGGTGCGGCCAACGGGTTTAACGAGATCATTGAGAAAGATCTGGACCGGTTGATGAAACGTACAGCCGGCCGTCCCTTACCATCAGGCCACATGACTACCGGGCAAGCTCTCGTTCTAAGCCTTTTTATGGGTATAAGCGGAACTTACCTTCTTCAGAAGCTCAACCTTACTACCGGCTACCTGTCTGTATTTTCTATCGTATTATATGCTTTTGCTTATACGCCGTTAAAACGTAAATCGCCTATTGCCGTGTTGGTTGGCGCTATACCCGGTGCTTTGCCACCACTTATTGGTTATGTAGCCGCACACGAAAAGATAGATGAGATAGCGCTTATTTTATTCGGTATCCAGTTTGTTTGGCAACTGCCGCACTTTTGGGCCATTGCGTGGGTATTGGATGATGATTATAAGCTTGCAGGGTTCCGCCTTTTGCCATCTGGTAAGAGGGATCGTACAAGCGCTGTAGTTACCTTTATTTCAACCTTAATACTTTTACCGGTGAGTCTGCTGCCTACTATATACCATTATGGTGGTTATTATGTGGGAGGCGTTTCACTGGTGTGCAGTTTAGTATTTTTGTATCAGGCATTTAATCTGATGCGGACGCTGGAGATCAAGGCCGCCCAGAAACTGATGTTCGGATCTTTCATTTACCTACCTGTGGTACAGTTAATGTTTTTGTTTGATTTTATAGGCAAGTGATAATGATGGCTCAATTACAAAAGGAAGGCGACAAACTGGACCTCGCGCCTAAAAAATTTAACATGTGGATTTTCATATTCACATCATTTATGTTCTTTGCTGCGTTAACCAGCGCATTTATCGTATACGTAGGTGGCAAGGGCCACGGCTTGGACGTTAAGTTGCCCGGCATTTTCGCATACAGCACAGTAACTATTATAGCAAGCAGCGTAACCATGTTTTTAGCATCAAGAGCAGCCAAACACCTGCAATTTGCTAAACAAAAGCTGTTCCTGTTGCTTACTATAGCATTAGGTATATTGTTCTTTATTTTGCAGATCTACGGTTGGTATACCTGGACGTATAAAATGAACGTCTATTTTATCAATCCTAATGCGGCCCACTCATTTGTATATGTAATGACGGGTATGCACCTACTGCACATTTTTGCGGGTTTGATTTTATTGCTTAGCCCGCTAACCGGTATTTATAAAAATATACCGCAGGCAAGAAATCTTTTTAGAATGGAGATGTCCTCAATATTTTGGCATTTTGTCGATATTATATGGATTTATCTCTATGTTTTTTTACTTTTGAACCAACATTAAAATAACCATTTAATAAGTACACATGAGTACAGCAGTATCACAAATTGACGAAGTGAAGACCACGCCCTGGGCTGGTGGCCGCTCACCGTTTTCGGTAGAGTATGGCAAAATGATGATGTGGTTTTTCCTGCTTTCAGACGCGTTTACCTTTTCGTCATTATTAATTGCATACGGAGCTTTGCGTTTTAGTTCAAACATTTGGCCGGCTCCTGATAAAGTGTTTGAGTCTGTGCCGTTTTTGATTGAGCATGGCGCTCCGCTTGTTTTCGTAGGTTTAATGACCTTTATCCTGATCATGAGTTCTGTGACCATGGTATTAGGTGTAGAGGCCGGACACCGCGGCGCACGTAAAGAAGTAGCAATATGGCTGGTTCTTACAATTATTGGTGGTTTAATGTTCCTGGGTTGCCAGGCTTTAGAGTGGACTCACTTACACAAAGACGGATTTTGGTGGGGTAGTATTCCAAAAGATCTAGGCGAGTTCTTTAGTGATCCAAAGCACGTTTCTGCAACTTATGCCCAGCAATTTGCTAACCTGTTCTTTACAATCACTGGTTTCCATGGTTTCCACGTATTTAGTGGTGTAATTATCAATATCATTATATTGACTAACGTGCTTAAGGGAACTTATGACAAGCGCGGAAGCTACCTGATGGTTGAAAAAGTGGGTCTTTACTGGCACTTTGTAGACCTTGTTTGGGTATTTGTATTTACATTCTTTTACCTTGTTTAAAAATTAATCTGATTTAGATATGTCATCAGAAACAACACACGCTCACGGCCACGAGGAAGAGCATCAGTCAATGACCAAAGGAAAGATCTGGCAAGTATTTTTTATTCTTTTAGGAATCACAGTTATTGAATTCCTTATAGCGCTGTATTTGGTGCCTCACGGCGTTATTCCAATTAACTACGCTAATCCGGTTTATATCTTATTAACCCTGTTCAAAGCGTTCTACATCGTAGCATATTTTATGCACCTTAAGTTTGAGCGCGTGGGCCTTATCTATTGTATCGTAGTACCGGTTCTTTTCATTATAGGTTTGATTTTGGTGTTGACCAACGAGAGCCATCACTGGATTGACCTGAGACACGTGTTTTAATGAACAGCAGAGCTTCAAAGGCTGTAAAAAATATCATAATCCTGGTAATCATTTTAGTGTTGCCAGGATTTTTGTATTATTTACTAACCCTTAAAGGAAAAAACCGCTACAAACCGCTGCCTTTTTTTGGCCCTAAAGTAGTAGCGAAAACGGGCCACACGTTCCACGGCCATTATATTCCTGATACTATTTACCATAAGCTTTCTGATTTTTCCCTTACTGACCAAAATGGTAAACCTGTTACCCTCAAAACCTTCGACAACCGGATATTTGTAATTAGCCTGTTCTATACGCATTGCCCCGAGGTATGTGGAAAGGTGAACAGCAATATCGATAGTCTGGTAAGGTTTTATGCAAAGAACAGAATGGTTTACTTTGCATCAGTAAGTGTAGATCCGAAGGATGATCCCAACGCTTTGGCTAAATATGCTGCGCAATACAGCGGATCCCGCAAATGGTTGTTCCTTAGCGGCGATACTACTACGGTTTATAACCTGGCGAGAAAAGGATTGTTTTTCAACGCAGTTAACGACGGTAACGGACAGTTTATGATCGAAGATAAGGTTGCGCTGATTGACCAGGACAAAAGAATAAGAGGTTATTATTCGGGCTCGTCTATGGCAGATATGAACCGGCTTAATGATGAGATAAAAGTGCTGATAGCCGAAGAGCTGCGCAAAATTAAGGCCCCGGAAATGTAATTAATGATGTATGACCGATAAGTTGATTTTTCGTTTTGTTGCCGCTATATCCGTATTTGTGTTTTTGGTGGTGGTACTCCTCAATCGTAGAGTTATTCCCGCGCCTGCACATATGCCGTCGTTCACTTATTTTTTACCAAAATTGAACGCTATTATCAATGGCACTTGTTGCATTTTGCTGCTTATCTCGCTGTACTTTATCAGGCAGCGTAATATAACGATGCACAAACGCATTAATATCCTTACGTTCTGCCTTTCGGCGTTGTTTCTGGTGTCTTATATCCTTTTCCATTGGATGGCTCCTGAAACCCTTTTTGGCGATATAAATGGCGACCATATTTTGTCGGCCTCAGAGCGTGCTGCAATAGGTGGTGTGCGTACGGTATATCTCCTTATTTTGGTATCGCATATTATACTTGCTGCAGGCGTTTTGCCGTTAATACTTTTGAGCTTCTATCGTGGCCTGCAAATGCAGGTTGAAAAACATAAGAGGCTGGTGCGGTGGACGTTTCCTATTTGGCTTTATGTGACCATAACAGGTGTAATAGTTTACCTGATGGTATCGCCATATTATAAATTCTGATTAAATTTGTGTTATGAAAGGCTTAAAGATATTGTTTGCAGGTTGGGTATTGTGTTTAATGATTTTTGCCATAGAGCCTGCACATGCGCAATGCGCCATGTGTTCTGCTCAGGTTGAAACCAACGCTAAAAGTGGCAGTACTGCTACGCACGGGCTAAATAACGGTGTGTTGTTTTTGCTCGCTGCTCCATATTTAGCAGTGGCAGCCTGCGGATATATTTGGTACAAGAAGTACAGACGCAAAAATGTTGACCTCAACATGCGTAACGAAAAACTCCATTTAAATTAAGAATATAACTGCCCGTAAGGGCAGTTTTGCTTTAAGCAATGTCACAAACCAACAAATTGAAGGCAATGGTTGAGGGGAGATGTCCCCGTTGCCGCCGGGGCCATATTTTTAAAGGGCATACCTACGCCATAAAGGGCAATAAAATGAACGAAAATTGTCCGCATTGCGGCCTTCATTTTGAAATTGAGCCCGGTTATTTTTATGCCGCCATGTATGTAAGCTACTCGATGAACGTATCCCAGGCGGTTACCATTGCCGTGGCCACTTATGTATTTACGCACAATATGGAGTCCCCCTGGCTTTACTTATTTACAATACTGGGCGGGTGCTTTTTGCTGGCCCCATTCAATTTTCGATATTCAAGGATAATTCTGTTATATTGGTTGTCCCCCAAAATACGTTATAACCCCAACCTGGATACTGATGATTCAACAGCCAACGTTTGACTTTTTAAAAGACCTTCGCCACAATAACAACCGTGAATGGTTTACTGCTAACAAGGATAGATACGAAGCTGCGCGCGCCAATGTTGTTGATTTTGCCGCAGGGATTATTAAAGGCATGAGCGAAGTTGATCCAGCCATCACTGTTGATATGGACCCGAAGAAGTGCGTAATGCGTATTTACCGCGACATTAGGTTTAGTCTGGATAAAACGCCTTATAAAAGCAATTTTGGCGTGGGAAGACTGTCGTCGGGCAAAACTACGGAAGGAATAGGTTATTACGTTCACATAGAGCCGGGAGCTTCATTTGCCGGTGGCGGTTATTGGCAACCTCAGCCCGAACATATAAAGGCCATAAGGCAGGAGATAGATTATAATGCGGCGGAATTAAAAGCCGTTGTGGACGCGCCTGATTTTAGAAAGCTTTTTGGCGAATTTCGGAATCAGGAAAGTTTGAAAACTGTGCCCAGGGATTACAGCGCCGATCACGAGGAAATTGCATTGCTTAAGTTGAAGAACTTTGTTGCCATGCACAGTTTTACCGACGTTGAATTAGGTAAACCGAATGCCATAAAAAATGTTGTTGGTGTATTAAGTGAAATTTACCCGCTCAACGTTTTCTTAAACAACGCAATTGCTTAAATTTAAATACATTCACCATGAAATTGAAACTACTATTATTGGCATGCGTAACCTGTGTGCTCATGCATTCCTGCGTTTCTACCAAGAAATATCAGGCCATGGTTGCCCAACGCGATTCGCTGGCCAATCGTACTGCAAGTCTTGAATCAGAGCGCGCCCGTTTACAGGCTGATACAGCCCGGTTACATCACCAGATTGCCGATCTGCAAAACAGTTATAACGCCCTCAATAGTAATTACAGCCAAACCACTAACCAGGTTGATAAGCTTTCGGGTACTCTACAACAGCGTGAAGCGCGCTTGAAGGAAGTGGAAGACGCGCTAAGGCGTCGTGATGCTGCAACTAACGCATTGCGCGATAAATTGCAGAAAGCACTACTTGGCTTCCAGGGAAGCGGTTTGACCGTAGATATTCGCAACGGGAAGGTTTATGTATCGCTTACCGATAAATTGCTGTTCCCTTCAGGTAGTATTGTGATTGATGACAGAGGAAAGGCCGCGTTAAAGCAGCTTGCAGCAGTGCTTAATAAAGAACCTGACATTAATATTGCCGTAGAGGGGCATACTGACGACAAGAAGGTAATTAACCTGGGGCAGATCAAAGATAACTGGGATCTCAGCGTGCTGCGCGCTACTTCAGTGATCCGTTATCTCACCGAGACAGAAAACGTTGATCCGCACCGTTTAACCGCTACCGGAAAGAGCCAATACCAGCCGGTTGATCCAACCGACAGTAATGAGGCCCGGGCTAAAAACCGGAGGATCGAGATCGTACTCTCACCAAAGCTGGACGAACTGTATAACCTGATCTCTAAATAAATTAAAAAAATATCAAAAGCCTCTGGTCACAAATCAGGGGCTTTTTTTGTTATTTAGGCACAAACGATACTTATGAGAAAATACGCAGTTATATCTGACATCCACGGAAATTCGCTTGCCTTGTTAGCCGTAATGAAAGACATTAAGTCAAGGCAAATAAATACGATCATTAATCTTGGAGACCATGTGTTTGGCGCGCTCGAACCGGAAGCTGTTGCTGAAATTATAAGGGAAAACCCCATGATCTGTATAAGCGGCAACACGGACAGGGAGATACTGGAGAGCCTTGATAAGCACTCTGACAAGCCTAATATGGAGCGGGTTAAATCTGAGTTGTCGCCGGCAAGTATAGACTGGTTGAAAAGCCTTCCGGCTACAGCTACCCATAATGATCTCTTTTTTATTTCGCACGGAACACCGGAGAGCGACAATGAATACCTGCTGGAAAAGGTAACAGCTGACGGCGTATTTGTTTATAACGATGATGAACTTATTGAAAAAACAAAGCATATTAAGGAGCGCATTATCTTGTGTGGACATTCTCATGTGAGCAGGGTAGTATATCTCTCCAATGATAAGATTATTCTCAATCCGGGAAGCGTTGGTTTACCTGCCTATCTTGGAACTGGCGAGCATCGCTTCGCGATGGAATCTATGACACCCCATGCCAAATATGCGGTTGTGGATGTAGACGGACCAGCTATAGGCATTGAACTGGTTAATTGCGCTTACGACTGGCATACTGCTTCTGCAGCTGCCCGAAGTAACGGTAATGAGAACTGGGCGCAGTTTTTATTATACGGCAGAATGCCGAAAGCTTTGAGAGTAGATTAATGCAAAATAAAAAAACCGGTGTATAGAGCGCACCGGTTTTTTTATTTATATCGTTTTTTTAGAAAGGACTTTTAAAATTCTTAAAGGTTGGCAGTACCTCATCCTTTGGTGATAAAAGGATATCTTTTTCCGGAACGCCCCAACCAATACCCAGATCAGGATCATTCCAGATCACACCAATTTCTGACGCTTTATCGTAAAAGTTATTTACCTTGTAAGTGAAAATTGTATTGTCCTCCAGGGTGGCAAAGCCGTGCAAAAATCCGGCGGGAATCCAAAACTGTAAATGGTTATCAGCACTCAGCTCAACGGCATAATGCTGCCCATAAGTAGGCGAGTTTTTGCGAATGTCAACCGCTACATCCAATACACGGCCGCTTACAACACTTACCAGTTTACCCTGTGCAAATGGATCTGCTTGTCCGTGTAGGCCCCTTACTGCGTTTTTTTGTGATTTAGACTGATTATCCTGTACAAAGTCTACATCAATTCCGGCTTCGGCGTATTTTTTCTTGTTATAACTTTCAAAGAAGAACCCGCGGTCGTCCGGAAAAATACGTGGTTTGATAACTAAAAGACCTTCTATGGGCGTAGTCGTAACTTTCATTAGATAGATTGCATTAAGGTAGTGAATTGTACAAATTTATTTTCGAAGCGGGAGAAAAGGACCTGATGCAGATCCAGAAGCTGTTGCTCAACCAGATGATAGTTGGCTACGGTATCAGTTAAATATTGAATGCAGTAGGTAACGCCCTCATTAGGCGAGTTAAGCACATGCAAAATGTTGAACGAATTAAACAAGCCAGTGCCCATGATCTGAGCAATGTGTTCGGCCTTTATCCATTCCAGCCATTCCAGGTGTACACTGTCGTCCACAATGTATGTTTCGTTGTAAACAATCATCGCGGCAAAAGTAGGTAAAAATCAGGAAGAAGTATCAGGTTTATCACCCCTTAATAACCTGAACCGTTTACGAGCCTCATTGATCCACAAGCTGCCAGGATAATCGGTAATAATGCGTTGATAATAGCCCTTTGCCAGGTCCTTATTATTCAGAAAGTTTTCGTAAAGGTCGCCTAACATAAAAACGGCATCGTCTGCCCACAGATCATATTTGTGTTCCTCGGCGATCTTTTTCAAAGGGGCGAGGGCGGCAGTATAATTTTTTTGCTGGATATAGATGCGCGCCTTGGCCATCAAAATATCATCTGCAAGTGAATTGCCTGGATATTTTTGGTCGATACTATCTAAGGTCGACATGGCCCTGGCAGGTTCTTCTTTAAAGATCCACATATCTGCCCGGGCATACATTTTCAAGGCATTGCCTGCCGTATCAGCAACCGTATTTTCGCTGATCATTAGCGATAGGTTAAGCGCATCATTAGCGATCAGTTGCGAAGTTGCTGCTTTAAGCACGTCAAGCTGACCCTTGGCCCATTTAAAATCACCGGTATAATAAGAGAGCTTTGCATTACGGTACGCGGCATCCTGAGCTATAGGCGTACCGGCGTTTGCTTTCTCAACCTGGCTGTAGGTTAGACTGGCATCCCACACCTGGTTGTTCATAGCATAAATATCGCCCAGATCTAACTTGCACGAAGCAAGCAGCGCAGGCCGCACATCAGGTATGTTTACTACCTGCTCCAGTAGCTTCTGCGCCTCGTTCAAATTGTGCAGCTTAAAAGCTTCGAGATTAGCAAGTTTTTGCATGGCAAAGGCAGTCCCTCCCTTGCGCCCAAATTCATTGAGCAGATCGTTATAGTCTTTTTCAAGACTCAGCAGGTCCTGTTTAGAATAAGTCCCGGCAGTTATCTTCTGATTTTTGGTATTAATAAGCTGGATCTTGGCTGGAATGTAATTAACGTTTTCTCTGCCCTTGTCGATAAGATATTGATAGCCGCGAATGGCTTCGTCGTACGCGCCATTGTTACTTAACGTTTGACACAGTTCGAGGATGTTGTTGCCATCATCATTCAGCCGCCGGTTAAGCGCCAGCGCTTGGTTGAGCGCCTGGTCAAATTCCTTTTGCTGCAGATATTGCCAGATGAGCAGGTCTGTAAAAACTGTTTCCTGCGGGTCTTTCTGAATGCGTCTTAGTAGAGCCGAACGGAGCATATCATAATCGGCTTCGCCTTCATAAAGGGTTGAAAAGGTGCTTTCCGCCTGGCTTATGTAAGCTGCGTTTAAGGGCAGCAGGTTTAGATATTCTTCTGTTAGATTGGCCTTATCGCGTTTAAAACGGTATAAACTGATGAGTTCGAGCGCATAAAGCTGGTCGTTATGCAGCAGCTTGCGGCCCTGGAGAAATATTTTGATGGCATAGTCGGCATTCTCAGCCTGGTAAAACTGCGTCGCTACAGTTGAAATCACAGCTGCGTCAGCAGGTAGATTCTTGATCATCCCATCATACACCTCGTTGGCTTTGGCGGCGTTGCCCTGTTCTGCATAGATTTTGCCAAGGGTTACGCTGTACTCATAGTCGCCGGGATGTTTGCGAAGCATTTTTTTTGTTACACTTTCTGCCTCGTCTAACTTTTTTGCGGCTATCAACGTATGCACATAACCGATGAAGTATGTTTCGTTATCCTGCTTAAATAATTTCTGGTATATTTCAAGCGCTTTGAGGTTCTCACCGTTAAGAGAATATTGCTGCGCCAGCTGCAATTCACTTACCTGAGCATGAGCCGCCACTATGCCGCGAAACACAAAAAAAAGAAGGATAATTAAGCGCCTCATTTACTCAAAAGTAGTTAAATAAAACAATAGTAACACTCGGTATGAGCTATAATTAAATAACGCAAACAACGGGTAAAATTGTAGTGACATTTGATCGTGATTAATTATTATTGTCTAATTTGACCAGACTGAATAGCCGTTGCACGGTAGTGTGTATGATGATAAACCGCTTAAAATTTTTGTTTCTATTCTCCGTAATTGCTGTTTTAGCCGCCTGCGTGCAACAGAGCGCGCGGCAAATACCTTTGAGCGATTTTTTTAAGACTCCTGAAAAAAGCTATTTCAAAATTTCGCCGGATGGCAAATATATTTCTTACATAAAGGCTGTTAAAGAACATCAGTGCCTGTATATCAAGTCGCTCCAAACTGGGAAAGAAGAACGGGCAATGGCGTTTACCGACGTAGGAATAAGACCCGATTATTTCTGGACTTATGGAAATCAACTGGTAATTAGCGAAGAGGTTATAGCGCTTGACCAGTTTAAACTCTTTGTGGTTGACGTGAACACATTGAAGCTTCGGAACCTGCTTACACTGGATAAGGTAAAAATGCGGTCGCCTATATTCAGGAGCAGATTGCAGCCCGATGTGATCACCATAGCGATGAACAAGCGCGATCCTGCTATATTTGATGTGTACAGGCTTAATGTGCGCACTGGAGATCTGGAGCCGTACATTGTCAATCCGGGTAATATCACCGAGTGGTTTCCTGACGCTGATGGGAGCATCAGACTGGCCAAGGCTTCAGACGGGGTAAACGAAAGCATCCTGTACCGGGCCGATGAAAAGACGGAGTTTAAGCCGATCATCGTTAACAACTTTAAAAATTGGGTTCAGCCCATTGCCTTCACGGATAAAAAGGATGTTTTTTATGCGCTTTCAAATGTTAATCGGGATAAAACTGCCCTTGTTGAGATCAATGCACTAACCGGAAAAGAGGAACGGGTTGTGTTTGAAAGTGACAAAGGCGATATACATGAGTATGGCTATTCGCGCAACAAGCACCGCATGGAATATGCCGGATGGGACGAAGACAAGCCTAAGATCCACTTCCTAAACCCCCAAACAGCCCGAATATATGACGATTTGGCTCAGCAGTTACAAGGTAATGAGATACGCCTTATAGATCGTGATACCCTGGAAGACAAGCTGATCATCAGTACTTATACGGACCGTAATCCGGGGGCATTTTACCTGTATCAGGTAGCCAGCAACAAACTCACCAAGCTTTGCGACGTAAATAGCAGTGTAAAGCCCGAGGAGCTTTGCTCCATGAATCCCATCTCCTACAAGGCAAGCGATGGTTTGGAAATCAACGGCTATATCACCTATCCTTTAGGCAAACTACAGAAGGATTTACCGGTGGTAGTGCTGCTTCGCAATGGTCCATGGGGTAGGGTTAATTGGGGTTATAGCCCGGACGTGCAGTTTTTAGCTAATCGCGGATATGCGGTTTTTCAGGTTAACTACAGGGGATCTACGGGTTATGGTAAAGCCTTTCACAGCGCTGGCTTTAAGCAGGTGGGCGGAAAGATACAGCAGGATATTACCGATGGTGTACGCTGGCTAATTAAACAGGGTATAGCAGACCCCAAGCATATTGCCATTTATGGTGGCGGCTTTGGTGGTTTTTCGGCCCTTTACGGTATATCCAACCATCCTGAGCTTTATAATTGCGCTATCGTACAGTATGGACTCATCAATTTCTTTACCTATATTAAAGATGCACCCCCATTTTTTAAACCTTATTTAAAAATGACCTATGAAATGGTAGGCAACCCCGAAACTGATGCTGATCAGCTGCGTGCCATTTCGCCTGTTTTTCATCCTGATAAAATAAAGCTACCTTTAATTATATTCCAGGGTGCAAGGGATCCCCGGGCTAATATTACGGAACTGAACCAGTTTGTACGCGAACTTAAGAACCGGAAAGTGCCGGTGACTTATGTACTTAAGGAAAACGAACGTGGATACTTCAGGAGTGAACACAATCGCATGGAAATGTACGCGCAGATAGAGAAGTTCCTGAATACGAATATGTGGGGTAAACCGTAACGCATGACGCGGAACAAAGATGCATACCGGAAAAATTATTTATTGATCATCGCCTTTTTAGGGCTGGTTACGGTTTTACTGGTTGTGGCCCTCATTATTACACGCAGCCTTACAGGGCGATACGTTGAAAATGAATTTGCTTCGCGGAAGATTGACGTACTGGAACAAACCCTCCGGCCCTATAATGAATTCTTCCAGAACAAGGTTTCCGAGATCACTTCTTATCAGGGCTTCTTAGATTCCACTTCAGCCTCCAAGTACGCTGCTTCTGCATTTGCAGACTATTCTTTTGTAAAACGTATTGATTTTTATGTGGTAACGATAGGCGCACGGGCTCAGGGGGAGGGTTTGGAGATCACAACGCCTTATGCCGTTCAGTTCCGTCGCGTTAATCGAAAGTTATATGGACAACGCCTGCCCGCCCTGGATGATCCTGATTTTACAGAGATAGCTAACAAGCTTAACAATTTTATTGCCGGTGCAGACACCTCCCGTTTGCTTACCCAGGATGAGATATTTAAGACCTTTTATGAAATAAATCCCGATAAGATCAGTTATCTAAATGTACCGCGGCGCGAAGAAATAAAAGCCTATAGGGACATGTATGTAAGTGAAAAGCCATCGGCTCTTTACAAACAGAATATGCTGACGTTCCATCTTGATCCTTACGCGCTAAAAGTGAGGAACACGCATCCGGAACTTTATCAGCATATCAGCATACAACCGGTAGTATATGAGCCGCTTGAGGAGGAAACAGCTACATCAATTACGGAGATAGCGTTTCCGGGAGCGTTTTCAGACTATAAGCTTTATTTTCAGTCGTCTGAGAAATATCTGAATACGGAGATAAACCACCGGTTTTTACCCACGGCAGCTATTGTGTTGCTGATCTACTTTTTCCTGGTAATTATCGGCTGGCTCATTTACCGCAATCTGGACGTGAACCTCAAGCTGTTTAAGCTGCAATACGACTTTATCAACAATTTTACACATGAGTTTAAAACCCCTGTAAGCGTTATCAAAATCGCGGGGTCCAACCTCCGTAATGGAAACGAGCTTTCTGAAAGGCAGCTTAAACACTATGGTAAGATATTGGACGAAGAGGCCGACAAGCTTAATGAGCTGATGAACAAGTTGCTTTCTTTTACCCAGATAGAAAACAGGTCTATCAAACTGAAAAAGGAAGAGATTCATCTGGAAGATTTTGTAAAGAAATATATTGCGTCATTCCGTCTTAAGTATCCTGATTTTAAGTTAGAATACAGGATAGGCAACGTATATAGCTTTTACACAGACCCCGTGCTGCTGGGCAGTATATTTCAAAACCTGATGGAGAATGCTTATAAGTATTCGCCACCTGATCGTAAAGAGTTGGTGATCTGGGTAATGCAGGATAAAAAGAATATTATGTTCCATTTTGCCGATAGAGGCATAGGGGTTCCCAAAAAAGAGATAGATAACATTTTTAAAAAGTTTTACCGTATAGAGAGCAAGTATAACCAAAACGGCAGTGTGGGGCTGGGTTTGGCATTTTGCAAAGAGTTGGTTAACTTTATGAGCGGTCAGATCACGGTTAAAAGTAAAGAGAATGAGGGATCTGAATTTGTAGTATCCCTTCCGTATGAAAGTTAGTTTATGAATAAAGAGATAAAAATCGCACTTGTTGAAGATGATGAGAATCTTCGCTTTTTAGTGGCTGAACGTTTACAGTCTGAAGGTTTTAAGGTGCTGGAAGCATCAAATGGCGAAGAGGCCGTTGATCTGATTCTCAATGAAACGCCGGATATTGTATTGCTGGATTGGATGTTGCCAGGCAAACAAGGCTCTGAAGTTTGTACCGAAGTCAGGGAAAAAGGTTTTGATAAGCTGGTGATCATGATGACCGCGAAGGCCCAGGACGTGGACAAGATCGAAGCCTACAACTTCGGCGTGTCTGACTATATCACTAAGCCATTTAACATGGACGTGTTGGTAGCCATGCTTGATAGCAAGATCAAGTTTTTCCTTAACAGCGAAAAATCAGAAAGCTACAAGTTTGCGGGCATGGAGCATTTCCCCAATACCCACCTGCTTGTTAAGGACGGCAAAAAGGTGGAGTTGACCATTCTGGAAAACCGCATCTTACTCTACTTCCTTAAAAACAAAAACAAGGTAATTAACCGCGAAGAACTGATGATGGAAGTGTGGGGTTATAATGCCGATGTTAATACCCGCACATTGGATATGCACATTGTGCGCCTGCGTAAAAAGATAGAGAATAACCCCGATTCGCCGCAGTATCTGCAAACCGTGAGGGGCGTTGGCTATAGGTTTTCTTACGAATAAGATAGCCGCGATTTATACCAAAAACATTTTCATACTTTAGCCGTCACACTAAAGTATGAAAATGAAATATGTATGGCTGTTATGCCTTTTTTTAGCAGGCAAGGCATACGCCCAAACTACGTTTAAGGATTACCGCTCCTTCAAATCTGATCATAACAGGTTAACGATAGCTGCCGCAAACGGCTATCTGGTTATTGAACCCTGGTCGGCAACTTGTGTCAGGGTAAGTTATGTGAACAATCCTGCCGCCATAATCAAGAGTTACTCCACTGTCGGCGCTAGTAATCATCCTCAGTTTTCTGTAAAGGAGAGCAAAAACTCTGTTAACTTGCGAACCGCCAGCCTGGAAGTGCAGGTTAATAAGGCTGATCTTGCGGTAAAATTTGTAAGAAGCGGCAACACGATAACCCAGGCTTCCGACTACACTTTTGCCGACACGCTTAAAAGCCTTGATTTTAAACTTAACAAAGACGAGGCGATTTACGGCGGCGGCTCCAAAGCAATTTACATCAACAGGAGAGGGAAAGTACTGGAGAACTACAACCAGGCACACTATGGCTATCAGTTTGGCCAAACGGACCTCAATATTTCCATCCCTATGCTGGTATCAAACCGGCTGTATGCTATTTATTTTGATAATTATGGCAAAGGCAAGTTCGATATTGGTAAAACGAGGTCCAATGAATTAAAATTTAGTACTGGTTCTGGTACGATGAGCTTTTTCTTAATGAGTGGCGACAGCTTCGATCAATTGCTCAATCAATATACTGATATTACCGGTAAGCAACCTTTGCCGCCTCGCTGGGCTTTTGGCTTTTTCCAGTCGCGCTATGGCTACCGTTCATGGAAACAGGTAGATAACATTGTAGATTCGACCAGGAAGGCCGGCATTCCGTTAGATGCCATGGTACTTGATCTTTACTGGTACGGCGACGACAAATTAATGGGTAATCATAGCTTTGACCGGGAACGGTTCCGGGACGCGACGGGCAACTTGAAAAAGCTTCGTGACGAGGGCGTTAAAATTATTCCCATAAGCGAAACCTTTGTTACCCGCAAGTCTGAGAATTATAAAGCGGCCCGAGCGCAGCATTTATTAACGCTGGGCCAGGCGGACACGCCTTATATCATCAAGAACTTTTGGGCGGGACCGGCAGCTTTGCTCGATATATTTAAGCCCGAGGCACAGCAGTTTTACTGGAACTTTTACCGTAGCCGCATCAAAGAAGGTGTAGCCGGCTGGTGGTTTGACCTGGGCGAACCAGAGTCGCATCCTGATACCATGCGCCATGTAAATGGCCCGGCTAAAAATGTGCATAACGTTTATGCATTGGTATGGGCAAAAACTTTATATAACGGATACCGCAAGGAGTTTCCGGATCAGCGCGTATTCAACCTTATTCGTTCGGGATATGCCGGTATGCAGCATTATTCGGTCTTTCCATGGTCTGGCGATATTAGCCGCACATGGCTGGGGTTAAAGGCACAGGTTCCTGTCATTTTAGGAATGGGTTTTAGCGGCGTAGGGTATACACATTTTGATGCCGGTGGTTTTACCGGAGCTGTCCGCGATCCAGAGCTTTACACCCGTTGGCTTGAACTTGCGTCTTTTGTGCCCGTAATGCGAGCCCACAGCGCGGGCTTACCCTCTGAGCCGATTTACTGGGACGATAAAACACGTGCCATAGTAACCGACTATGTTAAACTGAGATACAGCTTTTTGCCCTATAACTATTCATTGGCCTATTTAAATACCACAACAGGCAGGCCATTGGTATTGCCGCTTAACTATTTTGAGCCCGAGAATAACCGACTCGAAAACATTAATGATGAATACCTATGGGGCAAGGATGTGTTGGTTGCCCCCGTGATTGTAAAAGGCGATTCCACCAAAAAAGTGCTTTTCCCGAAAGGACAATGGATAGACTGGTGGACCAAGCAGGTTTACGCTGATTCGGCCACAGTAAAGGCACCACTTAGCCGCATGCCGTTATTTGTGCGCGATGGTACGTTCATACCCAGAGCGTACCCCATGCTACATACCGAGGAATTTAAAAGCAACAGGATTTTAGTAGATTATTTCCCATTAACAACTGACAAAACGGATGAATTTAACTGGTACAATGACGATGGCCATGATCCGGATGCATTGAAAAATAGTAAGTATGAACTGATAAACTTCAGGTCATCTAAAAAAGGAAAATTACAAGAGATCAGCATCCGTGCCACGCACACCAACGGTAAGATCAGCAAGCATATTCAGCTGTTTGTGGTAGGACGTAACAATGTAAAACACATCAGTTGCTCCGTGCCTTACCTGATGAGTACGCTTAATAACGAAACCGTATTTACATTTGACTGGGACGGCAAACCGTTTGCTATGAGTTTTGAATAACAGAGCCGTTTTTTTGATAAGCCGTAGAAATAATGAAATTGCCGAAAAATTCCTTTTCGGCAATTTTTTCATAGTCAAGCAGTTTAAAGCAGGAGGCCGTATCCGGTAAAACGTTCGTTTCCATTCGTCCTACGACAGAAAAGAACAGATACATTGCCTTTAAGAAAGGCCTTTGCCACCATTTACCGGTTAGCTGAAAATCGGTAAAAAGCCAAAGGCTTCCGGGTATGAGTAGCCGATCAATTTGAAAGATCAATTTTTCTGACGCCGCCTGCGTGAAGTTATCGAAAAGAAAAGAAGTGATGACTACATCAAATGGCTCAGCAAAATTTACCTTTTCAATAGGTTGTTGTATAAATTCAACAGTATTGTTTCCGGCATTTCTTTTTTTAGATAACGCAATCATCGGTCCGGACACCTCTACATAAGCGATGGTCAAACCCACTGGATGAAGCTTGCTGATTTCTTCCAATATCCAACCCGTACCGCCTCCAATGATCAGCACCGTACTTTCCGCTTTAATAAATGGCAGCAGATAGATTTGGGCGTTGACCTGTGCACGGCCAAATACCAACCTTGATAAGGGATCATAAAATCGGGCGGTATTATCGTAATTGGCAGCCATGTATAAGCTAATATAAACCTTATTTAATTTAACTCGAAGATAATACCTTAAACGAGGAGGGCGGGTTGGTTATCCAATCAATGTAATACGGCATTAAACGCAACCAGTAACACATACTGCAATATCAGTACGCCATCGAGGTAAAAGAAATAGTAATACTCGTTCTTTTCCCGTTCCGATTTAAAGATGAGCCAGCCGGTTAGTATGGTACTGGTAGTGAGCGCAAAAAAGTCAACGTTGAAGCCGTTGTTATGGAACATAAACAGCAGTACTACATAGCCCGCCAGTAGTAACTGGCAAAACAGATAGGCATTTTTTTCGCCCCAGGCTACAGGGATGGTCTTGAGGCCGGTGAGGCGATCCTGGAAAAGATCACGGATGTCAAACGGAACAGTCAGTGCGCCAATGAACAGAAAACGTTTGGCAACCAGTATAATGGTATCGCGCATACTAACGTCGGCAAAGTGATGGTTCTGCGCCTCTAACACTGGCAGCAGCACACAGCTTAAGCTCCATATCATGGTGATGAGGAAAGGCTTTAGACCCGGAATATGCCTTAAACCAAATTTCTGATCGCCTATAGAAAACAGCGGCAGCCCATAGCTAAACGAAAGTATGCTCATAAATATCAGCAGTATCCTCGATTCTGTGGAGACCAGCAGGAACAGGGGAATAAGGGCCAGCAGGGAAACAATGGTAAACGTAACCATTAACCGGTAGCGCACATAAAACCACCGAACGCGTCGGTAAGGAGAACTTTCCGGATCTTTTACCCGTGTAACGAGCAAACTAAAATTGTAAAGGCCGAGCGTTGAACAGAAAAGCAGTGCCAATACTTCATATACCGGCTTTGAACCGATTAAATGGAACGTCACCAACGCCTGCGCTACCGCGCATAGCGACATAAAAATGTTACTGAATAACAAAAAGTCGAAAGCCGACTGAAATGCCTTTTTCATTTCACGAAAGATTACCTGCTTTGTATCAGGCTTTTTGTGCCATTGCCGGGTCGACAGAGGCCCGGAGTGTAAATATCGTAATCTCCGGTAATATTCCAACACGGCCAGGGTAACCTAAAAAGCCGTAACCCACATTTACGTAAATCTGCTGATTATTTTCGCGGTATAATCCGGCCCATTCCGGGTATACAAATTTAATTGGGCTCCATTGAAAGTGTTGCGTGCGGATGCCAAACTGCATACCATGGGTATGGCCTGCAAAAACAGCATCAATTTGGGGGTACTTGGGTAATACCTCTGCACGCCAGTGGGAGGGGTCGTGGGAGAGGAGAAGCTTTACTGGCAGGTCGTCGGTGTTCTTAACGGCAAGCTCCATCTTTCCATATTTAGGGAATCTGCTTAGTGCGCCCCAGTTCTCAATTCCCAGGATGCCTATTTCTTCACCGCCTACTTTAAGCCTGCGCTTCTCATTCATGAGCAAATCCCAGCCCAGGTTCTTGTGCGTAGTGATCAGATCTTCAAAGTTCTTTCTTTTGGCAGCAACACTGGGCCATGTGGCGTAGTCGCCGTAATCATGATTACCGGTAGAGGAGAAAACACCAAGGGGCGCTTTTATCTTCGAGAAAATGTCCTGGTACTCATACATCTCCTTCGTCCTGGCATTCACCAGGTCGCCGGTAAAGAAAATAAAATCAGGTTTTTGATTGAGCAGCATTTCCACGCCGTGGGTAACTGCTTTCTTATTGTAAAAACTGCCCGAGTGGATGTCGGAGATCTGTCCTAAACGAATGCCGTCAAATGCTTTGGGGAGGTTAGGGAGATACAGATCAACTTGCCTTACATGATAATCATAAGCACCGTTCAATATCCCAAAGCCGAGCGTTCCCACAGGAGCAGCTGTCGCAGCAATCATGCCAGTCTTCATCAGAAATTCCGACCGCGTAATTTTTTCAGGGCTATCCTCCGCATTTCCTGAAGCTGTGGCTGGCTTTGGCTTTTTGCTACGACGGCCGAGCCAAATAACCAGTCTGCGCAGATCATCAAGGGCAATAAAGGGTAAAAAGCAAACTTTACCAAAAAACTGCAGAAAGAAGATCAGCATAATAGCTGCCCGTATGCCCACGCCAAGTTTTACGTAGATACTGAGTAGCAGGCCGATGATGAGTAAAATGGAGGCCGTCCAGTAAATATGGCGAAACCGCCGCGTATGGATAAACTTCCAGTTTCGGTATGCTCCTTTTACACCTTTGAGTATATAAAAATCGGCCAGTAAAAGGCCGATACTAATGAGGATAATGTTAAGGGCTTTTGCCTCCATTAAATTAATTAAAAATTAGTTTATGGGCTTAAAAGCGATCATCGTCGAGGTCCAGATCATCGTCCGGTTGCATATTGAACAAACTGTCGAACATGTCTGAAAATGCGAATCCGTTGTCCAGAAAACCTTTGTTCAGTTGGGAGAACTCAGCAAGCCCATGCAATACAAACTCCATCAGCAACAATTGTTGGTTCTCGCTCAGTCTTGGATGAAACTGTTTGATGACATCTTTTAAACCAGTGACCGAATTTAGAGATTTCTTATATTCCTGCAAAGAAAGGTCGTCAAGCAGGGATAAATTATTGCCTCCGGCAAACCAGTTGATGATTTCGCTATATGGATTGGGTTTCTTGGATTTTTTTGTCTTCTCAGGATCTGGGAAAAACTGCAGCATAAGCGTTTTAACGGCTTTGCCTACCAGTATATTGGCTACCTTGGCCGGGCCTTCCAGTTCGCCTTCGTAAACCAATTCTATTTTGCCGGTAATGGCAGGGATAACGCCCAGAAAGTCGGAAATACGCACAAAAGTGCTGCTCTCATTATTAATGATCATGCGCCGCTCGGCGTTACTCACCAGGTTCTCATAAGCCGAGATGGTTAAACGGGCAGACACGCCTGATTTTTTGTCGATATATTCAGAATTGCGCGCTTCAAAGGCTATTTGTTCCACCAGATCCTTTACCAGGCCATCGGCCTCCACTGCTACGCGCTGCTCGGGGCTTAACACGGCCTCTTGCTGGGTAATGCGGCGCGAAACATCAATAGTACGCGGATAATGCGTTAAGATCTGGCTCTCGATACGGTCCTTCAGCGGTGTAACGATAGAGCCGCGATTGGTATAATCTTCTGGATTGGCGGTAAATACAAACTGGATATCCAAGGGCAACCGGAGTTTAAAACCACGTATCTGGATATCTTTTTCCTGAAGTATATTGAATAAAGAAACTTGTATGCGGGCCTGGAGGTCGGGCAGCTCATTGATCACAAAAATCCCCCTGTGGGCGCGTGGAATAAGACCGAAGTGGATTACACGTTCATCAGAATAAGTTAATTTTAGAGTTGCTGCTTTGATTGGGTCAACATCGCCGATAAGATCTGCCACGGTAACATCGGGGGTAGCGAGCTTCTCTGTGTAACGCTCGGAACGGTGCAACCAGCTGATAGGTGTATCGTCACCCTTGGTTTCAATCTCATTGCGGCCAAACCACGAAATCGGATTCAGCGGATCATCATATAATTCAGAGCCTTCAATGTATGGTATATATTCATCAAGCAGATTTACCATGAGCCGCGCAATACGCGTTTTGGCCTGCCCGCGCAAGCCTAATAGTAAAATATTATGGCGGGATAAAATTGCGGTCTGCAGGTCGGGAATAACGGTGTCTTCATAACCTATAATGCCTTCAAAGCCCCCCTCCTTATTCTTTAGCTGGAGAATCAGATTTTCCCTTAGTTCATCTTTTACCGAACGGCTGCGATAATCTGTTTGTTTAAGCTGCCCTAATGTTTTTATTGCTGTTTTATTTGTCATTAGTAAATGGTAGTTAGTCGATTGGATGAGTCATTGCTCATCATGAAATGTTAAATTGATTCCATGTGCCTTTTGGCACTGGCACATCACCTATCGCACCGTTTTTCTGCGGTTACGTATGTAGTCTTCAAAAATGTATTCACCCAGGCCGTTTAAAGAACTATAAAAAGCTTTGCCGCCGTTTGTTTCCGTAAACTTACGTACAAACTGTTGCAGGTATGGGTCGCGCGCAATCATAAAGGTAGTGATCGGTATCTTTAAACGTTTACATTGCGCAGCCATGGTAAGGGTTTTGTTAACCACTTTCCGGTCCAGCCCTATACTATTCTTGTAATATTTGGTGCCTTCTTTTAAGCAGGTAGGTTTACCGTCGGTAATCATAAAAATCTGCTTGTTAGAAGTCTTTCTCCTCCGAAGCAGGTCTACGGCTAGTTCCAATCCAGCATAGGTATTGGTGTGATAGGGGCCAACCTGTAAGTAAGGTAGATCTTTAAGACTGATGGGCCAGGCATCGTTCCCGAAAACTACAATGTCAAGGGTGTCCTTAGGGTATTTGGTCCTGATGAGCTCGGCCAGGGCCATCGCCACCTTTTTTGCGGGCGTAATACGGTCTTCACCGTAAAGGACCATAGAATGGGAAATGTCTATCATCAGCACCGTTGAGGTAAGGGTTTTATAATCCATTTCCTCTACCTCCAGGTCTCTCTCTGTCATCATAAAATCGCCAATGCCGTGATTTATCTGGGCGTTATGGATAGACTGCGTCATGTCGATCTGATCAAGGCTGTCTCCAAACTCATACTCGCGGCGTTCTGCGTTCTTCTCATCACCCTGGCCAGATTGTGGCGAACGGTGATTGCCTTTGCCGGATTTTTTCAGCTTGCCAAAAATTTCTTCCAGCGCCGATTGCCTGATGCTTTGCTCAGTTTTGGCGGTAATATTAAAGTTGCCAGTTTCGTTATCCTCGGTAAGATAGCCCTTTTGTTTCAGGTCGTCTATGAAATCACCCATGCCATAATCGTTATTGGTGATGTTGTATTGCTTATCGAGTTCATTCATCCAGGCCAGCGCTTCGGCCGCATCGCCCGATGTATAATTCAATAATTCGAGAAATAACTTGAGCAGGTCCTCAAATCCGCCTTTAGGAATTTCACGGGGAGTATATCTGGAAAATCCGAATCCACGCATGTTCTGCCTTTCTAAAAGTAAATTAACGGAATTTTTTAGGCATTAGTCTATTGATAACCGTTGTATAACGATATTGTTAGGTACAAATGACAAATACTTTACAGGCCTTAAGGCCTATGAAAAGGCTCCCCGATGAAGCAATATCTTAGACCGCCGCCTGAATTTGGTTGATCCTGTCAGCATCATAAACCGGATTTGCTCCACGATGGCTGGCTACAAAAGCACCTATTGCGCAAGCTTTGTTGAGTATTTGTTGCGGCGGGCGCTCTTCCAATAAGCCGGCTATCAGCGTAGCCAGAAAAGCGTCACCCGCGCCTACCGTGTCGGCCACTTCTACTTGGAAGCCCTGATGCTCATAAAATTCGTCATCGTGCCATAATATGGCGCCATTGCCGCCACGCGTTACACAAATGGTTTTGCTATGAAACTTTTTCTGAAACTCAGTGATCTTGTCTCTAAGATTCCCATTGCTGCTGCCGATAAGCAGGTCCGCTTCTTCTTCGTTCATTTTGACAACATCGGCCATTGCCGCCATAGTTCCTATAATATCTTCGCTGTAATGAGGCGCGCGCAGGTTTACATCAAAAATACGCAGCGGCCCGGTGTTATCATCCAAGAGCGTAAATAACGTATTGCGGGTGGTTGCCCCGCGGTTAGCCAAAGTGCCAAATACGATCGCATCAACTTCTTTCGCTTTATCAGTTAATTCCTGTTCGGGCTGAATATTATCCCAGGCAACAGGCTCAGGGATAACGTACCGGGCGTGCTGGTGTTCATCGAGCTGAACGGTTACTTCACAAGTAGGCAACTGTTCGTCCTGCTGGATCAGTGTGGAATAAAGATCGCTCTCTTTTAAAAAGCCAATCAACTCATCGCCTGAGGCATCCATGCCTACCCTACTGGCCATGTAGACCGGTATACCCTGTTGCATTAGATGCCACGCAACATTCATTGGTGCACCGCCGGCTTTTTTAACATCGCCAAAGGCATCCCACAAAACTTCTCCAAAACACAGTACTGTTTTCATAGGTTCATCTTGGTACTCAAAGCTAAGTGCATTTTAAGTAAAAATGTTTAGTTTAATGGAATGAAAAAAAATTAGTTGTTGATTTTGGAATGCGGATTTGCGAATTCGAAATTACCGGGGCCGATTACTCAATAAAAAAGGGGCGGCCTTTTTTAGGCAGCCCCTTTTGAGGTAAGTTTAAATGATGTATTTATTGATCTTTATTAACGTAAATGTCCACTTCATTAGTGCCGTCAACATAAACGCCAGGAAGGACAAAATCCTGTCTATCGGTGTAGACATCTTGTTCGGATGAAGTGTTAGGTTGTCCAGTGGCATCAGTAAAATTAACTAAGCCGTCATAGTGGCCCCCCACTCCACTATTATCATGGATAACAATAGTGTAAGTGCCCGGATCCGGTGTAACCGTAGAGCCTAACCATATTTCATCATTGGAACCGTAGTATCCCCAATTGGTGTAGGAATCATTAGTATCAAAGCTGTAAATGGTTGAACCATTTTGTTGAAATGATACTGTCCAATCGTAGGTTTCATAAAGTCCCGACGCTGCAGCCGTTTCATGAAATGTTACCAAGCTACTAAAGAAGTTTCCGCGCAGGCTTTGTGGCGAATGTTTGATAATGTATTCAAGCGAATACGGAATGCCCAGTTTAGAGGCTTTGGACACGTTTACTTTTGCAGCTGCTGAACCAAATGACGCGCAGATTAATGCCACCAGAGGCATAATTAATTTAGGTTTTTTCATGGTAAAAAAGGTTGAATAGGTTTGCTTTTTTCAAATCTATGCGCCATTTGATCCGATTTTCTATAAAATGTTATCCATTTTTTATAAAAATTTGCCTTTTAGTTTTGGGATGAAGTATTGGTTAAAAGAGGGGCGATGTATGTGCTCGGTAATGTGCCAAAGTTTTGTGGCAATGAAATTAATTGTGATCAAACATTAATATGCCCATATGTATGCCTCCAAAGACAAAGGCCATTTGGAAGGGGGCTATAATAATGAGGAAGAGAGTGGCAGGCCCAAGAAGGGCAGTGCTAAAAAGTATGGGGTTATAGCGTTAATAACTGCCATACGGCTAATCGTTCTTGAACTTAAATTATCGTTCCGCCGAAATCACGCACAAAATATCCCGATGAGCATCGGAGTAAATATCAATTGACCGAGAAGGAAAATGGTTCCAGCTTTGTCGTTAATATTGGGAGTTATTATTTCGGTAAGATAAACGGAAAATGCGGCAAATATACTTGGAAAGATATAGCCATTTACTTTTGGAGTGAAAAGCTTTTTCACAGATTAGGATTAAGTTTAGAGTTGTTTTGTATTTGTGTCCAACAAAAATAGCGATGGGTTTCAAACCCATCGCTATCAAATCGCTTTTAAAACTAAAGCTTTTTACTTTCAGCTTTAACCTTTCGCCTTTCGCCTCAAAAGCCTCACTTCGGTAATCCCTCTGCCAAAGCTTTATTGGCCCTTTTTACCGCCAGTTCTTCCTTCCAGCTCATATAGCGGGAGTTGTACTTCTTTTTCATATAGCTGTCGAGCTTACGCTGGATCGTCAGATTGTAAATGCTCTTGGCCTTTACCGCCCACGATTTATCCCAGGCGCGGAGCGAGATGGAGAATGAACCGTCGAGGTACTTCATCCAGTGCCAGTAGCCGGTAGGCATAAACAGCGTGTCGCCATGTTCCAATATCGCTTCTTCGCCCTCAATGCCGTCAAGTGCTGGAAACTTTTCAAAGTCGGGATGTTCAATGTCGTAGTCTTCCAGCGCGTAGGTTGCAAATGGAATACAATACAGGCGTTCTTTCCATTTATAGTCAAACAGTATAACGTGTTTACGGCCGTTAAAATGGGTGTGGAAGATGTGAGCCAGATCAATATCGTAATGCAAAAAGGTTGCAGATCCGGCGCCTCCAAAAAACATGGTAGGGTACTTGTCTAAAAAGCCACCCATCAGATCTTTAGGCGAACGATAGTCGTCTAACAGTTTGGGTGCCTGTTTAATGGGATCGAACAGAAATATGCGAAGATCAGTAGGTTCACGTTGAATAAGATCCATATAATCACCAAACTTCATTTCCGTTGCAGATGCGTTGATTGGTTTAGACGGGTCGGCCTTTGAACTATCATAGAGCGGAACCACCTGGTCGCCCACTACTTCTTTCAGATAATCAAAAGTCCATTTTTTTAATGCCGGCCAGTTTTCAGTAGCTTTTCTTATTACGAGGGGCTTGCGGGGTATTAAGTAATTGTTAATGAAATCTTCCCTGCTAATATGGTCAACCCTGTCTATCGCCGATAATTTGAAACCCATATTCACATTAATTTAACATGCAAAGCTAATTTAAAAACAAATAAAGTATTGCGTCAACAAAATATTTGAAGCTCACCTGACAAATAAAAGCGCTACCATTTTAACTCAACGCAGTTTTATCACAGTTACAGATCAGGTCTTCATTCTTATCAGCAGTATTTATCACTTATTTTAAATATTAAATAAGTTGGCTGTCAGATGGATTAAGCTTGATATTATTGGTTAAAAGAAAAGCTCAGATGCGATATGATCTGCATAAAGCTTTCCTTCCCGGGTGAGAGTAAGTTTTCCGTTTTTATCCTCTAGCCATCCTTTTTCAAAAAATACCTCGGCCCCTTTTTGCAGGTCAGTGCTGGCTCCGGGGGCGATACGATTTAGTACGTCCGGGTCGAGTCCCCACATGGTTCTTAACGACGTCATAATATACTCGTTAAGGCGGTCGGTTTCGGAAAGGACCTCTACCTGTGCCGGAATGTTCCCCACTGTTATAGCCTTCAGATATCCGGTATTATTGGCGAGGTTCCATTGCCTGGTTTCGCCATTGTAGGAGTGGGCGGATGGTCCTATGCCAAGATATTTAACACCTTTCCAGTAGTTGGAGTTGTGTTTGGAATAGTGCCCGGGTAAGGCAAAGTTTGATATCTCGTAATGCTCAAAGCCCTGGGCATTCATCGCATCCATTAAGGTGAGGAATTGCTCGGCGCTTTGCTCTTCATTAAGCGGTGGCGATTTCTTTTTGCGGATAAAAGTGGCCAGGGCGGTATTCGGTTCAACTGTCATGGAGTAGGCAGAAACATGCGGAACTTCCAGTGAAAATACCTTTTCAATATTCTGCTTCCATTTTGCAGCAGTAAGGAGGGGATAGCCATATATGAGGTCGACGGTAATATTTTCAAACCCTGCATCTTGCGCTCTTTTTACCGACGATTCCGCTTCGCCCGCTGAATGCGCACGATTCATCCAGCCTAAATCATCATCAAAAAATGACTGGATACCAATGCTGAAACGGTTAATGGCGGTTTGTTTCAGGTCCTTCACCTTTTGCTGACCAAGGTCATCCGGATTAGCCTCAAGGGTAATTTCGGCATTAGAATTTATCGTATGATATTTGGCTATAGCATCTGTGATAGCTGTAATTTCGGCCGCTGTAAGCAGCGAAGGCGTGCCACCGCCAAAATAGATGGTGTCAATGTTTTCGCGGTTAAGATAATTTTGCTGTAATGCAATCTCTGCAATAAGGGCCTGTACTAATTCGTTCCGGTACTTTAAAGAAGTGCTGAAATGAAAATCGCAATAGTAACAAGCCTGTTTACAAAAGGGGATGTGGATATAAATACCGGCCATTTTGCAAATTTCGGTATTTAAAATTAATACCAGGATAGGTTTGTGGTGAAGTTTACCCGTAATAAAATACTAAATTTGCTGGTTGAAGATTCGATAAATTAATAAGAGACTATGTTGCGCCATTTGGGCTTTTTGTGTCTGATACTGATGATGTGGGGCCTGAGTGCACACGCGCAAACAGATTCTACCGTTGCCGAGGTTCCGTTGGACACCATTGTCCATACTTACCATGCGCCGGTTAGCTACGCGCAACGCCTGTTGGATTCCGTAGCCACTGCCGAGCGCGCACGCCAGCAATTTGTAGAAGACTCATTGGCGATGGTGTATGTTCAGAAACCCGATTCATTAAGGCCGAACAAGTTTTTGAATGAAATGCTAAGTGCTAATCTTTACAGGGGCACCAATTTTCTCGACCTGCACAATAAAACGAAAAGTCTCGTGCGTGAGGGCCATACCCGCACCACCCGCGACCCCTGGATCATTATCATTATCCTTGGCTTGATGGTTTATACCGCCATTCTGAACAGGATAGTGGGGCACGACATCGGGAACGTGTTACAAGCCTTTTACAATAAGCGCATACTTACCCAGGTGAGCAAGGAGGATAGCTTGCTAAACTCCTGGGCCTTCCTTGGTTTGTTCCTGCTGTTCGGGTTTACCTTTGGGTTATTTTTATATCAGCTGGCTTCTTATTATGATGTATTTTACAGTATTAACGGTATACAGCTGTTTATCTCGCTGTCGTTATTAATTATTGTATTGTTTGCACTGAAGCTGCTCATCCTCCGCTTTATCGGGTTTGTGTTCAATATTAATAAAGTTGTTGGCGAATATATTGTTATACTGTACCTCACTTATTTTAATATAGCCTTTGTGTTTTTGCCAGTGGCGCTGTGTTTTAGCCTGATGTCCGCAAACTATATTCCGTATTTGCTCGGCGTGGCGCTGGTTATGGTGGTGGTAATCTTTATCTGGCAGTACTTGCGCAGCAGTGTAAGCATTATTTCTAACTTCCGATTTCATAAGTTTTATTTATTTGTCTATCTTTGTGCCCTCGAAATTTGCCCTATTTTAATATTGATTAAGGCATTGAATATTAGAACTTAGGTACTTTAGACACATTAAATTGGAAGACAGAAAGAAACGGGTTAAAAGTATTCTGGTTACTTTACCCAAACCTGAAAGCGATAAAAATCCATATGCCGACCTGGCCAAAAAACATGGACTGAAAATTGATTTTAGGTCATTTATCCATGTGGAAGGCGTTCCAGCTCGCGATTTCAGAAAAGAGAAAATTAATCTTGCCGATTTTACTGCCGTAATTTTTACCAGCCGTAACTCTGCTGATCACTTTTTCCGTATTTGCGAAGAAATGCGTTTTGAAGTTCCGGTTGAAATGAAGTATTTCTGTTTATCAGAAACCATTGCGCTTTATCTTCAAAAATATATTCAGTACCGCAAGCGTAAGATCTTTTTTGGCAAACAAACCGCGGCCGACCTGGCTGAGGTTTTGAAAAAACACTCCGGTGAGAAGTTTTTGTACCCATGCTCTGACGTGGCTGCAGAAGAAACTCAAAAGTTTTTGCTGGAGAATGGTTATAACTTTACCCCTGCCGTATTATTCAGAACCGTATGCAGTGATCTTTCTGATCTGGCTGAGGTTTTTTATGATATTATTGCTTTTTTCAGCCCTTCAAGTATACAATCTTTGTACAAAAATTTCCCCGATTTTAAACAAAATAATACTCGTATTGCTGCCTTTGGCGCTACAACACACAAGGCTGTTCTTGACGCAGGTCTTATACTGGATATACCTGCCCCAACACCAGGTGCTCCATCCATGACTATGGCCATTGAACAGTACATCAAGCAAGTAAATAAATAGACTGGGCCAAACAAATAATTAAAAAGTTTGTAACCCCCGCTTCATCAAATACGTACAAGTTGGCATCTGAAGTTTATTGAAAAGGTTGTTTCAATAGTTCATCGACACATTACCGCTTTTTAACGGTCTTTTATGTGTAGCGCGCATTGATTCGAAAACTTTTTATACTTTAGGTACTTTAAATTAAAAAGTTACGTTATTGCAGATTTTTTCAAAAAAAAAATCAGAGTTTATTGATGAAGATGAAAAAAATATACTATTTATTCGCGTTTCTGGCTGGTGGTATATTGAGCAGTTGTGGGAGAGGCGGTGATTATGGTGAGGTGCGGGGAGTACAAGAACGTGGCTTCAGAGCAGAGGTGCCTTATGGTATGGTTTACATCCCCGGAGGTTCTTTTTTGATGGGCCAAACAGATCAGGATGTAACCTTCGCTCAAACGGCGCAAAACAAGCAGGTAACGGTTCCTCCATTCTTTATGGACGAAACCGAGCTTACCAACGGGCAATATAAGCAGTTTGTAAACTGGGTACGCGACTCTATCGCTATTACCAGTTATGTTAACGACAACAACTACTATTACAAACCCAAAGGTAAAGGCGCTACCAACACCAACGGTAAGAAATACATCAACTGGGAGTATGTTGCCAAACACCCGATTTGGAGCGGTAAAGGCGGTTCTGCCAATGCCAACAAGCTTCAGGGAATGTTTTACCAGGGTGATGACCGCATTTTTGACCGCAACGAGCTTGATGTAAGACTCCTTAAATACAACTATGCCATAATGGATTACCGCTCTGCAGCGAATTACCATTTGGATAGATCAAAAAGACGTTCAGACTTCATTTTACGCGATACGGTACCTGTTTATCCCGATACATTGGTTTGGTTGAGCGATTTTTCTTACGCTGCCAACGAGCCGATGACCGAGGGCTACTTTTCGCATCCTGCATTTCGCAACTACCCTGTTGTAGGTGTTACCTGGCGTCAGGCAAGGGCCTTTACCGTATGGCGCACACGTTATAACGAAGCTTACAAAGATAAACGCCATCTGCCTCACCGTTTGCCATATGAACTGCCAACTGAAGCAGAGTTTGAATATGCAGCGCGTGGCGGCAGAATCGGTACAGATTATCCATGGGGCGGTCCTTACATTAAAAATGCCCGCGGATGTTTACTCGCCAACTTTAAACCGGGTCGCGGTAACTATACTGACGACGGCGGCGCTTACACGGTAAATGTTCGCTCTTATTTTCCTAACGATTACGGACTTTACAATATGGCAGGTAACGTGGCCGAGTGGACACAGTCTGCCTACGATGAATCTGCATCAACTTTTGTACACGATATGGCGCCTACCTTTAATTATGAAGCTAAGGCAAGTGATCCGGAAGTAATGAAACGTAAGGTGGTAAGAGGTGGTTCATGGAAAGACATTGGTTACTTTCTGCAAAACTCAACCCGTTCATTTGAATATCAGGACACGCCAAAATCTTATATCGGCTTCCGTTGCGTAACGCACTTCCTGGGAAGAGATATTAAAGATAAACGTTAATAACAAAGCATAACTACTTAATACATATCTTCTATTTAAACAACTCAAAAAACAACAAAACAAATTTATGGCTGGTAAAAAGAAACCTTATGGAATTGGCAACGTCGTATCATGGGGCGCGACAATTGTAATCATCGGACTAATGTTCAAAATCCTTCACAAACCAGGAGGTGAGTACTGGATCACTGCAGGTTTAACTACAGAAGCTATCCTGTTCTTTATCCTTGGTTTCCAACGCGAACATGAAGAGATTGACTGGACAAGGGCTTATCCTGAATTAGATCCTGAATACAAAGGCCCGGTAGGTCGTGCGGCGCAGCCTCAATTGCAAAGCACTGGTAATACTGCAGCTTTAGACAAAATGTTAGCTGATGCGAAAATTAGCCCTGAGCTGATTGGTAACCTTGGCGACGGTTTAAGAACTTTTGGCGATAAGGTAGCTACTATTTCAAAAGTTGCTGACGCCGGTACTGCAACCAACGAGTTTACTACAAAACTTAAAGCAGCAAGCAAAAGCTATGATAATTTAAGCGTTGCATTTGAAAAAGCTTCTTCAGGCTTATCAGAACTCGCTAATACTGGTGCCGATTCAAAAGCTTACCATGATCAGGTAACTGCTCTTGCTAAAAACCTGTCTGCTTTAAATGCAGTATATGAATTAGAATTACAGGATTCAAGCGCGCATCTTAAATCAATGAACAAGTTCTATTCAAACCTGTCATTGACCATGCAGAACTTTAACGAGTCAATGGAAGATTCTAAACACTTTAAAGATGAAGTGGGCCGTTTAGCTAAGAATCTTGCTTCGTTGAATTCTATCTACGGTAACATGCTTGCAGCAATGAACCAACCGCGTGCTTAATTAACAATTATCCTTTAATTAATTTAAGACATTTACTTTTAGAGAATAAAGCACATGGCCGGAGGTAAAGAAACCCCAAGACAGCGAATGATGGGTATCCTGTACCTGGTACTGCTAGGCTTAGTAGCCTTGCAAATACCAGACAGCTTACTGGATGCCTTTAAAAATATCACAGACAGTCTTTCTCAATCAGAGAAGAACGTACAAACCGGTATTACTAATACGTTTGATGCGTTCGAAAAAACCAAATTGAAAGAACAACCAGAAAGGGCTAAACCTTTCTATGATAAAGCCAAAAAGGCAAGTCAGATTACTGATGATTTCAATAACTATGTTGAATCACTCAAAAATGCACTGATTACCCAAACTGGCGGTATCGACGAAAAGACCCACGACTACAAGGGACGGGGAGATATGGATATCTCTGCACGTTACCTGGTACAGGGTAAAAAAGCAGAAGAACTGCGCAAAAAAGTTGAAGACACCCGTCAGCAATTGTTAAATTTACTTGATCCTAAAGATCAGACAGGTACTAACCTTGCACTTATTGTAACCGATCCACCAAAAAATGGTATCGCAAGCAAAAACTGGGAAGAAGCAACTTTTGGTGAAGGTATTCCAATGGGCGCTTCAATCACAGCGCTGACTAAATTGGAAACTGACGCTAAGAACTCAGAAGCAGAGGTTGTTAAGAAACTTTTAGGTAAAGTAGACCAGGCGGTAGTTAACTTAGATAAGTTTAACGCCGTGGCTGTAGCACCTTCAAGCTACGTAATTGCTGGGCAGCCTTATACTGCGCAAGTGTATCTTACAGCTTATGATTCAAAAGCTAACCCTAATATTACTGTAAACGGATCACGCCTGCCGGTAAAAGATGGTATTGGCCAATATACTGTAAGTACCAGCAGGGAAGGCGTCTTTACCTGGGAAGGTAAAATTGCGGTAAAACAAAATGACGGTAATATTAAAACTTACACCGTACAGCAAACGTATCAGGTAGCAAGACCATCAGCGGTAGTATCTCCTGATAAAATGAATGTACTTTACATCGGTGTTCCTAACCCGCTTTCTGTTTCAGCTCCTGGTATCCCTGCTGCCAAGCTTCACGTAAGCATCAGCGAAGGTTCTTTGAGCGGCAGCGCCGGACACTATACTGCGAGCGTTAGATCTCCTGGTGTAGCAAAAGTATCTATCTCTGCTGAGGTAGCTCCAGGTAAAACCCAGGTATTAGGTACACAGGAGTTCCGTGTTAAACGTATCCCTGACCCGGTACCAGTGTTTGCAGGCAAGAGCAGCGGTTCTACCAGCTCTGCTAACCTGAAAGCTCAGGACAGGCTTTTTGCCAGACTGGAAAACTTTGAATTTGATGCTAAATTCAACATTACAAGGTTTACCATGTTTATTCTGAAACCTCGCCAGGATCCAATTAACTTAAGTACTTCTGGATCTGAGCTTAGCGGTGCAATGAGACAGGCGATGAGCACCATCACTCCAGGAACAAAAGTGTTTTTTACTAATATAATGGCCGTTGGCCCTGATGGTACGCCAAGAGGTCTTAACGATATTGTTTTAGGAGCAAATTAATATTGATTAATATGAAAAGGAAGATTTTGCTTATTGTGTTGTGCGGATTGTGTGTAAGTGGTGCTTTTGCACAAAAGCGAACTGCCAAGAAGCGTACGGCTACTAAAAAAACGGTAGCAGCAAAGACAACTGTTCCGCAGCGCGATAATACTACAATGGGAACCCAGGCTGCAACGGACAATGCTCCGAAGCAAGCTGTTACACCGGCTAAGCCGTTTGACAGACCCCTGGATGGTTACTACAAGAAAACCAATATCCTGAGCGCTAAGGTTACACCTTACCCAAATTTGCGTGAGGCTGATGTTCTTTTTGCAAAACGTGTTTGGCGGGAGATCGACCTTCGTGAAAAAATGAATCAATATATGGCTTCTCCAAAAGCTCGTTTGATCGATATTTTGATGGATGCCGTTACTGCTGGTGAGTTAACCGCATATGATCCAACGCCTACTAAGGAAGATCCTAACGGTGACACCTTTTCAAGACCATTAACTCCAGCCCAGGCCCGCAATAAAATGGCCGACAGTGTGGTAGTTGATAAGTTTGATGCCAATGGTAACAAAGTAGGATCAACGGTACAGCCAGGCGAAATGAACCCTGATAGTATTGTGAAGTTCAGGATCAAAGAAGACTGGGTATTTGATAAACAGCGTTCAATTTTTGAACCGCGCATTATCGGTATCGCTCCTTTGATTAAACCGCACGCTGCTGGTGTTGACTTCGACTTTGTCCCTGCTTTCTGGATCTATTTCCCTGAAGCAAGACAGGTGCTGGCTACCAAGGAAGCTGTTAGCCGCAACAATGATGCAACTGGCTTAAGTTATGACGATATCTTTATGAAGCGCATCTTTTCGAGCTACATTGTTAAAGTGTCTAACGATAAGGATGAGCGGATCAAGGATTACGCCCAGGGAATCGACAAGCTTTATGAATCTGAAAGGATAAAGAAGTCGTTGATGGATTGGGAGATCAACTTGTGGCAGTATTAACAAGCACTCACACCACTAATTATATTAAAGCCGGTAAGTTTAACTTACCGGCTTTTTTTCATTATTAAAGTACGCTGTAATTGCTTTAGCCTGTTTCTGGTTGACTACTTCCAGTAGTTCCGTGGCCGTTGCCTCCCGTATCTTCTTTACCGATTTGAAATATTTGAGCAGCTTTTCTGCGGTGGTTTTGCCAATCCCTTCTATGAGTTCAAGCTCTGTAGCCAGCGTTCCCTTGTCGCGCTTGCGGCGGTGGGCGGTAATACCAAAGCGGTGCGCCTCATCGCGGAGCTGCTGTATCACTTTTAACGTTTCCGACTTTTTGTCGAGATACAGCGGGTACTGGTCGCCGGGATAATAAAGCTCTTCTAACCGTTTGGCGATGCCTATTACGGTAATCTGCTTTTCGATCCCTAATAGTTTCAAACTCTTTAACGCTGATCCGAGCTGTCCTTTGCCGCCATCTATAATAATTAACTGTGGCAATTCTGTACTCTCATCCAGCATGCGGCGGTAGCGGCGGAAAACGGCTTCCTCCATGGTGGCAAAATCGTTTGGCCCTTCAACGGTTTTTACGTTGAAGAAACGGTAATCCTTTTTGGACGGCTTAGCATCCTTAAATACTACAATTGCTGATACCGGATATTTACCCTGAAAGTTGGAGTTATCAAAACACTCAATATGTCGCGGTAGCTGATTCATGCGCAGATCCTTCATCATCTGGGTAAGCAACCGTTCGGTCTTTACTTCGGGATTGAGCTTTTCGTACTGATCAATCTTTTCGCGCTTAAAGAACTGTACGTTCTTTTGCGATAGGTCAAGCAGCTTTTTTTTCTCACCTAATTTAGGTACGGTAAACTTGATAGAAGTATCCTCCAAATCAATATCAAACGGAACGATGATCTCTTTGGAGTGACTGTTATACCGGCTCCTGAATTCAGAAATAGCCAGGGATAACAGCTCTTCATCGGTTTCATCCAGCCGCTTTTTCAACTCGATGGTTTGCGTTTGGATAATGGTACCGTTCATTACCTTGAGGAAGTTAACAAACGCATATTTCTCTTCTGAAGCAATGCTGAAAACATCAACATCGGTAATAGAGGAGTTGACAACGGTTGATTTACTCTGATACTTTTCGAGCAGATCAAGCTTACGTTTTAACCGGTGGGCCTGTTCAAAATCAAGGTTCATGGCCGCAGTATCCATCTCGTTTTTCAACCTGCGGATCACATTGCCGATCTTTCCGTTGAGTATATCCTTTATTTCTTCAATGTTGTTGCTGTAGTCGTCTTCGGTCTGATAGTTTTGGCAAGGGCCTTTGCAGTTACCTAACTGGTATTCGAGGCAAACCTTAAACTTACCGGCGCGAATATTTTCGGGAGTAAGGGCGAGGCTACAGGTACGCAGGGGATAGGTTTCCCTGATCAGTTCCAGGATGGTATGCATCATGCTTACAGAAGCATAGGGGCCAAGATATTTGGAGCCGTCCTTAACAATGCGCCTGGTCCAGTAAATGCGTGGAAAATGCTCGTTCTTGATCACTATCCACGGATATGTTTTATCATCCTTCAGCATCACGTTATACCGTGGCTGATGCTTTTTGATCATGGCATTCTCCAGCAACCAGGCGTCCACCTCAGTATCAACAATGGTAAAGGTGATCTTCCTGATCTTAGTGACCAGCACCCGCGTTTTGGCGTTAACCTGCTGATCTTTTACAAAGTAGCTGGATATGCGGTTGCGCAGGTCTTTGGCTTTGCCAATGTAGATGAGTTCATTACCCTCATCCCAATACTGGTATACGCCTGGTTTATGCGGAATATTCTTTAATGCAGCCCTGTAATCAAACTTCTCCATACCTTTTTTACCAGTAAAAAAGGGTTCTGTTTTAGAACCCTAATTTTTTATCAACGTCGTTTGTGCCTTGTTGTTGCTGGCTGTATTGGTTACAATCAAGCGTTATGTTTAGCCCGTTTTTAGGCGGGGCAAAGTCGACATTCTTTTTGATGCCGAGCGAAGGATTAGCGTACACTTTCTGCATAAACAACGCAAATATCGGCAACGCAGTATTAGCGCCCTCGCCCAAATGCGTACTGCGGAAGTGGATGTAACGATCCTCGCAACCGGTCCACACACCGGTAACCAGTTGAGGCGTCATACCGATGAACCAGCCGTCGGAGTTGTCATTTGGCGTACCGGTTTTGCCTGCAATAGGATTATAAAGATGGTATTTGTATCGCATACGCACGCCGGTACCTTCGTTAACAACGTCTTTCATCATATACGTCATTACGTAAGCCGTTTGCTCATTGATGGCTTGCACCACACGCCCTTTATTATCATACAGCAGGTTGCCGTCTTTATCCTCAATACGCAGCAGATAAGTTGGTTCGGTCCAAACCCCGTGATTAGCAAATACGCTGTAAGCGCCGACCATATCATAAACAGAGGCGTCAAAGGTACCTAAGCAAATAGATGGGTAGGGTGGGACGGGTGTAGTAACGCCCATCTTTTTAATTAAGGAGGCAACAGGTTCAGGTGTAACCTCTTTCATTACGTGTGCTGTTATCCAGTTTTGGGAGAAAGCTAATGCCTTAGTGAGTGTTAACAAACCTGGTTTAGTTTCAGAAGGCGATGAACGGGGGCACCATTTCTGTCCGTTCCAGTCAATAGTATCAGGCACGTTGGGTACCTCCATACAAGGCGACATGCCGTTATCAATTGCAACTGCGTAGGTAAACGGCTTAGCGGTAGAACCTACCTGGCGAGCGCCCATCTTTACCTGATCATATTTAAAATGTTCAAAGTTGATACCACCAACCCAGGCTTTAACATAGCCCGTAGTAGGGTCCATGCTCATTAAAGAGTTACGGAGCAGAAACTTGCAGTAAACAATGGAGTCGATAGGTCTCATGGTGGTGTCAACATCGCCGTGCCAGGTGAAAATGTTCATTTTAGTAGGCGTGTTGAAATCCGCTTTGATGTCGTCGTCTGACTTACCCATTAACTTATCAGCCTGGTAGCGGTCAGAGCGTTTCATACCCTGGTCAAGCAGCAGGTCATAGTTCTGGATGCTCTTGTGCAGGTTAAAGCCTTTCCAGTGCTGGTTAAACTCTTTTTGCAGCTGGATCATGTATTCCTTTTGTGCCTCTTCGGCATATTGCTGCATGGTATAGTTGATGGTGGTGTAGATCTTTAGACCATCGCGGTCAAGGTCATAAGGTGTACCATCAGCTTTGGTGATCGATTTATCATCCAGTATCTTTTGTATATCTTTCTTAAGCACCGCACGGAAATATGGAGCCAAGCCGCCATTGTAATCAATAGGGTGGAAGTGCAAGCCAAGTGGTTTAGCCTTAAACTCGTCATACTGGCCATCGCTCAGGTAACCTTCCTTATTCATTCTGGAAAGCACGAGGTTGCGCCGATTGAGGGCATTATCAGGGTGGTTGATGGGGTTATAGATGCCGGGACCATTTACCATACCAACTAACAAGGCAGCCTGATCCGGCGTAAGCTTATCCGCAGTTGTGTTGAAATAAGTGCGGGCAGCTGAGCTAATACCAAAGGTATTGTACGCGCCAAAGTCAACAGTGTTGAGATACATCGTCAGGATCTCTTCCTTGGTATAGTTGCGTTCCAACCTCACGGCAATGATCCATTCCTTAAGCTTTTGAATGATCCGTTTAAGTGGATTATGAGCTGTACGTTCGGTGAAGAGATTCTTCGCTAACTGCTGGGTAATGGTACTGCCGCCCTGTTTGTTGCCCATCATATTGTAAATTACAATAGTAAAGGCACGGCTAAAATCAATGCCCGAGTGTTTATAAAAGCGGTTATCCTCGGTGGCAACCAGCGCATTGATTACGTTGGGTGAAATCTGGTTGTAGTTAACCGGAGAACGGTTCTGTACATAGTAAGTGCCGAGCACTTGTTTATCTTCAGAAAGTACCTGTGTGGCGAAATTGCTTTTAGGATTCTCCAGGTCGCGGAAAGTAGGCAGCGGACCAAATAGCCCGAAGTTTACCGCCACAAAAAGGAGAATTACAAATATCAGTATACCAATCACAGTAGCCCACAAACGACGATTGTACCGGCTGATATCTTCTTTTGAAAGTTTTACGAACATGAATCAATAGTTTTTTTGATAGTAATCAACGTAACTGTCAAGCGTTTTTTTGTCGGCTAATTTATCCAGATTTTCTTGAGTGATGATAAAAAAGCTGTATTTATCACGCGGAACCTTCATAATGTCTGGTAAAAGGGGGATAATAGCGCGTGCATAATCCTTAACAGCGTCTAAACTATAGAATCTTCCGATATATATCAACTGGTTGTCATCACCCACCGGTTTAAGCTGGTGCCTGATAGTGTTGTTCTGAAAATTGGCACGGTTGAACTGCCCAATGCCGAAGCGCGAAGAAGACAAGTTAGTATTTCCGGTACCTACATTGATCACGAAGTAATAATTACTGCTATCCCGTTTGGAGAAGATAGAAGGGGTTGGCTTGGCCGGGGCCGTCGCCGTTTGCTGAGGATTGGTAGTCACCGGAGCTGTAACAGCATTAGGCTGCTGAACCGTTGCCGGTTGTTGAGTTTGCGCCTGTGGCTTCACTACAGGTTTCGCCGCTGTCACGTGTGGTTGATGCCGACTTTGCTGAACCACAGGAGCCGGAATAAATGGCTCGTTCAAATCATTATCCACCAGCACAACAGGGCGCCGAGCCATTTCCTGCTGATGCGCGTCTATATAAGCTAGATGCTGATTAATTAACGGCGTAACTAAACGGTCATTAGGGTAAGCAGTGGCGATGGCCAGCAGATCGGCCCGGAAGGGATCAAGTTTCTCATTGTGGCCGGCTGCAATGGCTCGCAAGTACATTAGTTGGGCAGCAAGCTTGTAATCGGGATACTGATGCAGCACCTGGTCGGCTTGTTGTACCACCTGGCCGTATTGCTTATGTGCGTACAGATCATATATCTTATTATAAAGGCTGTTCACCTCGGCATCCTTGTCATTGAGGTGCTGATTGTAGTCCGGGTCTAGGATTACTTTGGCAAACGGTGTCTCAGGGTATTTCTTTAAAATTTCGTTTTTGAAGTTTTCTGACTTGGCCGGATCAAGGTCACTGTACAATCTATATAGATTATAATATATAGCAGGCTTATTTGGATCGTCGGGGAAACGGTTCAATAAAAGTTCATAAGTGGCAATGGCCTCTTTCTTATCATCTAAAACATCGCGGTAAAAATTGGCAATGTCCAGGTAAGCATTATAGATCTTTAAATTTGATTCTGCCATTTGCTGAGCAGTAAGCGGAATATTTAAAGAGATCTCATGCCGGTATTGCTCGGCCACAACATCATCGTTGCTTTTCTGTAATTTCTTTGGCAGCGCGTCTGGTCCCACCTGCTGACTGGTGTTTTGGGTGTTATTAGTAATATCGCTGCCCGGGCGCTGGCTTCTGCGCCAGTTATCTTCTAACTTACGGTTACCCCAGCGCTTTTTAAAATCGGAGTAACCCTGGCTCACGGCACTCACATTGTAAAAGTAAAAGGCGCTGGGATCTGTCGTTGCAACAGGTATCGTATAATTATCGGGCCGCTGATTAGGAGGTAAGGTGCCACTGTTAACCGGGGCAGTGGGTTGCTCCAACTGGGTAATGCGTTTTTTTACCAGTTCGTTGATGGCCGCCGCGCGATCTTTTTCATTCATTTTGGCAAGGCTTTGCAACGTATCCTCACGAGCGATAAGCTGAAGCCTGTCCGCCAGGATCTGCAGGTTATTGCTTTTCTTCTGAATAAGCAGATAGCCGGGATAGTTAGGCGAGAGATTAACCAGGGTGCTATCGTAATATTTTTTGGCCTGCTGATAGTTGGCTTTGTTTTTAAAATAGATGTCCGCTAAGCGCAGGTAGGAGAGTCCTTTTTGGTTGACGTTGCGGGTACTGTATCTAACGGACAGCCGATAGTTTTTAATGGCATTCTCCAGATCATTGCCGGCCATGTAAAGCTGCGCAATCTGATAATAGATCTGGTCAATGAATTCTTTATTGTTTTCGCTTTTCAGCAGAGCCCGTAGCTCATCAATGCGGCTAAGCTTATTGCCGCTTTCATTATTGCCGATCCGGATGCGGTTCAAATCAGCGTTGAACGCCATTTCAAAGGACGAATTACTGTGTACTACCCGGCTGTAGTTGGTATAAGCTTCTGTTGGTTTATGGTTAAGCTCTTGCAATTGGGCCAGTATAAAGGTCCATCGAAGCCGCTGTTTCCGTACGCCGCAATATTGAACAGCCTTTTGAGCCATTTCCTCAGCCTGCGCGTATTGTTCGGCATCAATATCATATTGCAGGCGAGCGGCATAGGTATCAGCCTTTAAACTGCTTTTAGGATTAAGCATTTGCAAAGCCGTGTCTGAAACTAATTTGGCTTGCGGTAACTGGTTAAGGTAGAGTAAAGAGCGTACTTTCCAGAGCCGGGCTTCCTGCACCAGTTCGGTTTGCTTAGGGAACGACCGCATTACATAACTGAAAAACTCGACCGCGTTGAAATAGTTGCCGTATAAAAAATTTGCCTTACCCAGTAAAAGATAGGCATCGCCGATATAATGACTTTGTTCTTTAATGTTAATGATGGTATTGGCCCGGGTAATAATAGCATCCAGGTCCTTATCAGCGCCATTGTGCGCGGCGGTGTCCTGGTAAACGCTTAACAGCTGATCATACGAGTCAACAAATGAAGCGGCGTAGTCATCCTGCTTCTGCTGCAACAGCTGCTTTGCATTAAATAATATATTATAATGAGCGGTAAGATTTTGCAAGCTACGGTTTACACCGCTCTCTTTCTCGAGCGAGCAGCCCGCCAGTAGCAAAGCAATAAATAAGAACCTTAATAGATGTGTACCTTTGGATATAAGAAAACGCCTCAAAATCAAACAATCTAAATTTAAAAAGCTTTGCTAATTTAGTAAATAACTATACGTCTCTTTCATATTTTTGTTGCATGGCCGATTTTAATACTGACGACAAAGACAATACTGATAAACCGGTAAATAACTATATCAAATTTTCTGGTATCGGTTTTCAGATGATCGCTATCATCGGCATTTTTACTTTTGCCGGTTATAAGATAGATCAGTATGCCCATCACACTACTTTCTGGGTTACGGCTATATTGTCCCTCCTCGGGGTTTTTGCAGCATTGTATATAGTTATTAAATCACTTAAAGATTGAATCGTTTTATTTTTTCCTTACTCATTTTTATCGCATTGCTGGCTATACCGCCGGTACTGGTTATTTATACGGGGCACGGCCAATTATTGGACCCTCGTTTCTGGGCCATGTTTGTGTTCTTTATTATCATTACCGTGATAGTATGCCTTAGTGTAATAATAGCGCAAAATAATGACAGTAAAACAGGGGTGCAGGTGTTTATGGGAGCCACCACTATTAAGTTGCTGGCTTGTATGTTTTTTGCGCTATTTTATGTGAAATTTTACCCTGTAAAGCCCATTAGTTTTATATGCTCCTTCTTTTATCTTTATTTATTAAATACGGCCTTTGAAATTAGGACTTTGTTGAGTAACTTGCGCGACCAAAATAAAAAGTAAAAAAGCTCTCAATTAATGGATTTTAGCCACATTTTGAACTCAAAAAAAATAACCTTAAGCATAGTTTTAAGCGTTTTTCTAATCTTTTTTGCATGTAAAAGTTTTGCGATACAAAGCGAAAGCGGTCCAGAAAAGGAAAAAACCGGCAAGGAAGAGCCTTTTAATCCAACCCCTGCAATCCTTGAACACATCGGCGATTCTCACTCCTGGCATTTAGGGGGCGACAAGTATCTTTCGTTGCCTGTTATCTTGTTTACAGATAAGGGTACCGAGACTTTCTCAGGTAGTGTATTTAACCGTGGAGCGAATACGTATCAGGGTAAGTATTATACCTACAAGCTGGTAGATGATAAGATCAGGGCGGTGGATGCTGCAGGTAATGTTGATAAAGCTGCTTCGAGCCATGTTTATGATTTCTCTATAACCAAAAACGTGGTGGCATTGTGGATAGCGGTGTTGCTGTTGATCATTATCTTTATGAGCGTGGCCTCGGCTTATAAAAAGCGTGAAGGTAAAGCGCCTAAAGGCTTTCAGTCATTTATGGAGCCTTTGATTCTTTTTGTAAGAGATGAGATTGCCCGTCCAAATATTGGTTACCGTTATCAGCGCTATATGCCGATCCTGTTAACCATATTCTTCTTTATCTGGATCAATAACATGTTGGGCCTTATCCCGGTGTTCCCGGGAGGTGCTAATATTACCGGTAATATATTAACTACTTTTGTGCTGGCTTTCATCGTGATGTTGGTAATCAACTTCAGCGCGAATAAATATTACTGGAAGCACATCTTTTTACCGGATGTACCGCTGTGGTTATATCCTATCATGATCCCTGTGGAGATCATCGGTATCATTTCAAAGCCATTTGCGTTGATGATCCGTTTGTATGCTAACATTTCAGCCGGTCACATCGTGGTGTTAAGCTTAATTGCGCTGATCTTTATTTTCAAGTCCTTCATGATTGCGCCGGTATCTATCGCATTCGTATTATTTATGGATGTGCTGGAGTTGCTGGTGGCGTTTCTGCAGGCATTTATCTTTACCATGCTTACTGCCTTGTTCATCGGAACAGCGGTAGAAGAGCATCATCATTAATTAGCAAATAATTATATTATATATTTAACTTTTAAATTTTAAACAAACATGACTGGAAGTATTGCTGCGTTAGGTGCAGGTTTAGCGGTTATCGGTGCAGGTATCGGTATCGGCCAGGTTGGTGGCAAAGCCATGGAAGGTATTGCTCGTCAGCCTGAAGCATCAGGTAAAATCCAAACTGCAATGATCATCGCTGCGGCACTTGTTGAAGGTGTTGCATTATTCGGTGTGGTAGTTGCATTATTAGGCAAATAATTGCCACAAGAAAACAAACGGAGCCTGTGCGGCGGTTGGCGGCAGGCTCTGTTTCTTTAAAAGTTATTTATAAGAAAGATATCATCTAAAATATAATGGGAGATTTATTTGACAATTTATTAAATGACCGTTTAGGTTTTGTGGTATGGTCTTTTGTAGCATTCGTGCTATTACTGATCCTGCTGGCGAAGTTTGCATGGAAGCCGATCATGTCTGCTATTGCGGCTCGTGAGCGCTCTATTGAAGATGCTTTGTTAAAGGCTGAAGCAGCTAAAGAAGAGATGGCCCGTTTAACTAACGAAAACGAGCAATTACTTAAAGAAGCACGTGCTGAGCGCGATTTAATTTTGCGTGAAGCTCGCCACATGAAAGATCAGATCGTTAACGAGGCTAAAGATCTTGCTCAGGCAGAAGGTGCCCGCATGATTGAGAAGGCCCGCGTGGAGATCAACAACCAGAAAGCGATTGCCCTGGCTGATGTTAAAAATCAGGTAGCAGAACTTTCTGTTGAAATTGCCGAGAAGGTATTACGTAAACAGTTTGAAAACCAGCGCGAGCAGGATCAATTGGTTGCCGACCTTTTAAAAGAAGTGAAGATTCAATAATATTTTTAAATGTCGGAGTTCGGATTTTGGATTTCGGATTTTAAAAAGGACCAAATCGGAGATCTTATAATGAGACGATTAAATTAAATTCGAAATCCAAATTCCGAAATTCGAAATCAAAAGAGAAAATGTCTGAATTAACAGTTGCATCCAGATACGCCAAATCCCTGATTGATCTTGCAGAGGAGCAAAACAGCCTGGAAGACATCCGTAAGGATATGGGATTTTTTGTAGACACTTTAAAAGCTTATCCACAATTGCAAGCGGTATTGCGTAACCCTATTATCTCTCATGATAAAAAGGTGAAGATATTGGATGGCCTGTTTGGCGGAAAGGTGAGCAAGTCCACCATTTCGTTTTTTCGCATCATGGTAAATAAAAGCCGTGCAGAAATACTTTACCCAACTGCAGCGGAGTTTATTAACCAGTATAATGTTATCAAGCATATTGTAAAAGCTTCTGTTGTTTCTGCCGCACCATTGTCTGAGCCCAACAAGGCCCAGATAGTTGCTGAATTGAAGAGAGCAACCGGGGGCGACGTACTGTTGCAAACCAAAGTTGACCCGTCATTGATCGGCGGTTTTGTACTGAAGGTTGGCGACAGGCAGATTGATACCAGTATTGCAACAGATTTAAAGAAACTAAAAAAGGACTTTGCCACTAAGGTTGTCCTTTAATTGATCATCAGAAAAATTAAGCACTAAATAAAATAAAAAAATGGTAGAGGTTAGACCAGATGAAGTTTCAGCGATTTTGCGTCAGCAATTAGCCGGCTTCAAGTCAGAAACTGAATTAGAAGAAGTAGGTACCGTACTGCAAGTAGGTGACGGTATCGCTCGTGTCTATGGCTTAACACAAGTACAATCAGGTGAGCTGGTTGAGTTTGAGAACGGCCTGCAAGGCATCGTACTTAACCTGGAAGAAGATAACGTGGGTGTGGTATTACTCGGTCCTTATGACGAGGTTAAAGAAGGTGATACTATCAAACGTACCAATAAGATTGCCTCTATCAGAGTAGGCGACGGTATGCTTGGCCGTGTGGTAAACACTTTGGGCGAGCCTATTGATGGTAAAGGCCCTATTGCGGGTACTACCTATGAGATGCCGCTTGAGCGTAAAGCTCCTGGCGTAATCTTCCGTCAGCCTGTAAATGAGCCGCTGCAAACTGGTATCAAAGCTATCGACGCGATGATTCCAATTGGCCGCGGTCAGCGTGAGCTGGTTATCGGTGACCGTCAGACTGGTAAAACTGCGGTTTGTATCGATACCATTATCAACCAAAAAGAATTTTATAATGCAGGTCAGCCTGTAATCTGTATATATGTTGCCTGCGGTCAGAAAGCTTCTACCGTAGCCAATATCGTTCGTACACTGGAAGAAAAAGGTGCGATGCCTTACTCTATCGTAGTAGCAGCTAACGCATCAGACCCTGCCCCAATGCAGTTCTTTGCTCCGTTTGCTGGTGCCGCTATCGGTGAGTATTTCCGTGATACCGGTCGTCCGGCATTGATCGTTTATGATGATCTTTCTAAGCAAGCTGTCGCTTACCGTGAAGTGTCATTGTTGCTTCGTCGTCCTCCTGGTCGTGAAGCTTATCCTGGTGACGTATTTTACCTGCACAGCCGTTTATTAGAGCGTGCTGCTAAGATCAACGCCAACGATGACATTGCTAAGGCAATGAACGATCTTCCTGAGTCTATCAAAGGTATTGTTAAAGGTGGTGGTTCATTAACCGCACTTCCAATTATCGAAACTCAGGCTGGTGACGTTTCTGCATACATCCCAACCAACGTAATTTCAATTACTGACGGTCAGATCTTCTTAGAGTCTAACCTGTTTAACGCAGGTGTGCGTCCGGCTATCAACGTAGGTATCTCTGTATCACGTGTAGGTGGTAACGCGCAGATCAAATCAATGAAGAAAGTAGCTGGTACATTAAAGCTTGACCAGGCTCAGTACCGCGAGCTTGAGGCCTTCTCAAAATTCGGATCGGATCTTGATGCGGCTACCAAGAACGTAATTGACAAAGGTGCCCGTAACGTAGAAGTTCTTAAACAAGGACAATATTCACCTGTATCAGTAGAAAAACAGGTAGCAATTATCTACGCCGGTACTAAGAACCTGATGCGTAAGGTGCCTGTAAACAAGATCAAAGAATTTGAAGCTGAATATACCAGCCAGTTGGAATTGCGTCATCCGGAAGTTTTAGCTGCCCTTAAAGCAGGTAAATTTGATGACCAGTTAACCAGCGTACTGGATACAGTTGCAAAAGAACTGGCAGAGAAATATTAAATTTAGATATTAGATTTGAGATGTTAGATGTGAGACAGAAGTTTCCATCTAACATTTTTGAAGATTACCAATTGAGTTAGTCTCACATCTCAAATCTCACGTCTCATATCTCAAAAAAGATAAATGGCTAATTTAAAGGAAGTAAGAAACCGTATAGCGTCGGTAAGTTCAACACAACAGATCACCAAGGCCATGAAAATGGTTTCGGCGGCTAAATTAAAGAGAGCTACCAACGCCATTGTTCAGCTGAGGCCATATGCCAACAAGCTGAAGGAAATGCTGTCCAATCTTTCTGCAACCCTGGAAGATGGTTCATCTCCGTACTTACAGGAGCGTGAGCCTGTTCGCGTACTGATTGTAGTTGTTACTTCAAACCGCGGTCTGGCTGGTGCCTTTAATACCAACGCAATTAAAGCAACTAACACTTTGATAGCTGAAAAGTATAGCAACCAGTTCAGAGCTGGTAACGTATCTATCGTAGCTATCGGTAAAAAGGGCCAGGAGTTTTACCAGAAAAGAAATTATAATGTAATAGGCAACAATAACGAGGTTTATACCAACCTTAACTTCGGTACAGTAGCTGCTATTACAGAAAGTATAATGGAAGGCTTTGTGAATGGTAAGTATGACCGTGTTGAACTGGTGTATAACCACTTCAGAAACGCTGCCGTACAGATCCTAACCACAGAACAATTGCTGCCGGTTCCAAAATCAGAAGAGAAGGCTGCTAATGCCTCTCCGCAAGGTGATTATATCCTTGAGCCATCGCAAAAGGAAATCGTGGAGCAGCTTATTCCTAAAAATATCAAAATCCAGCTTTACCGTGCAGTGCTTGATTCGCATGCATCAGAACACGGCGCACGTATGACTGCCATGGACAAGGCAACGGATAATGCGGGCGAATTGCTGCGTAACTTGAAGTTGTCATACAACCAGGCTCGTCAGGCTGCAATTACAACAGAACTTACAGAAATCGTAAGTGGAGCAGCCGCGTTATCAAACGGTTGATCGGACTTATACTAACCAAACTAACAGAAGCCGGAAGATCCCTTCCGGCTTTTTTGGTTTTGGAGAAATGATCCGTGCTAGCCCGTATAGCCCGGGTTTCAAACCCGGGGCTAAAAAAAGCTATTTCGGCTGCTTTTACCTTCTGAACCTCTCTGACTTTTTTAACAACTTTAACCGTTCTAGCCCTTTTAACCATCCTCCGTAACAACTTTGTCGCAGGAGGTTACTTTCATGATGCTTCAGGTATCAATTTAAAAACCTAATCAACGTACTATCATGAAAAGTAGAAGTTTACTGATGTCGCTGGCAGTTGTTACACTGCTGGCTGCATGCAAAAGTTCCGGCAGCCATTACGACACCCTCAGCAAGGCAGACACCACAACCCTTGTTAGCGATACCGTTTCGGCAAATAGCCCGAAGTTGGTTAAAACCGCAGAAATGAATTTCCGGGTAAAGAATGTGCAACAAACCGACGAGGCCATATCTGCGCTGGTGCATACGGAGAACGGTATGGTAATGCACAATGTGGAGATTTCAGAAATACTGCAATCGCGGGATATTCAACTGAGCAGCGATTCGGTACGACGTGTTTCGGCCTTTAATGTGTCTGCTGAAATGATCGTTAAAGTACCTACTGACAAGCTGGACGAATTTATGAACCAGGTTAGCCATATGAGTACTTATGTTAAAAGCCGTAAAATGGACATAGAGGACCGAAGTCTAGACTACATCTCGGAGCAGATGAAGCTCAAAAACCGAAACGACTTTGTGGTAGCTAACCAAAAGAAGAAAGTAATTGTAAAAGACCCATCGTCCGTGCTTAACCTCAAGGACGATATGGTGGATCGTAAAATTGCCAATTTGCGTACCGATGAGGCTGTGAAATACAGTGCGGTTCAGCTGAGCTTTTTTCAACTCAATACTGTAGCGCAGGAGACGGTTGCTAATGATGATACCTCTGCTTACGATCTGCCGTTTTTGAAGAAGTTCAGTCTGGCCTTTGGCAATGGCTGGTATGCATTTTACCAGTTCATCATTATCATTACCAACCTTTGGGCCTTTATTGTTGCGGGGGGAGCCTGCTGGTGGGCCGTTTGGTATTGGTATAAAAGAAAGCGGGTTAAACCGGTTGCTTCAAATATTTAAATTTTATTTGTGTTAAATTATTGCAAAACATTTTTAATTTTGCCTCCGAAAAAATAACGGTAATATGAATTCAACTCAAGAAGCTAACTCAACGCGCAACTATACATTTTTAACGTTCGCTATCATTGTAGGATTTGTAGGTGTTTATTTCCGTTTTCTCGGTGAAACTCCTATCTTTTCATGGGTATCAAATGCAATCTTTGTGCTTGGTGTAATTTTAGCGCTTGCAGGCGTATTCCGTATATTGAAGTAAGCAAATCAAATCTTGATATAAAAAAAGCGTTTGGAACCCCAAACGCTTTTTTTATACCCGCCTTTCAGCTTTCGCCTTTCAGCTTTCGCCTTTCGCCTTTCAGCTTTCGCCTTTCAGCTTTCGCCTTTCAGCTTTCGCCTTTCAGCTTTCGCCTTTCAGCTTTCGCCTTTCAGCTTTCGCCTTTCAGCTTTCGCCTTTCAGCTTTCGCCTTT